>Ga0206951_1034_pt1 | contig 39399 bp, 33 predicted proteins | sample Alteio_BWOrgHeat_38_FD_152974 | JGI IMG/M metagenome (GOLD analysis project Ga0206951, IMG submission 152974) | Enriched cells from forest soil in Barre Woods Harvard Forest LTER site, Petersham, Massachusetts, United States -... | ecosystem: Environmental > Terrestrial > Soil > Temperate forest >... | reverse complement strand
TTGTAGAAATTCTGCACGCAAACTATGCCGGCAATCTTCTGCGCCTCCGCCAATTGCGCAGGGCTTATGTTGCTCAGACCGAGATGACGGATTAGCCCCTGCTCTTTGAGTTCAGCGAGCACGGTCAATGGCGCTTCAATCGAGCCCTCCGATGGGCCCATGATCCCTCCGACGCGAAGGTTGACGACATCCAGCGCGTCGAGACCGAGGTTCCGAAGATTGTCATGAACGCCATCGATCAGTTCCTGGCGGGAAAGAGCGTGGATCCACGACTTGTCTTCTCCACGGCGCGCGCCTACCTTGGTGACGATTACCAGATCGTCGGCGTAAGGATGAAGCGCCTCTTTGATGATGTGGTTGGTCACATGCGGGCCGTAAAAATCGCTAGTATCGATGTGATCCACTCCGGACTCAACCGCTTCCTGAAGCACGGCAATCGCTTGCTTCTTATCGCGGGGCGGTCCCCACACCTGCGGGCCTGCCAGTTGCATGGCGCCGTAGCCCATGCGGTTGACGGTTTTCGATGTGCCGGGAAGAGTAAAGCTGCCGCCCATGTTGGTTTGAATCGTCATTCTGTTTCCTTTCGATCCGCCGTCGCCTGCAACAACGGTGCTTTCTATGTGATTAGATGAAGGAAGCTTCAGGTTAGGAGTTCGCATTTGCCGCACCCTTCCTTAGCAGGACTAGAGCCCCGTAAACTGCCCGTTCAAGCGCGTTCGACTGCCAGTGTAGACGCAATTCTAAAAGCAACTATTCAGGTTTTGCTGAAGGTAGGAAAAGAGCGGCTGACCACAACCAGGGTAGCCATGCGCGCCGGCGTCTCCGTTGGCACGTTGTATCAGTATTTTCCGAACAAGAGCGCGCTTCTACAGGCTGCTTTGAGGCGGCATCTGGACGCGATTATGGAGGCAATGGAGCGCGTTTGCATGGAGCAAAAGGGGCGCACGCTTGTCGAAATGGCTACGGCTCTCATCAACGCATTTCTCGAAGCGAAGATGAGAGATGTGAAGACGAGCGTCGCTCTTTATTCCGTCAGCTCGGATGTGGACGGAGCCAGGATCACTCGCCAGAACGGGGTGCGAGGTAACGCTGCGATTGCGGATATGCTGGCAAGCGCTCGCGAACCGCTGACGAGAGATCCGAAGCTGGTGGCTTCGATGCTGCAGAGCGCGATGGTTGGAGTGAGCCGGAGATTACTCGAATCGGATGAGCCGGAGAAGCAGTTCGACGCGGTTCGGCAGGAGCTCATCCTGCTGGTGTGTGCGTATCTAGAAGCGTGTTCGGTGCGGCATTTGGAGCAGTAGGGTCAATAGATATCGGGGAGATTCTTCCTTTCGGTGAGGTCATGAACCGTTGACCCGGAACGGGTTGGGGCTTCCCACCCTTCGGGTTCACTCAGGGCTGGCTCTTAGCGCCTAAATGCAGGGCGCGAAGATGGAGCCCCCCGGGGTTTGGTTGACAGCTGGTTCGAGAATGCTCCGGAACCCTTTGATCTTAAATTCCTGGGCAAAGAAAAAGGCCGTCCTCGCTGGAGGACGGCCTTTATGGTTTGGGTTGTGATTAGAACGTTGTGCTGACGGTCAGGCGGAAGGTCTTGTTCGGCTCACGGAGCTGGTAGAGCGATCCGTAGAGCTGCGTTGCCTGCGCGTAGCTGTAATCGCCTGCGCCGCCTGCGGGGAACATGCTGCGGGTGATCAGGTTCTCACCGTTGATCTGGTCATAGAGCCGCAGCGGGTTGTAGGCGTAGTAAACGCGGAACGGAGCGTTGATGATCGGCATCATGACCGAAATCTGCGCGCCGAGTGACATACGCGGCACGTAGTTGGTTCCGGAAATCGGCCGGATGTAGCGATCGAACTGGATCGCTTGACCGCCCACGCAGGCGCCGTTGACATAATTGGGGCAGCCATAGAGCGGCGCGTTCAGGCTGGCGTAGCCCTGGGGGCTCTGCTTGAGCTGTTCGCTGCTGACGGCCATATTCATGCCGAAGTCGTCGAAGAGCTCGAGGGCTGCGGTGCGTCCGACGAGCGGGATGCGGTATTCGACGTTGCCGGTAACCTGCGTATCGCCGCCGATGGGGCCGATACCGTAGACCGGAATCGGAACCTTGACGCACTGGTTGGTCTGCGGATTGGTTGGATCCTGCGGAACGCAGCTGCCGTCCGGATTGGTGAGGTTGAACTGCACGCGGGTGGGAACGAATCCGTAGGGCGTAGCCGTGCGGATGTCGAAGCCGCGCAGATCCGATTCGCCGCCAGCATAGAAGCGGTTGAACGGAGGCGCCACGTCGCCGCTGATGCCCTGGATGTAGTTTGCCTGCACGCGCCAGCCGAGGACATTGCGGCCCTCAGGACTGAAGTGGAACCACTTGATGGGGCGGAATTGCTTGTATTCGACGACCGGGCTGATGTAGCGGACGTTGCCCCAGAGTCCGGCTACCTGCAGCGCGCCCTGGAAAGAGGAGCCGCTGCGTGGCATGTAGCTCGAATCCAGCTTGTTCCAGGAGTAGCTGAGGGAGACCATGCTGTTCACGATGCCCTCAAGCGAGTTCGTTCCCTGAATGCCGCTGCGGAATGCCAGCGTCTGGAAGAGGTTCTGGGATGCCTGGCTGAAGGTCGTTACAGACGAGCGGTTCAGCGAGTAGGTAATACCGATGTTCTTGAAGGTGTGCTTGATCGGCAGCTTGCCGGAAACCGTGAAGCCGGTCACAGACTGGTTGTAGTTTTGGGTCAGCGAGTTGACTGCCGATGTGGTGTTCGCGTCCGCGCCGGTTAGGTTGTAGGACTTGGCCGAGTTGTAATCGTACTTGCTCGAATAGATCTGGAAGCCGAGACCGATGGGCTTGTTGCGCAGGTAAGGCTCGTTGAAGCCGAAGAGCAGGTTGCGCGACAGGTTACCGGCGCTGGCCTGCACGCTGAGCGTTTCACCCAGGCCGAGGAAGTTGTTGGTCTGATAGTTCAGGCCGAGGAAGGTGCCGGAGAGGCCGCTGACGCCGCCGTTCAAGCCAATGGAGTTTTTACCCTTCTCGTGCACCTTGAGCAGCAGATCGACGGTGCCTGCTTCGGGGTTCTGGTGCGTCTCCGAATCCTGATCGACCTTGAGCGGATCGAAGTAGTCGAGCTGGTTGAGGCGCAACAGGCTCAATTCCCAGAGGTGGCTGTTGTAGACCTGGCCTTCCTCCAGGTAGAGCTCGCGGCGGATGACGAAGTCGCGGGTAACGGTGTTGCCTTGGAACTCGATGCGTGAGACGTAGAACGGCTTACCTTCTTCGAGGTCGATGACGAAGGAGACGGTCTTCTTGTCGTCGTCGATGGTCGGGATCGGGTTACCGGAGAAGTTGATGTAGCCGAGCTGTCCATAGGCCTTCTGCAGGTTCTGCAGGCCCTTGCCAAAGGCGGTGAAGTTGAACCAGTCGCCATCCTTGAGCGGGAACTGGGCGCGGAGAGCTTTCAGGTTCTGGTCCGGCACTGCCTTGTTGCCGCGGAAGGTGATGGCGCCCAGGCGATAGCGGGCACCCTCATCGACCGGAATGCGGATGTCGATGCGTTTGCCCCGGCGCGGGCGGAAGGTGAAGAACGACAGGCCACCTTCATTGCGGATACGCGTTGCCGGCTCACCGGTAGAGGCGCGAAAATAGCCCTTGTCGCGATAAGCCTGACGGACGCGCTCGGCGTCTTCTTCGAGCTTACTGGCGTCGTAGGTCTTGGCGAAGAGGTTCTCAAAGATGATGGAGTGCGGAATGCCGACGGGACGCAGGTTCTTCATGGCATAGCGCAGGTCGCGCGAGCTCATGTGCTGATTGCCGGCGAAGCTGATGTTGCCGACTTTGACGCGCGGACCTTCTTTGATGTTGAAGACGACCTGCACGGAAGCAGGCGGAATGGTCTTGACGTCGGCCTTGATGGTGGCAAACTGGTGGCCGTGCTCGGCGAGCAGCTCGCGTATGACGGTCTCGACGCGGGCAATGCGCGTGGGATCGTACTGGCTTTCGATGGAAAAGCTGACCTTCTCCTTCTTCAGGCGGTCAAGCACGTCGGAGTTTGTGACCGAGTTAAGACCTTTGTATTGAATGTCGCGGATCGTGGGCTTTTCCCGGACGTAGACGTCGAGGATGATGCCGCCCTTGGGATTGTCTTCGCGCTCGATGCGGACATCTTCAAAATAGCCGGTGTTCCAGAGCGAGTTGAAGTCGCGCTCGACAGTGGTCGGGTCGAAGGTCTCGCCTTCGTGACTGAAGAGGCGGGCAACGATTGTTTCCTTGGGAATGCGGCGATTGCCGATAACGCGGATTTGGGTGATCGTCTGCTGTGTCTGTGCCCATGCCGAAAAAACGGTCAAGCAAAGAAGAACGAAGGTCAACGGCTTCAGTGTGCGGCGGAAGATGCGGGCCGCATTCTGGCTGGTTTTGATTGGAGAGCTTACGCTCTCTCGCATGACGGGAAAAATAGGCACACCCTCACTGCAAAAAATCAGATGAAACTTGAGGAAAAGGCGATTATAAGTGACCGGAGGTGCTGTTCCCAACTCCGGAGTGCTCTGGCATCTGCTACCCGTCATTTCAAAAGGCCGATCCGTTCCAGGTAGCCCCGGCGGCCACGGCCGCTAGCTTTCCAGTTCTGCATGGATATCGAAGCCATCACCATTCCAGACGATTCTGAGCACATTTGGTTTGCAGCAAACCTGACAATCCTCGATATACGACTGTTTTCCGCCGGCTGATTCGTCAACCACCGTTTCATTCCACTCTCCACAGCCAGCGCATTGGAAACCCGCTGCGAACGGCATCGCTTGATCCGCTCTTAGTCTATCGGAATGAAGGAGTTTTCGCTTCGTTTGGATAAATTTATGATCTTCTGCGACCGCATTCCCGGGGTGTCTTTCGCGGTTTCACCTTTTTCGGTGCAGAGTGTGACCGCCGTGTGGTCAGGTTCCGCGGGAACAGAGCGCAGCCGGAATCTGCTTCCTGGAAATGCCGCGTATCAGAAATGCGCTACTCGCATCGTAAAGCCGTTTGCGGTTCCACGCGGGCGACCCGGAGTGCCGGTATCCAGCAGGCAAACAGGGCGATGGTCGTGAGAAAGAGGGGCACGGCCGTGAAGGTCACGGCGTCGTGAGGGCGAATTCCGTACAGGATGCTGGCAGCGAACTTCGACAGCGCTCTGGCGCAGGGCAGGCCCAGCACCAGAGCGATCGATGTCAGGATCATGCCCTCGCGCACGACAAGACGTTGCACCGCGCCAACTTGAGCGCCCAGAGCCAGACGGATGCCTATCTCGCGCGTTCGACGGCGGACGGAATAGCTCATCATTCCATACAGCCCGATGGCAGCCAGCAGCAGGCCGGTGAAGCCGAAGATTCCGAATAACGTGCCAGCCAGCCGGGGAAGAAAGAGCGCACTCCGAAGATGCTCTTCCATAGTTTCGGCATGAAAAATAGCCATGGTGGGGTCGAGCGAGTGGATCTCGTTTCGCACGGCCCCTTCAAGCAACGCGGTATTGCCATCTGTGCGCACCAGAAGCGAGATTCCTCTGAAATCGGGATCTCGTCCCAGGTCCTGCTTCACGGAGCGATAAAGTATAGGTCGGGCGTTTTCTCCCAGGGTTCTCGACCTGCTGTCCTTTACCACGCCGACGATCTCATAGGTAGCGCCGCTGCCGGTGACGCGCTGGCCGATCGGATTTCGTCCATCGAAGAGTTGTTTGACGAATGTCTCGTTGACGACCGCCACGCGAGATGAATCGGCATTCTCATGGGCGAAGTCTCTCCCGGCCAACCGGGAAATCCCGATGGTCTGGAAATAGTCGGGCGTAACCATGTAGAGGTCGACTACCGTATTCGGTCGGGAGGTTGTCGATCGGTCCTCGACGTGGAAGTCGTCCCATCTTCCGTCCATCGAAAGCGGTACGGGATCGACGCAGGCAACCGAAACGACGCCGGGAAGCGCCCTGATGCGGCGGCGCAGCTCCTCCAGAAACTGCGTCGTGCGTAATGTCGAGTAGGCGTTCAGTTGGGGATCGACATTCATCATCAGGATGCCGTGAGAGCGGAAGCCAATGTCGATATGGGAGGCACGCTGCAGGCTTCGCAGAAAAAGTCCGGTAGCAGAGAGCAATACCAGGGACAGAAACATCTGCGAGAGAACGAGAAGGTTGCGAAAGCTCCAACGGCGCCTGCTACCGACGAATGAAGACTCTTCGCCTTTCAGGGCCCTGGTGAGAATGGGATGAGAGGCCACCCATGCGGGGATGATTCCAATCGTCAGTCCGGTTCCGATACTGAGCACAGAGGCATAGAACAGGACTTTGCCGTCGATGCCGACTGTGAGGTCTATGGGGAGCGGTATGGGCAGGTGAAATGCGGAGAGTGCCGAGGTGGCCCACAGGCACAGCACCAGGCCGAAGGCCCCTCCGCCAAGAGCAAGCAGCGTGCTTTCGACGAGCATCTGCCTTATGAGCTGGCTTTGCTTTGCGCCAAGCGAGAGCCTCACCGCCATCTCACGCTGCCGCGTGTATGCCTGCGCCAGAAGCAGGTTGACGACGTTGGCGCATGCAATGCAGAGAACGAGGAGCGCCACGACAGATAGCGCCACCAGGAAGCCTGTCAGTCCCGCCTTTTCATCCGGGGGCAGCGAGCCAGCCGGTTCCAGTTGAAAGCCGCGGTCCTTGTCCGTCGCGGGATAGCTTTCAGCCAGTCGCCGGGCGATGCCGTTAAGTTCGGTTGCGGCCTGTGCGCTGGTGATGCCAGGCGCAAGACGTCCTGCTACTTCCAGCCAGGTGTTGCTGCGGGTGCGGTCGCCGATCTTAGGCATCAGAAGCGGCTGATTGCCGAGCGGGACCCATAGGTCGGCGGTGAATATGTCCAGTCCGTGGAAAGAAGCTGGCGCTATGCCGACGACTGTAAAGGAATGGCCTGAGACCGAAACTGATTTTCCGATAATCGAGGGGGCGCTACCGAAATGGCGTCGCCAGAGGCGCTGACTGAGAATGACAACAGGTTGCTGCTCTTCGTCCCGGGTAAAGCCTCTGCCAAGGACCATGCGGACCTGAGTCACATCGAAAAAATTGGAGGAGGTCAGCGATCCCCATACGCGCTCCGGTTCGCCATACCCGCCTAAGGACGCCGGCATCGAAGGGTAAAAAGCGGCGATGCCCGTAAAGGATCGGGCCTCGCGGCGCAGATCCTGATACAGCGGCCAGGACAGATTATTGCCGCAGCAATTGCCGCGCTCGGTTGTGTACAGGCTCATTAACGTGGCTGGATCGCCGACCGCCGGAGGACGCAGAAGAAAGGTGCTGACGGCGGAGAAGATGGTCGCGTTCGCTCCAATCCCCAGTCCGATGGAGACAACTACCGCGAAGACGAAGCCGGGCGCTTTATACAACCGGCGGAACGCAGAAACTAAATCTCGCCGCAAGGATGACATCAGCCCCTCACAGAGAGGCCTACGCGAGGGCCAGAGCTATGGTTCCCGGCTTGCGACGACCGGTGAGGACATTTCGAAGGATCCGCGTTTCACTTCAGGCTTTTCGCACTTCGACCAGCGTGGAATAAAAGGTCGGGCCGCCGCCGAAATCCGTGAGGCGCTGCGAGGTAAGCAGATTCACATTGTTGCCGCCGGGGGAGAGTTTATTCCAGTTCAGGCGTCCGGCAACTACGCCACGAGGCAGGCTGCCGTTGACGTGGGCGGTCATGCGCAGGCTTCCACGGTCGTTGAAGATTTCGATGGTGTCGCCCTCGGCGATGCTGCGCGCCATGGCGTCATCGGCGTGGATCTCCAGGTGATTGGTGAAGGCGGCTTCCATGCGCTGATGCCCGGGCAGATTGGCGAAGGTCGAGTTCATGTAGTTATCGGCCTTGCGCGGTAGAAATTCGAGCGGATAAAGCTTTGCTTTTTCCGTGTGCCGCGATTCCACCGGAGGTACAAAGCCGGGCAGCGGATCGAGTCCCTTTGCGCCCAGCGCTTCGGAGTAGAATTCGACTTTGCCGCTCGGGGTTGCGAATGGGCCTTCGACGAAGGGCAGAAACGGCTGGCCATTTTTCTCTGAATCGAATTGCAGGCGCTGGCGGCCACCAGCAGCATTGAGAGTTTCTTCGGTGACACCTGCCATCCACCTATCCTGCTTGCCCAGCGCCTGCGAGATCAGATTTTCTGGAGTGTCGAGGAAGCACGGCTCGGCGAAGCCCATGCGCTGCGCGAGCTGAGAGAAGAGCCAGACGTTAGAGCGGGATTCACCAAGCGGCGCGATGGCCTGGTTTGAAATCTGAACATAATAGTGGCCGTAGGCTCCCTGTATGTCCTTGTGTTCGAGAAAAGTGGTCGCGGGGAGCACGATGTCGGCGTAGTCGGCTGTGTCGGTAAAGAACTGCTCGTGGACGACGGTGAACAGGTCTCGAGACGCCATGCCACGCAGAACCTGTGCCTGATCGGGCGCAATAGCGGCTGGATTCGAGTTATAGACGAAGAGCGCCTTCACGGGCGGATCATTGAGTTCGGTCAGGGCGTGGCCGAGCTCCGACATATTCACGATGCGTGCGTGGCGCTTGAGCGGACTGGCGAGCATCAACTCGGGGCGCTCGATGGCGACTTTGTCCCAGGCGAAGGCTCCGCTGGTGGAAAGCTGGAGGCCGCCGCCAAGATGCTTCCATGCACCGATGAGAGCCGGGAGCATGGCGACGGTGCGTGCGGCAGTGCCTCCGTTCTCTCCGCGCTGGATGCCGTAATTCATGCGGATGACGGCTGGCGTGGTGGTTGCGTACTCGCGGGCGAGGCGTTCGATGTCGGCGGCGCGAATGCCTGTCCAGACGGAGACGCGGGCGGGAGTGTACTCGGCGGCACGCTGCTTTAATTCGGCAAAGCCATGGGTGTTTTCGGCGATGTAGTCTGCGTCTTCGAGACCATCGCGCAGAATGACGTGCATCATGCCGAGCGCGAGCGCCACGTCGGTGCCGGGGTTGATGGCAATATGCCAGTCCGCGGCTTTCGCGGTACGGGTCTTATAGGGGTCGATGACGATGAGTTTCGCGCCATGGCGACGGGCTTCTTCGATGATGGGCCACAGATGCACATTGTTGCCGTGAACGTTTGCGCCCCAGGCGATGATGCAGCGTGAGTGGCGGAAGTGTTCGGTATCTGTGCCCAGCTTGCGCCCGTACACAGCGAGCAGCGCGTCGCCGCCTGCGGTCGAGCAGATGGTGCGATCGAGCTGCGAGGCTCCCAGCCGGTGAAAGAAGCGGCGGTCCATGGAGCCATAACCGAGCGTGCCGATGGTTCCCGCGTACGAGTAGGGCAGAATTGACTCAGGGCCGTGCTCGTCGCTGATTTCCTGCAGGCGTGCCGCCATAATGTCGAGCGCTTCGTCCCACGAAATACGCTCGAAGGCTTCTGTTTCCTTGCCTTGGGGCAGAGGACCTTTGGCGACACCGGCGCGGCGACGCATGGGGTAGAGCAAGCGATCGGGCGAGTAAACGCGGTCGAGATATTTGGCGACTTTGCCGCAGAGAAAGCCCTGGGTAACAGGATGGCTTGGATCGCCCTGCACGCGTGTCGCCCTGCCCGTCTCGTCGATGGTGACGAGGACGGCACAGGAATCGGGGCAGTCATGCGAGCAGACGGTATGGACTGTCTTTGCGGAGGGCATAGCTATATTGTAGGGCGGCTGTAACTATTTTCAGGCTTCTTTTGCGGCGAGCCGTTAGGCTTCGCGCTGGATGAGGTTAGGCGCTTTTACCAGAGGCGACGGACGCCATATCCGTCGAAGACGCGCTCATTGCTGACGAGCACCAGATTTTCCGCTTGTGCCTGCGCGATCAGCAGACGGTCGAATGGATCTTTGTGGCTGCCAGGCAGCAGGCCGGCGCGCTGCGCGTGATCGACCGAGATGGGAAGGCCTATAAATCCGAGCTCGAGAAGGCTTTCATCGAAACGAGTCGCGAATGGTTCTGCCTCAGGCAATTTTCCCAGGCGGAATTTTGTCGAAACTTCCCATGCGGTTGCAGCTGAGACAAAAATCTCGTTCCCAAATTCGGCAATCTTCTTTCGCGCAATCCTGCTCAGCGATTCGGAATCAAGAACCCACCATAGAAGAGCATGCGTATCGAGTAAAAACCTCAATCGCCCTCTCCGTTCCATAGGCGCAGCTCATCTTTGGGAAGAGGTTCAAAGAACTCGGGTCCGACTTTGAATACGCCCTTGAACATGCCGGGAATACGTTTCTTTTTCCCCTTCTTGATGGGAACAATCTTCGCTACCGGCGTTTTTCCGCGCGCGATCACCACTTCTTCCCCGCGCTCGGCTTTTTGAATGAGGCGCGAGAGATTAGTTTTTGCTTCGTGGATCGTGGAGACTGACATATGTTCTTTCTTAGCTAAGTAAATCTTAGCTAAGCTGGTTCGGCTGTGTCTAATGTATTTCTTCGCGTCTGCGAGAAAACTGCGATTTGCTGCCTCCCGCAAATTTGGACATGGAATTTTTTGCGATTGCACCTCAGACTATCTTGGGAGTGCGGGTAGCAGATTTTTCGGAAACGAAAGGACATCATCATGCGGTGGAAGACTTTTGTGCTTTGGTGTGCGCTGGCTGGGCTGTGGCTTATTCCGCAGAGGATGATTTTTGCGCAGGACTCAGAAAGCGCAATCAAGCATGTGCTCATGAGGCAGGTGGAAGCCTGGAACCGGGGCGATATTGACGGCTTCATGGAGGGCTACCAGAACTCGCCAGAGACGACCTTTGTCGGCAAGACGGTACACCATGGCTGGCAGCAGGTGCAGGAACGATACAAGCACGATTACGCGACGAAAGAGTCGCGCGGGACGCTTGAGTTCTCAGAGTTGACGGTTCGTTTGCTGGGCGCGGATTACGCCGTGACTACGGGGAAGTATCATCTGACGCGCTCGGCTGCGGGTGGTGGAGATGCTTCCGGGGTGTTCTCGCTGGTGTGGCAGAATTCGAAAGACGGCTGGAAGATCATTCTCGATCACACGAGTTGAGGAGTTGGCTGTCAGCACAAAAAAGGCCGTCGCATATGCGGCGGCCTTTTCTTTCGCGTTGGAACTCAGCTACAGGATATATCGCGACAGGTCCTGATCTTTCACAATCGAGGAGACCATCTGGCGTACATATTCCGGATCGATAATGGCTACGATTTCGCGGCCTGAGGCGGTTTCCCGTTCGATGATCGGAAGAGGAGCGAGCACGCCGGCGGTGTCAGTAGCGGCGGCGAGATCAATGACATTCCCGTCGTTTTTCGGCGCTTTCGTCAGATCGGGCGCGAGGAAGCTGATCTCATCGAGAACGCGCTCCATGATGGTGTGCAGGCGGCGCGCGCCGATGTTTTCTGTCGTTTCGTTGACGCGGAAGGCGAAGCGGGCTACCTCTTCGAGCGACTCGGGCGTGAATTCGAGCTTCAGCCCTTCGGTTTCAAGCAGGGCTGTGTATTGCTTGGTCAGAGAGGATTTTGGCTCGGTGAGGATGCGGATGAAGTCCTCGACGGTGAGCGAATGCAGCTCGACGCGAATGGGAAAACGCCCCTGTAATTCCGGAATCAGATCGCTCGGCTTCGAAACGTGGAAGGCTCCGGCGGCGATGAAAAGAATATGGTCCGTGCGCACCATGCCGTAGCGGGTGTTGACAGTGGTGCCTTCGACGATGGGCAGAATGTCGCGCTGCACGCCTTCGCGGGAAACATCGGGACCGTGTCCGCCTTCGCGGCCTGCGATCTTGTCGATCTCGTCGAGAAAGACGATGCCTGAATTTTCGACGCGCTCAACCGCGGTGCGCGTTACTTGGTCCATGTCGATGAGGCGGCCTTCTTCTTCCTGCACGAGGTACTCGAAAGCTTCGCCGACTTTCATTTTGCGCTTCTTGGTGCGCTGGCCAAAGATGTTCGGCAGGACATCTTTCAAGTTGATGTCCATCTCTTCCACGCCCTGGTTCGAGATGATTTCGAACGACGGTGCATTGCGTTCACGCACATCGATCTCAACCATGCGGTCGTCGAGTTTGCCTTCGCGGAATTGCTGGCGCAGCTTTTCACGGGTACGCTGGTGCGATTCGTTGCTTGGAGTAGGGAAGGTGAGCGTGTTGTTGCTGCCCGGCTCGGCCTGCGGAGTGGCTGCAGGAGCAGGCGTTGGCGTGGCCGTTGGAGGCGGCAGCAGCAGATCGAGCAACCGCTCTTCTGCATTCAGCTCGGCCTTGTCTTCCACTTCTTCCAGTTTTTCTTCGCGCACCATGTCGATGGCGATCTCGACCAGGTCGCGGACGATGGCTTCGACATCGCGGCCTACGTAACCGACCTCGGTGAACTTCGAGGCTTCGACCTTGAGAAAGGGCGAATTGGTGAGCTTTGCCAGACGGCGCGCGATTTCGGTTTTGCCGACGCCGGTAGGCCCGATCATGATGATGTTCTTCGGCATGATTTCTTCAGCGAGATCGGGCGGCAGTTTCTGGCGACGCATGCGGTTACGCAAAGCGACAGCCACGGCGCGCTTGGCGGCCTTCTGGCCGACGACGTACTTGTCCAGCTCAGCGACGATCTCGCGCGGGGTCAGGTCGTCGAGCGCGAGTTCCTGGTCTTCAGCGGTTCCGGGTAGATAGATGGCCATGTGCCTGCTCCTTTAGGGCGGGCGTACGCAAATTATGCGTGCAATTCTTCAATGGTGATCTGGTCATTGGTATAGATGCAGATCTGTCCGGCGATCTTTAGCGATTTCTCAGCGATATCTCGTGCGGACAAATCGGTGTTCTCGTAAAGCGCGCGGGCCGAGGCGAGTGCGTATGATCCGCCACTGCCGATCGCAGCGATGCCTTCATCCGGCTCAATCACGTCACCCGATCCGCTGAGCAGAAAAGTCTGGTGTGGGTCGGAGACGATGAGCAGGGCTTCGAGATTGCGGAGCATCTTGTCGGTGCGCCACTCCTTCGCCAGTTCGACTGCAGAGCGGCCGAGATTGCCGGCGTACTGTTCCAGCTTCGATTCGAAGCGGCTGAAGAGCGAGAAAGCGTCGGCGGTCGATCCGGCAAATCCGGCGAGAATCTTGTCCTGGTAGAGGCGGCGTATCTTCTTTGCTGAGTGTTTGATAACGGATTCGCCCAACGTGACTTGCCCATCGGCGGCCATGACGACACTGCCGTTGCGGCGAACGCAAAGGACGGTGGTCGAACGGATGCGCCGACCGGTTGCGAGGTTCAATTCCAACGGGGAAACGCCACGGGCTGCGGTGGCCGAAAATTCCGGGGTCCCCGGTATGCGCACTTTTCGCGTTTCGGGGTGGAAAGACAGCTTTCGATTCGACATGCTCAGGCTTCAGTATATCGCACCGAGGCCTGAGCGCAGAGAACGCACATTCCGTCCAGAGCTAGCTGTTGGCGTGTTTTTCGGCGAAATCGCCGATGACCGGGAGCTTGTAATATTCGCCTTTGCTGGCCTTGAGGATACAGAGCAGCCATGCGATAAAGAAGCCGATCGCCACGGCCAGATCGACAAAGAAAAAGAGAATGCCGACGAGTGGGATGAAGTGCAACACGAAGGAGATCACCATCGCGGCTACCCAGATCACCATCCACGCAACGTGCAATGCGATGCACTGGATAGCGTGGAACTTCACCAGGCGCATCCGGTTATAAGGCTCAAGCACCAGGAAGATGATGGCCGGGATGATGGTGATGTAGGAAATGGCAGCAGCAGCATTTTCTGAGAGGCCGCCGGATGTTGCGGCAATCGGCGGCAGGGCCGCGGCGGATACGTTGCCGCCAACCGGCGCGTAACCTGCCGTGGCCGCCGTAGCGGCGAGTGGTGCTCCGCAGGAACCACAGAAGGTGGACTGGGGAGAGACTTCATTTCGACATGATGGACATTGCATGGGTTTTTCTCCTGAGAGGAATCTTCTATTTCAAGGAAAACAGCGGGGAGAACGTCCGCGAAATGTCTACCAGCATATGCCAGCCCGTTCCAAACGGAGACATATTTTTACTCCCGAACTGCCATTCACACCCAATGGTTATCCCGGTTGCCCCAGCGTTTCACCATCCGAATGGAAAATAGAGAGTGAAAGTATCAGTAGAAGCACAAGGAAGAGCCCGGTCTGCGGTATTCTGCTCTTAGAGCTGCTATGAATGGCGTTTCCCTACGGGACCCTCAGGTCATTGGTACATTAGCGGCTGCCGGACTTTGCCTGGGCGGCGTGGCGATCTATTTTGCAATGCGCAAGAAGCCCACGGCGGAGGAGCTGGAGCGTCAGCGGCGCGATTTTCTGGTGCAGGGCGGCCGGATTATCGATGGCACCCTGCTCGACATCTCGGAGCTTGTCGAAGACGAAACCGGCGAGAACATGCAGCTGATTCTTTATAAGTATGAAATCGGCGGCGTGATCTACGAGTGCTCACAGGATGTGACCCTATTACGCGACCTGGTGAACATTCACGAATGCCGGCTCGGTTTTCCCTGTTCGGTGCGCTATGACACACATAAGCCGGAGAACAGCATTGTGGTTGCGGAGACCTGGAGCGGGCTGCGCGATACGGCAAACTCCGCAGTTGTGCGCAACGTTGCAACGAGCGCCACTCAGCGCTGGATGGCTCCCCTTGGCTAACGGCCTTTCGATAGCGCGGGATCACCTCAAAGCATAAACTGAAAATATGCACGTACATGGAGCGCCGACCGGAAAAACGCAGCGAGTTCTTCAGTTCTCGCTGCTGGCGACGCTCGCTTACGTAATCCTGACCTTCGTTGCCGGGCTGCGCGCTCATTCGCTGGCACTGATCTCTGAGGCAGGCCACAATGTCTCCGATGCGCTGGCGCTGTTGCTTTCTTTTGTTGCCGTATATTTTCAGAGCCGTCCGCCGACGGACGCCAAGACATTCGGCTATCAACGCGCGGGGGTTCTGGCGGGGTTTGTCAACGCGCTCTCGCTGATCGTCATTTCTGTCTTCATCGCGACTGAGGCGGTGCATCGGTTGAGCGAACCCGTGCATGTGCAGCCGCGGGTGATGATGATCGTGGCTGCGGCAGGCGTGCTGATGAACGGCGTGATCGCCACGCTGCTGTGGCGCGTGAGTTCTGATGTGAATATCCGCAGCACCTTCATCCACATGCTGGGCGACACGCTTTCGACGGCGGCTGTTATTGTGGGCGGTGCTGCCATTCTATGGACAGGTCATGCGTGGATTGACCCCGTACTCTCGCTCGCGATTGCAGCCCTTATCCTGTGGTCGTCGATCTCGATTGTGCGCGAGACTCTGAATATTCTGCTCGAAGGTACGCCGCGCAATCTCTCTCTCCCGGATATTCGTGCCAGCCTGCAATTGATTGAGGGCGTGGAAGATGTGCATGACCTGCACGTCTGGAGCCTGGGCTCCCAGACCCATGCGTTGGCGACGCATGTGACGATCGCTGATATTCCACCGTCAGAGAGCAGCCGGATTCTTGAGGAGATCAAAACGACGCTGCATGATCGTTTTCATATCGTCCATACAACGATCCAGTTCGAGAATGTGGATTGCGAAGTGGCGCATGGCTGCGTGATGTCGGTCGAAGACATTCATCTGCACGCGCACCATCATGGACATAGTCATTAGCTTTTGAGTATTGGGAACTCAATTCTCTTCCGCAGGCTTGTCTGGCTGACCGTTGTAAATCTCTTCCGCACGTTCCAGCGTATCGATTTCACTGACCGGCTTATCGTCCCGGATACGCAGAATTCGCGGGAAGCGCAGCGCGAAGCCGCTATTGTGACGTTCGGAGCGCATGATGTTGTTGAAGGCGACTTCGAGCACTACCAGTGGCTCGACGGTACGGAATCCGCCATGATCTTCAAGCGTGTGCTGCTTGAAAAACTTCGTCAGCTCGTCGATCTCTGCGTCGGTGAGACCGGAGTAAGCCTTGCCAATGTTTTTCAGCTCGTCGCCATCCATGACGGCAAAGGTGTAATCGCTCAACACCCCAACGCGCCGTCCATGGCCGTATTCCGCGCCGGTGACGACCACATCGAGCGTGGCCAATTCTCGTTTCAGCTTGAGCCATGCCAGGCCACGCCGGCCCGGCTGATAGATGCTGTGCAGCGCTTTCAGCATCACGCCTTCGTTGCCGCGTTCTCGTGCCTCGGTATAAGCGCGGTCGAGCTGTTGCGCACTTTCAAGCCGAACAGCCGGCGCGAGAATCAATCGCGGAAAGGCGTTGGCTGCGCCGTCGTCGAAAAGATCCGTCTGGCCGCGCAGGGAATCGCCTCCTGTTGCCGCCGCATATTGTGAGACGAAGGATTCAAGCGCGCTTCGGCGCTCGCTTAATGGACGCTCAAGCAGCAGCGCTTCTCCGCGATACAGCAGGTCGAAGGCGACGAAAACAACCGGCGTGCGCTCGCGCATTTCGCGCGATACACGCTTGCGCCCCAGACGCTGCTGCAGAGAGGTAAAGGGCAGCGCACGCTGCTCGCTCGGATTCCAGGCGACGATCTCTCCATCCAGAATCGCTGCCTCCCGTACGTGCTCGAAGGCTTCTACGATTTCAGGGAAGCTCTCGCCGATCTCTTCGCGGTTACGTGAGAACAACGCGACGCGGCCGGGCTGCGAGGGATCGCCGCAATGCAGCTGGGCCCGCATGCCATCATATTTGTCCTCAAGCTGCGCCTCGCGCAGGGCCTGCTGCGGAGTTACGTTTGTCTCCTGCGGCTGACGCTCTTCTTCCGGAAGCGCTTCGGAGACGCCGCTGTGTTCGGCCACAATCTCTTCGCCAAAACGATCGATGGCTTCATCGACGCTGGCTACAGGGCTTGCGAGCATGAAGCCGAGCGCGTGAAAGAGGCGCATCCGCGCTTCATGAAGTGTCCCGCCGGCTGCCATCGCCGTTGCTTCGGGAATGCTTCCGGTCAGCATCACCGCGTGGCGCACTTCAGACGGCAGGGTGCCGTAAGCGTGCGCAATGGCCTCTTCCACCAGGCTTTGCTTCACCCCGATGCGCATGTCGCCAGTCATGAGCTTGATCAGGTATTTCGCTTCGAGGGGCGTAGTGCTGCCCAGCAGATCGAGAACGAGCTTCTGTTTGGCGATGGAACCTTTCGCGGCGGCGATATTAGCGAAAGCCGCCTCAACATCTTTCAAAGTCAGCAGGGCCTGAACAGCATGCTTGCCCGACAGCAGATCGAAAGCGGCTGCGCCCAGATCGCCGTTGCTTCGGTAAGCCGCATACATGGCGTTGCGATCTGCGCCTGAGAGCTGCGAAACAGCTTTCGAAAGCGAAGATCCGCCCACGCTGAGGTTGCGGCGGTCGGTTTCGGCAAAGGGCTGACCCGAAAGATATAGCGCCGCGATCGCTGCATCTTCCGTCGCGCGCGCTCTCAGGTAATCAGCGATCAGGGAGCGCTTTTCGAGCTTTTTGCTGGTGGCGGAGAGCCGCTGGCACAGCTCCGCGAATCCTTCGAGGTTGGCGCTCATCTCATCGACTATAGATGCTACGTTGGACAGCATTTAGGTCTTTTTCTAAGCGAAAAAGCGCGGTAAAATAAAGACAATGCATTCTGGCCTCCAGATCGGCACTCTTCTCTAGCGGGTCCCGCCGCCCATACCGTTCGTCTGCCTTTTTCCCGTCATACAATTCACACCGAACCGCGCAGAGCGCACGAGAAATCACTATGTTTGAGCGTTTAGATCAGATCGCAGCCCGTTATGAAGAATTAGGCGAGCAACTTGCTTTGCCCGAGATCGTCTCCGACCAGCAGAAATATCAAAAGCTTGCCAAGCAGCACCGCGACCTGCAGGAAGTGGTCGAGAGCTATCGCGACTACCAGCAGGTGCAAACCGGCATTGCCGATGCCAAGGCGATGCTGAATGAGACGGACGCTGACATCCGAGCCATGGCGGAAGAAGAGCTCACGCAGCTCGAAGAGCGTCTGCCGAAGATCGAAGAAGAATTAAAGCTCGCTCTGCTTCCAAAGGACCCGAACGATGAGAAGAACGTCATCCTTGAAATCCGCGCCGGCACCGGCGGCGATGAAGCGTCGCTCTTTGTGGCGGAAGTTTTCCGCATGTACTCGCGTTTTGCGGAGCAGCATCGCTGGAAAGTGGAAGTGCTTTCCAGCTCTGAATCGTCCGTTGGCGGTTTGAAGGAAGTCATCGCCATCATTGAAGGCAACAAGGTTTATTCGCAACTCAAGTATGAAAGCGGCGTGCATCGCGTGCAGCGCGTGCCTGCGACGGAGACGCAAGGTCGCGTGCATACTTCTGCCATCACTGTTGCCGTGCTACCGGAAGCTGAAGATGTAGATGTGAAGATCGAAGCGAAGGACCTGCGCATCGATACGTTCTGTTCATCGGGACCGGGCGGGCAATCAGTGAATACGACCTACTCGGCTGTCCGCATCACGCACATCCCGACGAACACGGTCGTAAGCTGCCAGGACGAGAAATCGCAGATCAAGAATCGCGAAAAAGGCATGCGCGTGTTGCGTGCGCGTCTCTATGAAATCGAGATGGAGAAGCAGCAGCAGGCACTGGCTAAGGAACGCAAGCAGCAGGTCGGCTCCGGCGATCGCAGCGAGAAGATTCGCACGTATAACTTTCCGCAGAACCGCTTGACCGATCACCGCATCGGACTGACGATTCATCAGCTTGCGGACGTCATGGAAGGCAGGCTGCAGCCGGTGATTGACGCTCTGACCTCGCATTTCAACGCGGAGCGTTTGAAGGCGGAGACCGCGAGCGCCGCTTAAGCTGTTTCGCTTATCCCACCCTTTCGCAAGAGACGCGAAAGGATAGGGCACTCAATGCTAAAGTTTGTCATCCTGAGCAGAGCGCCGAAGGCGCGGAGTCGAAGGATCTGCGGTTCTCTTATGTCCGTCCATCTGAATCAAGCTTTAGCGCAGGGAATGAAAGCCCTCGAAGGCATCTCGATGCAACCGCGTCGCGATGCCGAACTGCTCCTGCTACGTCTGATCGGGCGCGACCAGGCGTTTCTGCTGACGCACCCGGATGCGTCTCTTACCGAAGATCAGGCCGCTCAGTATGACAAGTGGCTGCGCCGCCGCGCAGCGCATGAGCCAATCCAGTACATTCTCGGCAAGCAGGAGTTCTTCGGCTTATCATTCGCAGTTACACCGGACGTGCTGATTCCGCGCCCGGAAACAGAGCATCTTGTCGAAGCTCTGCTGGCTCGCGTCCCGCACGACAAGCCCTTGAATATCGCGGATATCGGCACCGGTTCCGGAGCTATTGCCGTTTCTCTCGCACACTCTTTGCCGAAGGCTCGCGTTACGGCGCTTGATATTTCAGAAGCCGCGCTTGCCGTAGCGCAACGCAACGCTGAGACACATCAAGTCGCTGGTCGCGTACGTTTTCTCAAGTCCGATCTGCTGAGCGCGGTCGCAGGCGAATCATTTGATGCGATAGTCTCGAATCCGCCTTACGTTGCCGAAGCTGACCGCGCAGCACTCGAACCTCAGGTGCGCGACTATGAGCCTGCTTCCGCACTTTTTGCCGGGCTGTCAGGACTCGACAACTACGAGCGCTTGATTCCGCAGGCGCAGGTCGCGCTGAAGCCGGGCGGCTGGCTGTTGATGGAGATCGGCCAGGGGCAGCGCGAAGCTCTGGCGCAATTGCTCTCGGGTTGGACCAATGTCAGCTTCGTTAACGACTTGCAGGGAATTCCGCGCGTTGCCTGCGCGCAACGATAAGGGTACAGACACTCGATTGCCTCGTGGTATATGCTTTGGTCGCCACGATGAACACAATCAAACGAATCTTTCTCTGTCTTTTTCTTCTCGTTGCCCCTCTTCTCTTTGCACAACGCGGCTTTGTACATACGAAGGGCCCGGACCTCGTGACCGCCAGTGGCCAGACGCTGATGCTGCGCGGTACCAATCTCGGCAACTGGCTTGAGCCGGAAGGCTATATGTTCCATTTCGATGGCGGGCCGCAATCGACGCACGAAATTGAAGAGCTGAGTTACGAACTCGTTGGCCCTGAGAAGGCCGACGCTTTCTGGAAGCAGTGGCGTGAGAGCTACATTACCGAAGCCGACATCGACCTGCTGAAGAAGAATGGGTTTAATTCTGTTCGCGTGCCGCTGCATTGGAAGTTCTTTGACAGTGACAACGCCGACGGCTTCCGCCTGCTCGACCGCCTGATTACGTGGGCGCGCAAAGACAACATCTACGTCATTCTTGATCTGCACTGCGCGCCTGGCGGCCAGACCGGCACGAATATCGACGACAGCTGGGGTTATCCGTGGCTTTATCGCAGTGAAGAAGCGCAGGCGCACACGGCTGCTATCTGGCGCAGAATTGCCGCGCATTATCGCAATGAGCCCATCGTTCTTGGCTACGATCTGCTGAATGAGCCGATCCCGCATTATCCGCAGCTTCAGCAGTACAACAAGGATCTGGAGCCGGTTTATCGCAAGCTGGTGGCTGCTGTCCGGTCAGTCGATCGCAACCATGTCGTCATCCTCGGCGGCGCGCAGTGGGACTCGAATTTCAAAGTGTTCGGCCAGCCATTCGATTCGAACGCGATGTACACCCTGCACAAATACTGGTCGCCCACCGATGTCAGCGTGATACAGGAATATCTCGACTTTCGCGACAAGTACCATGTGCCCATCTGGCTGGGTGAATCGGGGGAGAACAAGGACGAGTGGATCGCTGCCTTCACGAAGACGCTCGAAGCCAATCATGTAGGCTGGTGCTTCTGGCCGTATAAGAAAATGGACGCGACCTCGTCCGTCGTAACCTTCGACCGGCCTGCACACTGGGACGAGATCATCACCTTCGCAAAGATGGCTCCCGGCACCGGCAATGCAGAGAAGCGCATCGCGGCGCGGCCATCGCCGGAAGTCGCGCAGGAAGCCTTTGACGATCTGCTGAAGAAAATTCAATTCGCAAATAGCCGCGTGAATGCTGGATACGTCCAGGCGCTGGGTCTGACGCCTGTCAGCCACTAAATCACGGCTGTGGCTGAATCACTCCCGTAGCAGGGGTGCGGGTGATGGCCTTGCGAATGTCCGCCTCAGGCGCATGGTCGTCAAAATGAATGCCATCGCTTGAACGTACTACGCCGAGCTTGCGCCACAGCTCGTCGAGATCGACGGGCTTTGGCGTATCGCGCATTGAGTCGTAAAGATTGATGAGCACATGCGTGCCCGTCGCATTGTCGCCGACCTCAAATGCTTTTTCGAGCGGCCAGTCTTTATCGATAGTGCCGCCAGCGGAGACGATGGCTCGCAGCGCGTCCTGCAAGCCTTTCTGGTTATGCGTCTGCTCGCGGATGGTGACATCGGCCAGCAGGCAGAACTGCGCGCCGCCCCAGTAAGTGCGCCCCCAGGTGTGCGTTCGGTCAAGGCCATGGTCAGAGCTGCCCGGATCGCCCTTGGGCATATCGCGCATCATGTCGGACCATATTCTCTCCGCGGGCAGGAAGCCGCGCTGCACGCGCGCAATCGGCTCAATGTAGGTGGCCAAACCCTCCTCGATCCAGGAGTGATCGTCATCTACCGAGGGAAACGCAGAATGCATGAACTCGTGCGTCATCTCCCAGTCGTCATCAAGATCGTGCTGCGTTGTCTGCTCGCCAAGCACAAGGCGGTGAAAAGCAGGAGAGCCACCGACATCGCCCCAACTCGTCCCGCGCAGGATGCCCTGTCCCGACGCAAATTCAATCAGAACGCGGTCACGCGCTACGGGGAATCGTCCATAGTATGTCGCGACAGAGCTGGCTGCGTTTTCCACCCAATGCAGAATCGCAGCTTTTGGAAGAGCAGGGGAGCCGGGCCCGAAATCGACCTGGATCGCTGCGTTGCCGATGTGAATTGTTTGCGAAGAGGCGACAGGATGCCGCCAGGGAGGATCACCATGAAACTGTCCGCGCAGAAAAAAGCCGCGGGCGGCGGTAAAAACAAGAAAGGCGCAGGTTGCGACTATCCGCAAACGCCTGCGCCTCATAAGATTTTACTGCTTCTTTTCGAAATCGAGTGACGCGGAATTGATGCAGTAGCGCAATCCCGTTGGTTGCGGCCCGTCTGGAAAAACATGTCCCAGATGAGCGCCGCAGGTGGCGCAGGTCACTTCTACGCGCTTCATGCCATAGGCATTGTCTTCATGCGTTTCCACTGCGTCGGGACGCACCGGCAGCCAGAAACTGGGCCAGCCGCTGCCCGATTCGAATTTCTTGTCGGAAGTGAATAGCTCCGTTCCACAGGCCACGCAGCGGTAGATGCCGTCGTCGTGGTTGTAATAGAGCTTGCCGGTAAAGGCGGGCTCCGTACCTTTTTCCCGTGTGATGTGGAACTGCTCTGGCGTCAGCAGCTTACGCCATTCTTCTTCTGTCTTGTGAACCTTTTCTACCTTTGTGTCAGCCATATGTCTGCTCCACTCTTATTAGATGGAAAATGGCCTGTTCGGTTACATTCTCGCGATGACTTCGATCTCGACCAGGCCATCCTTGGGCAGCCGGGCCACTTCAACCGTCGAACGAGCTGGAGCGACAACGCCTTCCGGCGCTAAATATTGCGCGTAAATGGCATTCATGGCTGCAAAATCGCCCATATTTTTGAGAAAAACGGTGGTTTTAATCACGTTTTCAAAGCCGATTCCGGCCGCTTCGAGCACCGCTTTCAGGTTTTCGAGGACGCGGGTCGTCTGCGCTTCAATGCCGCCTTCAACCAGCGCTCCCGAGGCCGGATCAAGCCCAACCTGGCCCGAGGTGTAAAGAAAGTCCCCGACGCGCACGGCCTGCGAATAAGGCCCAATGGCCGCTGGCGCGCTCTTCGTAGAAACAGCTTGCTTTTCGCTCATTGCAGATCTTGTCTCCGGCAGTTTTAGTGCGATGGCGGTACGTACTCCTTGGGCAGCTCCGATCCTTCGCCAAAGAAGTAGCGCTCCATCTGTTCGACGAGGAACTCCTGCGCCTGAGGCGTCCAGGGTTGCAGGCGGTATTCGTTGAGCAGCATCTTCTGGTGCTCCAGCCACTCCTGCCATGCCTTTTTGGAGACGTTGTGATAGATCTTGTTGCCGAAATCGCTGTCAAAGGGCGGTTCTTCCAGGCCCTCCAGCTCTTGTTTGTAGCGCGAACAAAACACCATATGTGCCATCGTGTCGAAAATTACCTTTCATTTCTATTGTAAGCAGGCCTGTGGCCTGTGTCTCGCTACGCAAATTAGAGATCAGCCGAGGCATTGACGATAGCGTGATATTTGGGACGCCAGGATATTATTCACGCCCAGGTTAGCTGCGCGAACCTGGGGCACCCGTATTTACTTGTTTACTTGCGTCGCTTCTTTTTGCCTGCGAACTTTTTCGTCTTCTTGCCCTGCTGCTGCATGCTGCGTTTTTGTTTTTTCGGCTTGCGGGCTTTCTGATTTGTCCATGCCGGGGCAGGTGCTGGACCACCACTCTTCTCTGGCTTAGCCTTCCCGGTCCGCTTTGGCTGCGTCTTGTCTGTGGATTCCGCTTCGAGAATGGAAAACTGCAATCTGCGCTCGACGGCATCCACACGGTCAAGCACTACGCGCACGCGCTGGCCGAAGGTGAATTTCCGGCCCCAGCGCTCGCCGATGATCTGGCGAGTGTTTTCGCGAAATGTGTAGTAGTCGCCATCCAACTGGCCGAGGCTCTGGATGGGGACGAGGCCTTCGACAAAGAGATCGTCGAGTTCGACGAAGAGGCCGTATTTGGTCGCGCTGAGGATCATGCCGCTGAAGTCTTCGCCTACGCGCTCGCGCATGAACTTCGCCTTCTTCCACTCGACCAGTTCGCGCTCGGCATCGGCGGCGCGGCGCTCGTTTTCACTCGACTCCTGCGAGATGGCCGCCAGCTCGGTTTCCGGGATGGGCGATTCCATCTTCGCCTTCGGACGAGGCGCGCGGAACTGGTTCCATGTCGCGCCGTGTTTTGCGTGCGGCTCGCCGGAGACGAGCCTTCCTTCTCCGCTGATGCCTGCGGCCAGCATCGCCTTGGCGATGCGGTGGACGATCAGGTCGGGATAGCGCCGGATCGGCGAAGTGAAATGCGTATAGCAGGAAGCGGCCAGCGCGAAGTGGCCTTCGTTCTGCTCGCTGTAGCGCGCCTGCTTGAGCGAGCGCAGCATCAGGTAAGATAGGATGCGCTCCTCCGGCCTGCCTGCAATCTTTGCAGTCAGCTTCTGATACATGCGAGGTGTGATGGGGATGTTCTCCGGCACTTCATGCTGGCGCGGATTGCGGCCCCCGCGACGATGCTGCTCGCGGCGGTCAGATTTCATCTCAAACTTACGCACCGGCAAATTGCCAATCCCAAGCGAATAGCCGAAGGTCGCCGCTGTCTCTTCAAATTCCACAATGCGGCGCGGCTCCGGTTGCTCATGGATGCGGTAGATGGAGTCGACGCCAAGGCTCTCGATCCATGAAGCAACGCATTCGTTGGCCGCCAGCATGAATTCCTCGATCAGCCGGTGGGCCCAGTTGCGCTCCGAGCGCATGACGCTCTTCATTGCACCGAATTCGTCGAACTCGATGATCGGCTCAGGGAGATCAAAATCAATCGACCCACGCCGCTCGCGCTTTTTATTCAGGATGAGTGCAAGCTGGTGCATGCGCTCGAACTCCGGTACAAAGTCTGAGAACTCATCGCGAACAGTCTCGTTACCATCGAGAATTTTGTGGACCTGCGTGTAGGTCATGCGCCGCGCCGAACGAATGACGCCTTCTGTGACTTCGTAATCGAGCACATCGCCTTGCGCGTCGATGCGCATGAGGCACGAGAGCACCAGCCGGTCTTCTTCAGGACGCAGGCTGCAGATATCGGTCGACAGCTCCTGCGGCAGCATGGGGATGGCGCGATCGGGAAAGTAAACAGAGTTGCCGCGCAGACGCGCTTCGAGATCTAGCGACGTTCCGGGAGTGACATACTGCGCCACGTCGGCGATATGCACCTGCAGCTCAAAGGTGCCGTCGCCGTTCTCGCGCACCAGCACGGCATCGTCGAAGTCACGCGCGGTCTCACCGTCGATGGTCACAATCGGCAGATCGCGGAAATCGCGTCGCTCGGCGATGATCTCCGCATCGAGAAAAGCGACATCGCGGGCTTCTTTGAGGACATTGTCAGGGAAGACGTGCGGCAAATGGTGCTTGCGGATGACGATTTCCACGTCGACACCGAAGGCATCTTCATCGCCCAGAATCTCAATCACGCGCCCCCGCGCCGCTCGAATGGGCGTAGGCCATTCGGTGATTTCGACGTCAACAACCAGACCTTCGAGGTCATCAAATTGCTGCCGCTTCGCTTCTTCGCCGAGAACGCGGTGCGGACTCCTTGTGGCCGATTCGGGCGAAGGCAGTTCCTGCCCAAAAGGAATGAGGATGGGCTGCGTCATACGCTCGTCGAATGGGCGGACAGTATGTCCCTGCGCCTTTTCGCTGCGCGCATATTGGAACGTCCCGACGACGGTGGGATTTTTGCGCGTCAGCACGCGGGCGATGCGTCCGAGCCTGCGGCCATCGGCGCGTGGCGGGGCCAGCTCCACAAGGACCTGATCGCCCTGCATGGCGCCGCTTATCTCATTCGGGGGAATAAAAATATCATCGTCGCCGTTCTTTGCCCTGTCCGTGGGGCGAACAAAACCGAAGCCGTCGCGGTGCAGATCGAGACGGCCGGCGACGAGATTGTCGCGTGCGGCAACGGCCCGCGGAATTCCCCAGAAATCGCGATCTAATTTCACCAGGTCGCCACGTGCTGTCAACCGCGCCAGATGTTCGAGCAAAAGGCGGCGCTCGCGGCCGCCGCCGAGGCCGAATTCGCGCACAAGTTGTTTGTAGCCAGCACGCTGACCGGCGGAGCGCTCGATGTGGCGAATCAGTTCACGGTCAGTCATAGGATGGGCTCAAGGGAATAGCTATCCCTCTTTGAACCATATCAAGACACACGTGCGCAGAAAAGATTTGCGAATAGGGTGCAATTTTCAAGCGTCAGTGTTTAAGATGCAAACAGCAGCCCTGACTGCGCGGAATCGAGAGTGCAAGCAGCCCTCGAAGGGACCAGGATCGACATTTCCCAGCGGAACAGCCAGGAACGGGCGAGGGATTCCCGTGAGTTCCACCCGGAAATGATCTAAGTGGAGAAGAAAGGAAATACCAAGCAAATGTGGAAACCAAATCAGACCGGAAACTCTTCGCCAAACCCGAGCGAGCCAGTGCGACCGGCCGCCCCCGCAACCCCCAGCTTTGAACCCGCAGCGCGCAGCACCAGCAGCAGCGCACCGGCAGCAGCGTCTTCTTCGGCTACCTCAGATCAGGCGACGATCGGCAAGAGCCTGATCATCAAGGGTGAGGTCACCGGCTCCGAATCGCTCTACATTGACGGCAAGGTCGAGGGCTCCATCAATCTGCCCGGAAACCGCGTCACTGTGGGCCGTAACGGCCAGGTGACGGCGAATATCTCGGCTCGTGAAATCGTAGTGCTCGGCAAGGTACGCGGCAACGTCAATGCCAGCGATCGCGTCGATATCCGCAGCGAAGGTTCGTTGTCGGGTGACGTGGTAGCGCAGCGCATCTCGATTGAGGACGGCGCGTTCTTCAAGGGCGGCATCGACATTCGCAAGCCGGGCAATGAAAAGGGCGGCTCTTCCGAATCGAAGCCGAATTCGGTGGCTGCTGCTACTTCCTCGCAGGAAACGGCGAAGGCTGTCACTGTTTAAGCGTCAAGGCTCAGGTCATTCTGAGCCGCAGGCGAAGAATCTCTAACAAGATTGACTCGGGATTCTTTCCTTCAGCTACGCTCAGAATAGGCTATCCCTTCGGTCGTCAGAATGACTCGGTTTTAAGAAGCCCTGGAGTTTTCTCCAGGGCTTTTGTTCTGTAATGTGGCTGCAGGATGGAAAACTTCCGCTTGACGGTCTTTCGCGCCGTGGCCGGCCAGGCCAGCTTTCGCAAGGCGTCGGAATTCCTGCATCTGAGCCAGCCGGCCGTGAGCCAGCATATTCATGCGCTTGAGGAAGAGCTGGGCTGCCGTCTGTTTGACCGCAGCGGAACGCGCACCTCGCTTACGCCAGCAGGCAGACTGCTACTGAAGTACGCGGAGCGGTCGGTGCGTGTACTGGACGAGGCCCGCGCGGCGCTGTCGAAGCTCGACGGTGAAGTCAGCGGCGAGCTGCGGCTGGGCGCTTCTACTACCGTGGCGCAATATATTCTGCCGCGCATGCTTGGTGTCTTTCTCAAGGACAATCTCAAAGTCACGCTTTCAGTTGTGAGCGGCAATACCGAGGAGATCGTCGCGCTACTGCTGCGTGATTCGGTGATGCTGGGCATGATCGAAGGACCTCCGCGCAACAAGGAAGTGTATGTCGAGAAGTTCCTCGATGACCGTATGGTGCTGATTGCGCCGGCGAGCCATGAGTGGAGCGGGATGGGCAGTGTTCCGCTCAATGCGCTTGCCGATGTTCCATTGCTGCTGCGTGAGCAGGGTTCGGGGTCGCGGCATGTGGTGGAGCAGGCTCTCAAGAAGGCCGGTTTGTCGCCGAATAAGCTGCAGATTCGCATGGCGCTCGATTCGACGGAGGCGATTGTGTCCGGTGTGGAAGCGGGGCTTGGCCTTGGCTTCGTTTCCCAATGGGCGATTGGCAAAGCGGTGCGTTTAGGCACCGTTGTTCCGGTTCGGGTGGAAGGCTTCGAGATTCACCGCGATCTCACGCTTATCCGCAGACTTGGACCCGCGCCCGAAGGCGTGGCTGCTGCTTTTCAACGATTTGCTCTGGCGCAGAATCCTGTCCCTTCCAGTGAGCGCAAGGCTCATTTTCGCCGATAAGTAAAACGAATCACACATTACAATTCGCGCTTGGACGCGCCCTGCACCTGGGTGAAAAGCTCAGGAGGTATGCAGAAGAATCTGTTTTTCGTGGGTATTATCCTGGCTGCCGCCGGGGTGCTATCGCCGCCGCTGGCGCTGGGCGCGGGACTGGCGTATGGCCTGCTGTTGACGCATCCATATCACCTTGATAGCAAGCGACTGGCGAAGTTTTTGCTGCAGGCCTCGGTGGTCTGCCTCGGGTTTGGCATGAATCTCGGCGAGGTGGTCAAGGTGGGGCGCTCCGGCTTTCTTTACACCGCGATCGGCATCTCCTTTGCGCTGGCTCTGGGCTGGCTGCTGGGACGGCTTCTGAAGGTAGAGAAGACGCAGTCGTTCCTCATCGCCGCTGGGACCGCTATCTGCGGTGGGAGCGCGATTGCCGCGCTCGGGCCTGTGGCCGAGGCGAACGAAGAGGAAATGGCGGTCTCGCTGGGGACTGTGTTTGTGCTCAATTCCGTCGCGCTGCTGATCTTTCCCATCATTGGTGCGGCGATGCATCTTTCGCAGACGCAGTTCGGTCTATGGTCGGCGCTGGCGATTCATGACACCAGCTCGGTTGTGGGCGCGGCCGCCAAGTATGGAGCCGTGGCATTAACGATCGGAACGACTGTGAAACTGGCACGTGCGCTCTGGATTGTTCCGGTTGCGCTGGTAACGGCGGCGGTGAGAAAGAACAAGTCGCAGATTTACCTGCCCTGGTTCATTCTCTATTTCTGCGTTGCAGCCGTGATGGCGAGCTATCTGCCGCAACTGCATGTGGCTTATGGAGAAGCGTATCGGCTTGGAAAACTTGGACTTGCGGTGACTCTTTTTCTGATCGGCAGCGGCATTTCGCGGCAGACGCTGAAAGAGGTTGGCGTGCGGCCCATGGTGCAGGGGCTGGTGCTCTGGATTATCGTTGCCGGTCTTTCTTTATTTGCGATCAGTAAAGGCATCATCCACCTGTGACCCCCTCCCCCCTCCCTAATTTCCCGGTTTTGTTTGTTTTCAATGGTTTAGCGGGGGATCATCCCCTGCTAAGCCATTGAATTCACGGCGGTTAAATCGTTTCTAGTGTTTTCAATGACTTAGCAGGGCAATAATATACTTGACTAACCAAGTTATTTGTGGCATTCTTGGAATGTAGACAAAGGGTTCTAACGTTTTATGTTTCTCATTCTGAAAAATCCATACGCGAAATGGACGTGGAGCCTACCACGAGGGAATGCCTTTGCCCGCAGCCGATTGTATGGACTAAGGACTGGAAAATGGATTTTACAGATTCTTCGCTCTGATCTGCGGCAGAGGTGGTATATATTTCGCGCAGCCGTCCGCAGTTTTCTTGGACACATCGGTACTCGACACGCCATAGTATGGACGGCGGGAAGTGGCCAGCCTCGTTATTTTGAACAAGTTCTAAAGAATTTGCCGGATGACTTAGAACGCATTTCTTACGTTCAAACCTGCACAGAAAATCTAATGGCCAGCTACCCGTGGGTTGATATCGTTGACCTACATATTTTCCTAGCAGGTTTGACTCTGGGACAGGAATTTTCTCTCCGCAAAGAGGACATTCAGTTTGAAAAGCCCATTTTCCGAACATCATAGACACGAATCATAGTCCAGAACTTGGACGGCTGAAGTAAACAAAATCTCTTATTTTTACGCTTATTTATTATGGAAAACCGACTGCCAGCCACTCTTACGGAAGCGATTCGATACTTTGCTGATGAACAGGTCTGCATTGACACGGTTGCCGCATTGCGCTGGCCAGAAGGTAGCCCGGTTTGCCCGAACTGCTCTTTTACTGAGCATTACTATCTGAAGACTCAGAAGCGCTGGAAATGCAAGAAATGCTACAAGCAGTTTTCGGTAAAAGTAGGAACGGTTTTCGAGGATTCCGCGATTCCTTTAGACAAGTGGCTTATCGCGCTATGGATGCTGGTCAATTGCAAGAACGGAACTTCTAGCTATGAAGTTTCTCGGTCGATTGGAGTCACACAAAAGTCTGCATGGTTTGTTCTACAGAGATTAAGACTGGTTTTACGCAACGGCTCTACTGAGAAGATGGGCGGTAACGGGCCTATCGAAGTAGATGAAACTCACATTGGTCCGAACACTCGGAAGATGCACCGCGACAGACGCTTGAAACTCTCAAAAGAGGGATATCAAAAGGTAGCAGTGATGGGAATGTTGGACCGTGAATCACGGCAGATCCGGGCTAAAGTTGTGCCGAATGTAAAACGTGAGACATTGCAGAATGAAATCCTGAATGAGATTGAACGCGGTTCCGAAGTTTACACAGATCGCTACACCGCCTATGACAATCTGGCAGAGCAGGAATACGTCCACGAAACCGTGAATCATCTTGAAGAGTACGTTCGCGGACAGGTCCATACTCAAGGGATTGAGAACTTCTGGAGCTTACTGAAAAGAACCTTGCGCGGAACCTACGTTGCGGTAGAACCGTTTCACATGGATCGTTACGTGGATGAGCAGGTATTTCGCTACAACAATCGGGCTACCAGAGAGAATCCATTGAACGATACCGACCGTTTTCTTGTTGCCGTTTCGCAGGCGAAAAACAAACGGCTGACATACAAAGAACTGACGGGCAAAAATGCGTAGAAAATCAATATTAAGAAAAATATTTGGGAAGCTTGATTATGAAAGCAGATGCTTTATCGCAATCCAGATGGGGTGTCTAAATAATCTTGAATACAAACGATCTGAAAATATGGCACAAAAAGTATGGGCGTTTTTGGCCCGATTTTAAGCCCTAATGCCTCAAGCATATCTTTCGTGTATTGTTTCGATTCAATCCATAATCCGGACGTTTCTATCGCTAATATTTTTGCCTTAAACGGTCCATCCGCAAATGCTGGCACCTTCATTGTTACTTCTTCATTGATTAATCTTTCTAATGACGGCATAGTGCGTACAATCTCCTTCTTACCAAGAATCTTTTAGGTGATAGACAATTCTCCCATTTGCAGCCCATATAGTGAGATCGTTTAATTTTCGTTCTGCATAATATCTTTCTTGGTAGGTGCATCGTTTTGAATCTTTGTTTGTCACCTGACATTGATTCGCCGTTCTTTTTTCTGGTGTCCAACTTTCCGGTTCGCAACTTACATCAGATCCAATTCCCGACATGCAAGTTCCATGAATACGAGTTCCATCAGGGAAAACAAAGTAAGCATCCACGTGATGTAAAAATAATGGTGAACCGTCTACCTGAACATCATAGGCGACCATCTCTACGTTCATCTTCTGCTTTTTGGCAAAGCACGTTCCCGATAAAAACGCAGCAATCAGGGCAGTAATTGTTACGGTTCTTCCCATCGTCTTGTCGTTCATAAGCGACATCGTGGAATCACTGTAAAGCCAGTCTGGAGATGTGGCAAATGATATTTGCGTCCGCTTGGGCAGACGTTTAAGCAAATTGAGAGCGGATCGCGGATGGACTCAGGTGTACCTTGCCGAGGTGTCAGGCATAGGCCGACAACACATCTCAGAATTAGAAAATGGACGTAGAGAAGCTGGCTTGAGAGTGCTCGAAATGCTGGCTACGAGTTTCGATCTGTCGGTTGCGGAACTTCTGAAGGGAATTTAGGCTTTGGACCGGGCCTGACTAATTTACTGGCGGATTCAACGCGTTCTGCTTTCAGCCGCTTTTCTACTTCTTTTTTGGAAACACTCACCACACGCTTAAGGGCATCTTCAAAAGCGCTGTACTCAGCCGGGATCGGCGTTTTACTCATTTGTATTTAATTTTACTCGGATATCACTTCTAAATGTGAAGGTGAATAACTTCCACTTGCAGGCTTTTGAAAATCATGCTGGAATAGATATTGTCCCGTAGCTCAGAAGGATAGAGCACCGCTAAGAGCAGCCAGAGTGTATGAGGCACCAGAGCAGCCACTAAAGCGGAGGTCGCAGGTTCGAGTCCTGCCGGGATTTCACATTTAGCGGAGGGTGATTTTAGAGATCATCTTCCGCTTTTTTGTTTCTGTACCACTCTATTGCTTGTTACGTTTACGGTGCAATAAAGATGCCATCTCTATTCCGCAAAATTGCGGTACATAAAGAACATTACATAGTTTTATCTAAAAAGCAATAATTCTTGTCACTTTACTACATCCAGCTATCGCGTCACTATATCGCTTCCATCTCCTAGGGCAAAAATCTATTCTCTAGTTGTCGTCGTCCTTCATTACATGTTTTGCCGGTCTAGTTTATTCAGGAGCTTTTGAAAGTTTTTTGGTTTTAGGTAATGTTTAGCCCAAGGCGTAATTGTGTAGGAAAAACCGCTTACCAAATTACCGACGTTTGCGGATCGGTATAGGATACTTTGGTTTTCCAGATGCTGGACAACTCCATCATCCGGCATAAATTTTAAAGTTTGTTTATGCCTATCTACGTATTTTAAGAGAAGTTGGATCTCATCCGGAGATAAATGATGCATGTACCATCGTATTGCTCTTCTCCTTCTCCAATATAAAATCCATCCAGAATTCCAGACCCAAGAAAATAAATAAGTTAATAGTAGAATGCCAGAAAATAAAAACCCAATTGCAAAGTAAGGCCGATAGGCTTTTGCGATTAATTCCAGCCCAAAATATTGCAGAATTCCCCAAGGATTGAAGAGGATAAATCCGAGTAAAACGAGAAACACGACTAAAAACCGGGGCGACAGATGGTCGCTGACCCACTTGAAGATCGTCGTGAATATATTGCCATCCAAAGCATCGTCATATTAGCATTCATCCCCTATTAAATTAGTAGATTTCTCAATGGCGGTTTGGGTAATGGAGCATACCTGTACAGGCTTAGGAGAATTCATTTCGTTCGTACTACGCCTGCATCATTGACCCATGCCTATCATGGGCAAACCGCCACCAAGCCTGATGAAATCCATTATTGGTTAACCAAGTATATTACTGCCCTTAGCAGGGGGTCCTGAGGTTCCGGGAATCTCGACTGAACAGAATCGGCCCGAAGAGATTTTCAGGGGCTAGTTCTATTTTAGCGTTTTCCGCCATAATAGACTGCCAATGATTGTTGAAACGAATAGCTAAATGTATCAATGGCTTGCGAGGATCTAAGCGAGAATTTTCTTGACAGGGGTCAGTGGGAAGGCCGGAATGTCCAAGCGAACTCAACGGCTTTTTTCTTGCTTCCCGAACGCCGCATTTAAAAGCAAAAAGAGCGGCTGAAAGCCGCTCTTTTGTGCTGTTTCTGTGCATTCTTACTGCATCTGTGGAGGAGGCGCGGGAGCCTGTGATCCGGCGCCGCCGGGTGATGGAGGGCCGCCGGGACCGTCGGGTCCACGCCGGTCGCGCATGCCACCACCCCGGCTATCGCGACCATCCCGTCCCCAGCCTTTTTCTTCGCGCATGGCTCTGAGCTTCTTCCACTGGTCGGGCGTCAGCACCTGGCGGATACCGAGAAGCATCCGCGCATTGCCTTTTTCGAGCTCAGCGCGGGCCTGGGCGATGGCGTCAATCTGGGCCAGAATCTTGCCCTCGTCAGGCTGGTCGGCCTCCATCAACGGCTGCATGATGGCTTCCTGCTTCTGCAGCGACGCGTTCAGGTCGATCAGCTTCAGCCGGTGCTGCTGCATAATGTCGTCCATCTTCTTCTGCTGGTCGGCGGTGAGGCCGATCTGCTGGGCGACCTTGGGATCGTTCCACCAGCGGCCGTGTCCGCCCTGAAAGGCGCGTTCCATCGGCGGCGGTCCCGGACGCCAGTCCTGTGCGAATGTGTTTCCCCCGAGGCAGGCGCCAGCGGCCAGCGCCAGCGCTAAAAACTTGCTAGTTCCTCCCATTTGTTTTCTCCGTTTCCTTGACTGTTGTCTGATTGCTTGTGTAGTCGGCATCCATATCGGCCAGCGGCTGCAGCGAGTCAGGCACAGACTCGGACAACTCGCTCGCTACCTGGTCGAGCAGCGCGGCATCTGCTTCGCGCTGCTTCAAAAGCTGTGCCTGCCGTTGCGCCTGCTGGCGCGTTTCGTGGGTGTGGTAATAGCTGGTGGCGGGCACCAGGGCGGCTATGCAGAGGGCCATGGCGACAGCCCATTCGAGCATGATGCGCCGCTGTGCCGAGCGTTTGCGCTGCGCGGCCCTTTCAAGCTGCCGGGCGATCGGAAGCGACGAAGCCTGTTGACCGGCTGCATGATGCACAGCGGTGCGAAAATGGCTGATCGAGTTCGCCAGCCCTTCGAGATGGCGTTTGGTCGTCGCGTCGCTCTCGGGGTAGAGATCCTGCACCTGCCGGTTTGTTGTCTCTTTGGTCATAGTTTGCCTCCCATGCTCTCCCGTACCGCAGCCAGGGCGCGATAGAGGTGCGTTTTTACCGTGCTCGGGTTCATGCCCGTTGTTTCTGCAATTTCTTTCAATTCCATCTCTTCGACAAAACGCAGTACGAAGACGCTGCGCTGCTTGGGCGGAAGCTGATTGACCGCCTGCCAGACATGACCGACCTGCCTGCGAGCGATCAACTCGGCTTCGGGCGAACTGCGCCCGTCGGGCACCCAGTCGCTCACGTCGATCGGATCGAGCGCCGTCTCGCGGGTCTTGGTCCAGAAGCGCAGGCGCTTGCTGCGCAGGTGATCGCGGAGCAGGTTCATGGCGATCTTCAAGAGCCAGGTGCTCAGACTGGAGTCGCCGCGAAAGTGCGCCCGCGCCATATAGGCCCGGAGGAAACAGTCCTGCGTCAGGTTTTCTGCCGTTTCGCGGTCTCGCAGCGATGCCAACAGAAAGCGGAAGACGCGCTGACGATAGAGCCGGACCACTTCGTCAAAATCGGCCAGATCCAGTACCGCCTGCTCTCGCGCCAGGGGCGGAAGCTCACTCACTACTGTTTGTTCCATGCATAGGAATAGACGGGGGGTGTGGCGTGGACGACTACATAAAAGTGGTGCAACATTTGCCTTGATCTCATAAGATGTGGGAAAAGCCTCACAGATCAATCGTATAGCTCGGATATTCAGCTCATGGTTCGTTCGTTTTTCTGTTGTACTCTCTGCCTTTTCTCTGTTCTGACTGTTTTTCCCGCAGTCGCGCAATCAAAGATAAACCTCGACGGCTACGTGACGCATATAGAAGCGCCAGCCTCTTTCCGGCTCAATCAGCGGCCGGTCGTTGTTACGTCCTCAACTACATTTGTTCCAGACATTAATACAGGAAACGAGATCAGCTTTTCACTTGGCATGATTTCTGCGGGCAAACGCATCACGGTTCGCGGAGTGGAAGACAAGCAAACGCATATCGTTACCGCAAAAAAGATCGAAGTCATCGACGGCGGCTCGCAAGCTCACAGAGCCGGACATGCTTTAGAAGACCGTGCGCCGGCACTGGCAAAAGATGGCAATGGATGGCGGGGAACTGTGTATGCGGATGGGTTTGAGATCGTCGTCGATCCCAAAACCGCTACACAGTTGGCACAGGGAATGACCGATCCGAATGCTTTCAGGCCAGACATGCGTGTCGCATATGAAGCAGAACGACAGAATGACAGCAGCCTTCGTGCAAAATCACTGATTTTCACTATCGATGGCAATGTTGCGGACGAAGAGCAATTCCGCGCCAGCGACGACTTCAAGATTGAACTTCCTGACTATGAAAAGAACGTGCCGGGCAAAGTCCATTTCTTTCTGCAAAGCTATCGCATTCTTCCGGATCGCCAACTGCAGGAGGCCATCAACGCATTTGGGCAGAAACTAGTTCCCGCCTGGCAGAGAGCTCTGCTTGACACGGATCCAGCAAAAATTCATTTTCGCTTTCTGGTGATCGAAAAATCGAAAGCGTTGAACAGGACAATATCCAACGATGCAGGCACGGTGCTGATTCCATCCCAGATCATCACGAAACTTCAGAATGAAGCCCAGTTAGCTTCACTGCTCTCCGCAGATATTGCTGGGGCTATTGAGAGTGACACTTATCGCAGCCGATCGCACAAACATACTCAGGAAGCTATTGATGTGGCTCTTATCCCCGTTCCCTTAGGCGTCGGCGCAGGTCAAATAGTGAATGACGGCGCGTTTGCTGCAGGTTATTGGATACCTCTGGTCGAGCATGAATGCCGCGTTGGTCTGCGATATGTTGTGTCGGCTGGATATGATCCGCGCGAGGCTCCTATCGCCTTGAAGCGAATTGCGGCAAAACATCCTGATGAAACTGACGGAAAGCCGCTGCCTTCATTGGGTAACTACGTGGATGCCGAACTGGGATTCGATTACATCGGGTTAGATTTTTCCTCGCTGCACAAAGGCGAGGCGGAATATGCGGGCCTGGTGAATATGGCATTCTCTGCGGATCCGAAATTGAAAAAGGACAGCAAGAATCTGCCAGCTGGCGATTAGGTCCTATAGCTAATAAACCGTCGTCATTCTGGTTGGCTGGAGATTCTTCGCCTTTGTCCTTCACCCCTGCTCAGCGTCAGCCTCAGAATGACGACTCTCTTTCTTTTGGCTCGCGCTACGGGAATTGAAATGTGCCATTCTCGGGGATGAGCCAACCCGGCGCGTTGCTAACCTCATCTACCCTTTCGCAGCAACTGTCCCGCCATCGATGTAAGCCCACGATTCGAGACTTCATCACCCACCTAACTTTCTTCGGAGCGCCCATGTCTGGTTTCTGGTTCAAAGGCAAGCTTAGTCTGCTCGTCTCAGCGTTTTACCTGCTTTCATCTGCCGCAGGCGCTGCTCATGCGCAAAAAGTAGTCGCTACTATCCCGGTTCTTTTTGCTTCGGATGTCACTGTCAACCCGCTGACTGGCCTGGGATATGTTCCTGCCGGCAACGGGGTCGATATCATCGATGAAAAAAAGAATGCTTCCGTTGGTTTTATTGCTATCGATTCGAGCTATGGGGCCGAAGAAGCTGCGATCAATCCATTCACAAACAAGCTCTACGTTTCGACCTCGCAGGCTCTATATGTCGTGAATACAGTTACAAATAAGGTCATAGCGAAGGTAAACGTACCTGCCGTGGGTGTGGCGGTAAATGTCGTCACCGATAGAATCTACGTGTCCGATTTCAATTCGAGCGTTTATGTGGTGGACGGGCATAACAACGACATTCACAAACAAATATCGCTATCCGGTGGCGTGGAAAATCTTGCGGTGAATCCGGTCACCAACCGCGTTTATGTTGCGGAAGAAACTTTCCCCGGAACCGTAGAGGTCATTGATGGCAAGAATGACAAGGTGATGGCGAGCATTACCGACGGGGGAGCTCTGACTTTCAATGTTGGTATCGACACGATTCACGACATCATCTACACGGCCGATCAGCTGGGGACGGTGAGCGTGATCAACGGTGCGACGAACAAGCTTGCGGCGACGATCCACGTCGGCGGTCAGCCGGCTGATGTCTCGGTCGATCCTCTGCATCAGCGTGTGTATGTGGCTAACAGCGGACTCAACGCGGTGCAGGTGATCAACGGCGTGAAGAACACCTTGATCGATTCGATCCCTGTTGGCAACGGTCCTGATTATTCCGATATCGATATTCTGCGGGACCAGCTGTATGTGGTGAACAGCCAGGACGGCACCGTTACGGCGATCAATACAAAATAAGTAGTAGATTGCACGCAGCCGAATGCTCCTATGCTTCCGGCTGCGTTATTTTTTGATCTTCGCTGCGGTCGCATCCACGTCAAACGCATTTGGCGGCAAAGGCACGTTGTAGGCGGCTTTGTAGACGAAGCGCTGGTTGGTCATGTCTCCGTTGTGGAAGCGCGTCATGCCGAACGGCGTAGGAATGCCGTCGATGGTGTGGTAGTCGTCGTACTCCTCGACCTCTTCGTTCTTGTCTTTGTAGAGTGGATCGCGCCATTGATAGGTGCGGCGAAGAGGCAGATGGGTCTGCGCGTCCATTTGAATCGTGATGGAATCATTGCTGGCGTTAATGAGGGTGACCTGATCGGCGAGATGACGCTCGGCGAGTGACTGGCCGTCAAAGAGATAAATGGTCCTCGGATCTTTCATCCAGACCTTGACCGCTGTTTCAATGGAGTGGTCGCGGCGGCGCAGAAATTCGTCGCGCTGGTCGGCGGGCAGCGCACGCTTGCCGCGGTAGGTGATCTCCCAGCCTTCACCGCCGAGGAAGATGTCGACGACGTCATGCTTCTTTGAGAGCTCGATGCGGTCCTTGTCGGGGAAGACGTGCCAGGAGAAGAAATCGCCGATGGCGCCGGTGGGTTTGCCCTGGTAAAAGCCGGAGGTGCGGCCCTCGATATAGGTATTCTGCAGGGTGAGCCAGCGATCGCCACCGAGGGCCGCCACCATGGCGTCGAGCGCGGCGTGAGCTTTCTTTGAGTTGGCGTCCTGTACGGCATCGGTTTGCGCCGGCAGCGAATGTGCTGCAAAAAGAACCGCCAAAATTATCAGAGTCAAAACTTTCTTCATCTCACCCCACCAGAACTGCGCCGCCATTTACATTGACGATTTCTCCGCTCATAAAGCCTGCCAGCGGCGTGCAGAGAAAGAGAATTGGACCCGCGATTTCGCGCGGAGTCGCTACGCGCCCCAACGGGATGGTGGCGAAAATCTTCTGGCTCGTCACAGGGTCATTCAATGCGGAGGCTGACATGTCGGTCTTTACCCATCCGGGTGCAACACAGTTTACATAGATGCCCTCGCGCGCCAGCTCGCTCGAAAGGCTTTTGGTCAGGCTGATGATGGCGCCCTTGGTGACGGCGTAGTCGGCGTGGAAGGCTTCACCACGCTGACCGGCGGTGGAACTGACGAGCACGATGTGCCCGGCGGCGGAGTCGGTTCGCGGCGGCTGCTGCATCTGGGCGACGGCTGCCTGTACCAGGCCGAAGACGCTGTCGAGGTTGATGCCCATGGTTTTGCGCCACTGTGATTCCGCCATGGAAGCGATGGGAACGTCGTTTGGGGGCCAGATGCCGTGGTTCACGATGAGGCAGTCCAGGCGGCCGAAGGCTTTAACGGCATCGGCGACGAGGGCGCGGCCATCTTCAGGGGATGAGAGGTCCTGCTCGAAGGCGACGCACTTCGAGCTGCCGCCGCAATCGGCTGCAAGGGCTTCGGCCTCAGCGCGGGCGGTTCGGTAATTGAATGCCACTTGCGCGCCTGCATCCGAGAAGATGCGGACGCATTCGGCTCCAATGCCGCGCGAGCCTCCGGTGATGAGGGCTACTTTGCCTTCGAGTGAGAGTGCAACTCCAGTCATAACTTGACGCTACTTGAGGCGGGCGCGGCAGGCAAATCAGGAAGTCTATTGCCTCGGTGCTGCTGAATGGCTATGATTCTGCTGCTTGCCATAGACGGGCAAATCTCATCTCTCCCGCTCCGGCCCCTGCACAGCCTGCTCGATCCACCCGTCCACGGTGTTCTTTCCCAGGGAGGAAAAATTTATGTCTACTACATCGGTCCGGGCTCTCGATCCGGATAAGCTCAACACACTTTTACACAAGGCAGTTGTCGATATGGGCGCGGCCATGCAATCGGCTCTGATTGTGATCGGCGACCGGCTGAATCTTTATCGCGCGATGGGAGATTGTGAGCCGGTGACGGCGGCTGAGCTGGCGCAGCGCACCGGAACCAACGAGCGCTATGTGCGGGAGTGGCTGAATGCCAATGCTGCCGGCGGCTACG
>Ga0206951_1033_pt1 | contig 39647 bp, 26 predicted proteins | sample Alteio_BWOrgHeat_38_FD_152974 | JGI IMG/M metagenome (GOLD analysis project Ga0206951, IMG submission 152974) | Enriched cells from forest soil in Barre Woods Harvard Forest LTER site, Petersham, Massachusetts, United States -... | ecosystem: Environmental > Terrestrial > Soil > Temperate forest >... | reverse complement strand
CTCGCAGCCAGTTCGGACGTGGGCGCCAATCGGCGGAAGATGTAGCCCGCCTCGGCCTGGAGGGGTTGACTGCAGGGAAGCCGTGGGTGATTCCTTACGGAGCCGGAAAGGCCATGGTTTTTATGCAGCGATTCATGCCGCGCCGGATGGTCTCAGGCGCTGCGGCAAGAATGTTCCGCCCAAAGAAGTAAGAGGGTAGAGGTGAGTGAAACTTAAGTCGAGAAATTCGCCGGCTGCATTTGGGAGCGAAAGATTCTCTGGATTCTTCGCCTGCGGCTCAGAATGACAGCTGCGAGCCTCTGACTGGCATATCGTGGGCATCGGTCAACCTAAGGGCCGAATGACGGTGCTTAATGGCTGAGTAGCCAGCGTCAGCTTAGGCTTCAATCGGCTCGACGTAAAACATCTCATTCGTCTGGCGGAAGCCGTTACTCTCATACAGCGGACGGCCTTCATCGGTCGAGTGAAGGGCAACGACGCGGATTTTGCGACGGCGAGCTTCAGATAGAGCGTATTCGATAAGGTGACTGGCCAGCTTGCGCCGGCGGTACTCGGGCTCAACATAGACATTCAGCAGATAGCCGCGCTGAGTGGAGAGCGGATCGAGCGGATGGGGAGGCCAGTCGAGAAGCATCAGTCCGGCGCCCGCAACCACTTTCCCTTCGTCCTCGGTCAGCCAGCCCAGATATTTCCCCTCATTGATCATGCGCACGACCCAGGGTTCGAACTGCTGAGACATGACCTGGAGAACCTGATTGTCGCGGCGTCCGGCATCGACGAACATGCGGTGACGATGGTGGGTGATGATGGCGGCGTCGGCTGCGGTGGCGGTGCGGGTCTCAAGCATACGTGAGCCAGTATAAGACGATAGGATGAGTCTCGGGGTATATGCCTTCGTCGAAACAAAATCCGCTGCCACTGATGACTGACCTTTTTCGGCCTGGAATGCGCCTGGGCGTGGCTGTTTCCGGGGGAGCTGACTCGGTGGCATTACTGAGAAGTCTGCACGCGCGAAGACAGGAACTGGGGCTGGTCCTGACGGTTCTGCATGTGCACCACGGGATCCGCGGAGAAGAGGCAGATGGCGATGCAGCCTTTGTCACTGCGCTCTCCACGGTGCTGGGCTTGGGTTTTCTGCGCCACGATGTGAATACCCCGGCTCGTGCTGCGCGAGAACAGGAAACATTAGAAGAAGCTGCGCGAAAGCTTCGATATACATGGTTTGCAGGTCTGCTGGCTGCACGGGAACTGGATGCCGTAGCGACCGCGCATACTTTGGACGATCAGGCAGAGACGGTACTGCAAAAGCTACTGCGCGGAGCCTGGACCGAGGGGTTGGCGGGTATTTTTCCCGTGGTGGAGCGGCCCGGCGGCGAGATTCTGAGGCCTTTGCTGGAGACCCGGCGGGTGCAGATTGAAGAATATTTGCGGGTGTTGAAGCAGCCATGGCGCGAAGATGCGACGAATCGAGACACTGCCTACAACCGGAATCGGATTCGGCATGAATTGCTGCCCGTTCTGGCTAAATATAACCCTCGGATAACGTCTCAGCTCGGCCATCTCGCTGATATCGCACGGGACGAAGACGCGTACTGGCTGTTGGAGCTTGCCCGGATTCTGCCCTCGCTTCTGCTACCGGGACGGGCGGTACGTGGCGGTGGACGAGCTTCATCGACCCATCCTGAGGAGGCTTCGGTCGGCATGGAAGTCGAGAGGCTGCGGACTTTGCATCCGGCGCTGCGGCGACGGGTATTGCGGGCTGCGGCAGAGCGAACTGGCTGCACTCTGAATTTTGAGCAAACCGAGCTTCTGATGGCAATGTGCGAGGGCAAGGTTGGCAGACGGGAGACGCTGACTGCGGAGGTCAAGGTGGAACGGACGCCACGCGAGTTGCGTATTCTTCGCGAAAGGAATGCAGAGTTCGCGCAAGTGACTGAGTTGAGGGTGCCTGTTCCAGGCAGAGTGGAAGCGGATGGTTTTGGGTTAAGAATGACTACCGAGGCGAACAGCTCCGCGGCGGCTTTACCATCGGCCACCTTGAGGATTCCTAAGGCAGGAGATCGCGTCCTGTTACGCTACACGGCTGCGCCAAAAAGAATCAAAGAAGTTCTGGAGCGGATGCAAATCGCTCCAAGTGAGCGGAAGAGCTGGCCGGTTTTGGAGTGGCAGGGTGAAATTGTGTGGATGCAGGGAGCTGAGGTCGAAAGTTCCGCCGCTTCCGCTGCAGGGCTGAAAATTTTGGCGGAAAAGATGCCGTCTGCTGGCGGACAAGAAATTTCTTCCGATGAGATTACGGGAGTAGAATAAAGAATGCGTAACTAGACGCAAAACTGGAAACGATTTAGCTGGCACTTTCCAGACGAAAGCGGCGTCTAATGCAGCAGGAACCAAGCGTAAGCAGCGTTTTTCGCGCTGGATTGTGAGCGCCAATCTATTTTTTATATGGGGCGCTTGAGAGAATCGAGGGTTAATTCGTGAATTCGACGGTCAAGACGATCATTTTCTGGGTATTTGTATTCGCATGCCTGGTGCTGCTCTGGCAGGTGTTCGAGAAGAGCACAAGCAGCGGCAAGGACCAGGAGATCGCCTTCTCGCAATTTCTGCAGGACGCGCAGCAAGGGCAGATCAACGACGTGACCGTGCTCAGTAGCGGCGAAGTGCATGGCCACTTCAAGAATGACAAGGGGCAATTCCACGTTACCGTTCCTGCCAACTATCCGCGCCTCTATGATGTGCTGTCTGACAATAAGGTATCGGTAACAGTGAAGGACCAGCAGGGAAGCGCTTGGCTGAGCATTCTCATCCAGTTCTCGCCGGTCATTATTATTGGCGCCCTGTGGTTCTTTATGCTGCGGCAGATGCAGAGCGGCGGAAACAAGGCTTTGTCGTTCGGCAAGAGCCGCGCTCGGTTGCTCTCAATGCAGCAGAAGAAGATCACCTTCAAGGACGTGGCTGGTGTTGACGAGGCCAAGGAAGAGCTGAAGGAGATTATCGAGTTCCTGCGCGAGGCGCAGAAGTTCCAGAAGCTCGGTGGACGTATTCCCAAGGGCGTGTTGTTGGTTGGGCCTCCGGGAACCGGCAAGACTCTGCTGGCCCGCGCAGTAGCCGGGGAGGCGAACGTTCCGTTCTTCTCCATCTCCGGTTCCGACTTCGTTGAGATGTTCGTGGGCGTGGGTGCAAGTCGTGTTCGCGATCTCTTTGAACAGGGCAAGAAGAATGCGCCTTGCATCATCTTCATCGACGAAATCGATGCAGTTGGCCGTCACCGTGGCGCTGGCCTCGGTGGTGGACACGACGAGCGCGAGCAAACGCTGAACCAGCTGCTGGTTGAAATGGATGGCTTCGAGTCAAATGACGGCGTGATTCTGGTTGCTGCAACGAACCGGCCCGATGTGCTCGATCCGGCGCTGCTTCGTCCGGGACGCTTCGATCGCCGCGTGGTGGTGGGCCGTCCGGATGTGCGCGGACGCGAGGAAGTGCTTCGTGTACATGCCAAGAAGGTTCCTCTTTCCGAGGATGTCGATCTGCGAGTGATGGCTCGCGGCACACCGGGATTCAGCGGCGCCGATCTGGCCAACATGGTCAACGAAGCTGCGCTGAACGCGGCACGAGCGAATCGCAAGGCTGTTGTCATGTTTGATTTCGAGCAGGCCAAGGACAAGGTCCTGATGGGCGCTGAGCGTAAGTCGATGCTGTTGACCGATGAAGAGAAGCGCGTGACGGCATACCACGAAGCGGGACATGCTGTGATTGCAGCCCTGCGCGCTCATGCCGACCCGCTGCACAAGGTCACGATCATTCCCCGTGGGATGGCCCTGGGCGTGACGATGCAGTTGCCAGAAGATGACAAGCACACCGTCACCAAGGATTATCTGGAGACGCAGCTTGCCATTTTGATGGGTGGACGCATCGCCGAGGAGATTTTCCTCAAGCAGATGACGACCGGCGCAGGCAACGACATCGAGCGCGCCTCAGACCTGGCCCGCAAGATGGTTTGCGAGTATGGCATGAGCCGCCTTGGTCCGCTGACTTTTGGCAAAAAAGAAGAGCAGATCTTCCTCGGCCGTGAGATTGCACAGCATCGGGATTTCTCGGAAGAGACAGCGCGGCAGATCGACAGCGAAGTCCGCAACTTTGTGGATGAAGCTTACAAGGCAGCTTACGAAACGCTGAATAGCAACCAGGACATCATGCATCGCATGGCCAACGCTCTGCTTGAACGCGAGACGATCGATGCGAACGATATTCGCGCGATTATCGAAGGCAAGGAACTTCCTCCGCTGAAGACGAATGGCGGCGGTGGTACTCCTGCGACGGGGGATGTGCAGCAGGTTCTGAAGCCAGAGCCGAATCGTGGCGGTGGACTGCCGGAAGGCAGCCCGTCCCCGGCATAGATTCATCTCAGCTCTAAAATAAAAAGGCAGCCGCGCGGCTGCCTTTTATTGTCTTCTGCTATTTTCTTTTCCAGCGGACGCCCTCTTTTGAATCCTCCAGCAGGATACCTTTTTCCAGTAGCTCTTTGCGGATGGCGTCGGCGCGGGCGAAGTTACGGGTACGGCGGGCCTGATTGCGCTCTTCGATCAGAGCGTCAATCTGCGCATCGCTGAGAGAAAGCTGGGCACGTACTTCTGGCGATGCTTCGTCGAGGCGGCCTTCTTTCTCGGCCCATTCGAGAGCGAAACGCGTCCAATGCGAGTCATTGTCTTCGAGTACAGCAAAGATCTTGTCGAAGTCGGCAAGCGTATCGAGAACGGCTCCGACACTCGATCGGCAAAGAGAGCCTGCATCGGCGGCGGCATTGACGGTGCGGACCAGGTCGAAGATCGCTGCGCGGGCTTCGGCTGTGTTCAGGTCATTCGCCAGCGCTGCCAGAAATTTTCCTTTGGCGGTCGCAGCGGCTTCCTGAATAGCGGTGGCATTGCAGCTCTCCGGCCACTGGGTGTTCTTCAGCCGTTGATAGAAGGTGCGCAGCCGCTCGACTGCCCCGGTTTCTGCACCCAGTCCTTCAAACGTGAAGTTTAGCTGTTGGCGGTAGGGAACCGAAGTCAGTAGGAAGCGGATGGCCGAGGCTTTGTAGCCCTTGAGCAGCAGGTCACGGAGGGTATAGAAATTGCCCTCGGACTTCGACATCTTGCGGCCTTCGACGAGAAGGAAGCGGACGTGGAACCAGTGCCGGGCAAAGGGCTTGTGCGTAGCTGATTCTGACTGTGCGATCTCGTTTTCGTGGTGCGGGAACATCAGGTCTTCGCCACCGGCGTGCAGGTCGAAGTTGTCGCCGAGGTATTCCATGGCCATGGCGGAGCATTCGATATGCCAGCCGGGGCGACCGGGGCCTAGCGGTGTTTGCCAGTGGTATTCGCCGGGCTTAGGGGCCTTCCAGAGGGCAAAGTCGCGGGCGGAGTCCTTGTCGTACTCATCGACGTCGACACGGGCACCGTCGGTGATGCCGCTGAAGTCCTTCTTGGAGAGCTTGCCGTAGGCGGGGAAACCAGCGATGCGGAAATACCAGGAACCGTCCTCGGTCTTGTATGCGAGGTCCTGCTCGGCAAGGCACTGGATGAGCTTGACCATCTCATCGATATGCTCGGTGGCGCGGGCAATGACTTCTGGATGCTCGACGGAGAGCGCGTCGAGGTCCTCGAAGAAGGCCTTCTCGAAGCGCGGGGTGTACTCGCCGATGGGGATGTTGGCTGCAGCAGCGTTGCGGATGATCTTGTCGTCCACGTCGGTGATGTTCATGACGTGCTTCACCTTCGTGCCAAAGAGCTCAAGCGTGCGACGCAGCAGGTCGACGTGCAGGAATGTGCGGAAGTTCCCGATGTGGCCGTAGTCGTAGACCGTAGGGCCGCAAGCGTAGATGCGCAACGCTTCGCCGTCGGATGGCTGAAGCTCTTCGATGGCGTTTGAGAGGGTGTTGTAGAGGCGAATGGTCATTCGTGCGGTATGCGGCAGCTTCAGGTTCACCTGTGATTCTACCAGTTGCACTCAGCGGCCAAGCGTAAGCGACGGTTCGGCGGAAAGCTCGGCGGGAGCAGTCTCGCCTTCAAGGAGCTTCGGCCACGCAGCGGCTGCGACCATGGCGGCGTTGTCGGTCGAGAGCGCCAACGAGGGAAAGGCGATGGGCAAGCCGCGCTCGGCGGCTTCGGCCGTGAAGCGCACGCGCAGCTCGCGGTTGGCGGCAACTCCGCCAGAGACGAGCACACTGGCGGCGTCGAAGGCTTCGGCGGCCTGGAAGGTCTTGCGGCGCAGATCGTCGACAACGGCACGCTGGAAGGATGCGATAAGGTTCAGCGTCTCATCATCGCAGAGCGGGAGCGCGTCGGATGGTTTGGGGTTAGATATCTCGGCCAGCGCTCTGCGGCGGGCTTCGATGAAGACTGCGAGATCGTGTGTCTGCACATAACGCAGGACCGCTGTCTTGATGCCGCTGAAGGAGAAGAGGAACTGGCTCGCGGGATCGTCGCGATGCGCGTCCTTGCGGTAAGGTTTGGGCTTGATCTGGGCGAAGGAGAAGGGCACGGCCTTCGGGTTGCCGTGTGGGGCGAGGGCGTCGATCCACGGGCCTCCGGGATAGCCGAGGCCGAGGAGTTTGGCTACCTTGTCGAAGGCTTCACCGGCGGCGTCGTCAAGGGTGCGGCCAACGTTACGGTAGTGCCACGACGCTCCGCTGCGCCTGGCGAGGTAGAGGTGCGTGTGTCCGCCAGAGACGACTAATGCCAACGCTGGTAAGGGCATAGGTTCTTCGGCAAGCTCGGCCTGTTCCAGCAGGACCGCGTGGATATGGCCTTCAAGGTGGTTGACGGCGATGAGCGGCTTGTCGAGGGCGTAGGCGAGCGACTTGGCGTAGGTGATGCCGACCATCAGCGCACCTGCAAGTCCTGGGCCTTCGGTGACGGCGATGGCGTCGAGGTCGTTGAGGATGATGCCTGCCTCAGTCAGCGCGGTGCGGACGACGGGGACGATGTTGCGCAGGTGTTCGCGTGAGGCCAGCTCGGGGACGACTCCGCCATAACGGGCGTGCGTGGCGATCTGCGAGGCGACTACGTTGGACAGGGTTTCGGCTCCGCGGCGCACGACTGCGGCTGCGGTTTCGTCGCAGGAGCTTTCGATGCCGAGGATGAGGCCTGAGGGCATGTCTCTATGATAGTGGAGTGTGAGATCCCACCCTTTCGCAAAGTGCGCGAAAGGATGGGCACCCAAGCCGTGCGCGGACTTTTCATCGGCGATGATGTCGAATGTTTCCATCGCGCCGCCGACCTTAGCCTCGAAGTCAACTTCGAAATGCTTGACCGGCCTATTCAGAAAGCAGTTGTTTACCTCGAACCCGGCGAATTCAAAAGCACCTGGCTTGGCAACAAAGCCGTCTATCGCACTCGCATGGCGCTTGCCGACGGCGGCGAGCTGATCGTGCTCGCGCCCGGCGTCAAGGAATTTGGCGAAGACAAGACCATCGATGCGCTCATCCGCAAGTATGGCTATCTCGGCACACCCGCAACCCTCGCGGCAGTAGAAAAACATCCCGATCTCGCATCGGACCTGAGTGCCGCAGCGCATCTCATTCACGGTTCCTCGGAAGGCCGCTTCACCATCACCTACTGTCCCGGCTCGCTCACGCAGCAGGAAATTGAAAGTGTGGGCTTCCGCTACGCCGACCTCAAAACAATGTCCGAGCGCTACGATCCCGCAAAGCTGAAGAACGGTTACAACACGGTGGATGGCGAAGAAATTTACTTCATCTCGAATCCGGGCCTTGGACTTTGGGCCTATCGCGGCAGGTTCACAACATGAGTCTCACGCTACCCAGATATTCCATCGGTGTTGGCGACCGCTTTGCACATCAGGCCAAAGCGCAGCTTCGCGCCTGCATGCTGGCAGCAGAAGCCGGTATTGAAGTCATCCCCGTCTGGAACAAGTCGAATCGTGAGCATACCATCATCGGCTCCGAGCCATCTTCGACCCGCACTGCAGCCGATGCAGCTGTCAAAGCTCTAGGCTGGACCAAGCCTTACTTCTGCGATGCCGATCACATTGGCCTCGCAACGGTTGACCGCTTTTTGCCTGCGTGCGACTTCTACACCATCGACGTAGCCGACTTCATCGGCAAGCCCGCCGAAGCAGCCTCGGTCGACGCTTTTATCGCTCGCCATCCCGAATTGCAGAAGCCGATCGAGATCGAAGGCATCGCATCGCCTCTCCATCTCACCCAGGAATTCGTTCGCAGCACCGCGAATAAATTTCTCTATGCCGTGCAGCAGGCGGCAATTATCTATTGCAAAATCGAATCGGCGAAAGGGCGCGGCAACTTCATCACTGAAGTTTCCGTGGACGAGACTGACTCGCCGCAGACTCCCGCCGAGTTGCTCATCATCCTCGCAGCAGCCGCCGATGAAGATATTCCCCTCGACACCATAGCGCCAAAATTCACCGGACGGTTCAACAAGGGAGTCGATTACGTCGGCGACCTGGCACAGTTTGAAAAAGAATTTGCTGCTGATGTCTCCACGATTGCCTACGCCGTCAAATTCTATGGACTGCCACACAATCTCAAGCTCAGCGTCCACTCCGGCAGCGACAAGTTTTCCATCTACGCACCCATGCACAAAGTGGTTCAGACATCGAACGCGGGCGTACACCTCAAAACCGCTGGAACCACGTGGCTCGAAGAACTGATCGGGCTCGCCGAAGCAGGCGGCGATGGCCTCGCTTTAGCAAAAGAAATCTACGCGCAGGCCTATGATCACCGCGAAGAACTCTGCGGCCCATATGCAACTGTTATCGACATCGATCCGGCCAGTTTGCCCGCTCCGACCGAAGTCGAGCAATGGTCCTCGGACCAATTTACCTCGGCTCTGCGCCACGATCCGCATTCATCTGCATACAGCAGCAGCCTGCGTCAGCTTCTACACGTCGGCTTCAAAGTCGCGGCAAAGATGGGTCCGCGTTACCTCGACTTGCTCGAATCAAATGAAGCCATCATAGCCCGCAACGTCACAGAGAATCTATTCGACAGGCATATCGCGCCCGTGTTCCTCGGGCGCTCTCAACAAGAGAAAGGTCAGTTTGCATGAACCATCCACTCAGCCTTGAAGGAAAAACAGCCGTCATCGTCGGTGGAACCTCCGGTATTGGGCGAGCCCTGAGCCTCGGACTCGCTGACGCAGGTGCAGATGTCGTCGCCTCGGCTCGGCGTAAAGAGCAGGTCGAAGAGACCTCGGCCGCCATTGAAGCCAAAGGGCGCCGCACACTACGCGTCCTCTCAGATGTAAGCGACCGCGCCTCGCTGGAAAGTCTGCTGGCGCAAACAGTCGAGCACTTCGGCAAAGTCGATATCCTCATCAACTGTGCAGGCAAGATTAAGCGTGCACCAACACTCACTTTTCCGGAAGATGAGTGGCAGAGCATCATCGATACCAACCTCACCGGAACTCTGCGGGCCTGCCAGATCTTTGGCAGGCACATGCTCGACCGCGGCTATGGACGCATCATCAACATCGCTTCACTCAATACCTTTGTCGCGTTTTCTGAAGTTGCGGCCTACGCCGCCAGCAAAGCCGCCGTCGCATCGCTCACTCGCTCGCTTGCCGTCGAGTGGTCGCGCCATGGCGTCGTTGTCAACGCCATCGCGCCCGGCGTTTTTCGCACCGCGCTCAATGCAGATCTTCTCGACAGCACGCCACGCGGCAAAGAGCTGCTGATGCGCACGCCCATGGGCCGCTTCGGTAAAACGGAAGAAGTCGTTGGCGCAGTTATTTACCTTGCATCCGACGCGGCCTCCTATGTCACCGGCCAGGTTCTCGTCGTCGACGGCGGTTTTCTGGCCAGCGGCGTCAATCAATAACGGTTGTCCTCGCAACATCCATAGACCATTCGATCCATAGCATCTGCGCATGTAATCGCTTACCATTACTGCATATCTGCGTTTTGGAGTGGGTTCGTGAAATCAGGGTGGTCTTTCAGCCGTCGTACATTTTGCAAGCAGTTCAGCGCCGCCGCATTCGTCGCCGCAAACGCGCATGCGTTCTCGCTTTCTCCGGTAGCGGCTGCCACCATCCCAAAAAGCGCCATCGCCAATCGCAGCCCGTTCGCCGCCAACACCTTTGACATGCTGCCGCTCGGAGCAATCCGCCCTGCTGGCTGGCTGCGCGCGCAACTCGAAATTCAGGCCAACGGCCTCGGCGGCCATCTCGACGAAACGTGGCCCGACGTCGGCCCCAACTCCGGCTGGCTCGGAGGCACAGGCGAATCCTGGGAGCGCGGACCTTATTTCCTCGACGGCCTCGTTCCTCTCGCGTATTTGCTCGACGACGCACGCCTCAAATCCAAGGCGCAGAAATACATTGATTGGACACTTAACAACTCCCAGCCCGACGGCATGTTCGGCCCGCGCTCGAACGATGACTGGTGGCCGCGCATGGTCATGCTCAAGGCGCTCACGCAGTATCAGGAAGCGACCGGCGATCCCCGCGTCATTCCGATCATGCAACGATACTTCACATATCAGCTCGCGCAGTTGCCGACACGTCCGCTGCGTGACTGGGGCAAATTTCGCTGGCATGACGAAGTCGTAAGCGTCCTATGGCTTTACAACCGCACCGGCGATCCTAAGCTGATCGAACTCGCAAAGCTTCTTCAGCAGCAGGGCTACGACTGGCAAGCCGAATTCGCTGACTTCAAATACACACAACGCATCACGCCGGAATTCATCAAGCTCAACGAGCACAATGGTCTGAGCGACACCGCGCTCGCGACCCACGGCGTCAACAACGCCATGGCCCTCAAAGCATCTCCCGTCTGGTCGCTTCTCAGCGAAAACTCTTCAGACCGCCAGGCGCTTCTCCACCAACTCTCCGAACTCGACCGCTATCATGGCCTGCCCACAGGCATCTTCTCCGCAGACGAGCATCTTGCCGGACTCAATCCATCGCAAGGCACGGAACTATGCACTGTAGTCGAAGCCATGTACTCGCTCGAAGTGGCCCTCTCCATCATGGGCAATCCGGAATTAGGCGATCGACTCGAACGGATCGCCTACAACTGCCTCCCTGGAACGTTTACCGATGACATGTGGGCGCACCAATACAATCAGCAGCCCAACCAGGTTCAATGCAGCCTGAACCACAAGCCCTGGACAACCGACGGCCCTGAATCTAACCTGTATGGCCTTGAACCAAACTTCGGCTGCTGCACCGCTAACTTCCACCAGGGGTGGCCAAAACTGACAGCGAGCCTCTGGATGGCGTCCGCCGATCATGGCCTCGCAGCTGTTGCGTATGCTCCTTGCGAAGTCCACACGGTTGTGCGCGATATCCCGTTGCGCATCACAGAAGAAACCGACTACCCATTCCGCGATACGATCCGCATCACCGTGCACCCTGAAAGACCGTTGAGCTTCCCCTTGCAGCTCCGCATCCCTGCATGGACAAAAAGCAGCGCCATCCGCGTCAATGGCCAGGCTCAATCGGAGCCGCAGCCCGGCAGCTTCGCTCGCATCGAACGCACGTGGAAACCCGGCGACACAATACAAATCACGCTTCCCATGGAACCTCGCGCCAGCAAAGGCTTCAACGATTCCATCTCTATCGAACGCGGGCCGCTCGTCTTCTCTTACCCGATTGGAGAAGACTGGCTGAAGCTACGCGATCGCGGCATGACAGCAGACTGGCAAGTCTATCCCACGACTCAGTGGAACTACGGGTTAAATCCCACTTCCATCAAAGCCATCGAGAGCTCAGTTGCGCAAGGCCTCTTCACACTCAAGGGAGCGCCCGTAAAGATCGAAGTGAAAGGCCGCAAAATACCTGCCTGGATGGCAGAAGATGGCGTTGCGAATCCAGTGCCGCAAAGCCCCATAAACAGCGATCAGCCGGAGGAAACAGTTGAACTCGTTCCCTATGGCGCCGCAAAGCTGCGCATCACATCTTTTCCAAAATTAAAGAGCTGACGTAGCGAAGCTGTTATCGCTCAAGCATCGTCCGCAAAGTATTTTCGAGGAGTGCCGTAATCTCTTCGGCGGATGCGTTCCTGTCGATCTGCATCGGCTCGCCAACGCGGATCGACAACTTGCCCGAACGAAACCAACTCGCTTTGCGCTGTTTCAACTCGCCAAGCCCGCGAAGGGCGACAGGAAGCACCGCTGCTCCTGACTCCTGTACCAGCAAGCCAATGCCGGAGCGAAAATGCTCCAACGTGCCCGCAGAGCGGTGCCCCTCCGGAAAAATCAACACGTTATACCCGCTATCGAGCGCCTTACCCATATGCGCAAAGCTGTTGCGAAACCCCGCTCCACGTGGCAGCGGAAACACATTAAACAACGCCGTAATGAGCCAATAAGCAACGGGAGCCAGCACATTCAAAATCCAGTTTTCCTGCCCACGCGCATGACGATAATCGTCGAGCATATTTGCAGCCATCGCAATCGCAACGCGTCGGCGCATTCTTCCCGGAAGCGCATACAACACCAGCGCGCCATCATACGCAGTTACATGGTTAGCAATGATCAGCACCGGTGCATGCGGCGTCGTCTCTAAATCAACGCGCTCAACGGTAGGTGCAGCCAGCAGCCACACCAGCGGCCGCATCGCGCACTCCACAAATACAACGCGCATTGCCTGTACAAGCGCAGACCACGACCAGCGAGGATAAACAGCATCTTGCGCCAAAGCCGGACTGGAAACCGCTTTCGCAATCCCCGGACCACAAGTGCTTGACGCAGCTGAAACAGAGGCGTCGAATCCTATCACTCCGCGCAGATCGCCGAGTGTCTCCAGCCTTGCAAATGTAACATCATCGATTACAATTCCCATGCGCTGTTCAATCTCACTCTGCAACTGCACGCGTCCTAAGCTGTCGAGATGGAAATCTTCATCGAGACGCGCATCCTCGCTCACGTTCGCAGGCGTGGTGCGTGCGATCTTTGCAATAAGCTGCACAAGTGCGTCGTTGCTCGTGTCCTGCTCACTATTTACAGTCACGGGTGCAGCCTCCCACTGTGCCACTTTCCCACGCTGAATCTTTCCCGTCGACGAGCGCGGAAAATCCAGTTCCGGCCACACTCTCCAATAGCGAATCTTCTGATACTCCGCCAGCGTTGCATTCGTCTGCCGTATCGCCGCTGCGGCATCTGCTTCCGATCCCTGAAAGAGAAGCACCGCCATCGCTTCGGTTCCACCCGGCATATGCAAAGGCACGACAACCGATGCGCGCACTCCAGTCTGCCGATTCAGTTCAACTTCGATATCTTCCGGATGAACATTAACTCCGGAAGCAGTCACAATAACCTGGCTCTTGCGCCCAAGAAACTGCAGTTGCCCCTCATCGTCACTACGCGCCAGATCACCCGTCGCCAGCCACGTATCTTTTGACTGTTGCAATCGGCCCTGCTGCCACGTCGCAGTCGAAACCATATCGCCGCGCACCAGAATCTCGCCATCATCGCCGATGCGCACCTCGCGCCCCGGTAGCGCCTTGCCGATCGTGCCCTTGCCAATTTTGAACGGATGATTCAACGTGATAAGCGCCGTCGTCTCCGTCATCCCATAGCCTTGAATCAGGGCAAAGCCAAGCGTATTCCAGAAGCTCTCGAGGTCCGGTGGCAGCGAGGCACCCCCACAGACAAACGCCCAGAACTTATAACCCAGCAGTCGGTGAATCTTCCGGAAACGCCACCATCTGCGCCACACCGATTCGCCCTGCGCTTTCTGCATTTCGTCACCCAGCTTCGGATAAAGACCGAGCAGATGCGACCGCATCAGATCGAGTACACGAGGCACCGAGGCCAGAACAGAAATCCGCTCATGTCGTATCAGTTCCTGTAAGCGTGGAGCCTGCAGGCGCGATTCGAAATGCACTTCCGCTCCAAGCAGCACTGGCAGCCACAATCCCATGAACTGTCCGAAAACATGACTCAACGGAAGCGTATGCAAAAAGCGCAGTGGATGAACGAACCGCTCATAGAGCAGATATTTCTGCATCTCACGCTCGATCGGAGCTACGCTTGCCAGCACGTTGCGATGCGTGTGCACCACACCCTTGGGCTCAGCCGTCGTGCCCGAAGTGAAAAGAATCTGTAATGGAGTATCGAGACTTGGAGGCGAAACAGTTGCGCCAGTCCCGCAGGACTCAGGCAGTCGCGCAATCTCATCAACTGCCATCGTAGGAATGGAATCGGCAAAATGGGCAATCAGCGACGGATCGCCAACGATAAGCTTTGGATTCGTTTCCTCAGCAACTCGCCTGGCAAATTCCACGCCCCCACCTGCGTCCAGCGGCACCACGAGAACTCCTCGCAGAACACAGCCAAAAAATGCGCCGATCCACTCAGCGCTGTTCTGTCCCCACAAAAGGAGCCGCTCCCCCGCTACGATTTCGCGCCGCTCCAACTCCGCGAAAAAGCTCTGAGCGAATGAGGCAATCTCACCGTAACTGGAAACGACGCGCCGGTTGCCGCGATAGGTAACCACCGCCGTGGCATTCCCAAGGCGGTGAAAATCATCGACGAGCGTGCCAAGATGGGGGCGCATAGTGAGCGACGCTAGCTCCGTGCGAAGTCGATGTATCCGCGCTCGGGATCTGTGCGCACCAGCGTGACGTTGATTTTATCGCCTACATCTACGTCCTTCTGTCCATGCACCAGCATGCCTTCCACCGCAAGCTGAATCGTCCTCACAAAAGAACCGTGCTCATTCACGCCCGTAACCATAGCGGTAAATGTCTGCCCAATCCGGCTTTGCATCACCACAGCTGCAATGCGCTTCCGCATATCCCGCTCTACCTTGCGCGCCGCATCTTCCTGCTTCGTGCATTGCTTCGCAATCGCAACCAGATCGTCATCGGAATAGGGCGGCTTCTGTTTTGCCAGCATTGCCTTGATCAATCGCTGCGTCACCAGATCGGCATAACGGCGGTTTGGCGCGGTCGAGTGCGTGTAATCCTGCACTGCCAATCCAAAGTGACCCTCGCTGGTTTCTCCTGCACGCTCCAATACGTATTCACCCGCGCCCAGCAGCTTCACAACGGAGAGCGAAAGATCGGGAAAATGATCTGGATCGACCGCACGTTGATTGCAGAGAAACTCCTGCAATGCTTTAGAGTCCGGCGTCATCGGCAACTTCGTTCCAAGCTGCGCCGCAATCTCCACAATGCGGTCCCACCGTTTCGGAGTCCTCACTACCCTGCGTATCGAAGAAAAGCCCGCACTCTCCAGGCTCTTCGCCACCACTTCATTCGCGGCAATCATAAAATCTTCGATCAGATCACTGGCCGGGCTCTGCTGCTGTCTTTCGATATCGACTGGCTGCCCATTCATCACGAGCGGGTGCGTTTCCACCGTTTCAAGATTGAGCGCACCGCGGCGATACCGCTCTTTGCGCAAGCTCTGTGCAACCTGGCTCTGCAGGAGAAGCTGACTTTGTAGTTCCTCTGAACCAGCAATCTTCGCAGGAGCATTTTTTCCTGAAACGAGCCACGCGCCAACAGATGGATACGCCAATTGTGCCCTGTTTACTACACTCGCCTGGTAGATATCGTTTGCGTTCACGCACCCATTCGCATCCACTTCAAACTCGCACACAATCGCAGCCCGTTCTTGCCCTTCAAGCAGCGACGTCGCTCCGGTCGACAACTCCTCCGGCAACATGGAAAAGTTATGCACGCCCGTATACACGGTCACCGCCTGCTCTGCGGCATATCGATCTATCGCAGAACCAGCCGGCACATAAGCGTCTACATCCGCGATTGCAATTTGAACCCGGACGGTGCCATCCGTCATCTTCTGGGCATATTCAATCTGATCAAGATCGCGCGATGTATCGTTGTCGATCGATGACCACGGAAGAGATCTCAGATCACGCGATGACACAGGTGGATGCGACTGCAGCGATCCTACGTCCTGCTGCACATCTTTGGGAAAATCCGGATGAAAGCCATGTTCCAGCATCGACTGGCGCGCGGCAGCCTGCAGATTTACGGAGTGAATGTCGTTCATAAGCTCCACTTCAAGGTACAGACATAGGATGCCATCGCGCAAAGACATTGATTATGAATAGAATTCGGGCATCGCCTTGCCTCTCTCACGCTTCCAATGTAGGCATGCCACTGCCCAAAATTAAGTTGCCCGTTGCGTCCGACGACCCTTCCGCATCGGTTCAACGCGATCTCGACCGCCCCACCGCTTCCGAGATTTATCAGCAGGTCTCGAAGAATGCGCGGCGCGAACTCTCCCGCACCAACTTGGCATTGGCTGTCTCCGGTATCGTTGGCGGACTCACCATGGGACTCACCGGCCTGAGCGTTTCTCTCGTTCGAACGCAGCTCGGGGGCGGAAGCATCGCCGAATTTATCTCTTTGTGTTTTTATCCCATGGGCTTTATGGCGGTCATTCTCGGCCGCAGTCAACTCTTTACAGAAAACACGCTCTACCCGGTCGCATTGATGCTGACCGAACGCCGCCACTTTTGGAGCACCGCGCGGCTTTGGGCCGTCGTATTCGCCGCCAATGTCATCGGCGCATTTCTCTTCGCCATGCTCGCCGTCAGGACGGGCGCTCTGCAACCCGAATACGTCAGTACGCTTTCAGCTCTGGGAATGCAGTCCGTAGGTTTTCCCCCAAGTCATATTTTCTGGAGTGGGGTCGTCGGCGGTTGGATCATCGCCATGGTGGCGTGGCTGGTAAGCGGCAGCCATTCGATCACAGGATCCGTCATGCTCATCTGGTCGCTGACCTTCGTCGTCGGCCTCGGGCACTTCGCGCACTGCATCGCCACCAGCGGTGAGATTCTGGCCGCTGTGCTTCATGGCCAGCTCCTAGCCTCACGTTACTTTCTGTGGCTCGGCCCAGCCGTGCTCGGCAACATCACCGGAGGTGTGCTCCTGGTAACGCTGCTCGAATACGGCCAGGTCAACCTGGAATAGTTCTAAGCAGATTTCCCCTGCCGCTCTTTCAAGTCTCGCAGCAGGCCTTCGATACGTTCCTCGCGTTCGAGTAGCGCGAACTTGTCTTCCAGCGAATCGCCGCCCAGCAGCTCATGATGCGCAGCATTTTCCGCTTCCGCCCCAGCCACGCGTAGCTTTAGCCGGTCTATGCTCGCGCCCTTCTGCGAAGCATCGATCTTCTGCCGCACCTGGTTCGCTTTACCCACAATGCGGGCGCGTCTATGCTGCGCAATCAGCATCTCGCAGCGGCTGCGTGTCTCCGTCAGCTTTTGCTCCAGCTTTCGCAGCGCAGACCGCAGTGAATCAGCCTCATGCGTCTGGTCTTCAATCTGCTGCGCAAAGCCGGTTGTCATCTGTTCGTGACTCAGAGCACGCTCCAGCGCAGCGCGCGCCAGATCATCCTTGCCTTTATCTACCGCCAGCTCTGCTTTCTTATGCCACTCCTCGGCAGAGCTTTCATGTTCTTTTCTCTTTTTCTCCAGCAGATGCTGATCGCTAATCGCGATTGCCACCTGCGTCTTTACCTGCAGCAGTTGGTTCTCCATATCAAGCACCAGTTGCTTCAGCATCTTTTCCGGGTCTTCCGCTTTATCGATCAGGTCATTCACATTCGCACGCAGCAGAGCTGAAACGCGTTCTAGGAGTGCCATATCTTCCTCCCTGTTTTGAAATAAGTTAGTGGGCGGACCCGCAAAGCTCCGCCCTGAGTAAAATTCTGTTACTTGCCATCGACAGTTGCCGCGCCATTCGGACGCGCGCGCATCCCCTTCACATTGCTCATCAGCTCGGTCATATCCATGCCAGAAAGCGCTTCAAACAAAGCAGGAACCTGCGCAGCGATCTTAGTAATGTCGCCCGTCAGCTTGTTCACCCCTGCGGCAGAATCGTTCCCGGTTGACACAATCGTGATCTTGTCTACCTTGGACAGCGGCTCACACATCGCCCGCACCACCTCCGCCATGTTGCTGATGAGCCTATCGACCACCGCAGCCTGATTCCAGTCCTGGTAAGCCTCAGCCTTCACATTCATCGCCTTGGCTTCAGCTTCACCCTTCTGGAAGATGACCGCAGCTTCAGCCTCGCCTTGCGCGCGAATCGCAGAAGCGCGACCCTCAGCCTCGATCGTCAGCCGCGATTTCTCCGCCGACGCAAGATTCTCAATCCGCTGACGCTCAATCTCAGCTTGTTTCAACACGGTGGAGATCAGCTCTTTCTCATGGCGCAGAATTTCAGCCTCCTGTACCTTGATCTGCTGTTCTTTCTCCACCTGCTGTACCTTTACCTGTTCGGCAACTACCTGCTGCTGCATCACGTTTGTCTGCAATTCGTAGGCTTTGTCGGCCTGAGCTTCCTGCCTGCGGCTCTGTTCGGTAAACTGCGCTTTCTGGATATCGAGATCGCGCTGTGCCTCTGCCTGTTTCGCCAGCGAAGCCGTCTCCGCTATCACGCGATCCTGATCTGCGGCAGCCTTCGCAATCGCAGACTCGCGCAGTGCATTCGCTCTACGAATCGCCGTGTCACGCTCTGCTTCTGCAGCAGCTACATCGGCATCGCGCCGAATGCGTACAATATCGGGCCGCCCCATGTTGGTGATGTATTCGTTTTTATCGCGCACCTCCTTGATGGTGAAAGAAACCACTTCGAGACCCATCTTGCTCATATCATCGGCACATGTGCCGCGCATGCGATCGGCAACCATCTCCGGCTCTTTCACGATTTGCTCCACCGTAAGCTGTCCGATAATACCGCGCAGATGACCTTCCATCACCAGCCGAATCAAGCCCTCGCGCTGCGGAGGCGTCTTCGTTAAAAACTGCTCCGCTGCCGTAAGAATCGATTCCTGATCTGAGCGCACCTTGATCTGCGCCACAGCTTCGACTGTCACAGCGACGCCTTGCTTCGTGTATAGGTCCTGCTGCGGAGCCACATCAAACGACATCAGCTCCAGGGAAAGCTGGCGGCAGCTTTCCACCATGGGAAAGATCACCGTGCCGTGTCCCTTGATCACGCGCGGCCCGCGAAAACCGTAAACAATCAGCGCCTCGTTCGGCCCGGCCTTGCGAAACATCTTCGCCAGCAGTCCGGCAATAACAATAACGGCCAATAAACTCAATCCAACAATGATGATGATCGTGTTCGTCATAGTGATCCCAGTCCTTTCACCGGGAAAACTCTTGTAAGTGAGAACTTCAAGCAACGCCGCGGACTTACTTCAAATCGCCAACGACTTCATCCCAGCGTCGCACCCAGGCAATGCCCTGCTCATAGCGCATCACCACAACTTCTACATCGCGCCCAATCGGCAGGCCGTTTTCGCTGCGTGCGACAGCAAAGCGGCGGCTGCCATTCTGCGAAAACAAAATTTCGCCCGTGCCGTGATCGCGAATCACACCGCTCACCCGACCAATCATGCCAATCGTCGCCGTCTCTTCCACGGTCATCGCATGCTCATGCGGAGCCAGCACGCGTGCCATGAACCAGAACAGCGCCGATGCCCCGCCAATCCCTGCAATCGTTGACAGCAGCAACACTACCGGCACTATAAGTCCGCCATACCGCTCCAACAGATATCCGGCGCCGCCAAACCAGCAGAGAAAGATCACCAGTGTGAATCCGTTAATCGGACTCATCGTGTTCGTATTGCCGCTATGTGCATGTCCTGCGTGCCCCGCATGCAAATGCATGTGGCCGATATGAAAATGCGAAAAGCCTCCGACGAATGCCATTGCGCTGAGGCAAAGCCCAAGGGCAAAGCAGAACAGATAGAAACCTTCCCAAGTCATTTACGCCTCTCCTTTCCGGATTGCTTCTTCGGCGTTGGCTCCATCACCTTCAACGATTCGGCCGGCGCCGGCCGCAATACTTCCAGCAGTCGATCCACAAGTCCCGGCGTCTCCATCACGGCCTCCAGCATCAGCAGGCACTGCCGCGTATCCTGGTGCCGCGCCAGCGCAAGCAGAGCCCGGCGAAGTGCAGGGTCACGCCGGAACCTCTCCGCTCCACTCACCAGCCAAAGGTCCAGCTTGTCTTCGAGCGTGCGCGCATCACTCAACAGCTCCGAGTGGTAGCCTTCCGGATCGTCCACCAGGTACCCCGGATGCACCTTGAAGAATTTCGCCAGCAGCTGCCTGGTCGTATTCGTCAGGTGCGGACGCGCACCGCTCTCAATCTGCGACAGGTAAGACTGGCTCATCGGAGCTCCAAGTTCGGATCGAATCGCCTTCAGCAATTCCTGCTGCGTCATGGCCCGGTTCAGGCCCCGCAAATTGCCTTCGACTTCACGCAGATAATGGATTTTCTCGCCAAGTTTCATATTGCAATCCGCAATATTTATATCGCTGATTGCGATATCTGGCAACTAAAATCGACAAGACCCTGTGCAAAACAGTTTATCTGGCTGATTTTTAGTTACTTAGACGCTGCTCGACGCGCCGGATCAATCCCTGCGCATCGAATGGAGCGCGCACTTTGGCATCGTTGTCAAAGTAAATATATACATCGCGCCTCTCGCGCTTCTTCGCCGGGAGATCGCTGGCGCGCTCCGCACTGGCAGGCTCGTCTCCCTGTGCCCACGCCGCTACACGAGAAGCCCATGCATCCAGCGCTTCATCGTCGTAGCCACTCGCATACAACACCTCGGAGCCGTGCAGCCGGCAATAGACAAAATCTGAGGTCACGTCCATCAGCCGCGGCCACTCTACCGTATCGGCGCACACCATTGCCACGTCATAACGCCGCAGCAACGCAATAAATTCCGGAGTTACAAAACTTTTATGCCGAATCTCCATCGCGTGACGCACCTTTACCTTCACCTCCGGCTCAGTGAAGGCTCTATCTTTCATCCACGGTTCATGGCTCTTCGCCAGCATTCCAGCCTGCATAGAGTCTCGCGGCAGAAGCGCGAAAAATGATTCCACCAGCGCGCGGTCGAACTTGAAGGTCGGCGGAAATTGCCAAAGGATCGGCCCAAGTTTTCTGCCCAGCTTTAGCAGTCCCGATGCGAAGAAGTTCGCCAGCGAAATCTCTACGTTACGCAACCTCTGGATATGCGTGATGTAGCGCGATCCTTTAATCGAGAAGACAAAATCTTCAGGCGTCTCCTCCGCCCACCGCGTGAAAGACGCAGGCCGCTGTAGAGAATAGAAGGTTCCGTTCACTTCAATGGAGGGGAATGTCTTCGCCGCATACTCCAGCTCGCGTTTCTGAGGCATTTTTTCCGGATAGAACACGCCTCGCCACGGCTTGTAGTTCCATCCGGATATTCCGATGCGTACTATCCCGTGCATCAGCGTCTCCTGGCTACTGTATGACTGCGATAAAGGTTGCCTTCTACTTGCTTCACTTATTTTTAAGTGCAGCGGTTATAAGATGCCACTTATTCGCATCCTAGAGTACGTGTTAGTAAGCACGTCTCTTTCCAGGAGTAAAGAAAACCATGAAGCACTACAAGCAAAATACATTGCTGGCGGCATCGATCACTGTGCTCGGCAGCGCGCTCCTCATCGCCGGATGCGACAACAAACCAGCCCACCCAGATGAAAAGGCCGCCGTCACCAACTCACTCAATAGCAGCAATCTAAGCAGCGTCAGTGTCTCGCAGGATCAGGACAAGGGCGTCATGACTCTGACCGGAAACGTTGCCTCGGCAGACCTGAAGAGCAAGGCAGAAGCTGCAGCAAAGCAGGCAGCACCCGACTATACCATTGCTGATGAGATCGGCGTGCAGCCTCCGGGTGCGGAAAGCCAGGCCAAGGCAGTCAGCTCCAATCTTGATAGTGCCATCGAAGACAACTTCAAAGCATCGCTGAAGGCGAACAAGCAGCTCGACGACCAGAGCATCGACTATTCTGCCAAGAACGGCACCCTGGTTCTTAAGGGAACCGTGAAGACTCCAACGCAAAAAGCAGAAGCAGAAAAGCTGGCGAAGGAAGTACCGAACGTACAGCAGGTCGTAAACGAAATCGAAGTAAAACCCGGCAAGCACTCCACCGCAAAATCGTAATCCGTTCAGTCAATACTTGAGGGCCCGCTACCGGGCCCTCATCTGCTTACTGCATCATCCCTTTCTGTCCAATACGCATCTCACACACAGATATGCAAGGTCGCTTCCCAAACAACTTGTTGGTGGAAGGTGCGGATTAAATGAGCCGTCTAAAAGATAAAGTTGCCATTGTTACCGGATCGAGCTCCGGAATTGGTCAAGGTATAGCAAAACGTCTCGCATCGGAAGGCGCGAACGTCGTTATCAATTATTCCAACCATGGCGACGGCGCAGATGAAACACTCAAAATGGTCGAATCTGCAGGTTCCCGGGGGATGATCGTGCAAGCCGATGTGTCGAAAGTCAGCGAGGCTCAGTCCTTGATAGAGCAAGCATGGCAGAAATTCGGTTCAGCCGATATTCTCGTCAACAATGCGGGAGTCGAAACAGAAAGCTCTTTTCTCGATACCAAAGAAGAAGATTTTGACCGCATCATGGGCGTCAACCTCAAGGGGCCCTTTTTCGCCACACAGGCAATAGTTCGTAAACTGACTGCGGCGAAAAAGCCCGGACGCATCATCAACATCAGCTCCGTGCACGAAGATATGGCCTTCCCCGGCTTCGCTACCTATTGCGCCAGCAAGGGAGGCCTGCGCATGCTCATGCGCGATCTCGCCGTTGAATTGGGCCCGCAGGGAATAACCGTCAATAACATTGCGCCCGGCGCAATCTCGACACCAATAAATAAATCGCTGCTCGAGGACAAACCGAAGCTGAATGCGCTGCTGGAGAAGATTCCTCTTCGCCGCCTCGGAACAGTAGAAGACGTGGCGGCTCTTGTCGCCTATCTGGCGTCCGATGAGGCTTCCTACGTGACCGGCGCGACTTACTATATAGATGGCGGGCTCTCTCGCGATTACCACGAACAATAAAAGGAAGAGAACGATGGGGCATCGCTTCAAAGTCTGGGCGCCGAAGGCGAAGACTCTCGGCGTTACGATCGAGAACACCATACATCCAATGCAACAGACTGCCGGAGGCTGGTGGCAGGCTGACGTCGAAGGCGCACACGCTGGCACGGACTATGCCTTCGTCATCGACGGCAGCAAGCCTGCCGTGCCCGATCCTCGCAGCGCATCGCAGCCACAGGGCGTGCATGGCCCTTCGCGCGTCCTAGACCAAGCATCCTTCCAGTGGACAGACGCACAGTGGCAGGCTGCTCCGCTTCCGAGCGCCATCATCTATGAGCTGCACATCGGCACATTCACGCCGGAAGGTACATTCGACGCTGCACAACAGCATCTTGCATATCTCAAAGATCTCGGCGTCACGCACGTGGAGCTGATGCCGGTGAATGCATTCCCCGGCAATCATGGCTGGGGATACGATGGTGTCGATCTCTTCGCCCCGCATGCACCCTATGGCGGGTCCGAAGCGTTAAAGCGTCTCATCAACGCGTGTCATGAGCACGGGTTGGCCGTACTGCTTGACGTCGTCTACAACCACCTCGGCCCATCCGGAAATTACCTCGGCAAATTCGCACCCTACTTCACCCATCTGCACAACACCCCGTGGGGGGACGCCGTTAACCTTGAGGACGCAGGCAGCCACGAAGTACGCCGCTTCTTCTGCGATAACGCCCTCATGTGGCTCCGCGATTACCACTTCGACGGCCTGCGTCTGGACGCCGTGCACGCCTACATGGATCGCTCCGCCATCCATTTCATGGAGCAGCTGTCGAAAGAAGTCCGTGCGCTCGAAGCAGAAACCGGCCATCGCTATGTCGTCATCGCCGAAAGCGACCTCAACGACCCGCGCCTTGTCACTACACCCGAAGCCGGTGGCTACGGAATGGACGCGCAGTGGAGCGATGATTTCCACCACGCGCTTGTCACCGTGCTCACCGGAGACCGCAGCGGCTACTACTCCGATTTCGGCACCATCGCCGATCTTGCCAAATCCCTGAGATCAGTCTTCGTCTATGACGGAATCTACGCTCCGCACCGCGACCGCATCCACGGCCGTCCCGTCGAAGGGCTTCCGGCATGGCGCTTCCTTGGCTATGCACAGGACCACGACCAAGTCGGCAACCGCGCAAAAGGCGAGCGGCTCAATCACCTCACAAGTGAGAGCCGGGCAAAAATCGCTGCCGCCCTCGTCTTCACCGCACCTTTTGTTCCCATGCTCTTTCAGGGTGAAGAGTGGGCCGCAAGCGCGCCTTTTCAGTACTTCACCGATCACGAGGATAAAGAGCTGGGCCGCCTAGTCTCCGAAGGCCGAAAGAAAGAATTCGCCGCCTTCGGCTGGACCCCCGACGAAATTCCCGACCCGCAGGATAAGCAGACGTTTCTGCGCTCCAAGCTGAATTGGCAGGAAGTCTCCGAGCCCGCGCACGCACAGATGCTCGACTGGTACAAGCAGCTCATCGCTCTACGCAAATCGCATCCTCAGCTCACAAATGGCTCTCTTGAAGAAACAAATGTCGAATACAGTGAAACCGAAAAATGGCTGCTGCTGCATCGCGGAGATCTCCAGATCGTCGTCAATCTCGGCAGCAAAGAACTGAAGCATGAGGTAAAAAACGCGCAGATGCTGCTCGCCTCCGATCCCGCAATCTCATTCGCACAGACAATCCTTTCCCTGCCACCGGATTCCATCGCAATTCTCAAAACCGCCAAATAAAACATAAAGGGTCGAATCACGCCGGGTGCCCCATCCTTTCGCGCCTTCTGCGAAAGGGTGGGAGACCACAACTCTTAACCACAAAAGTCCAGGCACCTTCCAGAAAGAAAAGCAGGGTAGAAGCACCGGATGCCCCATCCTTTCGCGCCTTCTGCGAAAGGGTGGGAAACCACATCTCTTAACCACAAAAAGTCCAGACACTTCCAGAAAGAAAATCAGGGTAAAAGCACCGGGCTTTAGCCCGGTGAAATGCCAGGTCCAACTAGCAGGGGCTTCAGCCCCGGCCCTTCCCACAAGGTTCAGGGAAGAAATGTTGTACGCTGGTTCTGCCACGATGCACACGCTTGAATTTTCAGGTTGGATATTCCTGAGCTCGATACTCGCCGGACTTCTCGGAGCACTCACGGGCCTCGGTGGCGGCGTTGTCATCGTTCCCGTGCTCACCCTGCTCTTTCACATCGACATCCGCTACGCCATCGGCGCATCGCTCGTCTCCGTCATTGCAACCTCGTCCGGAGCAGCGGCAGCCTATGTGCGCGAAGGCTTTTCCAACGTCCGCATCGGCATGTTTCTTGAGATCGCAACCACGCTGGGCGCACTCCTCGGCGCCTACCTCACAATGATCGTCTCCACGCATTCCATCGGCCTCATCTTCGGAGCCGTGCTGCTCTACTCCGCATATGCGTCGTTGCGAAAACATCCCGACGAAACCCACAAAGAGCCGAACCCGCTCGCCTTGAAGCTTCGTCTGCAGGGCAGCTATCCGACCGCCGCCGGTCCCGAAAGCTATGTAGCCCAGAACGTCCCGGCGGGATTCAGCCTTATGTTTGTCGCCGGAACATTGTCGGGCCTGCTCGGCATCGGCTCCGGCGCTGTCAAAGTGTTAGCCATGGATCAGGCCATGCGTCTGCCCTTCAAAGTCTCGACGACAACCAGTAATTTCATGATCGGTGTCACTGCCGCTGCCAGCGCAGGAATTTATCTCAGTCGCGGTTACATTTCGCCTGCCCTCGCCATGCCGGTCATGCTGGGTGTGCTCCTCGGATCACTTACCGGCTCCCGCATGCTGGTAAAAGCAAAAGTAAAAACCCTGCGTATGATCTTCGCCGTAGTCATCGTTCTGCTCGGAATCGAAATGATCTACAACAGCTTCACAGGAAGGCTCTAAGAATGAACGACCAGAAAATGGAAGTCATGATGGGCTACCTGCTGCGCACCGGAGTGCTCATCGCCGCAGCCGTCGTCTTCGTCGGCGGCATACTCTACCTGAATAAGAATCGCGGCCCGCGCCCAGACTACTCCACCTTCCACGGCGTAGCCGCCGAGCTGCGCAGCCCTGCACAAATCATCAAACAGATTCCCACCGGAAACACGAACGCCATCATCCAGTTCGGACTTCTCCTATTGATCGCCACGCCGATCGCCCGCGTCATCTTCGCCGGCTTTGGCTTCTTCGCAGAAAAAGACTGGCTCTACGTCGTTGTCAGCCTCATCGTGCTCGCAGTATTGATATACAGCCTGCTCTCCCATCACTAACCGTCTTGCCATAGAGACGAATATTGCAGTTATCCTGAGCGAAGTCGAAGAGCGTGCCCTGAGCTTTGTTGAAGGGACCCGCGCGACCAACGTCCGTGCGCAGCCTTGCGGAGGCAAGCCCCGTAGTTCGCAACTGAGCGTTAGCCTTTCACAGGAAGCTCCAATTGCAAACCTACTGAGCCGGAATCACCAGGTACTGCTCCAGCTTCCCATCCGGCATCGTATAAGTCGTCACGCGCACCCGCTGCGGACTATTCTTAAAAGTGACCGCGAACACGCGAAACGTCATCCCGCCGCGCAACTCCTCCGCCAACTGATGAAAGCTGGCTGTCTCACCCAGCGGCTTCAAACTCGAAGAAAAGTCGCCAAGCCCCTGCGCATCAAAATAAGCATTGCAGTTATCCGTAAACAGCGAGCGGTCAATCTGGCCCTGCTGCAACCCTTTGAAGATCTCCAGCCCCTGCCCCTCAGCCTGCGACGCCGACTGCGCATCCATCCCCAGCACCATCGGCGTCAGCTCGCGCCCAATCGCCGCCGCTGCCGGAGAAGCATCCTGATTCGTCAGCACCACAATCGCCGCCTTGTCATCGGGAAACACAATGTTCTCCGACACAAAGCCCGACACCTCGCCCGAGTGTTCGAGCGCCGCATGCCCTGACTTCGGCGTCGTAAACATGCCCAACCCGTAACCGCTGTCCGCGCCATCCTTCAGCTTCACCGAAGTAAACATCTGCTTATACGAATCAGCCGAAAGCAGCGAGCGATTCATCACGCTGATGTCCCACAGCGCCAGATCATGCGCCGGCATCGCCAGCTCGCCCGCCGCAAACATCCAGCCCGCGCCTTCTTTCGGAGCAGGCCGCAACGGGCCCAGCGCATAGCGAATATATCCGCCGGCATCCGTGTCGCCCAGCTTCGCTACATCCGTGTTGTAAACCGACTTCATATCGAGGGGAGCAAACACCTTCTCCTGCAACTGGCGCATCAACGGCTCGCCACCCAGCTTCTCCACAATCAATCCGGCAATCACAAAGTTCGTATTCGAGTACTGCCACTTCGTTCCCGGATCAAAATCGAGCGGCTTCTTCGCCCATGTGTCCACAATGTACTGCGCCGTCGTCGCCTGCCGCATCGGAGGCATCAGGTAATCCTCCGGCCAGTAATCCTGGTAGCCCGACGTATGCGACAGCAGCATGCGAATCGTCACCTCGTCGCCGCGCGTCAGCCCCGGAATATACTTCGACACCGGATCGTCAATCGAGAGCTTGCCCTGCTGCTGCAGCAACAGAATCGCAGCCGCCGTAAACTGCTTCGAGATCGACCCAATCGAATACCGCATCTCCGGCGCAGCCGGCGTCAGCGGCTCCAGCCGCGCCTTTCCGTAAGCATGGGTGTAAACAATCTGCCCCTTCTGCACAATTGCAACCGAAGCCGAAGGCACCCCCGTGTCCTCAAGAACTTTGTTGGCAGCCGCATCAATCTTGCCACGCAAATCGGCAGGTATAGTATCGACAGCCTGCGCATCCGCGAACATCGCAGACGCAAAAACAAAACACACAAGAAGCAAAGCAGAAATAGAGCGGCGCATCGTGCTCAAAGAGTAGCAAATAAGACGAGGGATGGGAGAGCACAAATCTTCATCAGAAACTTTGTCATCCTGAGCGCAGCCAGAGTGTCAGGTGCCCCATCCTTTCGCGCCTTCTGCGAAAGGGTGGGAGAGCAACGCCCTCAACCAACCGGGATTGACGAAGAGAAACCCGAGCATCGCCGGGTGCCCCATCCTGAGCCGCAGGCGAAGAGTGGAAAGCTAGACCAAACCATGCCTTCAGGACCGGATGGTATGCTGCCATCAATGACGACCCGCCGCGACTTCCTTTCACGCAGCGCAATGACCGCAGCCAGCCTCAGCGCCATCACGCAGGCCCCAGCCCAGCAAGGCCAGGCAGCAGAAAACATCAAGCAGCTTCCTCCGCCGAAGAAGCCCGTCATCGTCACCCGACACACCGGCGACAACTCCGTGGACGAAGCCTACAAGATGCTCCTCGATGGCATCGACACGCTCGACGCCTGCAACCACATCTGCCTCGCACGCGAAGATGATCCCAACGATCACAGCGTAGGCTACGGCGGCCTGCCCAATGAAGACGGCTTCGTCGAGCTCGACGCCTGCTGCATGCACGGCCCCACGCGCGCCGCAGGCTCCGTCGGTGCGATTCAGAACATCCGCCACGCCTGCCTCGTCTCGCGTCTCGTCATGGAGCGCACCAGCCACGTCATGCTCACCGGCCAGGGCGCCGAACGCCTCGCCGTCATGCACGGACTCAAGCGCGAAGACATGCTCACCGACGACGCGCGCAAGATGTGGCTCCTCTGGAAAGAAAGCCGAACCAGCCAGAACTTTTGGGGACCGCCCATGCTCGCCCCCGAAGGCAAACCCGCGAACCCGGCGCCAGAACTGCACCCGCAAAAACACAGCATGATCCCGCGCCATCCCGGCCCCGAATGGGCCGACGAAATCCGCACGCGATCGCAGCAGCTCACCGCCATGGCTATCGACCTCGGCATTCCCGAACACAGGCGCGCCTTCGCCGTCGAACAGATCCTCTGGCCCACCACCGGAACCATCCACGTCTCTGTCGTCAACACGAAAGGCGAAATGTCAGGAGCCACCACCACCTCCGGCCAGGCCTTCAAAATCGCCGGCAGGCTCGGCGACTCGCCCATCATCGGCGCAGGCTGCTACACCGATCAGGACATCGGCTCCGCGGGCGCAACCGGCTCGGGCGAAGAGAACATCAAGGTCGCCGGCGCGCACACCATCGTCGATTGCATGCGCCAGGGCATGAGCCCCAAAGAAGCAGGCCTCGAAGCCCTGCGCCGCATCGTCCGCAACTACAACGGCGACATGAACAAGATTCGCTACCTCGACATGATCTACTACATCATCCGCAAAGACGGAGCCTACGCCGGCGTCTCCCTTTGGAGCACCACCGCTGACGGCACCCCCAAAGTCTTCTCCGTCCACGATGGCCAATACCGCGTAGAAAACTGCGCCTGGCTGTTAGAAGGCACCACGACAAACTAAAAATGCTGCGGTGCTCGCGCCCGCATCATCACGGCCACGTAAGCAACTGCCGTCATCCTGAGCGACCAAAAGGGAGCGAAGTCGAAGAGCCTGCCCTGAGCTTGCCGAAGCGACCCGCACGGACAACGTCCGTGCGAAGCCTTGCGGAAGCAAGGCCGGAGTTCGGTAGAAGCGTCGGCCTTCGGGCTCGTGAAAGAGACATGAAAATAAGTGGAGCTTCAGCCCTGGGCCTTTCCCAATCTGCCGAGCTGCCTGGGTGCCCCATCCTTTCGCGCACTTGCGAAAGGGTGGGAAAGCGCAAATCTAAACAGGAGGGTAGAAGCACTGGGCTTTAGCCCAGTGAATAATAGAAAAAAAATGAGCCCCGGCCTTTTCCCACTCTGCTAAAACAGAAGCAGCCATGAAAAACCTCCTCAAGGGATACCAGCGCTTCCGCAACGAAGTCTTCCCTCAAATGAAGGACCACTTCCACCTCCTTGCCGATATCCAATCCCCGGAAGTCCTCTTCATCACCTGCGCCGACTCGCGCATCGTCCCCAATCTCATTCTTCAAACCGAGCCCGGCGACTTATTCCTCTCCCGCAGCGTAGGCAACATCGTCCCTCCCTTCGGTGACCCCCCCAGCGGAGTCACCTCCACCCTCGAATACGCAGTCAAGGCGCTCAAGGTACGCCACGTCATCATTTGCGGACACTCCGACTGTGGCGCGGTCAAAGCCGTCGTCGAAAAAAAGGATTTTTCCTCCCTTCCCGTCACCGGCGAATGGCTGAAATACGTGGAGGCCGCCTGGAACTCCTGCGACCCCGGCTCCACGCCGAAGGACCCGAAAGAGCTGCACACCACCCTCATCTACGCCAACGTCATCGCCCAGCTCCACAACCTGAAAACACACCCCGAAGTCATCAGCGGACTTGAAAAAGGCACATTGCAGGTCCACGGCTGGTACTACGACATCCTCACCGGAGCCATCGAAACTTACAACGAGGAGACGAAGCGGTTCCACCCCCTCGAAGAAACGCCCTCATCCTGAAAATAAAAGCCGTCATCCTGAGCGGAGTCGAAGAGCCTGCCCTGAGCTTGCCGAAGGGACCCGCACGAACAACGTTCGTGCGAAGCTTTGCGCAAGCAAGGCCCGCAATTTCGCACGGTAAGCACAACACCTGGGTGCCCCATCCTTTCGTACTCCTGCGAAAGGGTGGGAGCCAACGCTGCACCGTAGCGAGACGAATTTCCAGAGCAGAAGAACTGAACGGGGTTTCAAGTAGAGCACCGGCCTCTAATCGGTTATAAGCAACGCTGGGTGCCCCCATTCTGAGCGCAGCGAAGGGTGGGGATATCACTTTTAGACGTCCACCCCATTCTGACCCTGAAAGGGGAAGGATAGGGGAAGACCACGAGACATCGACAATGAACAACGTTTTTAGGGTAAAAGCACCGGCCTTCAGGCCGGTGAATCATCAAAGCTTCCAAGGGGCTTTAGCCCGGGCATTCCGCCCAAAAAACCTTGTCAAGCCCCCGCGGCAATCTACAATCCCGTAAATCAAACATTCCAAAGGAAAAATTAACCAAAGAAAGTTGGCAGAGTATTATGCCCAAAATTGCTATCCTGAAATAGAGAGCAAATAAAGAAGGTAACCGTCGAAACCGATTACCCCGTAAGTCATTGAAAACACTAGAATCGACTTAACTCATTAAAAATGATGGGGATAGCAGGGGAGGATCCCCCGCTAAACCATTGAAAACAATAGGAAACGGGACTAGGACCCGGGGGGGAGGGGGTAGGCCGCCCGCACCAGCGCCAGCCCTTCATCGGTGCTGTGAATGTGGCCTTCAAGCTGAGCATCCTCGGCAGCGGCCAACATCTCCTTGAACCGGGGCCCGGGCCTGTATCCGGCGGCGATCAGGGCAGCACCAGTCACCAGCAGACGCGGCTTTACCTGCTCTTCCGGCATCGTCTCAAAGCGTTCTTTGGCGAATTCATAAAGTGAGAGATCGCCATGGCTCGAAAGGCAATCGATCCGGTGCAGCGCCAGATGCTCAGCAAAACGCGGCAGCCGGAAAAAGCGCTTCAAGGTCGATTCCTTCATCCGCATCACGTCACCAAAGCGCATGTGGTTCTCGACAAGCAACGCAATCTGCTCCGTCTCCTCGGTTGAAAACCGCAGCCGTCGGCAGATGCTCTCGGCAATCCGCACGCCCACTTCCACGTGGCCGTTAAACCGAATCCGGTCCGGAGCGCGCTCGAAGGTCGCAGGCTTGCCCACATCGTGCAGCAGCGCGCCCCAGGCCAGCGTTGGCGATACGCCTTCCGGCAGCTTTTCCAGCAGCAGCAGCGTATGCACCCACACGTCGCCTTCGGGATGATACTCCGGCGGCTGCTCCACTCCATGCAGCCGGTCAATCTCCGGCAAAACCTGCTTCAAAAGATTCGTCGCATCCAGCAGCTCAAACGCGCGTCGAGCATGACCTTCCGTCAGCATGCGAGTCAGCTCCTCACGAATCCGCTCGCAGCTCACCACGCCAACTTCCGCAGCATGACTACGAATCGCAGCCAGCGTTTTGGCTTCGATCGCAAACCCGAACCGCGCCGCAAATCGAACCGCCCGCAACATCCGCAGCTTGTCTTCGGCGAAGCGCTTCTCCGCATCGCCAATCGCTCGAACCACACCAGCCGCAAGATCGTCACGCCCACCCACGAAGTCAAGCACAGCCTGCGCCACATCACCCGTCTCATCCAGCACCTGCGGGTCGAGCAGCATGCCGTTGATGGTGAAGTCGCGCCGCAGCACATCTTCCTGCGGACTGTCGGAGAAGCGCACTTCATCCGGTCTCCGGCCATCCGAGTAAGCCCCATCCGACCGAAACGTAGCCACCTCGGTGACAATCTCTGCACCGTCTATCTCATCGGCAACCAGCACCACGCCGAAGTGCGCGCCCACCGCAAACGTCCGTGGAAACAGATCCAGCACCACCTGCGGACGCGCATTCGTCGCTACATCGAAGTCCTGCGGCGTGCGGTCCAGCAGCATATCGCGCACGCAGCCGCCCGCGAAGTACGCGTCATAACCCACCGAGCGCAACCGCTCGACAATCCTCTCCGCCGCGACTTGTGCCTTGCTCTTCGTCATACGATCAACATCAACATTGTCATCCCGACCGGAGCGTGAGGCGCGCAGCGGAGGGACCGGCTGTTATTCGGTCCTGAAACCATCTCGTCCAAAATCCCCACACGTCTTGGGTGCCCATCCTTTCGCGCACTTTGCGAAAGGGTGGGATCTCACACTCCACTATCATAGAGACATGCCCTCAGGCCTCATCCTCGGCATCGAAAGCTCCTGCGACGAAACCGCAGCCGCAGTCGTGCGCCGCGGAGCCGAAACCCTGTCCAACGTAGTCGCCTCGCAGATCGCCACGCACGCCCGTTATGGCGGAGTCGTCCCCGAGCTGGCCTCACGCGAACACCTGCGCAACATCGTCCCCGTCGTCCGCACCGCGCTGACTGAGGCAGGCATCATCCTCAACGACCTCGACGCCATCGCCGTCACCGAAGGCCCAGGACTTGCAGGTGCGCTGATGGTCGGCATCACCTACGCCAAGTCGCTCGCCTACGCCCTCGACAAGCCGCTCATCGCCGTCAACCACCTTGAAGGCCATATCCACGCGGTCCTGCTGGAACAGGCCGAGCTTGCCGAAGAACCTATGCCCTTACCAGCGTTGGCATTAGTCGTCTCTGGCGGACACACGCACCTCTACCTCGCCAGGCGCAGCGGAGCGTCGTGGCACTACCGTAACGTTGGCCGCACCCTTGACGACGCCGCCGGTGAAGCCTTCGACAAGGTAGCCAAACTCCTCGGCCTCGGCTATCCCGGAGGCCCGTGGATCGACGCCCTCGCCCCACACGGCAACCCGAAGGCCGTGCCCTTCTCCTTCGCCCAGATCAAGCCCAAACCTTACCGCAAGGACGCGCATCGCGACGATCCCGCGAGCCAGTTCCTCTTCTCCTTCAGCGGCATCAAGACAGCGGTCCTGCGTTATGTGCAGACACACGATCTCGCAGTCTTCATCGAAGCCCGCCGCAGAGCGCTGGCCGAGATATCTAACCCCAAACCATCCGACGCGCTCCCGCTCTGCGATGATGAGACGCTGAACCTTATCGCATCCTTCCAGCGTGCCGTTGTCGACGATCTGCGCCGCAAGACCTTCCAGGCCGCCGAAGCCTTCGACGCCGCCAGTGTGCTCGTCTCTGGCGGAGTTGCCGCCAACCGCGAGCTGCGCGTGCGCTTCACGGCCGAAGCCGCCGAGCGCGGCTTGCCCATCGCCTTTCCCTCGTTGGCGCTCTCGACCGACAACGCCGCCATGGTCGCAGCCGCTGCGTGGCCGAAGCTCCTTGAAGGCGAGACTGCTCCCGCCGAGCTTTCCGCCGAACCGTCGCTTACGCTTGGCCGCTGAGTGCAACTGGTAGAATCACAGGTGAACCTGAAGCTGCCGCATACCGCACGAATGACCATTCGCCTCTACAACACCCTCTCAAACGCCATCGAAGAGCTTCAGCCATCCGACGGCGAAGCGTTGCGCATCTACGCTTGCGGCCCTACGGTCTACGACTACGGCCACATCGGGAACTTCCGCACATTCCTGCACGTCGACCTGCTGCGTCGCACGCTTGAGCTCTTTGGCACGAAGGTGAAGCACGTCATGAACATCACCGACGTGGACGACAAGATCATCCGCAACGCTGCTGCAGCCAACATCCCCATCGGCGAGTACACCCCGCGCTTCGAGAAGGCCTTCTTCGAGGACCTCGACGCGCTCTCCGTCGAGCATCCAGAAGTCATTGCCCGCGCCACCGAGCATATCGATGAGATGGTCAAGCTCATCCAGTGCCTTGCCGAGCAGGACCTCGCATACAAGACCGAGGACGGTTCCTGGTATTTCCGCATCGCTGGTTTCCCCGCCTACGGCAAGCTCTCCAAGAAGGACTTCAGCGGCATCACCGACGGTGCCCGTGTCGACGTCGATGAGTACGACAAGGACTCCGCCCGCGACTTTGCCCTCTGGAAGGCCCCTAAGCCCGGCGAATACCACTGGCAAACACCGCTAGGCCCCGGTCGCCCCGGCTGGCATATCGAATGCTCCGCCATGGCCATGGAATACCTCGGCGACAACTTCGACCTGCACGCCGGTGGCGAAGACCTGATGTTCCCGCACCACGAAAACGAGATCGCACAGTCAGAATCAGCTACGCACAAGCCCTTTGCCCGGCACTGGTTCCACGTCCGCTTCCTTCTCGTCGAAGGCCGCAAGATGTCGAAGTCCGAGGGCAATTTCTATACCCTCCGTGACCTGCTGCTCAAGGGCTACAAAGCCTCGGCCATCCGCTTCCTACTGACTTCGGTTCCCTACCGCCAACAGCTAAACTTCACGTTTGAAGGACTGGGTGCAGAAACCGGGGCAGTCGAGCGGCTGCGCACCTTCTATCAACGGCTGAAGAACACCCAGTGGCCGGAGAGCTGCAATGCCACCGCTATTCAGGAAGCCGCTGCGACCGCCAAAGGAAAATTTCTGGCAGCGCTGGCGAATGACCTGAACACAGCCGAAGCCCGCGCAGCGATCTTCGACCTGGTCCGCACCGTCAATGCCGCCGCCGATGCAGGCTCTCTTTGCCGATCGAGTGTCGGAGCCGTTCTCGATACGCTTGCCGACTTCGACAAGATCTTTGCTGTACTCGAAGACAATGACTCGCATTGGACGCGTTTCGCTCTCGAATGGGCCGAGAAAGAAGGCCGCCTCGACGAAGCATCGCCAGAAGTACGTGCCCAGCTTTCTCTCAGCGATGCGCAGATTGACGCTCTGATCGAAGAGCGCAATCAGGCCCGCCGTACCCGTAACTTCGCCCGCGCCGACGCCATCCGCAAAGAGCTACTGGAAAAAGGTATCCTGCTGGAGGATTCAAAAGAGGGCGTCCGCTGGAAAAGAAAATAGCAGAAGACAATAAAAGGCAGCCGCGCGGCTGCCTTTTTATTTTAGAGCTGAGATGAATCTATGCCGGGGACGGGCTGCCTTCCGGCAGTCCACCGCCACGATTCGGCTCTGGCTTCAGAACCTGCTGCACATCCCCCGTCGCAGGAGTACCACCGCCGCCATTCGTCTTCAGCGGAGGAAGTTCCTTGCCTTCGATAATCGCGCGAATATCGTTCGCATCGATCGTCTCGCGTTCAAGCAGAGCGTTGGCCATGCGATGCATGATGTCCTGGTTGCTATTCAGCGTTTCGTAAGCTGCCTTGTAAGCTTCATCCACAAAGTTGCGGACTTCGCTGTCGATCTGCCGCGCTGTCTCTTCCGAGAAATCCCGATGCTGTGCAATCTCACGGCCGAGGAAGATCTGCTCTTCTTTTTTGCCAAAAGTCAGCGGACCAAGGCGGCTCATGCCATACTCGCAAACCATCTTGCGGGCCAGGTCTGAGGCGCGCTCGATGTCGTTGCCTGCGCCGGTCGTCATCTGCTTGAGGAAAATCTCCTCGGCGATGCGTCCACCCATCAAAATGGCAAGCTGCGTCTCCAGATAATCCTTGGTGACGGTGTGCTTGTCATCTTCTGGCAACTGCATCGTCACGCCCAGGGCCATCCCACGGGGAATGATCGTGACCTTGTGCAGCGGGTCGGCATGAGCGCGCAGGGCTGCAATCACAGCATGTCCCGCTTCGTGGTATGCCGTCACGCGCTTCTCTTCATCGGTCAACAGCATCGACTTACGCTCAGCGCCCATCAGGACCTTGTCCTTGGCCTGCTCGAAATCAAACATGACAACAGCCTTGCGATTCGCTCGTGCCGCGTTCAGCGCAGCTTCGTTGACCATGTTGGCCAGATCGGCGCCGCTGAATCCCGGTGTGCCGCGAGCCATCACTCGCAGATCGACATCCTCGGAAAGAGGAACCTTCTTGGCATGTACACGAAGCACTTCCTCGCGTCCGCGCACATCCGGACGGCCCACCACCACGCGGCGATCGAAGCGTCCCGGACGAAGCAGCGCCGGATCGAGCACATCGGGCCGGTTCGTTGCAGCAACCAGAATCACGCCGTCATTTGACTCGAAGCCATCCATTTCAACCAGCAGCTGGTTCAGCGTTTGCTCGCGCTCGTCGTGTCCACCACCGAGGCCAGCGCCACGGTGACGGCCAACTGCATCGATTTCGTCGATGAAGATGATGCAAGGCGCATTCTTCTTGCCCTGTTCAAAGAGATCGCGAACACGACTTGCACCCACGCCCACGAACATCTCAACGAAGTCGGAACCGGAGATGGAGAAGAACGGAACGTTCGCCTCCCCGGCTACTGCGCGGGCCAGCAGAGTCTTGCCGGTTCCCGGAGGCCCAACCAACAACACGCCCTTGGGAATACGTCCACCGAGCTTCTGGAACTTCTGCGCCTCGCGCAGGAACTCGATAATCTCCTTCAGCTCTTCCTTGGCCTCGTCAACACCAGCCACGTCCTTGAAGGTGATCTTCTTCTGCTGCATTGAGAGCAACCGAGCGCGGCTCTTGCCGAACGACAAAGCCTTGTTTCCGCCGCTCTGCATCTGCCGCAGCATAAAGAACCACAGGGCGCCAATAATAATGACCGGCGAGAACTGGATGAGAATGCTCAGCCAAGCGCTTCCCTGCTGGTCCTTCACTGTTACCGATACCTTATTGTCAGACAGCACATCATAGAGGCGCGGATAGTTGGCAGGAACGGTAACGTGGAATTGCCCCTTGTCATTCTTGAAGTGGCCATGCACTTCGCCGCTACTGAGCACGGTCACGTCGTTGATCTGCCCTTGCTGCGCGTCCTGCAGAAATTGCGAGAAGGCGATCTCCTGGTCCTTGCCGCTGCTTGTGCTCTTCTCGAACACCTGCCAGAGCAGCACCAGGCATGCGAATACAAATACCCAGAAAATGATCGTCTTGACCGTCGAATTCACGAATTAACCCTCGATTCTCTCAAGCGCCCCATATAAAAAATAGATTGGCGCTCACAATCCAGCGCGAAAAACGCTGCTTACGCTTGGTTCCTGCTGCATTAGACGCCGCTTTCGTCTGGAAAGTGCCAGCTAAATCGTTTCCAGTTTTGCGTCTAGTTACGCATTCTTTATTCTACTCCCGTAATCTCATCGGAAGAAATTTCTTGTCCGCCAGCAGACGGCATCTTTTCCGCCAAAATTTTCAGCCCTGCAGCGGAAGCGGCGGAACTTTCGACCTCAGCTCCCTGCATCCACACAATTTCACCCTGCCACTCCAAAACCGGCCAGCTCTTCCGCTCACTTGGAGCGATTTGCATCCGCTCCAGAACTTCTTTGATTCTTTTTGGCGCAGCCGTGTAGCGTAACAGGACGCGATCTCCTGCCTTAGGAATCCTCAAGGTGGCCGATGGTAAAGCCGCCGCGGAGCTGTTCGCCTCGGTAGTCATTCTTAACCCAAAACCATCCGCTTCCACTCTGCCTGGAACAGGCACCCTCAACTCAGTCACTTGCGCGAACTCTGCATTCCTTTCGCGAAGAATACGCAACTCGCGTGGCGTCCGTTCCACCTTGACCTCCGCAGTCAGCGTCTCCCGTCTGCCAACCTTGCCCTCGCACATTGCCATCAGAAGCTCGGTTTGCTCAAAATTCAGAGTGCAGCCAGTTCGCTCTGCCGCAGCCCGCAATACCCGTCGCCGCAGCGCCGGATGCAAAGTCCGCAGCCTCTCGACTTCCATGCCGACCGAAGCCTCCTCAGGATGGGTCGATGAAGCTCGTCCACCGCCACGTACCGCCCGTCCCGGTAGCAGAAGCGAGGGCAGAATCCGGGCAAGCTCCAACAGCCAGTACGCGTCTTCGTCCCGTGCGATATCAGCGAGATGGCCGAGCTGAGACGTTATCCGAGGGTTATATTTAGCCAGAACGGGCAGCAATTCATGCCGAATCCGATTCCGGTTGTAGGCAGTGTCTCGATTCGTCGCATCTTCGCGCCATGGCTGCTTCAACACCCGCAAATATTCTTCAATCTGCACCCGCCGGGTCTCCAGCAAAGGCCTCAGAATCTCGCCGCCGGGCCGCTCCACCACGGGAAAAATACCCGCCAACCCCTCGGTCCAGGCTCCGCGCAGTAGCTTTTGCAGTACCGTCTCTGCCTGATCGTCCAAAGTATGCGCGGTCGCTACGGCATCCAGTTCCCGTGCAGCCAGCAGACCTGCAAACCATGTATATCGAAGCTTTCGCGCAGCTTCTTCTAATGTTTCCTGTTCTCGCGCAGCACGAGCCGGGGTATTCACATCGTGGCGCAGAAAACCCAAGCCCAGCACCGTGGAGAGCGCAGTGACAAAGGCTGCATCGCCATCTGCCTCTTCTCCGCGGATCCCGTGGTGCACATGCAGAACCGTCAGGACCAGCCCCAGTTCCTGTCTTCGCGCGTGCAGACTTCTCAGTAATGCCACCGAGTCAGCTCCCCCGGAAACAGCCACGCCCAGGCGCATTCCAGGCCGAAAAAGGTCAGTCATCAGTGGCAGCGGATTTTGTTTCGACGAAGGCATATACCCCGAGACTCATCCTATCGTCTTATACTGGCTCACGTATGCTTGAGACCCGCACCGCCACCGCAGCCGACGCCGCCATCATCACCCACCATCGTCACCGCATGTTCGTCGATGCCGGACGCCGCGACAATCAGGTTCTCCAGGTCATGTCTCAGCAGTTCGAACCCTGGGTCGTGCGCATGATCAATGAGGGGAAATATCTGGGCTGGCTGACCGAGGACGAAGGGAAAGTGGTTGCGGGCGCCGGACTGATGCTTCTCGACTGGCCTCCCCATCCGCTCGATCCGCTCTCCACTCAGCGCGGCTATCTGCTGAATGTCTATGTTGAGCCCGAGTACCGCCGGCGCAAGCTGGCCAGTCACCTTATCGAATACGCTCTATCTGAAGCTCGCCGTCGCAAAATCCGCGTCGTTGCCCTTCACTCGACCGATGAAGGCCGTCCGCTGTATGAGAGTAACGGCTTCCGCCAGACGAATGAGATGTTTTACGTCGAGCCGATTGAAGCCTAAGCTGACGCTGGCTACTCAGCCATTAAGCACCGTCATTCGGCCCTTAGGTTGACCGATGCCCACGATATGCCAGTCAGAGGCTCGCAGCTGTCATTCTGAGCCGCAGGCGAAGAATCCAGAGAATCTTTCGCTCCCAAATGCAGCCGGCGAATTTCTCGACTTAAGTTTCACTCACCTCTACCCTCTTACTTCTTTGGGCGGAACATTCTTGCCGCAGCGCCTGAGACCATCCGGCGCGGCATGAATCGCTGCATAAAAACCATGGCCTTTCCGGCTCCGTAAGGAATCACCCACGGCTTCCCTGCAGTCAACCCCTCCAGGCCGAGGCGGGCTACATCTTCCGCCGATTGGCGCCCACGTCCGAACTGGCTGCGAG
>Ga0206951_1032_pt1 | contig 39844 bp, 30 predicted proteins | sample Alteio_BWOrgHeat_38_FD_152974 | JGI IMG/M metagenome (GOLD analysis project Ga0206951, IMG submission 152974) | Enriched cells from forest soil in Barre Woods Harvard Forest LTER site, Petersham, Massachusetts, United States -... | ecosystem: Environmental > Terrestrial > Soil > Temperate forest >... | reverse complement strand
TCGTTCCTACGTCGAACGCATCCTCAATATGTCCCCCCGCCAATCCGTCGCTCGCGACGAGCAATTTGGATCCGGCTGAGTTCACATTTTCAAATGTGGCAAGGCTTTCGGGTTGAGAATACTTCCATCGGGTGACGCTCCAAACAGCGGGACTTTGAAATGAAGTTCCATAGAGCCGTTCGACGAACCCGGCCACCGTTTGAACGAGCGACCGGTCATCTCGCTCATATTGTGAAAGACTATAGGCCGCACTTAGTTGAGCGCCGATCGCGCACCCACCGAGCGGGGCTCTTCCTGGGGACTTTACCGACTCCAAGCAGAGCCAGGTCATCGGATGAATCTGGTCAGGATCGAGAAGGGCATGGTAATTCGTTATGGGTAAAGGGTTTTCATAGCCGAGGAGTACGCTTAGGCATGGGCGATACCTGACGTTTGCCATCGGGCGACTTTCGCCCAGATGCCAAAGCAGTAGCGTTGTTTGTGGAATGGGCGGCGTGAGGATCAACGCATCAAACTTCTCTCCAAAAATCTGATACTGGCTATTGGATCTTTCGATCTCCTCAACATTGTGTTCGAGCCGTACGTCCAAACCTTCTGCGAGTCGCTGAGCAAAGGTGGCGTTCCCAGTTTGATATGTGTATCGTGTGGCGCCAGGATGTCCCTGTGAGACACGCAATCCGGAATGGAGGTAAATCGGCTTTTCAATCCTTACAAGACCCTCAGTGCTTAGCTCTTCTAAGAGGACCGTCTCAATAAGCTTCCCACGGGGAGCGATGCTCGTCGCGCCCGTATCCCACAAGAATTCACCCTGACGGTGTACGGATACCCTTCCGCCGACAGAGCTGTTCTTTTCAAAGATGACGACGTCATGGTCCGAGCGATGTAAATGCCTAGCCGCAGCCAGTCCGCAGACGCCGGCGCCGATGATTCCAACCCTCAAACGATCACTGTCCTACCCATGAAGTCGCCCAAATAAGCAGAAATGAATGGCATCAGCTGAATATCCTACCGATTTGAGAAGCCTGACCGCATTAAACCGTACGTCAAACATTCCCTTTCGTTCGCAGATGACATCGTGATTACTCATGCATTTTCCAATACTTCAGCACTCCTCCTCTTATTCCTCCTCTCTTTACGGACGCCGCTGCTCTCCTCCTCATCGTTAACTTCTCTGCCTGCGAACACCTCTCCAATTTATGCTAACGCCTTATCAACCAACTCTTTTGTCCTTTCTCCTTTCCATTTCCTCTTCTCCTGTTCACTTAGCTCTCCTCACTCCTAACTCCTTTCCCCTCCCCTTTTCACCTCTCCCTTTCTGTTCTCCCTTTCTCCTACCTCCTTACTCCTTTCTCCTCCCCCTTTCTCGTATCCCCTTTCACGCCTCTGCCCTTTTTCCTGCTTGTTCCGCATCCCTCTCCTTGGTTCCATCGTACAATGACCTGACGTGTCGGATATTAGTCAGCGATTCTACGATGACGAAGAGGCGGAGGAGATTCTCCGGCTCGCATCGTCTATGTCGCCAGCCGGAGGGACGATCAATCGCGATCGGCTTATGGCAACGGCGGCCGAACTAGGGATAAGCGCAGAGGCAGTCGAACTGGCCGAGAAGCAACTCGCTGGTCAGAAAAACGAGAAGGCTCACAGGGCGGAATTTGACGCGCGCCAACGGAAGGACTTCAATAGCCACCTCGTCTCCTATCTGATAGTAAACGTATTCCTGTTTTTCATAAACGTTGCTTCAGGATTGAAGGAAGTCTGGTTTTTTTATCCAATCCTGGGTTGGGGTATCGGTTTGGCGTTTCACGCAGTTGCATCACTCAACAAATCAAGCGGAATGTATCAAGAGGCTTACGAGAGGTGGCGCGCTTCGCACTACGGGACTGAGGGCGAAACCGACGCAGTTCGTCGGGACAGTCGTGTTCAGGATCAGTTTGAGAATGACGGGCAAATTTATATCGGCCTACATGGTCGAGTGAAGTCTCGAAGTAAGAGTCGGAGTCGCTACCGGCAGTAATGTAAGCGATTGCAAGGGCAGCTTATCCGGCCCCCGGGAAACCTGAGAGTTTCCTCAGATGCATGTGTATTGCGAGAAAATCAGTATTTTTAAGGTTTTTTTCGCGATATCTGCCTTAGACTTTAAGACATGACCCGTGCGGGAACCCGACATGAGGAACAGTTGCTGCGTCAATTCCAGGAATATCGAGCGGAATTGAAGCGGCAGTTTTGCCGAAATTGCGTTGCGTTCGCCTTCGCGCTTGCCCTGCTCTTGGTCTTGAGTCAAGCGGCTATCTGGGCGGTAATGGTGATTTGCTTTTGGACGCTGATGCTCGTCAGCGAAGCTCATACTGTCTACAGTAAGTCGGAGACTGTCAAAAGTTCTGGGTTTTTACGATGGCAGAGTCGTCAGGCATGGGTGGCAGCAGCCGACGGAGATATTCGTAGTCTCAAGCGGCTGCAGAACGTACAATAGGGTGAATGCCCGAGTTCGACCAGCGATATTACGATGAGGAAGATGCCGAGCAAATATTACGCTTAGCTTCTTCGATGTCCTCACCCGTAGGGGCGATGAGTCGTGATCGCTTGCTAGAAACTGCTGCCGAACTAGGAATTACTCCCGAAGCAGTTGCGATGGCGGAGAAACAATATGCCTCCTCGAAGGTGGAATTGTCGGACCGCGCAGAATTCGATCGACGCCTACGTCGCGATTTCTATGGCCATCTCGCCAGTTACCTGATCGTTAATGGATTTCTCTGCGGGATAAACTTGTATTCGGGCGGGTATTTCTGGGCAATCTGGCCGTTATTAGGCTGGGGGATCGGATTGGCGTTCAGTGTCGTCGAGACGTTTTTTCGAAACAGTGAGAGCTACCAGCAGGAGTTTGATAAATGGCGCGCCCGGCGACAAAGGCTCCAAAATCGTAATTTGACATCCGTGGAGAATTCCGACTTCTTGATCGAGAAGTTCGTTCAAAGACGCTTTGACCGAGGGAGAGAATTCAATAAGATCGACGCCATCCGCTATCTAAGAGAGAAGTCCGGGATGAACCTGTCCGAAGCCAAAGCGTCCGTCGAACAGTACATGATCAGAAATCCGGATTTGTTTGATTAATTCTCTTTTGGGGTTGGGGACCCACGTCCCTCTACCCTTTCCGATCGACCTTAGACCCTAACAAGCTAATCCACAGTACACTATTCGCTATGCCGGCGAAGGAATTCTCACTCCGCGTACCTGCGAGTTGCCGTCCGGGCGACGAGCACAAGACGCAACGCGCTTTCAGCGAGAGCGTCGAGGAGTATGTCGAAGGGATTTTTCGCCTTCAAAAGGAAGTCGATAGAGTATCAACCGGCGAGATTGCAGTCTACATGTGCGTCAGTGCCGGTTCTGCGACTTCGATGGTCAAGAAACTTGCTGAACTTGGGCTAGTCGAGCATGCCCCCTATCAGGGCATCCGACTGACAGAATTTGGCGAAAAGGTGGCGAAGCAACTCACTCGGGCGCACCGAATTCTGGAGCGGTTCTTGGTCGACAACCTCGAGCTGCCATGGAACGATGTACATGAGCTGGCTTGCAAGTTGGAGCACTACATTTCGGAAGATATCATCGACCGGATCGACGAGAAGCTTGGCTTTCCCAAGACCTGTCCTCACGGAAATCCGATCGACGCGGACATGGTCGATCCGAGTATCAGACTGCAGGACGCGAAAGCAGGCAAGTTGCGAATGGTCCGAATCAGCGATGAACGCGTCGAGTTCTTGCAGCATTTGGAAGAACTCGGTCTCAAACCGGGTGTGGAGTTTGAGGCAGTCGGTAGCAGCCAGATCGATTCCCTCATTTACCTAAACATCAATGGCAAGCCGACAACTGTTGGCAAACAAGTTTCAAGACACGTATGGGTGGTGCCCGCATAGGGTAATTGGAACGACTCGGCGGTAGACTTCGTTTGTTTTGTCCATGCCGCACTTAAGCGTTGTCGTTCCCTCTTACAACGAAGAACAGCGATTGCCACGTACACTTGCAAGGCTGCATGAGTATTACGAGGCTCAGAATTACCCGTATGACGTCATCGTAGTCAGCGATGGTAGCAAAGACAACACTGGCCAGGTTGTGAATAATTTTGCAAAAGACCATCCTAAGGTGAGGCTTATCGAGTATTCGCCTAATCGGGGAAAAGGTTACGCAGTCCGTACTGGGATCATGGCAGCGCAAGGGGATCTCATCCTCTTCTGTGACGCGGACTTGGCGACACCCCAAGAGGAAACCGAGAAACTCTTGCCAAGGATGAACGCGGGCGCCGATGTCGCGATCGGAAGCCGTCCCCTGCGAGATAGTCAGTTAGAGAAACACCAGCCCCTATATCGCGAGATGTTTGGACGGATGTCGAACAAGCTGATTCAGCTGCTGGCCGTTCGAGGCATTAAGGACACGCAATGCGGGTTCAAAATGTTCAGTCGCAATGTAGCTCACGACATTTTTAGTAGATGCAAGCTAAACGAGTTTGGGTTCGATTTTGAGTGTCTGATGATCGCCCGGGACTTGGGTTACAGAATCGACGAAGTGCCCATCCGTTGGCTTGACCAAGAAGGATCCAAGGTCGTGCTAATGCGAGACGGACCAAGAGCTCTTCGCGACCTCGTAAAGATCAGAATGGCTGGCCGAAAGCGACGATTAGAAATCCGCCAAGAGAAGCCCTATGAGCATTGAAATGCGGTCCATGAACGGTCAAATCCAGTCAGAGCGCCCTTTGCCCCTTCGCGAACCTGCAATCCCAAAACGCAAGGCCACGCCCGCAATCCTCAACACCCCAGCACCAAATACCCAATACCTAATACCAAATTCCGCAACACCCAAAACCAAATGCCTCAAACCTCAATACCGAAACACCGTAATACCTGACCCCCATGAACCCTGACGAATACACGAAGATGTTCGAGCTTGAGGACCAATACTGGTGGTTCGTGGGTCGCCGGCGCTTAGCTCTGAACTTGCTTCGACATCATGTCAACGTGAGCAATCCTGACGTGCTTGATTTGGGATGCGGCACCGGAGTCGTTTTGAGGGAGTTATCAAGTTGGGCAAGACCAACCGGTCTCGATATGAGCGAATTGGCACTCGGATACTGTACGAAACGATCATTGAGTCGGCTAATCCTCGGTGATGGCGCAAAGTTGCCGATCGCTGCATGTAAGGTGGACGCGATTATTGGACTCGACATCTTCGAACATATAGAGGATGACTCTGCCGCGTTTGCGGAGGCCTATCGTGTGTTACGCCCCGGGGGGATACTCGTGCTAAGCGTTCCAGCATTCCGAAGTTTATGGGGCCCCCACGATATCGCGCTCATGCACTTTCGTCGATATCGAGCGAAGGAGGTAAGGGCGCGCCTGGAGAAAGCTGGGTTCGTAATCCGTCGGACGAGCTACTCGGTGTTTTTCTTATTTCCCATCGTCGTTGTTTGGCGGTTTTTCGAAAAGCAAAAAAAAGGCAAAGCAAAAGCCTCCCTTGTCTCGGTCCCCAAGTGGGCGAATAGGTTGCTCATCGGCCTTCAAAACTTGGAAACGTCGATTATTTCGAGATTTGACCTTCCATGGGGAAGCAGCGTGATTGCGGTGGCTCAACGAGTGGAGAGAGAACTCGTAGAAGCCAGATGATGTACACAGTTGGTAGCGTTCCATACCTCAACGCCAAACCTCTCGTCCGTTTATTTGAAGATTTAGGAGAGAGAAGCCCCGTAAAGGTCGTGTACGATGTTCCGTCCCGCCTGCCTGCCATGCTGAAGTCTGGTGCGGTTCAAGCGATCATGGTTTCCTCGATCGAAGCATTGCGACATCCTGGAACGCGAATCGCAAACGGCGTTTGCATTGGGACCCTTAGGGAAGTACTCAGCGTGAGAATCTTCAGCAAGGTATCCCCAGATAAGATTCAGACTTTGGCGTTGGATCAAAGCTCCATGACCAGTAACGCCCTGGCGGAAATTGTCTTGGACGAGCGATACGGAGTCTCGCCGGTCATGGACCCGATGGCTCCAGACTATCAGAAAATGCTCGCCAATCACGATGCCTGCGTGCTTATCGGGGATAACGGAATGCGCGAGCAAGGTGAAGTGGCTCACATTTTGGATTTAGGACTTGAGTGGTTCGAACTGACCGGACGACCTTTTGTCTGGGCGGTGTGGATGGGTAACAACGACCTCTCTCCTGAATTGGCTGGCTGGCTTGTAACTGCCCAACAAGAAGGAGCATGCCGGATGGACGCGATCGTGGCAGACGCACCCGAACAAACCGGCCTCCCTCCAGCTCTCTGCAATCGATATTTGCGCGACATCATGCACTATCCGATGGAAGATCGGGAATTAGACGGCTTGCGAGAGTTCGGCCGACTGCTTGTTAAGCATGGGCTACTCAAAGTAGCTCATTGGCCAGAAATCGTCGCACCACAAGGGAGCTCGGACGCGGGCGTCTAATTCCATCCAGGTTTTGGTTCCAGAGCCTTTCTGGTTCGTTTCTAGGCTTACAACGGAGTTTCCTCGCCCTCTCCCTCGTCGGAACGAAGGCGAGGGGCCCGACTACAAATCCTCAGGCGGATCGAAATGGCTCCAACCCAGAAAAACTGGATGGCATTAGACTGAAGTACGCGCTCCTTGATTCGCGATGTTTTACTCACGCTTGACTGATTGCTTTCTTAAATATGCCTTCGAGCAAGAGCCCAACTTCGCGGTGGCTATACCTGGAAGCCGTTTGAAAACCGTGTGACCGTTGAGACTGTCGGTCTCCGCGGATTTGATAGACCATCGCTTGAGCCATGGCTTCGGGGTTGTCCACAGGTACAAGTACACCGGATGGCGCTGAGACGAAATCTTCTGGACCCCCACATTTTGTCGAGACGACAGGCAATCCGGCGGCTAAAGCTTCCAATGGCGCGACACCAAAGGTTTCAACCCGGCTGGAACAAACATAGCAGGCTGATTTTGAATATTCGGTACGTAATTGTTCGTGCCCGATTTCACCTAAGAAGGCGACATCTTCAGTTAAGCTCTGAGTCGACACAATTCTCTCGAGGTTGGATCGCTCAACCCCCACGCCTACGATAGCCAAGGATGCATCAGGCAGAGTTTCCCTAACTAATTTGAAGGCATGCACGAGGACGTCAATCCCCTTAAGCGAAATCAAGTGAGCGACGGTAATGAAACGTTGCGCGCTCTGAGTTTCAGTGCTTTTTTCGTCTAGCCAGAATTCGAGATCGATGCAATTCGGTGTGAGCAAGACTTCGCTCAGTCCGGATTTGTCACGTATTTCGTCAACAAGGACCGTGCTTACGGCGGTGACAGCTGCGGCCCTTTGCGTAATCGCCCGGTACAAGCCATTTCTTGCCTGAGACTCCGAGACGGCGGGAACGAAGTTGCTGTGCTCAGTGAGAACAAATGGAGTTCGGAATTCATCGAGCAACCTCGGAGCTGCCAATCCTGACCACATTCCACTCTGCACGTGAATGACGTCGGGTTTGCCATGGCGGTGAATATAAGCTCGCGCCGCTCGCTCGTACATGCGGCCTAAGATCTTCGCGCCCGTCGTCGTCCGCGAAAGAGGATTCCAGCCCTTGAGTCGCACCGTCTGAATCCCGTGCTCGAAGTTGTCTACAACCTGGAAATGATTCTCCCCCAATGCTTTCGGTGAGAGGCTACGCAGAACACGGCTTTCGTAATTCGCGATTCCAACGGTGTGGCCGAGCTCCATCAGACTGTAGGCATGGTGTCGGAAGAACGTGCCGGATGTGGGCTGCAATGAGTTTGCATACCATGAAGGCAAAACGAGAATGTGCATGGATACCGTCGCCTTGCAGTCGCGAATCAATATACTTTAGAACATCTTAATGCCAACTCGCATTGCCTTCATTTGCCCAGTTCAATGTGACCCACGGGAGCAGCGTCGTGGAGCTACGCTCCAGCCTTTCTTCGACCAAGCCGTCGCGATCTGCTATCAAAGGGGCTTCTATCCGGAAAACACGTGGGCTGAGGCTATTGAGGTTGTTCTATTGCCTAAGGCCATCGACGGTGCGCACATGCGACGTCTTTTGGGTTTTCCCATCGCTTTTGCGCAAGCCAAAAGCGCCGTACAGGGATTTGCCGGAGCGCAAGTCATTTACGCCTTCGGTCTCGAATCCGGAATCATCGCGAACCTCGTTCGGCGACCGGGCGACATGGTGATTTGGGAGATTGCCGATTTACCGACAGTCGCGATGAAGCAGCCGATAAAGGCAACGCTGGCACGCAAGGCCGAGAAGTGGGTTCTCGGGAAGTGCGACTGGCTCGTGATGACGAGCCAAGCAATGTTCGACATCTACTACGGCAAGATCGCCCCATCGACAAGGCAGAAGCTCCTTCTCGTCGAGAATCGCCTTCCGGATACTTACAAGCATTTTGCTGGGAGAACGAAGACCGGCGCATCAAAGCCACTTCGGCTAGGATGGTCCGGCTTCCTCAGAAATGAGCATTTATACAAACGTCTTCTTGAAGCAGTAGCTGCCGACGGCGGAAGGCGTGTGTGCCTGGAAATATGGGGAGGAGGGCCGGGAGCGGCGATGGCGGGCGAATACGCTGAAAAGTATCCGAACGTCGCTTTTCATGGCACATACAAGGAGACTCCGGAAAAGCTTCGCCATATCCATCGCCGAACCGATTTGCATGTTGTGCTGGATGACGGTTCGAACTTGAACGTTCGTGCTGCGTTGCCGAATCGTCTGTTTTACTGCCTCGCCTACGAAACGCCGCTGATCGTCACTGCTGGAACTGCCAAGGAATTGCGTGTCACCGAACTAGGGGTCGGCATGGGTGTCGACGAGAAAAACGTGGATTGGTCCGACCTCTTCGAACACCTTGCCGACGGCGTTCTTGTCAATCGATGGTTAGCAAACCTGCGGTCTGTTCCAGACGAAATGCGCTATCTCGATTCACGCGAACTGATCTCGGCGATCGAAGAATGGAAAGACGCTTTGCTCAAGGAGACAGGGGACCTTACGGGACACGGGCCAGGCGGCTAGGGGACAGATCGCTGCGCTCTAAGGGACACGGGACAGGCGAGCTGGCTAAGAGCGCAGATGTCTTCGCTCAAGGGGACAGGTCATCTGAACCAATCACGTTGCGCCAGGGTCCGGATTCTGTCCTCTAAAGCGAAGCGCGCCTGTCCCGTGTCCCGTTGAGCGAAGCGGCTCTTCCCCTTGGGCGAAGCGACACGTCTCGGGTCACGAAAACATGCGACTTGCTCGGCGCCTAGCCACGACGGATGATGTTACTATGTCCGCACGTGAAGTAAAAGAACGAAATGAGCGAAAAGATACGCTTGCCCTTATCTATGCAGGCACGATCATCGGATCGTTCTTATCTTTGATGGCAGGGCTCGTTCCGCTCGCGATCGGAATCACGACTGTCGGAGCCTACGCCGTTACCAGGTTTGTGGTTCGATCTGCCCTCTAAGGTCCTTCCATTTTCGAGGCCGGGCGCGTCCTCATTTGGGCCCAAGTTCGAAGTTCATCAACCTCTTCCCGCATCATAACGCTTAGCGGTACAACCGCCTTTGCTTCCGCGATTAGATCTTTTTGCATGAGCTCACGGTTCGCGTCGTACGCCACATAAAGTGAACCGATAATCAACTGCTCGATTTCGGCGCCGCTAAATCCGCTTGCGGCCTTCGACAATGCCTTCAGGTTGAATTTTGAGACATCACGCTTTCGCTTCTTTAAGTGAATTGCGAAGATCTCTTCGCGCTCCGGCCCATCGGGAAGATCCACGAAGAAGATTTCGTCGAATCGGCCCTTTCGAAGCATTTCCGGGGGCAATTTGGTGACATCGTTCGCAGTTGCCATTAAAAAGACCGGCGCGGTCTTTTCCTGCATCCATGTTAGGAATGTTGAGAACACCCGCGCCATCGTGCCGCCGTCGCTGACTCCGCCTCCGCTGGCGCCAGCAAATCCTTTCTCCAATTCATCGGCCCACAAAATGCATGGAGCCACCGACTCGCTGACTTCAATCGCGCGACGAATGTTCTCCTCGCTTTGCCCGACTAGGGATCCAAAAATCCGACCAACGTCTAGCTTCAGAAGCGGCAAATTCCACTGGGCAGCGACCGCTTTGGCGACCAGGGATTTCCCGCAGCCTTGAACGCCGAGTAACAAAATGCCTTTTGGCGCCGGAATCCCGAAGTCTCGAGCCTTATCCGTAAAGCTTTCCGAGCGCTTATCGAGCCACGACTTTAGGAGTTCCAAACCGCCTACGTCCTTGATTTGCGCATCGGGAGCATAGTATTCCAACAACCCGGACTTGCGAATGATCTGCTTCTTCTCCTCGAGCACGATATCCAAGTCAAACTTCTTTCGCTCCACAAGCGATCTGGCGAAAACCGATTCAATCTCATCTTCCGTGAGGCCCTGAGCGCTTTTTACAAGCGACTCACGCTGGACGGGTTCAAGTTTGCTGTCAACGTTCGGGTTGTCTCTAACCGCGACGATCAGCTTGTCCAGCATGGCCTCAATATCGGCAGCTACCGGTAGCTCGAAATCCACGACCGTGATGTCCTTTTCCAAGTCGGTTGGGATATTGAGGTTTGGGCTAATGAGAACCAGCGTCGCATCGCCACCTCTGAGCTTGTTTGCAAGATCCCGCATTAACCGAACCACTCGGTAATCCTTCATGTACGGATGAAAATCCTTCAAAAGGAAAATGGTGAACGGTGGCGCACCGTGCACGACTGCCAGTGCTTCCAACTCTCCAGGCAGCGTCGAGGTCTTTGGTAGATTGCTTGCACGAACAACCGGGGGCACCATCCCTTGAGTGACCGACCAAGTATGGAGCGTTCGGTTAAGTGAAGCACAAACCTTTTGGAGCGCCTTTTCAACGCGCTTCTCCTCCCACGAGACGATATAAAGAATCGGATATTTTGCACGGATGAGGACTTCGATCTCTTGGGACGCATTCATACGGAACGATGCTACCTTTGCCGGGGCCAAAGCGTTGCAATCAGTAAGAGTTTAAGGAGTTGACACTCGCGGGCAGGTGAGCGCTTCGTGGGAAATCATGGTGCCTCCCACGAAAGGGCGGTTTCTTAACCTAAGCGCCTTCGCGCTGTAGCGGCCGCGGCATCGAACCGTCAACCAGCTGCAAGCTCTCCTTCTAACAAATCCATCAACCACGAAAACAAGCCGTGGAGCGGGACTAGACTTTGCCAAATGCGAGCCACGCCGCAATGATGACGAGGAAAGCTGCGAATGCGCGGCGCATCGTCATTTCGTCGGTCGCTAGGGCAAGACGCGAACCACCGAGTGCTCCGAACAAGAATCCAGCTGCGATAATGCCGCCGAGCTTGAGATCGGCATCACCTCGTTTGTAATAGTCAAGGAACGCGAGGATTCCAACTGGTGCCAGAAGTGCGACAAGCGATGTTCCTTGTGCTTTGTGCTGGGAAAATCCCAAGCCTAAGACGAGTGCGGGGACGATCAAAATACCGCCCCCGATCCCAAACGATCCACCGAGGACTCCCGCGATAGCGCCAATTATCAGAGCGAGGATTCCATCTTTCACGCGCTAAGTATCCTGTTTTTATCGCTTTGGTTGGCAGAATTGTTCACTGAAATAAGTTTCCGCATCGGATAAATGCTTCCAACAGAACTAGGAAGTCTATCTAGTTTACCTGCACTCGCTCACAACGTCTATCGGAAGCAATTAGCAGGAAAACCAGACCATTTCAATCGACTTAATTGTCAACAATGATGTGGGTATCTTAAGTCATATCGTGAATAGGCTACTAGGTTAGGCGATTATGTTTAGAATCATCCAATCCGTTGGATTCCTATGTTAGTGGTATCTAATATTGTATTAGAAATCTCTAAGGAAGATACGTTAAAACCTGCAACGCGAAGGTCAACGCTCGTGAGCATCGAGCCCGAGTTTCCACTTCTAGGTGTGCTTCAGGTGCACCTAGAGATGCTGGTTTTGAACTTGGCGAGCCTTCGGATTTGGCGATTAACGTCGTCCAGATGCAAGTCACATCCATCCCACCATCTGCATGAGCGAGCCGATTCCCTGCACTATGGTGAGTCGAATGTACATGTAGTAGTTCGGAACATTCTTCGGTAATCTGACGTTGGATGATCTGGGACAAGGTGGCTCCAGGCTATCCACTACTTCCACTATGTTCAACGTCGAGAAGGCGCTTAGCCGCCCGTATACCTATATCGTCATGGCGCTTCTCTTTACGATCCTAGGGATCGCATCGTTTGAAAGCACACCGACCGACGTATTTCCGAACATCGACATTCCGGTGGCGACAGTTATTTGGCAGTATTCGGGCGCCTCCCCCGATGTGATGGAAAAGCGAATCGTGAATTATGCCGAGAGGTCCTACAGCTCGGCGGTTAACGATATCCAGCATATGGAGTCGCAGTCCATGTCTGGCATTAGCATCATCAAGATCTATTTCCAACCCGGCGCTAGGATCGATTCGGCAATCGCCCAAATCACGGCGACTTCCCAATCGGTCCTGAAGTTGTTGCCTCCAGGACTGACCCCGCCACTTATCCTTCAGTTCAATGCTTCGAGCGTACCGATCCTGCAAATCGGGATTTCAAGCCCGGACATGTCGGAAGCGCGTCTCCAGGATTACGCACAGAACTTCGTTCGCATTCAACTCGCGGCAGTTCGGGGTGCTGCAATCCCCTCACCTTACGGCGGCAAGCAGCGGGTAGTGATGGTTGATCTCAACCAACAGGCACTTCAGGCAAAAAATCTCACCGCGATTGATGTAACGAACGCCATCAATACCCAGAACCTCATCTTGCCGACGGGTACTGCTAAGATGGCGGAGCGCGATTATGTTGTTAGCCTAAACAGCAGCCCGGCTGCGCTAGACGCTCTTAACGATATTCCTATCAAAGAGGTCAATGGAGGGATGGTATACGTCCGAGACGTAGCCCATGTCTATGACGGCTCGGCAGTCCAGACCAACGTCGTTGATAAAGACGGAAAGCCTTCGGTCATCCTAACGATTCTCAAGAGTGGAGATGCATCGACTCTTGAGGTTGTAGATCGCATCCGAGCCGCATTGCCGCAAGTTCAGTCAACGCTACCGCCCGATCTTCATGTCGATATTGTCTCCGACCAGTCTTTCTTCGTGCGCGCTTCGGTCAATGGTGTTATTCGCGAAGGGGTGATTGCAGCGGTACTAACCGCCATCATGATCCTCCTCTTTCTCGGAAGTTGGCGAAGCACGATGATTGTGGCGATGTCGATTCCGCTTTCAATTTTATTCTCGATCATCTGCCTAAAGGCGGTTGGCCAGACGATCAACGTCATGACCCTAGGAGGGTTGGCACTTGCGATCGGGATACTGGTGGACAACGCCATCGTATCCATTGAGAACATTTACCGCAACCTAGGTTTGGGTAAGAACCTACATCGTGCGATAGTCGATGGCGCGGAGCAAATAGCGGCTCCTCAGCTTGTGTCGACGCTTGCCATCTGCATCGTATTTCTTCCGATCATGTTGCTCGGCGGTGCGGCAGGCTCCCTATTCAAGCCACTCGCAATGTCGGTGGTGTTTGCGATGGTCGCCTCCTATCTGTTGTCCCGCACGTTCGTGCCTGTCATGGCGGAGAAACTCTTGGGTCGCGAGGCTCACTTACACGCGCACGGCCACGAGCCCGTGACTGTTGGTCGCATGAGGCACCATGAACATTCTGATCACACCTCTAGTGACGGAACGGATGCGGAAGCCTTGCCTAAAGGCGATTTTATTTGGCGTTTTCACCTAAGATTCAACATCCTCTTCGAGAAGCTCCTAAACGTCTATCGAGGAGCCATTCAACGCGCCATAAAGCATCGGAAAGGAGTCTTGGCCGGGTTTTGCATATTCTTCGTGCTTTCGTTCGGACTTCTACCATTTATCGGGGAGGACTTCTTTCCAAGTGTTGACTCCGGCTCGTTCCGGTTACATGTCCGCGCTCCGACGGGCACCCGATTGGAGGAAACGCGGAGGCTCTTTGCCGACGTCGAGCGCACAATCGACCAGGTTATTTCCACGAAGCAACTCGATCTTACGATCGACAATATGGGCATGCCGGTGGGAGGCGTCAACGTTGCGTATAACACGACCGGAGCGATAGGCGAATCGGATGGGGAGATAATGGTGCAGCTTAAGGAGAACCATCAGCCGACGAGCCAACTTATTGAGAAATTGCGCCCGGTTCTTCAAGACAAGTATCCTGGCACAACCTTCTTCTTTCAGCCCGCTGACATCACGACACAGATTCTCAACTTTGGTCTGCCGGCACCGATCGATATCCAAGTTGTCGGGAATAGCTCGTCAAATTATGCGATCGCGACGAAGATCGCGGAGAAGATTCGCATGATTCCGGGCGCTGTTGACGTCCATATCCACCAGGTCGTCAATCAGCCCGAACTTCATATCAAAGTCGATCGAGAAAAGGCCCAGGAATTGGGGCTGACCCAAAGAGACGTTGCCAACAACCTTCTGATTTCGTTGAGTTCTAGTGGCCAGTTATCCCCGAACTTTTGGGTCGATCCCAAGAACGGTGTCAGCTACCTTGTCGCCATACAAACTCCGCAATATGATTTGCATAACATTGCAGATATTCAAGGAATGACACTGACGGGCGCCGGGAATAAATCGTCGGAGCTGCTTTCGAACATATCGACGGTTAGCCGGAGATCGTCGGCGGGAGTCATCAACCACTACAACGTTCAGCCGACATTCGATATCTACGCTAACGTTCAGGACCGGGATCTGGGAGGGGTTTCGAAGGGAATACAAGCGGTTCTAGATTCTTATCACGGCAAACTGCCTCACGGAACAGTGCTGGTTATGCGCGGCCAAGTTGAAAGCATGAACTCCTCCTTCATTGGTCTGGGTACCGGACTTATCGCGGCCATCGTGCTCGTGTATTTTCTTCTCGTCGTAAATTATCAATCCTGGATCGACCCGGTGATTATCATATCGGCCCTGCCTGGCGCCCTCAGCGGGATCCTCATCATGCTGTTTGCGTCGAACACGACGTTCAGCGTGCCCGCCCTGATGGGCGCGATTATGTGCGTCGGCGTGGCTACCGCAAACAGCATTTTGGTCATTAACTTCGCAAATGATCGGGTTGCGGAGGGAGACGACTCGGTCACGGCCGCCGTAACGGCAGGCTGTACCCGATTGCGACCGGTATTGATGACCGCTCTGGCGATGATCCTGGGGATGCTGCCGATGGCGCTCGCTCTAGGAGAAGGTGGTGAGCAGAATGCGCCTTTAGGGAGGTCCGTCATCGGTGGGCTGATCGTTGCGACCGTGACAACGCTTCTCTTTGTCCCACTTGTCTATAGCGTTTTGCGAAGAAACCACCCTAGACGAATCGAAACGGAACCTGTCGGTCTATTGCCCGCTCCATAGAAACATCGTAAGCCATGAAACAAGAAGAACCCCTACGAATTGCTCCTGCACTTGGCTCACCATCAACAGGTCCCGAAGTCCCTCACAAGAGGCGCTACGGGGCTCTGTTCGTCGTCATGCTCGCAGTCGTTTTGTTGGTTACTGCCGGAATCGCTCCCCGGTTGGCTCTTAGCCGAAAGCTGGATGCAGAATTGGCAGGTCTGAAAAGCCATGTACTGACTGTCACAACGGTGAAGTTAAAGCCCTCACCTGGCGCGACAGAGGTCACGCTGCCGAGCAGCCTCCAGGCCATTAACGAGACGACGATTAACGCTCGAACGAGCGGGTATTTGCGCGTGAGATACGCCGACATCGGTTCCAAAGTGAAGGCCGGCCAAGTTCTTGCGGAGATCGAATCGCCCGAAGTGGACCAGCAAGTGCTCCAGTCGCAAGCTCAAGTCGCGAATTCTGAGGCCGCAGTTGGGCAGGCGCGGGCAAACGTTAGTAAATCGATGGCAACTGCGGCGGGAACCCGCTCGGACTATGTCAGGTACGAGGCCAGTCTTGCCGAAGCGAGAGCGAACTTGGTTCACCTGCAAGCTCGGTACACCCAGACTGAATCGGCGGTGGACGTCGCGCGAGCCCGTGTCTCTCAAGCCTCGAAGAAGCTGGAAAGCGTTAGAGCTGGCCTGACCCGTGCCAAGGTCGAGCAAAATATCGCTCAAGTTACCCTGAAGAGATGGAAGGAACTTGAAAAGTCGGACGCGGTGTCCGGACAAGAGGTCGACGAGAAGCAATCCATCTATGACGGAAGCGTTGCCAAGGTCGCATCAGTGCAGGCAGACGTAAGTTCAGCGGAGGCTGATGTTCAAGCGGCTCAGGAAACCGTAAAGGGAACGCAGGCGGATGTACTGGCCGCAAAGGCGGATATCGCCTCGGGGCAACAAAGGATCGAGGCGGCGAAGGCCGAGATAGGAACCAGCCGTGCAAACATTGACGCTGCAAATGCCGCTAGCAGGGCAAGCCAAGAAGACGTTTCGGCGGCGCAAGCCACCGTGGGCTCCAATCAGGCAAATGTTCAGCGGTATGCGTCGATGCAGTCGTTTGAGCGGGTGGTCGCACCATTTTCGGGTGTAATAACCGCTCGAAACGTTGATGTCGGAGATCTCATCAACCCATCGACTAGCAGTTCGGGCGCATCGGATCAACTATCCACCGTCACTAAGACGGGACTTTTTGGGCTCGCTCGAACGGATGTGATTCGAGCCCAGGCCAACGTACCTGAAGACTCCGTCGCGTCGATCAGGCAAGGCCAAGACGTCGAGGTAACCACTCAAGAATTTCCGGGACGAGCCTTTTCGGGCCATGTGTTTAACATTTCTGGCGCCCTGGATGCATCTTCCCGCACCCTCCTCGTTGAAGCAAGCGTACCGAATCCGCAGCTGCTGCTGAAGCCAGGCATGTACGCGCAAATTCGATTCCTGGGCGCGAAAACCAAATCGACGACGCAAATCCCTGCGAATGCACTAATCTTTGATGCGAAGGGCACTAGAGTGGCCGAAGTCACTGGCCAGGACTCCATTCACTTCGTCACCGTGAAGGTCGGTCGAGACTTTGGTGACCGGATCGAAATTCTTGAAGGTCTCCACGGCGACGAGACGTTAGTTACCAACCCAGACGAAACGCTAGAAGAAGGGCAAAAGGTTAAGCCAGTTTCGAATTCTCATTAGCGAGTGAACCATGAAAGCCATCCTCCAGTTGTCTTGTCTCTTCAGTGCGGTTCTGACCGTTGGGAACGTGTCGGCTCAGGTGGTGTCCTCGCCTCCGCCGGATAAGCCTCTGTCTAAATCTCCAAGCCTCAACCAGCTTGGCCAGTACCTAACCGGTCAAACCCTAAACATAAACGATGCGATTCGGCTGACACTTGCCATAAATCGGTCGCTTGCGCAGGCAAGGGCAAATCTTTTCGTGTTCCAGGGAAGAACTTCGGAGGCCTACGCGGCCCTGAACCCAACGTTGTCGACCGCTTTGGAAGGGCTTCAACTAAACGACAGCGTGAACAACAAGTACCTTACTGTTTTGGACCCTCAAAACTTTAATCAGCCAATTGGCTCGAAATTCGCATCGCAAAATGTAGATCAAAGGTTCGCCGGGGTCACCGCAGCTCTCCCTATCGACATTAACGGCACCATCCACGCTGCCGCGAGCGAAGCCAAGTTCGAAGAACTTGGTTATCAGCTGGATGTCAATCGAACTCGCAACCAAGTCATCTCGGATGTTAAGGGCGCGTTCTACGACGCGCTGCGAGCTCAAGCGCTCGTCAAAGTTGCGGAAGAAAGCGTTAAAAACTCGCAAGATCGCCTCAAGGATGCTCAAGACCGGCTTGCCGCGCGTGTCGTTACCAAATTCGATGTGCTGAGAGCTCAAACCGATGTCGCTGCGGCGCAGCAGCAATTAATAGTAGCGCGAAATACTGAGAAGACCGATATTGCCGTTTTGAATTCGGTCATTGGCATCAAGGTCGAAACATCAGAGCTAATTACGGATCAGGGAGCAGTTTCGGTGCCAGGGCAACCGGCAACCGACGTGCTTCAGGAAGGCGGGAAAATGGGACCCGAATTCGATTCGGATCTCACCGAAGCCCTCGCAAATCGTCCCGAGTTGCAGGAAGCCGACGCCTTTGAGGCGGCGGCAAAGAAAGGAATCGAAGTGGCACGTCGTACCCAACTTCCTTCTCTTAACCTGTCTTGGTCCTACCTCTATGCACCAAATGCGGGTGGCTCCAACCCGATCACTCACAGTTGGGTCGCAGAGGCTCTGCTTTCGATTCCAATCTTCGACGGCGGTTTCGCAAGAGCCCGCGTCAAGGAAGCGAAGGGAAGTCTGGCCGGCGCCGAAGTCAATAAACGACGGGCGATCGATCAAGTAACCCTTGAAGCCGAACAAGCCTATCTAGCCGTGAACGAGGCTCAGCAAAGAGTAGTCGTAGCAGACGCAACTCTGACCGAGGCAAAAGAGGCATTCAGTCTCGCTCAAATCCGATACCGAGCCGGAGTAACCGCCCGAACCGGCCTCTCGCCGCTCCTCGAACTGAGCGACGCTCAAGTTGCGCTCACTCTGGCCGAGAGCAACCAAGTAAACGCACTGTACGACTACAACAGTGCCAAAGCCAGACTCGACCGAGCCTTAGGGCGGTACGCCACTTTCTGACGGGACACGGGACATGCTGTTCGGGGGCCGACCAAGCGCGGTCTTGTCCGCAACGAGGTGTCTTCGGCCATGCACAAAGGCCGCCGTATACGGCTTGAATTAACGGGCGCCGACTGGACTCAAGACGGTTTTCAACGCTTTGACGAAAATCTGCATTTCCTCTTCCGTGCCTACGCTTACCCGCAGGCACGTAGGATTTCCAAGAGCGTCACCGGATCGGGTAATGATCCCTTGTTCGAGCAGAGCCTGAAAGACGGGTTTTGCCGGCTTTCCTAGATCGGCGTACATGAAGTTCGCGAAGCTCTCCAATGGTTTTGCGCCGACTTCTCTAAAGGCGTCGGCGAGCAGCTCCAGACCTCGGCGGTTGTTCTCGACTGTCATCTGAACGTATACGTCATCGTCTAGGGCTGCGATGCCCGCTACCTGGGCGAGGCAATTTGCGTTGAATGGCTCCCTGACTCGGTTAATGGCGTCGATGACTTCGGCTGGACCAAAGCCGTATCCCAATCGAATCCCGGCTAATCCATAGGCTTTGCTAAAGGTCCGCAACCCGATGACGTTTCTGCCTGCCAAGACATAGTCGCGAGCGTTAGGGAAGTCTGCCGCACCTTGCGCGAACTCGAAGTAGGCTTCGTCGAGAACGACCGGGATATGGGCAGGTACATCATCGAGGAAGCGGTCAAACTCGGCTTTGCGGACGATCGTGCCAGTCGGATTATTGGGATTTGCGATGAAGATGAGCTTGGTATTCTTTGTCACCGCACGGCTCATTGCGGGCAGGTCGTGAACGTAATTCGAGTCTAACGGGACCTTGACAAGGCGCGACGGGCCGATCTGGGCAGCCGCGTCATATCGGGAGAAGCTCGGATCGCCCACGACGAGCTCGTCTTGATCTGTTTCAAGAAAAACAAGACCGATGAGATGGATGAGTTCATCGCTCCCATTCCCCATGATGAGGTTTTCGATTGGGAGCGCCAACTTCTTCGATAACGCCAGCGATAATTCGCGCGCCGCTCCATCCGGATAGATGTGCATCTTCTCAGCCGCCAGCTTTACTGCTTCCACCGCTTTAGGCGACGGGCCGTAGGGATTTTCGTTACTCGCAAGTTTGACGACCCGCTCCAATCCCAACTCGCGCTTGACGTCGTCAATCGGCTTGCCGGGAGAGTACGGCTCCATGCGAAGCACGCTCGGACGGATCGGGATCATATCTGTATTGTACTAATCCGCTATCCTAGAGAGAGCAGATGGGCTTTTTTTCTTGGTTAGCGGACCCTAGAGCTTGGATTGCCCTGGTCACGCTGACCTTTTTACAAATCGTGTTGGGGGTCGATAACATCGTGCTCCTGACGATCTTGTCGGGCCAACTGCCTAAGGACGAGCAGAGTCGTGCGCGCAAGCTGGGACTGATTGCCGCGATGGTGTCCCGGCTTCTGCTACTCTGCACCCTTCTCTGGATCGCAAGTTTCCTTGAGCATCCCATTTTCACGATTGCAGGGCACGGGATTTCAGGCAAAGACTTGATCCTGATAGCCGGTGGGTTGTTCCTCATATCCAAAGCCACCACCGAGATCCATCACAAGATGGAGGGTGACGAGCATCGCAAGAATATTCATGCAGCCCCAACTCTAAATGCAGTCCTTCTCCAGATCTTCGTTCTGGACATAGTTTTTTCGCTCGATTCGGTGATCACCGCCTTAGGGATGGTGAAAACGATGTCGATCCAAATCATCGCGGTCGTTTTGGCTGCCGGCCTGATGATGGCTGGGATCAATGTCCTAGCAAAGTTTGTCGACCGGCACCCAACCGTTAAAATGCTCGCGCTCTCGTTTTTGGTTCTCATCGGTTTTAACCTCGTGGCCGAGGGTTGGGGGCTCGACATCCCTCGGGGCTACACCTATTTCGCGATGGCTTGGTCTGTCATGGTCGAGATGTTGAACCTTCGATGGGTGAAGAAACGGGGCTTGAGTCTGCAGAAAGTTGCTAAGCCTGGCTTACCAAATCCGCCCGCAACGCCGAAAACCGTCGCACCCGAGTCTGAGCCTCCGCCGAAGCAGGCACCGACTCCTACGCGGCCGAAGTCGAACTCAAGGCCAAGCGGAAAGGGCTCTTCCTCCCGACGACCGCGACGGTGACGGAAAGGGCCGTAAGGCCCTCTCGACGCCGGAACTTTCGTTTGTGGGAAGCCACGTGGTCGTTGACACCTAACCGCGCAAAGCGGAAAGTTTGTCGATTCGTTCGGATTGTTCTTGCCAGGCGGCCAACCTGCCCTCGAGTTCTTCCTTGAGGCGCTGGTGATCGCGGGTTAGGGTAAAAACGTCGGCAGTCGGACCAAGGTTTGCAAGCTGATCCTCAATAGCCTTGAGCTCATTCTCGTCGGCCTGAATCTCTGCCTCGATATCAGCCACTAATTTCGTCGCTCGCTGAATCTCTTTGCTCAACTCTCGTGGCGTGTATTGTGGCTCCGGCGGCTTTTCGGACCCGAGTAGCTTTGGAATCGAGGGGTTTGAACCAGACTTCTTAACTGAAATAGGGATGGGCTTGTTCACCCGGCTGCGGTATTCGAGGTAGGAACCAGGATAGACCACCGGACCACTCTTCTTAATGTCGAGCGTTTGGTCGGTTACTTGCGACAGCAACCAGCGATCATGAGAAACCAGCACCAGGCTGCCTTTGAAGTCTTGAAGGACCTTCGAAAGGGCTTCGCGAGAAGCCATATCGAGGTGATTTGTCGGCTCGTCAAGAATCAAAAGGTTAGGGTTGAGTTGAGTGAGCTTGGCGAGCGAGAGCTTATTCTTCTCCCCACCGCTGAGGGTTTTCACCGGTCGATACACGTCATCACCCGTTATCAAGAACCTCGCGAGTAGATTCCTTGCTTCGGGAGGCTTCATGTCCAAATCCCATACCATAACATCTAACGGCGACATTTCCGGGTCGAGATCGGATGCGTCTTGCGAGAAATAACCCGCATTTACGTTCGAGCCCAGTCTTGTTCTCCCGTTTAGCGGCTCAAACTCGCCTAACAGGACCTTGATTAGCGTTGATTTGCCGGAGCCATTCTCTCCGATAATCCCCCAACGATCGCCGAACCTCACCGTCCAATTGAGGTCGGTAAAAAGGACTGTTTTCTCGCTTGTGGGCGACACAAACCCTATCGAGAGCTTCTCGCATTCTAGGACAATATCGCCGCTCCGCTTGACATCTCCGAATCCGGCTTTCATTCCCTTGTCGTTTTTCGGGGCTTCAACTTTAGTCTCGATAAGGCGGTTCATGAGCTTAAGGCGACCACGCGCTTGAGCGGTGCGTTGAGAATTCATAAATCGCCGGACATACTCGTCCATCTTGGCGATTTCCAGATCCTGCCGACGTGCCACTTCGGCTTGACGTTCCTCCTCCTCCGCTTTTAACTGCAGATACTTTGGAAATGGACCTGGATAGGATTTGACGGTGCCATCGCGCATTTCAAGTACACGTTCTGCAGTGTTGTCGAGAAACGCGCGATCGTGAGAGACAAGCAGAACCGCCCCGTGATATCCCTTTAGCCATCCTTCAAGCCATTCGGTTGCTTGCAAATCTAGATGGTTTGTAGGCTCGTCGAGAATCAGCAGGTCGGGTTCTTCCAGCAGCAGGCGAGCAATCGCTAGTCGCGTGGTTTCACCACCGGATAGTTTCGAAGTCGGCTTATCGAATTCGTCTTCCGTGAAGCCCATCTTTTGGAGGACAACCTTGAGGTCACGCTCGGCGGAGTAGCCCTCCGCCTCCAAAAAATGCTCGTGGAGTAGGGAGTATTCCTCTAAGTCCTCCGCCGAAGGGGTCTCGTGCTCAAGTTTTAACTCCAGTTCCGCAAGCCTTGCTTGTAAGAGAAGCTGGCGCTTCACCGCCTCTTCCGCCTCTTCAAGGACTGTTCTTCCAGTTGCCACCAGGGCTTCCTGGCGCAAGTAGCCGATCTTTGCGCCCTTCGCGATCTGAACATTCCCAGAATCTGGCTCGTATTGCCCGGTTAGTATTTTGAGAAGCGTCGTTTTACCAGTGCCGTTTCTTCCGACCAGTGCTACCTTCTCACGAGAATCGAGGCGAAAAGACACCCCCGTCAAAATCTGATCGACCCCAAAGGCCTTGGCTACGTTGGAGACGGATAGGAGCACAGATTGATTATGACTCCGGTCTAGGTGCGAGGGTCGGACCGGAGCCAGCGTTAAAGCGTTAAGCGTTGAAGTGTTCGAGGATTGAGGGGAAAGTAGAAAGCGGAAAAAGCCGGAAAGTATAGGTCCTATAAGGGCATTCCGGGAGCCGCGGAGTGACCGGAGTGACCGGAGTGACCGGAGTGACCGGAGTGACCGGAGTGACCGGAGTGACCGGAGTGACCGGAGTGACCGGAGTATTGTGTAAATCAGTTAAGATTTCAAAAAAAGCAAATCAAAACCGCGCATTTACTTGCAAACGCACTTAAACTCCTTTCATAGGCCCCTACTTCGCAATCTCAAAGCAACTCGCATCAAACACGTTCGAGTTTGACTTTATCAGTTTGAGTGCCTCATCGGAGGGCTTCTTGTCGACCGTAATCTGCGCGATTGCGGCTTTTGCGCCACCTAGGATGATGTTTTCCATCTCTTGAACGCTCGCGCCTTCGTCTTTGAGTACCGACAGGATGTGGGCAAGTACGCCTACTTTGTCCAGATGTCTCACCACGAGAAGGTGCGTCGCCAATTCAGCCTTGCCGATGTTCACGACATTCGGTACCATGCCAGTCAGCTTGTATTCCCGTACGATTCGCACCGTCTCGGCCGCGATGGCCTCTTGAGCTTGTTCTGTGCTAGCGCCAATGTGGTGTGTGCAGTAAACGCGATCTGCATTCCGCAACTCTCCTGAATACTCACCTTCTCCGGAGGCCAATTCGCCCTCAAACACGTCCAGTCCGGCAATCAGCCCCTTTTCCTTCACGCCCTCTAGCAGCACTGCCTGGTTCACGACCTCAGCACGGCTTGTATTCACAAAGATCGCCCCCGACTTCATCGCGTCGACGAAGTCCTTCCCGATCATGCCTTTGGTCTCAGGATTTAGAGACACGTGCACGGACACGACGTCTGACATGCGTGCGAGGTCTTCTGGTGCAGACGCGCGCCCGATGCCAAGCGCCGCCGCAATATCGGGTGTCATCCAGCGCGAATATGCAATTACGTTCATTCCGAAAGCGCGGGCGCGAGGAATCATTTCTTGAGAGATTTTTCCCATTCCAATGAGTCCAAGCGTTCTTCCGTACAAGCCCTTAGCCTCACTGTACTTTTTCTTATTCCAAACTCCGCTTCGCAGATCGATAACGTTATCGGCAATATGCCGATCGCATGCCAGTATGAGGCCGAACGCAAGTTCAGCGACTGCCTGAGAGTTTTTGCCTGGACAGTTGCTAACGAGAATCCCATGGTGACTCGCAGCCGCGACGTCGATTGTGTTATAACCGGCTCCCGCGCGAATGATCACGGCAAGATTCGAAGATTCAACCATCTGGGCGCTGACTTTTGTTCCTCGGACGATGAGAATGCTGGCTTCTGATTCCGCGAGCCTTTTGGCCAACGGGTCATCTTTAAGATCCGGTTCGTAGAGCACTTCCGCACCCAACGCCTTCAACCCATCCAAACCACTCTTCTCAAATTTGTCCGCAACCAAAATCTTCATATCGTGCAGGGAGTTTACCGACCAGGAACGTCATGAAACTCACTCGCTACGAGGGCATTTAGCCGCACCTCAGGCCGTCAGCGGACCCAAATCCCTCTCTTCCGCGAGAGGGGTCGGTAAGTCTGAGGTACGAAGACGAACCGGGGGGAGAGGGACATCCGGTCAGAAGCTTTACAAATTGCCGGTTTCTACAATCATTCTGGTTCATGCCTTATTCGAGGAGAGAATTGGAACGGACTTTTCGGACCGGATAGCCCTCCCCTCAAGTTCGCAAGCTCACCGACTCCCCTCGCGGTGTTTGGCGACGGAGGGGAATAAGGATTTGTTGGACTTCTCAGATAGTGGCCCCGCGCAAGAATACGAGGCAACGACTTCCCAACGAAGGGTGATTTTGGGTCGTCCGACGCAACCAAAGGATATGCAATCTCAGCTCACGACACGCCTCGGATTGGCGATCTAAGGCCGGTCAAAATGCTTGAGAGAGCTACTCACCCGATTCCGAAGAGGCCTCTTTGACCGGGAGGCTGATCGATCGCAGAACCTAGTTGGGCAGGAGAATCCAAGGGCGTGGCCCCTAGGCCGATAAGTGCGCGGCTTGCTTGCGAGTCGTTACTGCGGACAATTAGCGGGCAGAGCTTCTTTCTCGTTGCTTCGAATGCACCTATCCACGTGCCGCCTTCCTTGAATCGGGCTTGAATGACGACCGCATTGTCGGCCGCCGCGTAGATGAGAGTATTTCGTTCCATCGCAGATGCGGTGGAGAATTCCTCGTGAGGAGCGCAAACTGCGAGGCCGCACTTGCCGGTGTCAATGAAATGATCGATTCCGTGAGGGAGCACTTCCAATACTTCACCGCCTTCCAGCAAAGCACCTTTGGCTGCCGCCAAGTCCGATCCAATGGCCCCACCGGAGACAACTGCGTAGCCAAGCCGGACCGCCTCGTGGCCAATCTCCTCAGCAAATGCCCGAGTCGAAGCGTCGATGTGGCGGCTCCCAACGACTGCGATATAGGGCGATTGTGGCATCGATCCGATTTTCCAAAGAACTGGAGGCGCTCCTTCCCGAAGCCTTTCCAGCCAGAGTTTCGGGTAACCGTCGTCCAGGGCGGTGACGACCTTGCTCCGGTGGTAGTGGGCATCGTCAACCAGGTTTCGATCGCCAAGCAGAATCGATTCCTCCCGAAATCCGGCAGCTTCGAGCACTTTATCGAAGTCAGCGAAATCGCAGTCCGCGGTTCTTAGGCACGAGACGACACGGACCCACCGCCTCCGAAGCGGGTTTATCGGACGAGGGAGTCCGCGTAAGTAGAGCGCGGTCAAGCAAATCGAGATCTGTTCGAGCATTTCGCTTTTGGGTTCTGGGTCCCGGGTCCGGGGTGCGGGGTCAGAATCGAGTCGAATCTCGATAGTATCTAACACCGTCCCTACGTGAAAACCATAGAACCAGACATATTATGAAGTCTTTGGAACTGCAACCATGAATATTTTGCGTGGAAGGAGAGTGTCGTTACCAGCCTGGGGCCACCAACCTTGGCACTAAAGAGACCCACACCCAATGGTCATCCAGTTCCGTGCTAGACCCCAGAACCCCGAATCCCATGCTTGCTGATCACTTACCGATCCGGTTCCCTCCCCGAACCCAGGTCCCCGAACCTCAACACCCCTGATCATTTGTGTATGCGGTTCCGACCCCGGACCCAGGACCCCGAACCCTGAACCCCAAAGCCACCTACAGCGGTAAACTACCGCACGCTGTCCAGCTCCAATTCCAATGCTAAAGCACACTGACCTCACTCGAAATAGAATCAACGCGTTTTTGAAAAATGAACTCAAGCCCAGGCTTTATGGCGCTCGATTTCCGCTGAAGATCGAGATAAACAGCAATCCTTGCGAGACGCAGGCCGAAGCAGAAACGGGGCCTTGGACGGAGGTTTTTCACGGTCACGAGTACGGTCCGGCTTATACGACGTTTTGGTTTCGTCTGAGCGGAACGATGCCGTTGGAGTTTGGTGGTAAGCCGGTGGCGGTGGTCGCCGAAGTCGGCGGGGAACGGACCGTTTGGAAGAACAACTCTCCATGGTGCGGCGTCGATGTCGAACATAGCGACTTCGGCTGGCTAGAGGGCGCGGCGATGTCGAACGGCGGGACCCTTCCAAAGGGTGGAGAGCAAGTCGAATTCTTCGTACAATGCTACACCCGTAATGCGCAGACTACGGTTCATCTCAAGGAGCAGCCGCGCACGCCGTTGACGGAGAAAGTAGACCGCGCCGAGTTAGTCATCGTCGATACGGAAGCCAAAGATCTTTATTACGACGTTGATTTTACGTTAAATCTGCTCCAGTCAATCGAGCAACAGGATCCGGCATACACAACACTCCTTCGCGCGCTTAATGACGTAGCGAATGCCTATTCGCCAACATCGCGGGAGTCCATCGGACGTTGCAGAAAGCTCATACGTGATTCGTTGGGAAGTCTGAACGGGGAATTTAAGCACACCATCTTCCCGGTGGGTCATGCCCACCTAGATACAGCCTGGTTGTGGCCTCTCCATATCACGCACAAGAAGATGGCTCATACGACCGCAACTCAGCTGGGGCTAATGGAGCGCTACCCGGAGTACGTGTTTGCCCACAGTCAAGCGAGCCAGTATGAGTGGCTCGAAACCCAGTATCCAGCCCTGTTCGAGCGTGTGAAACAGGCGACCCTCAAAGGTCAGTGGGAACCGGTTGGGTCCATGTGGGTTGAAGCCGATTGTAACCTCACGGGCGCCGAGTCCCTTATCCGGCAGTTTTTATACGGCAGGCGCTATTTCAGGGACAAACTGGGCTATAGCACCGACGACATGTGGTTGCCCGATGTTTTCGGGTACGCCGCTGCACTTCCTCAGATTCTCGCGAAGTTCAACATCAAATACTTCATGACACAGAAAATCTCGTGGAACCAGTTCAACAAATTTCCTCACCATACGTTTTGGTGGCAGGGCATCGACGGAACCCGGATTTGGAGCCATTTCCCTCCCGCCGACACCTACTGCGGCTCCTGCGAACCCAAGGAAGTCATCTTTTCGGTCAAGAATTACAAGGACCACGCTCGATGCGATCAATCCCTCTACCTCTTCGGTTTTGGCGACGGGGGTGGTGGTCCGACGGAGCGACATCTTGAGTTTTTGCGGCGAAGCCGGCTCGCCCCGAACTATCCGGACGTTGCGTCCGGAAAAAAGGCGATTGACTTCTTTCGAGAGGCGAAGGCTCGCTCTCGAGATCTTATGACATGGGTGGGGGAACTCTACTTGGAACTCCACCGAGGCACCTACACCAGTCAGGCTGCGAACAAGAAGGGCAATCGCGTCAGCGAGTTCCTCATGCGGGATGCCGAAATGTTGGCCTGCTTCAGCCCTGGTTTTCCTGCCGATTACCCGGCCGCTGAGTTGGAATCGGCATGGAAATTGGTGCTGCTAAACCAGTTTCACGACATCATCCCGGGTTCCTCTGTTCACGAAGTCTACGAGGACAGCGATATCGACTATGCGAAAATTTCCGAAGTGGGACATCGCATCGTGGCTGATAGCCTGCGGAAGATCGGTTCCAGCTTCGACACTTCGGGCATGAAGCTCCCCGTGGCGATGTTTCAGAACTCATCGATGGTTACGCAGGGGGACATTCCTTGGGATCAAGAGACTGTTCCGAATTCATTCGTGACCGCAGAGGAAAGCCTGCCTGTTCAGCTTGTGACGGAATTTGGTGACCGGAAGCTCATCCTGCCGGTGCCTCAGGGGGCGCTTGGAACGGTAGTCGTAGGCGAGTTGTCCGATGCAACACCCAGTACAAAGTTTCGTCTGAAAAGCAGCAATAGGCGCATCGAGAATGAGGACCTAATCGTTCGTTTTGACCAGCACGGAAACCTGAGTTCCATTCAGAGCTTGGAGGATCAAGCCGAATTCCTTGAGCCGGGCAAGTTAGGGAATGTCTTTCAGCTTTTTGAAGATAAACCCAACTTCTGGTCGGCGTGGGATGTCGATGCGTTCGCACTTGAGACTGGTCAGGATCTCATCCGCAGCGAGAGCTTCGACATCGTTGAGCGTGGTCCGGTTCGGGTCGCCGCCGAGATCGTCAAGCGATTTGGGAGTTCGACGATTCGACAAAGAATCTCGCTCGGCCCGACACCTGGTGTACGCTTCGATACCGAGATCGATTGGCATGAAGAGGACAAGATGCTGAAAGTGGCGTTCCCTGTTAATGTCAATGCGGCTCGAGCGACTTACGAGATTCAATTTGGAAATGTGGAGCGGCCAACGCACGTGAACACAAGCTGGGACATGGCGAAATTTGAAGTTTGCGCTCAAAAATGGGTTGACCTTTGCGAAGGAGACCAAGGTGTTGCCATGATCAATGACTGTAAGTACGGCCACGATATTCGAGGGAATGTGATGCGGCTTTCCCTGTTGCGATCGCCCAAAGCGCCCGATCCACAGTGTGACATGGGGCTGCATCGCTTCTCATACTCGATCGTGCCCCACTACGGGCCGTATAACTATGCCGGGATCGTTCAAGCAGCCTATTCGTTTAATTCACCATTGCGAAGCGTAATGCTTGATTCGAATAAGGGACTCAGAGGTTCCTTGCCGGCCTTGATCTCTTGCGAAGATCGAAATATCATTGCGGAGACTGTGAAAAAAGCCGAAGACTCCGACGATATCGTCGTGAGACTTTATGAGTGCCACAACAGTCGGGGTAGGGCAGAGCTCTCCTGCGCAAAAACTCCGCGATCCGCGATGCTGTGCGATATGGAAGAAAACGAAATTGACGAGTTGACGCTGCAAGACGGCATTGTGAGTTTTGAGTACAAACCCTTTGAGATTTTAACGATCAAACTTAAGATGTAAATTCATCTCGCTTGCGGCGAGCACTCCGCATCGAGTCGAATAAGAAAAAGCTATGAAGTTCAAATGGCAACGAGAACTAGGTGGAAACTCCAATTCGCTGCCATACCTTGTGTTTCTCCTATCTATTTCGGCAACAATATGCGCTTGGGTCTGGGCCGGAGTCATCGTAAATGGAACGGATCAGGAGCGGTTCAACTATGCCACTGAAGAGGCCCAACAAGCCATTCAGGGCCGTATTGATGATCAGGTCGATCTGTTGCGCGCTACTGCTGCAACATTTACTCTGCAAAGGGCCTGGCCACACGCTCAGTTCCATAGCTACGTTGCCCACTTAGACCTAGCGAACAACTACAATGGGTTGCAGGGCCTCGGGTTCATCCAGGCCACTCAGCCCGCACAAGTTATCGGTCTTGAAAAGAATATGAAAGCTGACGGTTTATCCGGTTTCAGCATTCACCCGGCGGCCCAGCGAGAACAGTTTCCCGTTGTCTATCTGGAACCAGAAGACCCTAAAGGCGTGAACGCGTTTGGGTTTGATGTCTATTCCGATCCAGTTCAACGAACTGCTATGGACGACGCAAGGGACTCGGCGATGCCGATGCTCAGCGGAATTGATTCGTTTCCACGGCCAGAATCCGAGTCGAAGCAGCAGAATGGGTTCCTGCTTTTTTATCCCGTCTACAAAGGCGGTGAAGTTCCGATCACGGTTGTAGATCGACGCAGAGAGTTGGTTGGTTTCGTTTTTGCTCCGCTTCGAGGCAGCGGTCTCTATCAAAACGTACTCGAGGGGGAAGCTAGGCGATATCTGGACGTTCAGATTTTTGATTTGGTGAAAGGTGGCGATAAAAAGCTACTTTATTCTTCTTTCAGAAACCGTCGTGTCAGAGATTCGGCGATCACAACTGAGCCCAAAGTTCCCATCCTTGGCCGACAGTGGGGTTTGCGTTTCAGCACAAGCGCGGTTTTTGAACAAGAATCTGCATCGTGGCTGGTGAGATGGATCTTCGCATCGGGGATTCTGGTGACGATTTTGCTAACTGCGGTGAGTTACACGCAGGTGAGCGCGAACCGTAGTCTATCGGAACGAACCTCGGAGCTGGCAAAACGGGAAACTCAAGTAACCCAGCTTAACGAGAATCTGGAGGAATTGGTTCACGATCGGACAACAGAGCTGAGGGCTTCTAATCTTGAACTGGAGGCCTTTTGCTACTCGGTCTCGCACGATCTCCGTGCTCCGCTCAGGAGCGTCGATGGTTTTAGCAAATCTCTACTTGAAGACTACGGTGACAAATTCGACGACCAGGCTATTGACTATATCAACCGGGTCCGAAATGCTTCGCGACGAATGGATGAGCTTATTAGTGCACTTCTCAATTTATCGAGGATTACGCGGCTAGATATTGTGAAGCAGCCGATCGATATCAGCCAAGTGGCTCAAGACGCAATTGACGACGCGATGGAAGCTCATACCGGCGTCAAGTTTTCCATTACTGTGGAACCTGGTCTCCACACTGAGGGAGATCCTAAGCTAATCCGAGTGGTCCTGGACAATTTGATCGGTAATGCGATCAAGTTTAGTTCGGCAAGCGCAAGCCCGGCGATTCAAATTGGAGCGAAAGATGGAGCATTCTTCGTGCGAGATAACGGCGTTGGATTTAACCCGGCTTACGCTGACAAGCTCTTTGTTGCATTTGAACGGCTCCATAACCAAAGCGAGTTTCCTGGCTCAGGTATCGGTCTAGCAACCGTCCAGCGCATCGTTCAAAGACACGGAGGAGAAGTATGGGCCGAGTCCGAGCCCGGCAAAGGAGCGACGTTCTACTTCACGCTGCGGTAGCCCAAGCCAAAGCGTTAGAGTTTTTGAGCGTTGGTGCGTTCGAGGCTATTTCCAAAATGGCGGCTAGGATTTAGAGTGTCTGCGGCGATGGAAAGTCGCAATTCTTCTCGCGAGCCCTCGAACGCTCAAAGACTCTAACGCTTTAAGACGTGGGCTACCCGTCAAAATCCGCCGGCGCCATAACCTTGAGGGCCCCGGGGATAGCAGCAAACGCGACTGGGGTGCGGCCGGAGATTTCTCCGTCGATGATCACGTTTACGGCGGGTACTGTGCGAATTCGTCCTGCTTTCGCATATTCGGAGTGAACCTGTGAAAGCATGGCGTGATGACCGCCGGGAAGAAGGAGCGCGTATTTGATCAACTCGCTTCGCTGGTTGCCTTTGAGAGCATAAATGCTGAACTTCCCGGCACACAGACTCGCATCTGGCAGAACCGGAAACGGTCCGGCATGGAGCCGTCCGTTCCCGATGACGAGTTGCATGCATTCAAATTCATTCAAGCCGTTTTCCGTGTCGAGAAAGACGCGAAAAGGTTTCAAGTGGCGGATGCCTCGAGCTAAAGCCACTGCATACGCGAACCGACCGTAGAGCTTCTTCATAGGATTAGTCAGTTCGCGGGCAATCTCAGTCGTCAGGCCCATCGTAGCCACGTTAACAAAGAATCGATTTTGAATTTGCCCGAGGTCGACGTCTATTGGCAGCCCAGATTTGATTACTTCGCAGGCCCCCGCGACATTCATCGGTATTCGAAGATCTCGGGCAAAAGCGTTTCCAGTTCCGAGGGGAATAATTGCTAATGTCGATTTAGAGTGGGCAATAAGACCTGAGACCGCGTTGATCGTGCCGTCGCCTCCGCCGACAATAATCAGTGGAACTTCCGCTTGCGTTGCCTCCCTAGCCTGCCGGATCAATCCGTTTACCGTCGCAAACACTTTTGCGTGTACGAGTTCGAAGCCGTCGTTCTCAAGTGTCCGCCGAGTTTCTTCGAACCCTTCGATACCCACTCGCGACTTGGAATTAACAAGGAGAACCGCTTTGCAACGAGATCCGTGCTCATCAGTGTTGCAAGTCGGGTAAGCCATGTGGTCAGTCAGACCTTACCCGAGGGAAGATTGATCCTCTAACCGGCGAATTTGTAACCTACACCACGGATGGTTAGTAATCGGGTCGGGCTATTTGCGTCTGGTTCAATTCTCGTGCGAAGCCACCTCACGTGGACATCGACCGTTCGGGCCGACACAAAGGCGTCACGGCCCCAAACGCGATCAAGCAAGGTTTCTCGAGAAAAGACTTGACCGACGTTTCTCGCCAAAAAATACAGCAGTGCGAACTCCTTTGGCGAGAGATTCAACACAACTTCTTCAAGCGAAACCTCGTGGCTTCTTGGGTCAATTTTCAGGTTTCCTCGTTCAATGATCTCTTTGATCGGTTCTCCGGTGGACCGCCGAAGGATAGCCTTGACGCGTGCCGCTAACTCCGATAGATTAAACGGCTTAACTACATAGTCATCCGCACCCATTTCAAGACCTTTGATTCGGTCCGCCTCGTCAGCTCGAGCCGAAATGAAGATGATTGGAGTTGTACTGTCTTTGCGGATTGCCCGACAAAAATCCATCCCAGACCTCTGAGGGAGCATGATGTCGAGAATGATTAAGTCCGGTTTGACGCGGCGGTAAAGACGCATCCCTTCTTCGGCTGAATCGGCTGTGAACGTTGAGAAGCCCTCCTTGCGGAGCTTATTCTCTACGGTTTCTACAATGGTAGGTTCGTCGTCTATGATGAGCAGCTTCATTGAGCCAACTCCTTTAGGTTCAAACGGAAGTTTTTCGACAAGGGCCATGCGATCACACGATTACGCTGGTTGTTTCGATTCCGGCGGGACGCCGAACGTAGAAAAAACCCGCGCTTGCCTACTTTTAACCTACCAAGGTTAAGGGAGTGTAAAACCATTGGCTTCCAAGTCCATTTATCCATTGTGCCGGATGGTGTTGCGGTTTTTCGAAATTGGATGATTCGGCATTGCGGTATCAGGGTGATGGGGTATTGAGGCAAGAAATCGCATGGACGTCTCTCAACAAGATCATCCTCAGATCGCGCTCAGTCCCCAGATCATCGTTCGGAAAGGATGCCACGGGGGACATCATGAATACCAAATACCGAAATACCTCGACACCGGTTCAACCACCGAAATACCGGTTCGCCCTAGCCCGAAGCCATTATTTCTACGTTGGCTCGCGGCACCGTAACGTCTTCGCCATTGCTTAGCTTCGCGCGCAACACGCGAACTTCAGTTCCTGACTCCAACACAACCAGTTGGGCAGGGAGTTCGGTGACGTTGCCCAACTTGCCGAAATACGGCTCTCGGATGACGCGGATGGAAGTGCCGATCTTCAGTTCGAAAGCATCGACGGTAGCGGTAACTTGCTTTGCCTCGCTTGAAAGGGGAACAATTATTTCGGGCCTGATGACTCCAGCACGGATCTGAGTTGCTCCGTTGACGCTTGCCTCTTGACCCTCCAGTGTTTTTAGAAGGTCAAATGTCCTTTCCGCCATGTTCAAATGACCAAAGCCTTCGGTCACAAGAAGCGTTAGGTTGATTGGCTCCTGACCAGTAATCGCAACCCCGATATCAAACCCAAGAAACTTAATGAGGTCGCTGTCCTTTACTCCGCCGGCAACGAGCCCAGTAACGCCCACCGCAGAAGCCCTCATGATCGCGTCATAAGTAATGACGGATCCGCCAACAAGGATTTTTCCCTTGTCCGATTCGGAGATCGCGCTCGCTTCGAGGGGTGTAGAAGCGTCTGGAACTGCAACGCGAATGGCGCCGACCCGCTCCCCGCCAACACCGAAGATCCCCTGAATCATCGCACATCGGGTCTCGACGATTACCCCTTCCTGGGGGAGCACTTCCGCTACGACGCCCTTCACGTATGCTTTGATATTTACCGGAATGGAGGGTTCGCGGATAAGCAAGTTGCCCGTTACTTCCGAGATACTTTCCAAGGTCCCAGTGTGCTCAGATAAAACGATTGGCGCCTTGAAGAAGCCAAAAAGCTTCTTTCCTTCTGCGATCACTTGATCCTTCTCGATCTTATCGCCAGGCTTAACCTTTAGGAGGCTGGCAACGTCTTTTGCTTCAATTCCTAACTTCTCAGAAACTTTCGCGGTTTGCAGCGCGCCCGGAAGCATCGCTTGGGCGACAACTTGCTCGGGCCCAACCTGATCCCCAACATTTACAAGTACGTCGCCTTTGATTGGGAGTCGTCGAACCCGCCTCACGACAATGTCACCGCTGACTGTGAGACCGGGGGTATATGCGCTAGCCAAAGTGTTCGATTTCCTCCACGACACGCGTCCGACGCGCGCGGGTTCGATTTTACTAGATGCGACGTGTGGGGTGTTAGGTTAGGAGCGGCGGCTACAATTTAACTTCGCTCAATGCCTCCGACGCATTTAGCGAAGACAGGTCCCAGCTTCGCCAATCATCTGCCTCCATTTCATCCTTTTGAATCTTCAATTGCTGGATTACGTTCGCTTTCGCCGCTGGCTCAAGTTTGGGGAGCGCCCTGACAAGATCCGGAATCGCATCTTGACTCAGACTTCCTAGATAGGCGCCATCGACTTTAGCGACCGACCTTGAGGTATTCACACGAACGATAAGACCGTCCGGGTTCAAAGCGTTGAGCCCAAGCACGACAAGCAGGAAACTCGCCAGTGCGCCCGCAGCGAATCGCTCTGGGCGTCTTCGCAGAGATGTCGCGCAGAAGCAACAAAAAACCAAGGTCAGCCAACCCAGGATGGCGACGGCGTACAGCCGCTCTTCGGTGATACCGTAAGCCTGAACATAGATCTGCATCCGCGTGATTGCCGAGGCCATAACCACGAAAATCAGCGTTACCAGGGTTAGAGCGAGAGAGGCAAATGTGCGCCAGTCGCGGCTTTCATGACTCTTTACGACCGCATGGGCGCCAACAAGAACTCCCAATCCCAGGATCGCGACAACAAGCAGTTCGAAAAAGCCCTGATGAGCATAGTCCGCATATGAGAGATGGGCAGTCGTTTGCACCATGGCATGCCCCCCGAATAGATATCGGAATTGGACAGCAACAAACGCTAAGAAAAGGGAGTTGAGGGTGCCGAACACGATCACGATCTCCGTCAGCCCGAGCTTTGGTCCAAGCGGATGAGGTCCCTCCACCTGAGGAGGATCCTTCGCGATAAACACGCGTCGCAAGAAACCGCCTACAATCCAGACGCAGGCAATGAGTACAAATACATGGGAAGTCGACTGGCCCGCATCGAATGAAAAAGTTCGCGAAATGAGCTTGCTGAACACCGCATCCGAGCTAGCAAATAGGGCTGCGAAAACCAAGAACAGCGGCGCCGCGATCAGAAGTCCTCGAACGACCGAAGTTGCTTTCTTCCCCAAGCTCGCCTGGCCGAGCTTGGACCACTGACCTTCTAGGGATGCGAGCTTAATAAAATCGGATAGAAAGCAGAGCCATCGCTCGGCCAGCCTGCAAGGGTAGTCGATCAGAGTCGCGACCGTGACATTTCCCGAACGGACCCTGAGCGCAAGAACCCCAACAACCAGCGTCACGCATATCCCGTTGAGTAACTTCAGGTCGTTTGAATCGCGCCAAGCAAAGAGGCTTGCAAACAAAAGCGCGGGTGGTACGAGCCAGACGACTCCTTTGCCAAAGTCCGACGTCCGGGATCGATAGAGGTACGCGGCAACTGCCGCTATGACTATTGCGTAGAGCGCGAAGCCGATTCCCCACGGTGCATCTCGTAAGAGGAGGTCGCCAGCGATGCCGAGAAAAATCGTTGCGCAAAGAGTCTTTAGCGAGAGTTCAAGTTGCTTGGATTCATTCATTTGCTTCTGTCACCTAGGCACGTGCTGACAGATGCAACAACCAAAAGTTCAAAACGGTGCCGAAGAAAAGCGCTAAGCGTTGAGCGTTAAAGCGTTCGAGGGCGAGGAAAGTGGAAAGAGCAGGAAAGCATATGTCCCCAACGCCAAATGCGCCATACCGGCCCCTAACGCTCTAACGCTCTAACGCTCTAACGCTCAAACGCTAAACTTTCAAATCCATATCCGAGCTGTGTCCTGGGAAGAGTTTGGCTTCTGGATCTAGATAGGTTTTGGCGAAGCAGACCGCAGTGGCGGCTTCGCCGACACCAGTCGCAATCAGTTTTAACTTACCGTCGAACGAACAAACGTCGCCTACCGCAAACACCCCGGGCAGGCTCGTCTGATATCGGTCATCGACTTCGATTTGATTTTTCACGATATTGAGGCCCCAATCCTTGATAGGGCCGAGATTTGATTTGAATCCGATATTTACGATCACTGCATCGCACGGAAGGTGCTCTTTTTCCTTTGTTTGGGTGTGTTCAAGGGTGACTCCGGTTAGGCTGCCATTACCGTGCAACTCCTTGACCGCGTACCAAATCTTCATCCCCACGGAACTTGCTTTCACCTTTTCGATGCTGTCTTCATGCGCCTTGAAAACGTCTCGCCGGTGCACGAGGGAGATCTCATCGGCCGTGTCCTCGAGGTCTATGCACCAATCAAACGCACTGTCTCCGCCACCAACAATGGCTAGCTTCTTGCCCTTAAAGATGGACTTATCCTTCACTCCGTAATGAACCCCGGTGCCGTGGAATTCGTCCTCTCGCTCGATGCCAATCTTGGTGGGGCTGAACGCGCCCGCTCCTGCAGAAATGATGACGGTCTTCGTGGGCAGCTCAAGGCCGGCCGCAGTTTTGATGATGTAACCGTTGTCGGTATGGATTAGCTCATTCGCCGTTTGCTCTAGGACCACGTCCGGATCAAACTGAATCCCTTGCAGGATCATTTCGCGAGCCAAATCCCTCGCCAAGATCTTTGGGAACCCCGGCATGTCGTAAACGTATTTCTCCGGATAGAGTGCGGTTAGCTGACCGCCAAGCTCGGGAAGCGAGTCGATGATCCGAACCGACATCCCGCGAAGTCCCGCATAAAAGCTTGCAAAAAGGCCACACGGCCCGCCGCCAACGATCGTTACATCAACCTGTTTCATGCTCATCTATTTCTACGCTTGGAATTCGCGCTCCACGTCGAGCCCCAGAAGCGTACCCCGGCTGGGAGGGTTGAGGGGCGAGGATAAGAGCGTTCAACTCAAGGCATTAAGCACGGCTTACCCAGCAATCCACGCTTCGCCGGACTTTCCGAACTCCTTCTTCCAGATCGGTACGTCCTCTTTGATCCGATCGATCAAGAATCGACAGCAATCAAACGCCTCTGCCCGATGAGCACACGCTGCAACACAAACCACCGCAACGTCACCCGGAAGCAACTCGCCGATTCGGTGGGCAACCGCAACATTAGCATCCCATCTAGAGGCCGCCGCTTCCGCGATCTTTTTCATTTGAGCGACCGCCATCGATGAATGGGCTTCGTAGATCAGCTTTGAGGTGTCCATGTCCCCGGTTACCGCCCGAACTTCGCCTGTGAAAGTAACGACGCCGCCAAATCGATCGTCCTTAACCAACTCGACGATTCCGACTACATCAATTGGATCAAGCTCTAACGAAACGCACTTAACCTCGGCCATACACACATGATGCCCGCAAGCGAGTCAGAATTGAAGGGTGATCTTGCCATCCGATTCAGAAAAGATACGTGAATCCGTTGCCACCTCTAGCCTTCGCGGCGCCGGATTGAGGCGGTTCGCCATGGAGCTTCTTAACGAACTCCCATCGTATAATTGGTCCGGGATCTATCGCCTTGAAGGCGACACATTGATTCTCGACGAATACGTTGGCGCCGCAACCGATCACACCCATATTCCGGTCGGTCGAGGTGTCTGCGGTACTGCTGTATCCGAAGATCGAAACCAGGTGATCGCCGATGTGCGAGACCTCGACAACTACCTAGCCTGCAGCCTCCAAACTCGCTCCGAAATCGTTGTGTTGATCAAAAAAGAGGGTCAAATCCTTGGCCAGATCGACATCGACGGCCATACGGTCGGATCATTCGACCAGAGTGACGAGAGAATGCTTGAGCAGATAGCCGGCATTCTGAGCGACAACTGGGAGTAACCTGATAGATTCACTAGGTCTTGTGGCCTGCTAAGAGTGCGTTTTTCCGGTAGTTTGTTATCTTTTTTGCAGGTCCTTAGTGCCGAATTGCCTCGCAAACGTATAATTTAGCCACCTCTTGGTGGGTTGCCACCATCGACGTTTGGAGATATGGCTTTGAAACACCGAAGCATCGTTTTTTCGCTCTTATTTGCATTGACCGCGTCACTTTTGGCTCAGTCCACGACGACCAGCTGGGTGCAGTTGCCGCAGGCAATGCCTCCGCAGTTGGCCAAGGCGACGCTCATCGGTCCTAAGACAGCCACGGATGTCATCCACATCTCTGTAGCTCTACCATATCGGGATGAAGCGGCCGTGGAGGCGTTAGTAAATTCGGTGTCCAACCCGAAGAGCCCAAACTACCGGCATTTCTTGAGCCCTGAGGAGGTCGGTCAACAATTTGGACTTCCTGCGTCTTCCGTCAAAAAGGTTACGGATTACCTTACATCGAAGGGATTCAAGATCACCTTGGTGTCCAAGAATCGGCTTGGGATCCTGGCGGACGCAACGGTTGCTCAAGCAGAGGCCGCTTTCAATACGTCGATTTCAAACTTTGCTTACGTGGCCCGAGGTGAAAAAACCGTTAGAACGCATTACTCGTATACGAAGTCGCCTAGCGTGCCAAGCTCGATCAGCTTCGTTAAAGTGATCGGTGGCCTTCATAATTTTATCGAGATACATCCTCGTTCATTCATATCCCCAAACCAACTAAGGGCGCTGTATAAGTTGGATTCGATCTACGCAGTCCCCTATCGAGGGACGGGTCGGACGGTTGGAATTACCAATTTCGTTGATTATGGCCTTCAAAACGTGCCACTTGAATATTCAAAATTCAGCTTACCAACGCCCCCAGGTGGTGTCGGGAGTAACGTCACGCCCGTTTCGATCAATAACTCAAATGGAAACGTAACTTCCGGCGCACCGGGCGAGTGCGACCTTGACATCCAGTGCGTCCTTGCGATGGCTCCTCTATGCAATTTAATCATCTACGATGACGCAAACGACGGCCAGCCGCTCGACGTCTACATGAAGGAAGCGAACGACAACGCCGCCGATATTATCTCTGAGAGTTACGGAATCGATACTTCCGGGTTTGCCGAGTACTTCTCCTCTTGTCACGATCAGCACACCTCGATGAGTTTAGAAGGGATCACCTATATGGCCGCCTCGGGGGACAATGGGGCGCCTGAGGTACAAAGCGAGAACTTTCCGGACGAAGATCCCCAGGTTCTGATCGTAGGCGGTACCAGTGCAGTAACGGATGCCGCTGGAAATAGAACAACGCCGGAAGTCGTTTGGAACGACCAAGGCGGTATCGGCAGCGGCGGTTGGTCGACGAGTTCTGACGTATTTAACAAGTTGCCTTCCTACCAGGTCGGCAACGGCGTGCCAACCAATATTCCGTTTCGTCTTTCTCCCGATGTTTCGCTTCATGCCTCACCACTGAATGGTTACGAAATCTATTTGAACGGGGTTTTTCAACCTGATCAAGGAATCGGTTGGGGGGGGACAAGTGCATCAAGCCCAACATTCGCGGGTGGTCTGGCAGACTGTGAGCAAGACATTATCGCGAACGGTGGGCTGCCTGCAGATTCGAAAGGTCACCAGCGATTTGGACGTATCCAGGACCTGATTTACTCTTTTTACGGCGCTCGTCGTTACCGTAAATGTAGCGGTCGAAGCTCCCGCCGCAACTGTGACCG
>Ga0206951_1031_pt1 | contig 40040 bp, 20 predicted proteins | sample Alteio_BWOrgHeat_38_FD_152974 | JGI IMG/M metagenome (GOLD analysis project Ga0206951, IMG submission 152974) | Enriched cells from forest soil in Barre Woods Harvard Forest LTER site, Petersham, Massachusetts, United States -... | ecosystem: Environmental > Terrestrial > Soil > Temperate forest >... | reverse complement strand
TGAAAGTTCGAGACGATATAAACTTCGCGAGGCGTAACAGAGGAGGAAAGCAGCTGGGGTTCCCCGCGCGCCAGGCTTGCAACCGAGGCAGCTGTCATTGCGGCAACAAATTCACGCCGGCTCCATTTCTTAGCCTTTTTTTGATTCAACACATCAAACGACTCCTGAATGCTCTGGCTCCCCAATAAGCACTGAATGAGCTCTGGCAACAATCGGTATGGTCGCCCACTCGCACCAACGCCTTCGGGTCGACCACCGGCAGGTTCTTCAACAGCACCGCTTTCACCAGCGTGAAGATCGCCGCGTTCGCTCCAATCCCCAACGCCAGCGTGAGAATTGCGGTAATAGTAAACCCCGGAGTCTTCCACAACTGCCGGAGCGCGAAACGCGCGTCCTGCACTAGGCCTTCCAACCATCCCCATCCCCATGCCATATAGCTCAGCTCCCTGCTTGAGGTCGGATTGCCAAATCTGCGATACGCCGCGCGCCGTGATTCGGATGAAGGCACACCCGACTCGGTCTGCTCCCGCTCTCGAAGCTCCAAATGCAGAGCATCTCTTCTTCCATATCCGTGTGAAAATGCTTCCGGTCAAAAAGCATGCGCAAACGGCGCAACAGCTCATGGACTCTATTCATCGCTCGCTCCTCACGCCGTCTGAATCACGCGTCCATCGCCCCCATCGCCCGCCCAAACTGCGAGATCTCCCGCACGAGCTGCTTGCGCCCCCAGCGGCCGTCAGCTTGTAGTAGCGTGCACGTCGGCTTCCAGCCGTTGTACCCCACTTTGCCATCACTCATCCTTTAATCAAAATTCGTTGAAAGCCGGATGCAGCAAACCCCTCTTCGCATGCAGCACATCGTCCGAAATGCGCTGAATCGAACTGGCAATCTCATATCCATGTAGCTCGACGTGCCGCGCCCGTGTCTTCAGAATCAGCAAGTGAAGCGTGCCCGGCGGAATCTCATCTCGACTCAAACAACACCTCTCCAGCCAAAAAGAACCTCTAGCGTAGGCATACTACGCCAGTAACAAAACTTGCGTTGACTTTCGACTGGCGAATTCTTAAAGTCTAGTAACTCAGCGCAGCGCAGTCGATGCAAGAACCACCTTAGCCTACTGGTCGAAAGGGGTTTGACATGAAACGCACGATAGTTGGCACTAAGTGTCCAAAATCGTTGGAAGGCGCAGTCGATACCAAATCCCACAAAATATTGGTTTTCACGACTTTCTGCATTCTCGCGATTTTGATCTCTCCGGCCATGGATGGCCAGGCTACTGGAAGTTTTTCAGGAAATGTCCTTGATAAATCCGGATCGGGTGTTCCTGGAGCAACCGTGACCGCAACCTCTCAGGGAACCGGCCTGGCGCGAAACGGGAAGACGGATAGTGCTGGACACTATCTGATTCCTTTACTCCCTGTCGGGATCTTCACGGTGCGCGTCGATGCGACGGGCTTTCAAAGCGCTGAGTCGAAAGATCTGCGACTCCAGATCGATGAAGCTCGTGAACTCAATTTCTCACTTGTACCCGCCACGGTACTCACTACGGTGGCAGTTTCTGGTAACGCAGTAGCTGTCGAGACAGCCAATCCATCGCTCGGCCAGGTAATCACCTCGCAGGAGGTGTCGCAGCTCCCCTTGAATGGCCGAGATTTCGTTCAACTCGCCACGCTCACCGCCGGCGCTACGGCAGAGACGAACCCCAACAGCTTTTCCACCTCCGCTGCCAGTAGTGAGGTAGCCACACGCGGTCCCTTTTCACTATCGGTCGGCGGTTCCCGTCCTAACAGCACGGACTGGCTGCTCGATGGTGTCGACAATAACGAATTGACCGCAGGCGGTATCGCCATCTTCTCCTCGATCGATGACATTCAGGAATTCAAGGTTTTGACCTACACCTACTCTGCTGAATTCGGCACCCGGGCCGGACCCACTGTGCTGGTCACCTCAAAATCAGGGTCCAACGACATTCACGGGTCCCTCTTCGAATTTGTGCGCAATACCGATCTCGATGCAAAGAGTTACTTTGCCACCTCCCCGGAAAAGTTCAACTTGAACCAGTTTGGAGGGGCCGTCGGCGGACCCATTCGAAAGAACAAGACTTTTTTCTTCGTCGATGGCGAACAGAAATATCAGCTTCACGGCATCGCCTTTACGGGGCTAGTACCTTCACTGGCCATGCGTACCGGCGATTTCTCCGCCGACGCCTTCGGCAATCCTGTTTCCGGTCTCGCAATCGTCAACCCTAATATGATTGGCGCGTCCACCAGCGCCACCACTTATCCAAATGTGTATTTTCAATGCGATGGTACAGGAAATCCTTTGCCTTCCAACCCCGATGGAAGCCAGGCCCAGGGCACTCCGTGTAACAAGATCCCATTCGGCCTGATCAATAACATTGGACAGGCCATGATGAATCTGTATCCCGCGCCGAACGCCAACAACTCCAGCTCCGGCTACAACTACGTCAACGAGCCGGTACGCGAGCTGGACGAAACGAAGTTCGATATCCGCCTAGATCAAACGTTTTCCGGTAAGGACACTGCCTTCGGCCGTTTCAGCTACGACCAGGCGTACTCCTTTGTACCGGGCGGCTCACCGGGATTTGCCGAAGCGAACGCCTTCGGCAGTAACCAGCGCATTATCAACCACGCGCGCAACGTCGCCATCGGCGAAACCCACGTGTTTTCATCATCGATGGTCAACCAGGCCAGTTTCGGCTACAACCGCATCTTCGACTACATTACTTCGCACGGTACGGGGACCTGCGCCTCCGCGACCATCGTGCCTGGCGGGATTCCCAATGCCAACCTCGGATGTCCCGACGGCACTACTTGCCTTCCCGGCGCATACAGCTGCGGACTCGTGTCGACCATCGTCGCGGGCGGCTATTGGGCGATCGGCGATCGCGGCTACTCCCCGTTCCAAGGGGGGACGAACATCTTCTCGTTCAGAGACTCACTCGATCTCATCCACAATAGACATGACTTCAGGATGGGACTCGACTTTCGCCGCAATCAAATGAACGTGGGAACAGAGGCTTTCCAGGATGGCTTTTGGATTATCGGCAATGGCGGCAACTTTACTGGCCTAAACAGCGCAAATATCGGCGGCAATCCGCAGGCCGATTTTTTGCTCGGCATTACGGGGCTGGCCATTCATGACCAGACTTTCAATGGTCCTGTCACTGGGCGACGCTGGTCCATCTACCGGCCTTTTTTCGAGGACAATTGGAGGGTCACATCCGGTCTCACCCTCAACCTTGGCCTGGCCTGGGACATGACCACTCCGATCACCGAAGCCCATGGACGCTTGGCTAACTACGTTCCTGCAACCGGACAGCTTCTTGTGGCAAATCAAAATGGCGTGAGTGGGTCGGCAGGCGTCAATATGGATTGGACAGCCCTCGAACCCCGCATCGGCGCCACATGGAAGGTCTTCGGCAGCGACAAGACGGTGCTCCGTGCCGGCTACGCCTTCTACCACGATTCGGCTTGGAGCCAGGGCGCTCAGGGTCTGTGGCAGAACCCGCCCTTCCTCGGCGAATCCGATGCCTTCGCCTCCGCTGGCTGCGCTTTTGCCACCTCGTACTGCTCTACCGTACTCGGACAAATGCCTTCCGGCATTAGTCTCTCCAGCGGATTTCAGGCGATCACCTCGCCCCCCACGGCCGGCACTTTTACTGGCTCGTTCTATACACAGCCCACGGATTTCAAGATGGGTCGTGTCCAGCAATTCAACCTCAACATCGAGCGCCAGACGGTCGGCAATCTTGTACTCACCGCTGGCTATGCCGGTTCCCGCGGCACGCACATCCTGGTAGCCGGAAACAACCTCAATACTAGAAGTCCGTCTGCCTGCGGCACGGTATCCTCCTACACGCTCGGCTGCCTTCCCAGTGGCGATCCTTACGTGCCACCCTATGGTACCGGCGACACCATCTCGCTCTTCGGCGATGTGGGCAAGACAAACTATGACTCACTCCAAGCCAAGGCGGAAACCAAGACATCGAAGTACGGCCTCTACGCTCTATTGGCTTACACCTGGTCTCATACGTTTGACAACGGGTTATCCGACGGCTTGGGTTCTCTGCTGAGCGCGCCATATTTCCCTCTTCCAAACTGGCAAAACCTTGATTGGGGTTTGTCGCAGATTAATCTCAATAACAGCTTCACGGGCAGCATCATTTATGATCTGCCTTTCGGCCGAGGCAAGCAGTTTGGCAGTGATTGGAATCCAGTGACCAATACCCTTCTTGGCGGCTTCCAGGTCACTCTGATCCAACGAATCTCTTCCGGATTTCCTGTCCCACTAATCGACAGCAGTAACCAGTCCGGCTCTTTCTTCCAGAACGGCGGCAATGGAAACAATTGGAACCGGCCTAGCTGGGTTGCTGGTTGCGACCAAAGCAACGCAAGCCACAGCAAGCTGCAGTGGATCAATGCATCCTGCTATGTCGCGCCCCCCGTCGGCCAGTTGGGGAATGCATCGCGTGTCCCGGCCATTGGGCCTGATTTCGTCAACACGGACTTCTCTGTTATCAAACAGTTCGCGCTGAGTTACAAAGAGAAAGAAATGGGTTTGAATTTCCGCGCCGAGTTCTTCAATCTCTTCAATCACGCGCAGTTCGGTCTGCCCGTGAACGACGTGAGCGCTCTCGGATTCGGTTCAGTAAATTCCACGGTGAACAATCCTCGCCTCGTGCAATTGGCGCTCAAACTATCTTTCTGACCTCGACCCGAAATCCTTGAGCACATTCTGGCCAGTTTTTCAGAACACGTTATTCATCGGTTTGAGGTATTTCATAGGATACGGCGCGTAGATGGCTTTGTAATTCTCTGGTTTTTGTGCCCGCTGCGCATAATAGTGACGACGTATTCCATCAGACTTACTACAGTGGCAAAGCGGAAAGTGGCTACCCTTGAACACCGACGCATGTTTAATGGCTCTCCGATGGAAAAATTCAGCTCATCAAATCGCCCCCGGAAGAAACCGCAACACGCACTGCATTGCGGGCACAGAATTTTATTGACATGAGAATTCTAGCGGCTCATACTCGCTCCGTTTATACCTCACGGTCGGCATAGCGCGGACAACGCCCGAAACTCGCTGGTCCCAGTCAATAAGTACACATGCCTTTCCCCCGCGGAAAGTAGTTCAGTTGCCGTTAATCAATCGCTATTCCACGGCCCAAATCAATTCAACGACACTGTGGCCCGAAAAGCGGACCGACAGAAGGACGGTCTGAGTGATGGAAAGTGATGTTATCTTCGAACCGCTTCAGTTTCGCAATCTGCGGGTGAAGAACCGTCTCTTCCGCTCGAATATCTCTGGACGTTTCGATAATTACGATGGCACCGGGACACAGACTCGAATCAGCTGGGAAGAATCGTTCGCAAAAGGTGGAGTGGGTGCCATTATTTCATCCTATGCCCCAGTACATCTGCGCGGTCGCATCATGCCAAACTACGCCATGATCGACACCGATGATAAGGTCCCCTTCTGGCGCACAGTCGGGGAGGCAGTACACAGGCACGACTGCAAATATATCCTTCAACTTAGCCACTCTGGCCGCCAACGTGACAACCCAGGCGTAGAAAATTTCAAGACGAAAGCACTTTCTTCTACCAGCAAAATGGATACATTTCACGGCCTGCTATGCGAGGCAATGACCCTGCAGCAGATACGAGAAACAATTCAGTATTTTGCGGATGGCGCGAGGCGCGCTCGCGAAGCAGGCTTGGATGGAGTGGAGCTTCATGCCTCGCATGGATATCTCATCACACAATTCCTCAGCTCAGCCATCAATGACAGGAAAGATGAATATGGCGGCAGCTTACGAAACCGGGCAGCATTCCTGCTCGAGATCATCGCGGCAATCCGCAAGGAAGTTGGAGACGACTTCCATCTTCAGGCAAAGCTGAACGCCGTAGACTTTGCAAACGCCTTGTACCCATGGGAAAAGAAGGGCAATACTCTGGACGAAGGTATCCAGGTGGCTAAGTGGGCGGAAGAAGCGGGGGTGGATGCGATCCATGTGTCGATAGGCAGCATCTTTCCACATCCTCTGCTGCCGCCAGGCGGGTTCCCACCGGATGAGCTCAACTGGTGGTACGGAACCATGATATCTAGCGGTGTGCGTGGTTACTTCAACTACAGCATGTTCCATTTTCGCTTCCTCCGGCCCATCTTTTCAGCACTCTGGGAGCGCACCAAAAAAAATCATCCTGTCGAAGCAGTCAGCTCAGAGTATTGCAAAGCGGTGAAGCAGAACGTGAACGTGCCGACTATCAACACAGGCGGATACCAGGATGCCCGTGTAATCCGAAAAGTCCTTGAGGAGAAGTACACAGATGCTGTTTCCATCGCGCGACCGCTGGTGGCCAATCGTGACTTGCCACATATTTTGCGATCAGGAAAAAACCTACCGGAACGACCATGCACTTTCTGTAATCGCTGCCTAGTAAACGCGATCGCCAACCCTCTCGGCTGCTACGATGTTCGCCGGTTTGATGGCAACCAGGAAGCCATGGTGGCGAAGATCATGGAAGTTTTTCATCCAGAATCCGATTTAGGACATGAATCGATCGTTAGCGGGCCGTCGGTATGAGTGACGAAGTCATTATTCGGACTGCAGAAGGCGACCTCGTCGATCGAGTCTATACAAGCCCTGTTGATCGTTGGCAGCATCGCTTCCGCACGACTCTGTTGCTGGTCGTGGCGATTGCCGCTGTGCTGATCACATTAGTCATGGTCCATTATTTCCTCGCGGATAGCACTGTGGGTTACGACGACATCCGCGAACATTTCAAATACGGGTCGATTGGAAGTGAACCGGGAGGCAGCGTGCTCACACCGGTGGGGGGTGTGCTGCCGCCGTATCTCATCTTCAAAACCCTGCCGGCTATATGCCCTGAAAGACTACCTGGAGGCTATGCCTCACTCGGCTTTATCCTTGAAACATCGCACGATCTGCCCATCGGTATCTCACGCCGTCGTCGCCTGGGGTTAGACCAGGTAGGGGTCAACTGCGCAGCATGCCACACCGGCACGGTACGTACGTCGGCGGCCGGTCCGGAGCAAATCGTCCTCGGCATGCCCGCACATCAACTCGATCTGGAGAGATTTTTTCAATTTGTACAGGCGTGTTCGCTGGATGACCGACTGACAGCGGGCAACGTCATCGCCAAAGCCGAGGCGATGGGAACCCCTGTCAGCCTGATGCAGCGTCTTCTTCTTTACCTGATGGTGATACAGCGTGCCAAGCTGGAGACGCTTTCGCTGCGGAACCGAATCGGGCCGCTGCTGAACGACCCAACCCTTCCTCCCTGGGGTCGCGGACGCGTAGACACATTCAACCCATACAAAGCGATTCAATTTAACTGGGATCTCTCTTCGCTGCCACGCGACGAACTCATCGGGGCTGCTGACTTCCCATCGCTATGGAACCAGCAGCCACGCGACGGAATGCACCTCCATTGGGACGGCGACAACACATCTCTCGACGAACGCAATCTCAGCGCTGCGCTCGGTGCGGGCGTCACGCCGGTCACCGTTGACTATGCATCAATCCAGCGCATTCACGACTGGATTCTGAAACTTCCCCCACCCAGATTTCCCTTCCCTGTAGATCCCGCAAAAAGTACCCGCGGAAAGGTACTCTTCGATGCTCAGTGCGCCCAGTGCCATAGTTTTACAGGCGCTCGCACTGGGAACGTCGAAGATATTACGTCTATAGGAACCGACCCTTTCCGTCTGAACTCCTATACCTATCTGCTGGCCACCAGCCAAACGCTTCTGTTTCCTGCGGACGTACATCACTTTCAACACTTCAGCAAGACAAATGGCTATGCGAATATGCCGCTGGATGGCATTTGGGCGCGTGCGCCATATCTTCATAATGGATCGGTCCCTACTTTGGCCGACCTGCTGAATCCTCCTGCAGAACGGCCTGCGCTTTTTGCGCGTGGATACGACGTCTACGACGAGCATAAAGTGGGGTTCATCGCTGATACCGCAGAAGCGCGCGCCAAAGGATCGATATACGACACAAGGATTCAGGGAAACGGAAACGGCGGACATTTGTACGGCACTACTCTATCGGAAGACCAGAAGCAGGACTTGATCGAATACTTGAAGACCTTGTAAGGAGTTTCATCAAATTTTTGCGAACGGGACGAGTGCTTTGAATAGGTACGAGTTGTGGTTTAGTCGAGTGGTCTGGGTCGGCATCGTAGCCAACTGTCTTCTGGCTATGCCTACGTTGTTAATGCCTGGTCCAATTATGACGTTCGCCGCATTGCCCCCAGCAATACCATTGCTATGGCCCAGCTTCGCCGCGCTTCTGCTTCTCCTTCTAAGCGCCTTTTATATACCTGCCGCGCTTCGTCCGCTGCACTACCTGCCTATAGCATGGCTCGCCGTACTGGCGCGCTTGGCTGGAGTCATCTTCTTCTGTATCTTCAATCGCGCTTATATTCAACTCGGGCTCTTCGACATGGCATTCTTCCTTCCTGAAGTTGCTCTGCTCACTCTTGCCGTACGCGAGAAAAGGCGCTATCCGGAACAAGCTACCCTCTTCATAAGCTTTCACCGCGCACATACCGGTCTGCTCGCCGTCGCACTGCTGATGTTGACTTTTATTTCATTGCTGACTTATGAACTATTTTTTCGCGAGACGCCGCCACCGTACTTCGCCACCGCTGAAGAGCATTTCCTCTACGGATCAATCGGAACTGAAGGAACCGACGGCGTTCCTTACTGGATATGGCTGGTTCTTCCCCGGATCTTTGCAGATAAGCTGCCCGCCGCAGGCGGATATAGCTCTCTGGGAATCGTGACGCAGGAGGGGCGAGACCTGCCAGTTGGATTTTCCAAACAGCGTGTAGGCATCGATCGAGTTGGCATCAATTGCGCTTTCTGCCACACTGCAACATACCGCAAGAACGCCGCCGATAAGCCAGCGGTCGTTGCCGCCGGCCCGAGCAACACCACCAGCCCACAGGACTATCTCCGTTTCCTCTTCGCCTGTGCGGACGACCCGCGTTTTAATGGCGATACGATCATGGCCGAGATCGAGCGAAACTATCAGCTCTCCTTGCTCGACAAAATCACTTATCGCTTCGCACTCATTCCGTTCACCAAGGCTACGCTCCAGCAGCAGGAAAGGGCGATCAACCAATACGGATGGATGCACGACCTCCCGCGCTGGGGAAATGGCCGAATAGATCCCTTCAACCCGGTGAAGTATCGCGTCCTGAATCAGCCCATAGACGGAAGCATCGGCAACTCCGACATGATGCCAGTGTGGAACCTGGCTGCACACCAGGGCTACGCCTTCCATTGGGACGGACTGAACACCACCCTGCAGGAGGTCCTTATCAGCTCTGCGATCGGCGATGGAACGCCAGTAAAATGGATCGACCGTGACTGGAAGAAAGCGGATTCGGACTCTAGCTTAAAACGAATCCGGGATTACATGCTCCACGCTAAGCCGCCGCCGTTCCCATTTCCCATCAATCAGGAGTTAGCGGCAAAAGGTGAAACACTTTTCAATCAGCAGTGTGCAATGTGTCACGCAACCGGAGGGGCACATACCGGGCAGGTTGATCCCGTTGACGATCCGATGTTGAACACTGACAGGCATCGCATCGACATGTGGACTCAAGCAGCGGCTACTGCTTATAACGCCTACGCTACCGGGCATAGTTGGAAATTCTCTCACTTCGCGAAACAGGAAGGATATGTCAATGTCTCCCTCGAAGGTCTTTGGCTACGTGGACCTTATCTCCATAATGGCTCCGTACCAACAATCTCTGATCTTCTAAAGGCCCCCGCAGAGCGGCCTCGAGTATTCTATCGCGGCTACAACGTCTTGGATCCCAATCAGCTGGGATTTGTTTCCGCCGGCGACGATGCAGCTCGGAACGGTTTTCGCTTTGACACTCAAGTTTCGGGGAACAGCAATCAGGGCCACCTATGGGGTACAGCACTGAACGCCGATCAGAAGCGGGCTCTCCTCGAGTATCTGAAAACGATGTAATTTTGGTGAAATTCGCAGGCCCTGTGTTTCAATTGTCGGGAGAGAATTTTTGAGATAGGTTAAAAAGCAGCACAGCAGGGGTAAGCCAAATTGCCATTGAGGGCGTTAATTGTCAAAGTAAATTTGTGAAATCGGCACAAGGTCTACTTCGAAAATCACCGATTCCATTCCTGCTCCGATCAACGCTGCCAGCATTGTTCAAAATAATGCTTTCGAAGGTCTACCGCTTTTCACAATGGATCATTGCCTTGCACTTCAGTAAACCTTAAGGTTCGATATCTAGTCTGCAATATATGCACTGGACGCGTCGGAATTGGCACAATCTCGCTGCGGCGGTTGCTATCCTCCTGAGTACAGCAGGAGCTCAGGTAGTATCGCCTGCCGATCCTAGAGCAGTAGTTTCATTGTCCGAAGCCATCCGCCGGGCGCAACAGAACGAGCCGGTCTTCGCGAATGCTCTTGCAGCACAGAGGTTGGCGGCTGCCGATCGCTATCTCGCGAAAGCCGCATTGCTGCCTTCTGTTATCTATCACAACCAAGTGCTCTATACGCAGCCAAACGGACAGACCAATCAAGGTGGCCAGGTTGGAACGCAATCGTCTCCGGTTTTTATTGCAAACAACGCGGTTCATGAGTACACCAGTCAGGCGGCGATCACTGAGACGATAGGCTTGAAGCAATTCGCAGACGCGCAGGTGGCGTCCGCAAATGCCGCGCGCGCTTCCGCGGAGATGGAACTGGCACGACGGGGACTGGTGTCGACGGTTGTCAGCCTGTACTACTCGGTATCAGCTTTTGAAATAAAACAGCGCCTTTTTACACAAGCCTTTCACGAAGCCCAAACCTTTACTGAGCTGACGCAGAAACGCGAAGCTGCACGCGAAGTTGCCCATGCTGACGTGGTGAAGTCCCAGTTGCAGCAACAACAACGACAACGCGATCTCAGTGACGCAACGTTGGCAGCGGACAAGGCGAGGCTGGAGCTTGCGGTACTTCTCTTTCCAGATCCGCGAACTCCCTATTCTACTGAAGCAGCGGGAGCGCCGCCGCTACTTCCAACAAAGGATGAAGTGACTACGCTTGCTTCTAACAATAATCCTGAGATACGGAGCGCTCTGGCGGATGTACAGGCCAGCAATGCGCAGGTCACATCGTCTAAGGCGGCCTATCTGCCCGATCTTGCGTTGAACTTCAACTACGGTATTGATGCACCGCAGTTTGCAAAGCGCGGGCCTGACGGCGTGCGCAATTTGGGATACTCGATCAGCGGAACGCTCGACATTCCGGTATGGGATTGGTTCTCAACCGAGAAGCGCGTGAAACAAAGTGAAATTCGCCGCGATGTCGCAAAGATCACGCTAACAGCAACGCAGAGAAGACTTATCGCAACGCTCGAAGAAGCCTATGCTGAGGCGTCTGCGTCGCGCGATCAGTTAAGCCTCCTCGATGAAAGTGTCCACACGGCAGCAGAGAGCCTGCGACTGACTAAGCTCCGTTACCTGGCCGGCGAATCAACTGCACTTGAAGTTGTAGACGCGCAAAACGCCTACCTCTCCTCTGAAACTGCACAGGCAGACGGTGTAGTTCGCTACGAGACAGCTTTAGCGGGATTGCAAATACTGACGGGAACGATGTGAGCGTAAGGTGACTTTCTTTCGGCAATCAATAGTTCATCGACGTGAAATAAAGCTTACGGCCGTATTTCTTTGCGCCTTGTTTACTCAGGCATGCAGGAAACCGAACGATGCCGAGGTAACAACTCTTGTGACGGTGCAGGCGGAACGGCCGGAGATCGGAGAGATATCCGAACACATTATGGCCGATGCGGTTTTATCTCCCCTGGCACAGGCTGCGATTTCTCCTAAAATTACAGCTCCAGTACGTGCCTTCTATGTACAGCGTGGCTCCAAGGTGAAGAAAGGACAACTGCTCGCGGTACTTGAGAATCGCGATCTCGCTGCTCAAGCGCTCGACAACCAGGGTCAATACGTGGCCGCACAGGCGTCTTTCGACATGCAGACGAAAGCGCAGGTGTTGGAAGACTACCGCAAGGCCGAGTTAGATGTAGCACAGGCGAAGGCTCAGCTTGATCTGCAGCATCAAATTGTCACTGCACGGCAGAAGCTTCTTGCCGAGGGCGCGATCGCAGGAAGGGACTACGATACTGCCGTGGCGGCCTTGGTGCAAACACAGGCCGCATACGACGTCGCGCAAAATCATTTGGACTCTCTAAAGGAGGTGAGCCGGACCGCTACGCTTCATCAGGCGCAGGGCCAACTTACTTCCGCCAAAGGCAAATACATTGCCTCAGAGACGCAGGTTTCATATTCCGAGATCCGGAGCCCGATCACAGGGGTCGTTACAGACCGGCCTCTCTTCCCAGGTGAAACAGCCAACTCAGGGAGCGCTCTCATCACCGTAATGGATACCTCTGCGCTGCTCGCAAAGGTTCATCTATCGCAAACTGTCGCGCAACGATTGAGCGTGGGTGACGATGCTTCCATATTGATTCCAGGAGTGGACGAAGATGTCCCGGCAAAGATTTCCCTTGTCAGCCCAGCCCTTGATCCCGGAAGCACAACTGTGGAAGTGTGGCTCCATGTTGACAACAGCGCTGGAAGTTATAAGGCCGGCACTCCAGTCAGAGCCTCTATCAAAGGGAGAACAGTCGCCACGGCTATTAAGGTGCCATTGCCCGCCGTGCTTACAACACAGGATGGTTCGAAATTCGTAATGGTGGTGGGTGCTGATGGTACCGCTCACAAGAAAGATGTACAGGTGGGAATCAATGACGGCCAGGACACTCAGATCACACAAGGATTGAACGGATCGGACACTGTCATCACGACAGGTGCTTACGGTCTTGACGACGGAACAAAGGTAAAGATCGGCAAGGCTGAGGACGACAACGATAAAGGCGGAGAGGCAAAGTGATGGAGCAGGCTCTCCCCCTGCGCGTCGAGCGCGCCTTCTGGCTCGTCCGCTATCGAGGTCCGATCTTTTTCTTCCTCATCGTGCTCTCGCTTGCTGGTATTTATGCGGCGAGGCAGGTTCCAATTTCAGTTTTTCCCGAAACGAACTTCCCACGCGTCGTGATCGGCGTCGATAACGGTGTAATGCCCGTCGAGCAGATGCAGGTGACGATCACTAAACCGATTGAAGATGCAATCAACTCGGTTCCTGGCCTGGTCACCGTGCGGTCTACAACAAGCCGAGGCTCGGCCGAAATCAGTCTCTTCTTCGATTGGAACGTCGATATGTACCGAACGCTTCAGTTGGTAGATGCAGCCATAAGCAAGGTACGTCAGACTCTTCCTAATACCGTAACTATCACCACCAACCGACTTACCTTCGCCACCTTCCCGATTCTTGGTTACAGCCTTACCTCTGACCGGCTTTCGCAAACGCAGCTTTGGGAATTGGCTACCTACCAGCTCAAGCCCCCGCTGAACCGGGTACCTGGTGTGAGCACTATTACTGTGCAAGGCGGCAAGGTACCGGAGTTCCACATCGTGCCGAACATGGCGCGCATGCAGACTGCGGGCGTTACAATTCTCGATCTCGTAAACTCGGTGCAGGCGTCGAACATCATCGATTCGCCTGGGCTCTACGAAGCAAATCACCAATTGATCCTCGGGCTGGTAGGAGCTCAGGCGCATGATTCCGACCAGCTTGGTCATCTAGTTGTGAAGACGGCAACAAGCGGAGCGGCCGTCCGCGTCTCAGATGTAGCCACCGTGCTACCAGGAGTACTGCCGACGTATACGGCAGTCACCGCGAACGGTCGTGCATCGATTCTTCTGAACATAACGCGGCAGCCTTCCAGCAATACGGTGGCCGTCGCTGATTCCGTTGCAACACAGGTTCAGCAGCTCAAAAAGACGCTTCCTGCAGGTGTTCGACTCGAACCCTATTATGATCAGTCTGAGCTTGTCCGCGAAAGCATTCGCAGCGTCCGCGATGCCATCCTCATCGGGCTTCTCTTAGCGTGCGTCATTTTATTTCTATTCCTGGGCGATTGGACTTCCTCGCTTGTCGCCGGCTTGGTTATTCCTGTAACAGTAGCTATCACTATTCTATTTCTGTGGGCCATTGGAGAGAGCTTCAATCTCATGACGCTCGGTGGACTCGCCGCCGCCATCGGCCTTGTAATCGATGATGCGATCGTTGTTGTAGAGAACATTGTCCTGCATCGAGACAGTGGAGAGACTCGCGCCAACGCAGCTCGTTTAGCGCTACGTGAGATCGCCGTACCGCTCATCGGATCGACCGTCACGCCTGTCGTTGTCTTTCTTCCTCTAATCTCAGTCACCGGCGTTACAGGAAGCTTCTTCCGCGCTCTCGCCATCACGATGACAGTCGCGCTGCTCATCTCACTGTTTCTCGCCGTCACTTGGACTCCGGCACTCAGCCTTGTTTTCCTGCGCGATCGCAGAGATACAAGTGACAACTCTCATGAGCATCACGGGCGCGTCATATCTAAAGTGCTGCGGTGGCATGAACGCGCTCTTAGCTGGTCACTGCATCGGCCATTCATATTGCTGGGTCTCTGCGCGCTCTTGATTCTCGGAAGCTGGTTTTTCTACCAGACGCTTGGATCAGATCTTCTTCCCGAGATGGACGAAGGTGGGTTCATTCTCGACTACATTATGCCTGCTGGCAGCTCCCTTTCCGAGACAAACCGTACGCTGGATCATGTGGAGCGAATCCTTCACAATATGCCCGAGGTCGAAAGCACTTCGCGGCGAACCGGCTTGCAGATGGGATTGGCAGCGGTCACTGAAGCCAATACCGGAGACATGACGGTAAAGTTGAAGGGTAAGCGCGATCGAGGTATCGACGAAGTCATTGCCGACGCGCGCGCACAGATCAAAAAAACTGAGCCCCTGCTTGATGTCGAGTTCACACAAGTCCTTCAGGACATGATTGGAGATCTCTCGAATGCACCTGAACCAATTCAGATCAAGGTGTTCGCCAACGATCCTGCCCTGCTGGCAAATCTCGGTCCCCGTATCGGTGATGCCATTAGCAAGATTCAAGGTGTCGTCGATGTCGAGAATGGAATCGACAATACAATAAGTGGCCCAGCCACAAATTTTCAGATAGATCCCGTCGTAGCTGGGCGAATGGGCTTCACTCCCTCAGAGATCGCTGAAGACGCAACATCGATCCTGGACGGCGTGACCACCACAGACCCGCTAATTGCGAATGGAAGGCCCTACACAATTCGCATCCGCCTCGGAGATGAGACACGACAATCTCTGGATACGATTCAGAATACAGTCTTCAACAGCTCTACCGGACGGCTGGCGACGCTGGGAGCGCTAGCACAGGTGACGCAACTCCCTCCACAGAATGAAATCAAACGCGAGAACCTGCAGCAGCTTATTACGATTACGGCAAGGCTCGAGGGTTCCGATCTTGGAACCGCGATTGCAAAAGTGAAGAAAACCGTCAGCGCAATGCACCTTCCGCCCACGGTTAGGATCGAATATGGCGGTACGTACCAGGAGCAGCAGCAATCTTTTCAAGAATTACTGAGGGTTCTCGTTCTTTCTCTTGCGCTTGTCTTCGGTGTGCTATTAATCGAGTTTCGCAATTTGTCTGCACCACTTGCCATTCTCACCTCGTCCGTACTTTCTATCGCAGGCGTAGTCTTTGCCCTGCTCGTTACCGGAACGACGTTTAACGTCGCGTCATTTATGGGGATCATCATGGTCATCGGCATTGTGGCAAAGAACGGCATATTGCTTCTCGATGCAGATGAGCGATACCGCCATGAAGGCGCCTCAGCAAGCGAAGCGATGATGCATGCCGCACAGCGCCGCCTGCGCCCTATTGTTATGACCGCATCCGCAGCAATCTGTGGCATGCTGCCACTCGCGTTCGCGCTCGGGTCTGGATCGCAGATGCTTCAGCCGCTAGCCATCGCTGTAATAGGCGGCCTCGTCATCTCGATGGCACTGAGCCTCCTCGTCACTCCGGTGGTCTACTACCTGCTTACTCGATCTAGATTTCAGGCAACGTGAAAGAAGGCCTGCGATCTACAATTGCAGGCCTTCGGCATGACTCTCGAATAATTATGGCTCCACAATCATAATTTCGAAGCTATCTGGCATTACGCTCGGGCGAGGATGTGGCGAGGCTGCGGTTGCTGGCGGTGGCGCTCCAAATTGCGCAGTTACCAGGTAGACGCGTCCGGTAGAACTGTCGAACGCCATCGTTCGTGCACCTTTGGCTGTTTTCAATGTCTGCAGAACTGGGAAGCCGGGCTTTACTGTATCGACGACGGTGAGTGTGCCATCGCCATTGGAGGAAAACGCAACATTATGCTTTGCGTCGAAGCCAGCGGCATCAGGTGAATCACCAATCGTAGCCAGTCCCAACTGTTTTCCCGTGGTGTAGTCGATAATGGCCATTTTACCGCCGTCACATACGGAGAACAGCCGGTGCCGAATGCGATCGATCGCCATACCTGAGGGAGACTCACAATCTTGTAACGGCCATGTCGCGACGATCGCGTGACTTGCGGCATCCAGCTTGACGATTTCATTCTTGTCCTCGATATTGTCGAATACTGCTCCATGCCCATCTGCTTGAGGAAACTCCGGCTTCCCAGGCAGCGGTACGGTGGCCACAACTGTATTGGAGACGGTATCCATTATCGAGACATTCTTGCTTCGTCCATTGAACGCCCAGACCGTTTTCGTCATCGGCTCGAATGTGATGCCGTCGGGGTTCGTGCCAGCCGGAATTTTGCCTTGGACGCTGAGATCTGTGCGATTGAAGACGACGATCGCATTCCCAGCGCCATCACTGATGTAACCAGTTTTTCCATCAGGGTTGAGCGCCACACCATGCGTGCTCTGAAGTCCTGTAATTGCGCCAATAGGCTTACCTGTAACGGTATCCACGACCTCGACTCGCGAGTTGTGCGTAATATAAAGACGTTGTGCCGCGTCGTCGCTTAGCAGGTAGTCCCAGCCGCCCTGACCGCCAAGCTTCCATCGATCAGCAACATGGTAAGTCTGCGCAGCAGACGCTGCTGCAATAGAAAGAAGAATTGCGGCTACTGCTCCTTGGTACGGGCGTAAGTGAGAACACATGATGAACTCCTGCATGAACTCGGCATGACCCGCCGGTCTCTTCAGTGTGGCTATTGCTCCTTAAGCTGCGCTGAAGAGCTATGAATAGCCTCTGAAAGCTCCGCTGGCAATTTCACCCTAACCAATGCTCCGCCCGCTACTCGGTTTTCGATTTCGATTGAACCGCCCGCTCGTTCACAGATAGCCTTGCAGATGGAAAGCCCTAGTCCGGTTCCCCCACTTCTTCTGCTTCGCGAGGGATCGCCCCGGTAGAAAGGCTCGAAGACATGAGCACGATCCTCGTCTGAAACGCCTCCTCCCTGGTCCTCGATCGTTAGCCATGCTTCGTCATTGACAGTCATGGCAATCCGTACGGTAGCCCCATTAGGGCTATGCTGTAGTGCATTCAGTAGAATGTTCGAGCACAGGAGAAGCGCGTCGCGGTTATCGATTGGCACTTTGGCATCAGCGGCGTACTCGAAAACCACGGTAATCGCCTTCAACTCGGCCAGAGGCTTGCTTTGATGCATCGCATCCTCAATTACATCCCGCAAAGAACAGTACTGAACTTCAGCGCCTGAACGGTGGTTTTCTATGGGCTGTTGCTCCAGCCGCGCTAGAGTGAGCATCTTCTGTACCGTCATCTCCAGACGCGTGAAGTCATCTAGACTCAGCGCCAGTCCCTGACCGTATTCTTCGACTGTGCGTTTGCGCATGGATAGCAGTTGTAGAGACGACTTGACAATTGCAACGTCCGTCTTTAGTTCGTGCGCAGCATCATTTGTGAATCGCCTCTGCTGATCGAATGAGCCCTGCAAGCGCGCGAGCGCTGCTTCAAGAGCTGCTGCAAGTGGTCGTAACTCGACCGTTTCCTTCGCGCTCCTGGGAGCATCAAAATGCCAATCGCGTGCACTTATGCGCTCCGCTTCACGAGCAAGCTCATTAACGGGTGACAACACGGCCCTTACCGACCACGCCATGATGAGTGCGGTTACACCCAGCAATACAGCTGTCGCGATTGCAAAGAAGCGAATCGACTCAATTACTTCGTGCCAAACATGTTCGATCGGAGTTCCATAAATGATCGTGATGCTATGGGGAGTTCCACCATTTGGCTCACCCGGGTCTACGATCCGAAGGCCATGAAGGACGAAGAACCGATAACTTCGGCCGCTTATATCCACGTTGCGAAAAACATGCTCTGGCGCCAAAGGCAACTCGAGAGATGGGAGTCCACCCGCGGAGCCAAGCACTCTGCCTCGCTCGTCTTTAACGCGATAGATGGCATTCTTCCCGAGATGGACTCCGCGCATATCGAGCATTACATTATCGCCTTCATCCTCTGCATCCTGAACTGCGCCCATGAGTGACTCGGCACTTGCTTCGAGAGACGAATCGAAGGCTTTCAACTGTACATGCCACTCGTGTATCGTGATCGCGCTAATCAGAGCCATCGCAGATAAGAACTCTAAAGCGAGTACCGTAACGGTAAGCCTTCGAGTGATGGACAGAGATTTCTTCATAGCACAGCGATCTCGTCGCGGAGACGGTATCCGCGATGCCTCAGCGTCTCGATCAACGGCTCAGTGCCCGCGATGTTCAGCTTTCTGCGAAGGTTTGAGACGTGCGCTTCGATCACGTTGGAATGATGCTCCCAATCGAAGTCATAGAGATGTTCCAGCAACTCCTGCTTGGAAACAATGGCGCGTGGTCGATGGATAAGATATTCGAGAATGCGGTACTCAGTTGGTGAAAGATCGATGAGTTGATCGCGCCTCCGAACCGTCTGCTGAACGGTGTTCAGTTCTACATCCGATACCGTCAGGATCGGATTAGAGACACCCTTCGCACGACGTATGAGAGCTTTGATCCTCGCAAGAAGCTCTCCGAGATCGAAAGGCTTGCTGAGATAGTCATCCGCCCCCGCATTCAGCAAACCTACTATGGATTCCTTACCTTCCTGTGCTGTGAGAATCAGGACAGGAGTATGAAGCTTTTCTCGACGCAGGTCCCGGAGAACGTGCTGACCGCTCTTACCTGGAAGCATCAGATCGAGCACGATGGCGTCATAAACACCTTGCTCAGCCAGGTGCGAGCCCGTTTCTCCGTCAAGTGCGTAGTCCACCGCCAATCCGGTTTCGCGCAAAGCAGCAACAATGTTCTCAGCGAGCCGCTGCTCATCTTCGATCAGAAGTACGCGCATATCTAATACCTTGAAGATATTGTCTCAAGGCTTTCTTAAGTCTGGCTGAATTACCTTATTGCATATTCATCGCTGGGCTCGTGGATACTCCGGAGGAAAGAGTAGACGACCGAATTTTGCGCAAAAATGCAAGCATTGCGGTATTAAACTTCTGCGGCCTTTGCACAGGAGCGAAATGGCTGACGCCATCCAGCATCACGAGCTCCGCATGAGGAATAGTTTTTGCGAGATATGTGGCATGTTCTCGCTTAATGAATTCATCATTCTCGCTTTGCACCACAGTCACAGGGACACTAATCTCAGCCAGATCATCTACGGAATAATTCGGTTGCGTTTTCTGCATCAGGCTCACTGCGTCAACGAATGCCTTGAGTTGGTCTGGCGTGGTTGAAAGCTGGGCGTAATCGATCGTATGCCGGGCAAAGCAGCGACCAAGCGCTGAGTCAGCTTCGAAAACAATCTCTTTTACACCACTCGGATCCATGTTGCAGGCAAAGAAAAGTACACCAGCAATTCGCGTGGGAGCTTTTCCAGCAACGACCAAACTTGTACATGCACCATCGCTCCAGCCGATCAGGGCCGCCCTGTCGATATGTAAAACATCCATCACCGCAAGGACATCGGATGCCATCAGTTCATAAGAATACGGTTGCCCATCACGTGAGCTCCGCCCGTGGCCGCGGCTATCTACCAAAATGCCGCGATAACCCGCTCCTGTTAAGTCCGGGAGTTGGTAACCCCAGTTACCACTGTGGCCCAGCCCCCCATGCAGCAAAATCACTGGAAAGCCTGAGCCATAGCTGGCATACCAGATCCGCGCTCCATTGTTTTCGGCATAACCTTGCGTATCGGGACTCGGCAACGGGGCAGCTCCGGAAACTTCAAACTGTTTAAGGTCATCGTCGAAAACTTCCATTCGTTCTCTATCAGTCATGGACACGAGATCCTTCATCTCTCTTCAGCTGTAATATTTTCGGTCACGATCCCAGACATTGCGACATGGATCAATCTTCGAAAATTCTCGAGTTCGCCTCAACATCTCATTCTCATAGAAGTCTACCCGGTATATACAGCGCGAAAATTATCTTGACAACTCGAAAGTCGCACTCTTAGGATTTCCACGCGGTGGAAACGATACCAATCAAAAGATAACGTGGTCTTTTTTATCTGGCGGGAGTATCGAATCATCGCCGGTGCGAACGGTGATGTCGAGCGGAAATCCAAGTGCCCAGAGCAAATTATTCGGCAGAACATAACGTTGCATCCGGCGTGCGGGTTTGCCTTGGCACAAAAAGTGGTATCGGAGCTCTTAACACGACTCTGCATGACCGCCTACGGAATGTGATAACAAGCGCAAGGACCATGTCGTGTCATCTCATGCCAGCGACTCGACTGGCATCTTTCTTCGCTTGCAACGATTTCGGATTTATTTTGGCCGTCTACTCTGGATATCGGAATTACTCATTCTCGCGAGCCTGCGGAAGATCGCCCTGAATTTTATTCATTCCGATTTGATTGCCTCACTGCTTACTCCAACCTCATCCGGATGAAGTTACCGGTAAGCCCACCATCAACACGCACCATTCAAGTAGGAGCGCATCGTCGCCTTTGCATGCTCCGGAAGGCGGCGTCTACCCGGGCAGCATAAGCATTGCGCGGGAAACTCTCCTGCCCTGTAAAGCAGTTGTTTCGAAGCAGCGGAACACCGCGCCTTCAAAGCGCGCCAAAAATTTTGAAAGGGCCGCTTCTATCAGGATTAGGCGGCTGCCCTTAGGTCGAGAGAGGCGAATGACAAAGTATCGTAACTCCGTTCATGCCATGTTAAAGCGTATACAATCTGGCCGTTTTCTGGCGTTGCCAATCACGTTGCTGTTACTGACTGGCGCTCAAGGGCAGACTATGCAATCGCCGGACATCGCCAAGGACTCCACCTTATATGTCGTTCCATATGCGCACTTGGACACGCAATGGCGCTGGGAGTTTCCACAAACGATCAGCGAATACCTGCTCAAGACAATGCGCGTCAACTTCGATTACATGGATAAGTACCCTCACTATGTGTTCAATTGGACCGGCGCGAACCGTTACCGCTTGATGAAGGAATACTTCCCTGACGACTATGCGCGTATCAAGAAATACGTCGCTGCAGGCCGCTGGTTTCCAGCTGGCTCGTCGGTGGAAGAGGGCGACGTCAATCTACCCAGCGCCGAAGGGATCTTTCGCCAGATACTTTATGGCAATACGTTCTTCCGCGACGAATTCGGCAAAGCTAGCAACGAATACATGCTGCCCGATTGTTTCGGCTTCCCCGCATCATTGCCCAGCATCCTCGCACATGCCGGCGTAAAGGGATTTTCAACCCAAAAACTCAGCGCAGCGTGGCAACCTTCGCCGAAAGTAGGTGGGCCTGACTCACCCGAACAAACGCCCGAAGGTATTCCGTTCAATGTAGGACTATGGGTCGGCCCTGACGGCAAAACGGTACTTGCAGCTCTCAATCCCGGCGGCTATGGCAGTAACGTTTTCACCGATCTCAGCAAAGACCCGGGGCCGCCTCCACCGATGCCACAATTAACAGCCGAGGAAAAAGCGAAACTCACAGCGCAGCAACTGCGCTTTCTCGAACGCCCCAGACCCTGGGAACAAGATTGGGTAAAACGAATTGATCTGAATGGAAAAGTAACCGGCATTTATGCCGACTATCATTATGTAGGCACCGGTGATATCGGAGGCGCAACACTGGAATCGACAGTCAAGCTGCTAGAAGCCATCGTTACAAAAAGCAAAACTATATTGCCTCCACCGCCGCAGCCCAACTTTTTAAGGAACATCGAATCGGCGTCGACGCCCTCTGGATCTGAAGTACAAGTCGGCGACGGGCCTGTGCACGTGATCGAGTCTACCGCCGATCAGATGTTCAACACTATTACGCCGGATATGTCCTCCCGCATGCCGCAATACAAGGGGGATCTTGAGCTTATAAACCATTCAGCTGGGTCATTGACCTCACAGGCATACCACAAGCGCTGGATCATCCAGAATGAAAACCTGGCAGACGCTGCTGAAAAAGCCTCCGTTGCGGCGCAATGGATGGGCGGACCTGCCTATCCGCAGAAGCGGTTAAATGATGCCTGGATGCTCGAACTTGGAGGACACTTTCATGACACTGCCGCCGGGACGGCAACACCGCGAGCCTACCAGTTTGCTTGGAACGATGACATCATCGCTGCAAATCAATTCGCAACGGTCTTGACCAGTGCCAGCGCCGCTATCGCGTCGGAGCTGGATAACCAAGGCAAAGGCACACCCATCATCGTTTACAACCCACTCAGTATCGCGCGAGAAGATCTGGTCGACGCAAGCGTGAGCTTTCCCGGCGGTACAGCTAAAGCAGCGCGGGTAATTGATCCGGAAGGAAAAGAGATACCAGCGCAGTTAGAAGATGGCAAGGTGCTCTTCCTCGCAAAAATCCCGTCCGTTGGATACAGTGTCTACCATGTGCTGCCAGCAGAAAAATACAATGCGAATCGCGAGTTGAAGGTAACAGATTCCAGCTTGGAAAATGCCCGCTATCGCGTTCAGATCGACCCAGACGGCGACGTCTCCAGTATTTTTGATAAGAGCCTCAACAAAGAGTTACTGTCAGGGCCGATTAGACTTGCGATTTCCAACGACGCACCTGCAATGTATCCAGCGTGGAATATGGATTTCGATCAGGAACAGGCACCCCCACGTGCTTATATCGCGGGGCCCGCGCAGATTCGCGTCAAAGAGAAAGGACCTATACGGGTCTCAATCGAAGTAACGCGTGAAGGAGAGCACTCAAAGTTTGTGCAGACGATCAGCCTTTCAGCTGGTGATGCAGGCAATCGCGTAGAGTTTGCCAATGCGATCGATTGGCGCACACTCTCCGCAAATCTGAAAGCAACCATTCCTCTCTCGGCGTCAAATCCTGAAGCCACTTATAACTGGGATGTGGGCACAATTCGGCGACAAAACGCCCACGAACGTCAGTTTGAAGTAGCTTCACATCGCTGGATTGATATCACGGACAAGAGCGGTAGCTTTGGTACAACGATTCTCACCGACTGTAAAAATGGCTCCGACAAACCGAATGACAATACAGTTCGCCTGACTCTTCTCCGTTCTCCTGGTATGCCCCCGGCAAATGGCAGGCCTCAGGGATACACGGATCAGTCCAATCAGGATTGGGGCCATCACGAATTCGTCTTTGCATTAGCGGGTCACTCCGGAGATTGGCATCAGGCTCAGACTGATTGGCAAGGATATCGCCTGAACGATCCCCTCATCGCATTCGAAACTACGCCTCACCCAGGCTCCCTTGGCAAGAGTTTCTCTCTTCTCCATCTGAATAATTCACGCATCCGCGTACTTGCGGTCAAGAAATCCGAGGGTAGCGATGAAATCATTCTTCGCATGGTCGAACTCGATGGCAAAGCCGCGCCTGATGTGCGCGTCTCCTTCGCCGGTCCCGTCACTTCTGCGCGCGAAGTCAACGCGCAGGAACAACCGGTGGGAAAGGCAAATGTGAGCGGTGGGGATCTGGTCACATCGTTCAGCGCATATCAACCACGAACATTCGCATTGCAGCTTGATAAATCTCCGACGCATCTGGCTGCCTTGCGATCGCAGCCGGTGCGCTTAGACTACGATCTCGCCGTCGCCAGCAACGACGACACGAAAACGGCGAGCAGCGGTATCGACGGTAAAGGCGATGCTCTGCCCGCCGAGATGCTCCCCTCACATATCGATTACAACGGCGTACAGTTCCAACTTGCCGCAGCTGGAACGGGCAAGGCAAACGCCGTCATTGCCAAAGGACAAACCCTTGCGCTGCCGGCCGGCAACCACAATCGCATTTATATCCTGGCCACATCAGCGGACGGTGATTGGAATGCTACATTTCGAGCCGGCGGGAGAACGGCTGAGCTAAATATCCAGTCGTGGAACGGATTCATCGGGCAATGGGATACTCGGGTCTGGAAAAATCAACAGGAACGCAACTGGGCGATCTCAGCAAATCATGCACCTTGGCCGCCGTCTGACGAACAGGAGCGGGAAACACGTATCCCATCACCACGCTATCCTGAGGACTACGTCGGTCTCATGGCAGGCTACGTCAAACCCGCGAGCCTTGCATGGTATGTGTCCCACCACCACACCCCCGATGGACTCAATGAGCCATATCAGTACTCTTATCTCTTCGCGTATTCCATCGATCTTCCTGCTGGCGCGCGAAATCTGACAATTCCGAAGGACGAAAAAATTCGCATTCTGGCGGTGTCGGTTGCCGAGGACGTTCCTGCGATCAAGCCAGCGGCTCCGCTTTACGACACACTCGGCCGCACAGAACCTCCACAAACCATGGAAGCCGCTCGTTAGGCATCAATGAAGAGGACGATCAGGGCCCGAAGAAACACAAAAAAACATACCTGGAAATAAGACATCGCAACTTTGAGGAGTGCCGGTCTTGACACGGGCACTTCCCTCACATTCTCGTCAGCTAACTTAGAATTTTAGACATCGAATGTTCTCGAGCGAAGAATTCGAACTATATGCTCGATATCCTTAACAAAGGATTACCAGACTTCTATCGGACTTATGGAACCCAATCCCATCTTCTAGCCCATATGCTTCCACTGCTTCACACGATACCTCCCGTTGCCCCGAATGTTTCCCGAACTCCGTTTAGCGTCCCATGAAAGCTCTATCTCACTGGCCTGTTCCTGCGCACGCCATGAAATATGACCATCGCCATAAATCTGCACCGTCAGTTCGTGGCTGACCGGATCGCCCGTTGAGGCGCCTACACCGGCAACAGGAATCACAGATCCGGATTTCACAAACACCGGTATTTTGTCGGTCGAGGCGGACACCTCGAATGTGGAATCAGACCGCACAAGCTCTCCCGTCCAGAAATCGTGCCACTTGCCCTGCGGCAGAACAATTTTCCGAGCCGCCTCCCCCGCAAATAAGGGAGCGACCAACATGCGGTCTCCCATCATGTATGCATCATCAATTGTCTGAAGGTTCTTATCCTCCGGATAATCAAGAATCAGCGCTCGAAATGGAGGCGTTCCATCCTTGGCATATCGCTGGAAAGCGGCAAGAAGATAAGGCACCAGCTGCATGCGCCAGCCGATAATCTCGCGGCAGCGCGCCTCGATGTCCTTCCAGTTCTCCGCCAGTTGGCCAGAGTTATTCAGTTCTCTGTTGAGTTGCTTCCATGGCGGATTTTTGATGTACCACGCGTTCACCATGGCCAGCGGAGAAAACACGACGCTTTGCAGGCGTCGAATCAAATCCTCTTCGCTCGCCGCATCGCGAACTTCGGGACACCAAAGCAGTCCGGAAAATCCGCAGTTCACCACGCCGCGGACAAACTGCCGATGATCGTAAAGATCGCTATACAAGACAAACGGATAAGGCGCTGCCAGCGCTCCACTCGACCGGACGAGATTATAAGTCGGACGCTGTCTCTGCTGAAATTGCCGCCAAATTGTCTGCTGGTACTTGAGGCCGAAAATCGCATGCATCTGCTCTCCATCCAGACCGGAAGGAAAGCTACTCATGTCGGGGAAAGACCAACCGTCAGTGAAATCTGAATTGTCGCACTCGTCCAGTTTGAATCCGGAAATCCCGATATCTACCAGGTGTTCGCCATGGTAGCCGCCGAAAATCTCTCTCCCCTGTTCGCCGGCGAAATCAGGCACTAGCCCTTCCCACACCGCAAAATCCCCTGCATATGGCACGAGCTGAGAAAATACCGGCGATGACGGATGCGTAAATGCATGTTCCCACAGGTTCACCCGATAGCCCAGTTGCTCGGCCTCCTTCACAAATTGCTTTGGGTCAGGAAACCGATTCTGATCCCACGCGAAACTGCAGGAATAAGCGTGAGTCTGCCAGCCAGGCTCCAGACCGATCACATCGCAAGGAATTTTGTTTTCACGGAATTCCCGGCCAAGGGTAAGCACGGCTGCCTGATCGGCATGCAACTCGGCTCGATACCAAAAGCCCAGTCCCCACTCCGGCGGAACGACGCCGCCACCAGAGAACAAAATATACCGCTGCACAGCCTGCAGCATCGTTGGCCCGGCAAAAAGATACGCATCCACTCCTGCGGTTCGAGGCACTTCTACCAATACTTCGCTGGACGCCGCGATGCTTCTTCCTCCCGTGTCCTGCGGCGTATTCACAACCGCATGTTGATTCATCGTCGGCTCAACTGGCTTCGGATGTGCTTCGCCGCAGTAGAACTGGACATGGCGCAGCGTGTCGATCAGAACACCATATCCGCGAGTCGTGACATAGAACGGCACCGGCGCGTGTGAATCTCCGGAATCTCCCTTTGGGTCCGCATTCACCCGTATGATTCTTTTCTTGCCTCGTTGCTGAAAGGAAAGCAGCTGCAACCCGAAGCCGTACATCAACTCGTCCGAAGCTAGTGGAATGGAAATTCGGCAACCACGCGTCGTTACCCTGCCACGCAAATTTGAAAGAGGCGGATTGGAAACACTCGGCAGCGCGTGCATTGCTTCCACTGCGGGATGAACCGAACGCATACTTACGGCGGTATGAGCTTCCGAAATTCCAAGGGTCGTTTTCCATACGCCAGCGAAAACTTCATTCCAACTGAGAACCTGCTCACTTGATGCCTTCAAGATTTGAGAAGAAGCCATCCCTCCCCTTCCAAAATTCGCGGCCGTAATACCTGCCGCAGTAAGTCCCTTAGCAAGATCTCGCCGACTTATTTTCGACATGCAGTAACGCTCCCACACAAGACAGATTCAAATCTCCCGTCAGTTGAATGACGTATCAGAATAGACCATACCTTTCCCGCCACACATCCGCATTGGCTCGACTTCCTGCGCCAACCTGTGTTCTATTGCCTGCATGAAGAACTTCAAGATGATTGTTGTTTTATCTGCTGCAGCTTTGGCCGGAGCGTCACTCGCTCAGACCACGTCCGCGAATGCCCCGCAGTCGAATGCCAGCTTCATAGACGCACAGGGAACAGCGCATGTCTCGCGCATCGTGCCCGTACCAAAAACCATCAGTCCGGAGGCACAGAAGAGTCTCGCGCAGGTTGTCTCCGATGGACCAACAGCTGAGTCTCTCGCCGACCGGCGCGCCAAAACCGATACCTGGCAGGCAAAAGCGGGCGAAGCATACCGGCAAGCCTACCCTGCAACCATTGCATCCGGCGTAATCGGAGGAGTGCCGGTGAGAATCATCACACCTCCCGTCACCGGCAACGGTAAGAACAGTCGCGTGCTCATCAATGTGCACGGTGGCGGCTTCAATTCCGATTCAGGCTCGCTGACCGAGACCATTCCCATCGCCAACCTCACGCAGACCAAGGTCATTGCCGTCCTCTATCGGCTTGCTCCTGAGCACCCATTTCCGGCTTCTGTCGAGGATACGGTTGCTGTCTATAAGGAGCTGCTGAAGACCTATAAGCCGCAGAATATTGCGCTTTATGGAACCTCAGCGGGCGCAATTCTGACTGCAGAGACTGCGGTAAAACTAAAGCAACTGGGATTGCCGCTTCCCGGAGCGCTCGGTATCTTCTCCGGGCTGGGAGACTTCAGTCTCGCGGGCGATTCACAATCCATGTACGCCCTTCGTGGTTTGTCAGGTTATCTATCTCCTCCAGTTCTTGAAGGCGCACACGACCCAGAATACGTCGGCACAACGAATCCCAAAGACCCGGTCCTATCACCCTTGTATGCCGACTTGAAAGGCATGCCTCCAACACTTTTTGTAACCAGTGGCCGCGACCTTTTATTGAGCGGAACCACAATCCTGCATCGTGCCTTCCTGCGTGCCGGTGCCGATGCGCAACTGGTGGTTTTCGAAGCATTGCCCCACGCTTTCTGGAACGATGTCGATCTGCCCGAATCGCATGAGGCCGATGAGATCATGGCGCATTTCTTCGATACCCATTTGGCAAAGTAAGCTGTGCGCCCTGTAGCAGGCAAAAAATGAGGCCCACGATGGATGGGCCTCATTTGCGAAGACTGGATTGATTCACTCCCGAATCAAGCTAGAAAGTGAAACCTCCGAGGAATGTGATTTGTCGAACCTGTCCACTTTCAAGCGAGTCGAAAGTTCCGTATTGGCTGGTAAATTGATTTCCGCCTGGTACGGAGATATTTCCACTCGGGTTTAAAAACTGCGGATGATTGAAGAGGTTTGACATCTGTGTCATGAAGTTGAAATGAATGCGATCCGTAATAGCGACTGATTTGGTTAAAGAAAGGTGAGTTTGATAAAGGTGCTGGCCTTCCAGGCTATTCGGACGGGCATCGCCGAAGTGACCATTCTGTGGAACCGCAAACGCGGATGTGTTGAACCAGTTGTTGTAGTTTTTTCCACCAGGAACGCTGTTTGGGTTTCCAACCAGATCGGGCAATCCACCGAATGTTCCAGTGTTCGACGGGTCAGTTCCTGTGAACGCTGGCGAGAAGCCTAGACCAGAAGCAAGGAACGTCGCGACGCTCGTCGACCATCCCCCAACAATGCGATCCATCGTATTACCGCTGTCGGAGAGATAACGCTGCCCTTTTCCGAATGGGAGTGCCCAGACCATGTTCGCTGACGCATAGTTCCTACGAGTTTGGCCATCGTTTGCCCAATGGCTCAGCACGTCATACGGATTTTCTGTATCGAGATAGTTAGCGAGGCTTTCCGTGTACGAGTAGCTTCCGCTGAAAGTTAAGCCTCCGACTCTACGTTTCGCCTCGAGCTGAAGCGAGTTAAACCTCGTTCCGCCGTCGAATCGAAGCAAGTTAGTAGAGAAGAACTGCGGATACGGCCTACTATCAGCTGTAAATGGAGTTGTGCTTGGATGCGGAACATTAACATTCACTGAATAATTCAAGCCCGTTCCCACAGAGCCCAGATAAGAAGCGCGGAGTCCTATATGCGCGATCTCTTCCTCATAGCTCACGCTGTATTGATGGATATGCCCGTGACTTAGATCGCGAGGATACCCGTTGACGCTCTGGCTTGGCACGCTTGCGCTCGCCGTGCTGGATGGATACGGATTCGGGAAGGAAAGCAACGGCGTCGTTCCCGGACTGACTACGTTCTGATAAATCTCGCTGATCGAAAATGGTCCGGTAGACCCAAGTTGCGGATTGATCGGCAGGAAATTGTTGAACGCTCCAGAGCTGTCGAAGCGTGAGGTGAAGATGCCATACCCGCCGCGAATAACAGAGTGATCGGTAAGCGCGTATGCCACACCAATGCGAGGAGCAAAATTGCTCTTGTCCGCGACTGCCTGAACATCTCCGGCCTTCACTGTAATGCTGGATGGATACAGTGGGCTGACAGCTGATAAAGCCTTTGGATCCACAATAACGTCGCCGGTACTCGGATCCCAGTTATACATCAGGTGGCTGTCAGAACTTGGTGTCCCGTATAGATCCCACCGCAGGCCGTAGGTCAACGTTAGCTTACGCGAAACCTTGAATGAATCTTCAGCATAAAGACCATATTCGTTCAGTGTCTGCGACTGGTTTCCAAGCGGATTTACGCGTTGGCTTTCCTGCGGCAGCCCAAGCAGAAAGTCGGCGTAGGCATTGCCGGTAATCGATCCGTCGAATGTAAATGTCCCGTAGTTCGGCACAACTCCATAAAAATTACTGTAATGTTGAATGCTGCCACCGAACTTCACCGAGTGCTGTCCAAGCTGCCAGTCGATACTGTCGTTGAACGTAAGTATGTGGTTATTTGCTTTCACGCCACCGGAAACATCGCTCAGAGAGGTGAGACCTGAGATGTCGACTTCCGGAAAACCCTGACCGGTGAGTTGGCCTGGATTCGAACCTTCCAGCCCGATGGAAGAAAGGACCTTGCTGCCGTCAGGTGGAGTCTGCCCCGCCTCGTTTTGGCCATCGATGATGTAATCCGTCGAATATCCAAAGCGGAAGTTGTTCACGAGCGTAGGAGAAAAGATCTGGGTATCGCCTGCCGCCCATTGCTGGTGCTTTCTTGCACGCGTCCAGATGAGGTCCGGCAGCCCGTTATTCAGCACATAGGGCGTCTGCCGCATTAGCCAGCGCACGAATAATGAATTGCTCTTCGTCAGGTTGTGATCGATGCGCACGATCGGCCAATCGCCGCGATAAAGATCGCTATTGAAGGGGAAGGTAAATGCATAGTTATTAACGGGGGTATTTATATCTACGTTGGGGGCCGGCAGATATTGGCTCTGAATTGCCGTCGAAACCGAGCTGATGCGATTTGCAGGAATCGTATTATTGGCAAAAGGTAAACCGGTAGACGGGTCGATGATCGTGCTCGAAAATACGCCATTGCGCCAGGGGGTCGTCGGGACACTCGCTGTCACAAACGTCCCCAACGGAATACGCTGTGCAAACCATGCTCCGTAAAAGAAAGTGTGGTCTTTCCAGATAGGCCCGGACGCTTCCAGATCCCATTCGTGCTGGAGATAAGGAGTCTTACCTGTGTCAAAGTAGCCAGCGGCATTGAAGACCGAATCATAGATGCGATACGTGGCTTTTCCATGAAACGCATTCTGCCCGCGCTTCGTTACCTGGCTGATCTGAACAGGAACCGGGCTCTCCGCAGGAGCATTGAATACTGTTGCTGAAACCTGTTCGAAGAAATTGGCATTATTGTTCTGTATCCCTTGCAGGTCATTCGCAATGCCGTCAAAAGTCTGGGTCTGCTGCGACTGCACTTCCCCGTCCGCTACCGGAGGATACGTACCGCCCTGCACGCCAGCGAGCGTGGTCAATTGATACCACGTGCTCGGGTAAATCGTAACCTGCGGGGATTGATCATGTTGCTTGGCCGTGAACATGTCCGAAATTGTCGGCGACTCCGTGGATATGACAGAAGCGCCTGCGGAGACCGTTACTTGTTCTACCGCTTGCCCGAGAGCAAGCTGCGGATCCAGGCGTCTAACCTGGCCGCTGTCGAGAACAATGTTTTGCGCCACAAAAACCTTGAATCCAGTAGCGTTGCAGCGCAGTTCATAGGTGCCCGGCTTGATTTCATCGAACTCGAAATCACCGCTCGAAAGAGAGCTGGCTTGGCGGACAGTCTGTCCCGTGGCCGGCTCGAGAAGTGTGATCTGCGCTCCGCCAACCACGGCGCCTGAATTATCGGTTACAGTTCCCCGCAAAGTTGCATTGAGCGTCTGAGCTCGCAATGCCGGAAAGGAAATGAGAGCTAATAGGAAAACGACGATGAAAGCAGAGACGCGGCCAGAGCGACATAGCCTACTATGGAATAACGACAACATGAGGAGCCTCCGAAAAAGATATAGATCGAAGTCAGATTCCCCTTGAACGTCGGGGGTTAAGTAGACGAAGTATAGTCATATTATTTTTCTTTTAGCAAGCGTTTTATTACTATCTCTTTCGATTGGCTTGCGTTTTCCTGAAAAACAGGGGTATTTCCCGGAACGAACAAATTTATCATCCGGGAATAGAAACCGTTGCCTTCACGCAGATTTCGTGGACGGGATCGCCTTGCACGTCAACGAACGTATGTTGGTGATCCGGCTATATGCGAAGGAAGACTTTATTGCGATACATCCAGTACAGGACGAGCCAGTAGAGGAGCATCACGGTGATGCCGAGCATCAGCGGTTCCAGTCCTAAACCGAAAACCTGAAAAACTCGATAGCCCAGATTAATGTGAAGACTACTGATAATGAAGTTTTCCCAAAGGTGGGCAATCAGGTATGCAGCAATGGAGTTCATGCCAACAACTACCAGCGGAAATGCCCATTTTTGGTGGTCTTTTACGTCGATAATCCAGGAAAATGTCACCAGGAAGAAGAAGCATATCCCACCGCTGAAAAGAGTCCAACTTGGTGTCCAGACACGCTTTACGATGGGGCAGACCCCCGTAAAGTGCAGCAGCAAACCCGCGCAAAACAAAATTAATCCCGCCACAAGAAACCGCCGCAGCGGGATCTTTGGAGCGGAGCCTCGAAACCACTGCCCGGCAAACAGGCCCAACAACATCGTCCCTAAGGTAGGGATAAAGCTCAAAGTAAGGTAGCCGCCGCCATTAAAAGCAAACGGTGAAGTGCGGGGAAAAAGGTTCAGAAACCAGACATCAAAAGCCTGTCCAAGATTGCTGTTTTTGTTCCAATGCGACGCGAAGTCGGTGAAATTATGGTGCCAGTCGGCAGGAACGCCTACCGCGGCATAGTCAAAATGCGGACCCGGTGCAGGATAGAGGGCCCATGCCAGCCAATAACAGAAAAGAATGGCGGCGAATGCAGTCCATTGCCATTTGGGACGGCAGAATGCCAGCAGGAAGGCGAATGTATAGCCCAGGCCAATCTGCGTCAGGGTGTCCTCAAAGGTGAAATAAGTTTGCGTGCTGTCTGTGGAGCGGAGGAAAATTCCGAGCGCAATCAGAAGGAGACTTCTCCATATCGTATGCAAAAGCAACCGACCAAATGTCTGTCCTTTGCGCATGCGGCTATAAATCGAATAAGGGAGAGCCACTCCTACCAGGAATGTGAATGACGGCTGGATCATGTCGTGCAGGCCAAGCCCAGCCCACTCCACGTGCGTCTGGTTGTAGGCGAGTATCCTCCAGAACAAACTTCCCGGATAGGCTTGTGCGACTTTGGCGAAGCTCATCACCTCACCCATCATGAGAAGCATTACCAGGCCGCGGTAGGCATCCACCGCGACATTGCGCTTTGGAGCCTGCACCGTGGACGCCGCTGGAGCCGGAACAAAACTGGCCTGAGAATACTCGGCCTGGACTGCGGACGACATCTTCGCCTCCATTCATGAGCAAATGCTCACGAAACTCAATAGGGCATTTCGCTTTATTACGAACATCCCCATTTTGAATTTCGAACGATCGTACTGAAATCCTGCGCTTTCTACAAGAAAAATCCTGGGTGGCTGATGTCAACAGCTAATGTCGATTAATCCTGCGAATATGACGCATAAATGAACGTGTTGACATGCGGTTTTTGTTGACAGCCGAAAGATATACCCCCTACACTCCGGTACTACACGAAATAATTCGCCACTATTCGTAACGCCAATCGTCGTGATTCAGCGTGAAAGGAAAGATTATTCCGATGATCCGCCTCTGTCGAAGTGCGATTGCATCTCTCCTCCTTCCCCTTTTCCTATCTCCTGTTGTTCTAGCTCAGAAAGACACGGCTTCTATCACCGGACAAGTTACTGACAGTTCAGGTGCTATCGTCGCAGGCGCTCGCGTTCAAGCGGTAAATATTGACACGAATTACATCTATCACGCGACGAGCAATCAAACTGGCGACTGGACCATCAGTCCGGTACGTATCGGAACTTATCGTGTATCAGTCTCTGCTACTGGTTTTAAGACCTCAGAAATTGCGCCCTTTACGCTCGATGTGCAACAGCGGCAAAGACTTGACGTTTCCCTCCAACCTGGCCAGGTCACGCAAACTGTTCAAGTGACCGAATCGACTCCATTACTTGAGTCCGATACATCGGAACGCAGCCAGCTTGTCGATAGCACTACCATGGTGACGCTTGCACTCAATGGAAGAAATCCAGTGCAGCTGGCGCAGTTGACGGCAGGGGTAACGGTGAGTGAGCCAGGCGCGCGCGACGAAAACGGATACGGATTCAGCGCGAACGGCGCGCGCTCCCTGCAAAATAATTTCCTGCTTGATGGCATCGACAACAATTCCAATCTCCCGGACCTCTTAAATGAAGCCAACTATGTCGTGATGCCCTCAGTCGACGCGCTGCAGGAGTTTCGCGTCGAGACGAACTCCTATGCTGCGGAGTTTGGACGTGCCACTGGCGCCGTCGTTAATGCCACAATTAAGAGCGGTACGAACAAGTTTCACGGCGTTTTATATGAGTTCGTGCGTAACCAGATGTTCGACGCACGCAATTATTACGATACGACGCTGCCGCCGTATCATCAGAACCAGTTTGGAGCTACCCTCGGTGGCCCGATCCTGCGCAACCGGCTCTTCTTTTTTGTGGACTATGAGGGGTTGCGAGTGAGCCAGGGACAGACATTTACTTCGCTTGTACCAACAGATGCGCAACGGATGGGTGACTTCAGCAACCAACTCGATCTGACTTCTCCGACCGGCGCTAACGATTGCAACGGTAGGCCCACTTATTCAGGCGAATTGTTTGATACGACGCGGACACAGGCCAGCGCTTCCAGCTCTACCGGTTACTGCGGTTTTCCCTTCTCATATAACGCTGACGGGACACCATCGAATGTACTTCCTTCCAACAAGATCGATTCCCTCGGACTGGCCCTTGCAGCGTTATATCCAGCACCCAATGCAAATGCCGCAGGCTACAACTACGTTTCGAACCCTGTTCTCAGCCGTGACCGAAATCAGGGCGATGTACGGGTCGATCAGGTCATCACGCCGAATGACAATGCCTTCTATCGCTTCAGTATGAGCCGGCAGCCGGCTACGATTCCCGGACCTTTCCCCGGCATAGCAGATGGTGGCGGCTTCTTCTCGGGCATCGAAGAAAATAATGGCTATAGTATCGCTGCAAGTGAGACGCATATCTTCTCGCCCAAGAAGGTAAATGAATTACGCCTCGGCTATAACCGTCTCCATTCGAGCCGCTTCCAGTTCAACTACGACCAGGATGTATCGGGATCAGTGGGTTTTCCAGGCGTGCCTTATGAGGCAGGCACGGATAACGGCGGATTGCCGCAATTGAGTTTTAACGACATGTCAACGCTGGGCAGCCCCACCTATCTTCCATCAAATGAAATCCAGAATACCTACAGCGTTTCCGACACCTTCACCTTGATCCTTGGAAATCACAACTGGAAATTTGGCGGAGAATACAGGCCGGAAGAATTCACGATCTATCAACCCGCCTCGCCGCGTGGCTCGCTCAGCTTTGGCACGCAGTATCTTGACAACCCCGCGGCACAGGGCACGGGCGGCAGCGGTTTTGCCTCCATGCTGACCGGGCAGCCTGATGGTGGAAATATCAACAACCTGAACAATGTTGATTATTTCCGCAAGGTGTACTCGCTCTTTCTCCAGGACGATTGGCGGGTGACACCAAAACTTTCTATCAATGCCGGTATCCGCTATGAGTTCTTTTCCCCGATTACCGAGCGGCACAATGCGCAGGCGAATTTCAATCCGGTTACTGGCTACCTCGATATTCCGCATAACAGCGATGTAAGCCTGACACCCACTCTCGCTCAGATCCTGCCTGTGAATCACGCGGCGTCAGACAAGTTGATCAATACGGACTTCAACAATCTTGCTCCACGTCTGGGACTCGCTTATCAGATCACTCCAAAGCTGGTCTTTCGCGGAGCGTATGGCGTCTTCTTTAATGGTGATGAAAACGGGCCGTACAGCAATCCCAGTCCCGGATTCAACCCTCCCTATTTTTCCAGCCAAAATTTTACGGCGCCTTGCAGCCAGTCTTCTTACGCAGGTAGCGCTCTGGATTGCTCTGTGCCCGGACTGCTGAAGCTGTCGGATGGCTTCCCTTCTACTTCTCTCAGTGATCCGAATACACCGAACCTCTTTTCACTGCAATTGAATCTGCGCACGCCCTATTCCATGCAATGGCATGGAACGGTTCAATACCAACTCGGACAGGGCACTCTGTTTGAAGTGGCATACGTGGGATCCAAAGCAACGAAACTTTATACCTTTACAAACTTAAACCAGGCCGATCCCAGTGCCGATGCCTCCGCTCCTTACGCTCCACGTCGCCCGTTTCCCTATGTAGATGCCGCGATCAGCTATCTCAACTCGGAAGGCTTTTCAGTCTATGACGCACTGCAAACCAAACTGCAGCATCGATTCCGCGGCGGAGTTACAGCGTTGGTCAATTACACCTATAGCCATGCACTCGGTGATTCATCGAATGCAAATCTTGGAGCACAAAACAACGACAGCTTCCGCTGGAGCAAACATCCGGAGTGGGAATATGGCAATCTCGACTTTGATGTACGGCACCGCTTTGTTTCCAGCTATACCTGGGATCTACCTTTTGGACACAAACAGCACTTCGCTTCAGACGTAAACACATTCACCAACTTGATCATCGGCGACTGGCAAACCTCCGGCATTATCACCCTATCTTCCGGAACATGGTTCACGGTGACCGATGCAAATGCCAGTTTTGCGAACTCAGACGGCCAGCAACGGCCTGATGTTGTGCCCGGCCAGAAGGCAAATGGAAAGCCCTGCATTCCCGGGACATTCTTCAACACGTGTGCATTTCAAGATCCACAGCAGGGCTCGTTCGGCGATGTTGGATTAAACACGCTACGTGGTCCAGGCGTCGAAAACTGGGACGCTTCAATCCTGAAGGATTTTCCGATCAGCGAAGATCGTCACTTCGAATTCCGCGCAGAGTTTTACAACACCCTCAACCATTCAAATTTTCTCTTTGCGGCTCCGGGGCCACAGAACAGCAATAATGCGACAGTACTTGGCTCAACGACCTTTGGATATGTAACCGCGGCGCGTGCGCCGCGCCAGATTCAATTTGGATTAAAGTTCTATTACTGAAACGCCAATTCATAAACGCAGGATATGTGATGACAGACGAAATGAAGGAAATGCTGGGCGATGTTTCACGACGCGGTTTTATTCGCCTGGGTACGATGAGTGCAGCAGGACTGGGGCTTTCTTACTCGGCTATAGCGGAAAACAAAAGCACACCCGAGAAGAAGGACCAGAAGGCTACGATGATCGATGTGCCGTTTGAGCGTGTCAATCCGAAGATCGGCATGATTGGTGTGGGAGGCCGGGGCACCAGTCTTCTTCGTAATCTATTGGCTGCAGATGCTCAGATCGTCGCAATCTGTGACGTTGTGCAGGAGAAGGCCAGCCATGCTCAGTCTCTCGTTGAGAAAGCGGGACAAAAGCCACCGACGCTTTATACGAACGGCGACCATGCCTTTGAATCTCTAGTGGCACGCGACGATCTGAACCTTGTGATTATTGCCACCCCATGGAAATGGCACGTAGAAATGGCCGTTGCCACAATGAAGCACGGCAAACACGCAGCCGTGGAAGTACCTGCGGCGACGACGGTCGAAGACTGCTGGAAGCTCGTGAATACTTCGGAGCAGACACGCCGGCACTGCATGATGCTTGAAAACTGCTGCTACGGTTACAACGAAACACTAATTCTACGCATGGTTCATGCTGGAATGTTCGGCGATTTGCTCTATGGAGAAGGCGCATACCTCCACGATCTGCGCGAAGAACTTTTTTCCAATCAGGGTGAAGGCCTCTGGCGCCGCGCAATACACACCGAACGAGATGGCAACCTGTACCCCACGCACGGCCTGGGTCCCGTCGCAAATTATCTAAGCATTCAACGAGGCGACAGATTCGACTACATCGTATCGATGAGTACACCTCAGCGAGGGCTCGAGGCTTACCGTAAGGCGCACGTATCGCAGTCAGACCCCAAATGGGCAGAGCACTACGTTACCGGCGATATGAATACGTCGCTTATCAAGACCTCCAAAGGTTTGACGATTACCGTCAAGCACGACGTTTCGAATCCGCATCCGTACGATCGCATTAACACCATCGCTGGTACGAAAGGCATCTTCGCCGACTATCCGCCGCGTATTTATTTTGACGGCCAGGCGGGAGGCGAGACTTGGGGCAGTATCGATCCCTATAAACAGTACCAGCATCCTCTTTGGAAGGAAGAAGGCGAGATAGCACAGAAGCTAGGTGGTCATGGTGGCATGGATTACATCATGCTCTATCGCCTGTTGCAGTGTATGCGAGAGGGCATCGCGCCAGACATGGATGTTTACGATGCAGCTGCATGGTCGGCGCCAGGTCCCTTAAGCCGATTGTCAGTGGAACAAGGAAGCGCACCGGTAAAGTTCCCCGATTTCACTCGAGGCAACTGGCAACAGCGCCAGGCATCTTCGCTTGCTATCCAGGCTTGATAGCAAGCAGGCTTCTGCGATTTGCAGAAGCCTGCTTGCTCTGTCTAAATTTCCAGTCCCATCTCGATAAGGGCTTTCTTCACTGAGTTGTCTGCCTTAAACGATAGCCATCTCTAGTTCGCACGTGATACTTCTGTAAATCCTTTCCCACCAGCTTCACCGTGATGGCACGCCAACCGCGATTCGAATTTAACTGCGGATAGTAGCTGAGGGAATACAGATGCGCAAGATCATCACGAATGGCAGCGAATGCTTTCTTCTCATCTCCCCAGTTTCTGGAAAAGTAAGCCTTACCGCCCGTTGCCTTGCTCATGCGATCGAATACTGCAGTAGAAACCGGGTCAGATTGCGTCAGTTGCGTGCTGACCATATAGATAATCGTTCCAGTGGATTGCGCCAGCTCAGCAACGTCTTCCGGGGGAACGGAACTAGCATTATCAGGACCGTTAGAAAACACGACGATGGCCTTCCGCCCTCTGAGTTGAGCGGCATCTTTTACCGTTAATAACAGGCCGTTATAAAGAGCCGCGTCGTCTCCCGCCACAGTGCTGCGGACTCCTCCTAAAACCTGATCCCAGTCCGAGGTGAGCGGAGTAGCACGCGAGAGATTGCGGCTATACGAGTAGAAGGCAATCTTATTCACACCCTCTAGCGACCGGATAAAGTCCGCAATCGAATCCTGCGCGAACACAAATCCTCGATACATGTAGTTGCTCGTATCGAAGAGGATGAAGACATTGGCTCCGGCAAGAGGAGAGGCTGGCTTCGCTGGATCTCCTGTAGATGAAGGCTGGTCCGGTTGTGGTGTCGGGCTTAGCCTTGGCTGGGAAGGTCCGCCGTTTACCGAAGGGGGCACATCGATCAATTTACGAATTGGTTCACTGCCCTCCTCGAAGGTGGCGATCTTTTCCGGAAGCTTGTCTTCGGTGATAACAAAATCTTCAGGACGAAGACCGGTGATGTAATGGCCTTTGTGATCCGTGACGGCGACGTTCAGTTGAACTAGTACAACGTCCACGCGGATCCGTGATGTTTCGTCTTGGGCAACTCCCAATCGCCCGCCGGCCTCATCACAAAAGAAAAGAATCAAAAATAAACTGCAGAATAGGAGATATTTTCTTACCATAGTGCTCCTGCTATCGGGGTACGCCAAGATTTGCTACCTGCTGTGAGCCCAGCTTGCCTTTTCGAAATTCGTCACCCGTCTCCCGCATGGCCTGCAACACTGCGGGCCAATCATCAAGGTCTGTCGCGAAAATCTTGGCTGCCATCCTGCCAGTCAACTCAGGAGCGAGACGGTTCAACATCACAGGTGAATAGCCCATCTCATCTGCCAGCCGCGCCCAGTAGAGATTGCTGGAATCCCAGGATTCCCCGAAGAGCCGATAGGAGTACCCGCCAAATACAGGAAACGGTTTAAGGTTAAGCAACTCGCGAGAATAGCTTCGTGTCAGCGTCGGGCGAGGCACGCCGAAGTCTTTCGATATGTTTTCGGCATTCGTATCCGCAGGATCTTTGCGGCACAAGTCACTCAACTCCTGGCTCGCAGGACCGGCCAAAGCAGCCGCATCGGGAAATCTTCTGCGATATTCCGACGCGAGGTAAAACGTGTCCGCGGGAAGCAGAGGAGGTTGCATCACCATCAATACGTCTCGACGCTGGACAGCGCGATCAACCTGCTCCAAACGCCGGGGAGTCATTCTGTCCGCGAGTATATTGATTATATTTTTTCGCATCGCAG
>Ga0206951_1030_pt1 | contig 40395 bp, 42 predicted proteins | sample Alteio_BWOrgHeat_38_FD_152974 | JGI IMG/M metagenome (GOLD analysis project Ga0206951, IMG submission 152974) | Enriched cells from forest soil in Barre Woods Harvard Forest LTER site, Petersham, Massachusetts, United States -... | ecosystem: Environmental > Terrestrial > Soil > Temperate forest >... | reverse complement strand
CAGGGCGACAAGGCGAAAGCATACATTCGCGCGCATCGCGAACACTTCCTCAGGATTAGCCTGAAGCGGTTTTACTTTTACTGGGTCGGCGTTCCTCATTCCGATGAGCGGCAGGCTGCGGCTGAGTATTTGCGAGAGATCAATTACAGCATGTTGAGTTTTGCTGCTCTTCTTGGGTTGTGGCTTTCGTGGCGACAGCGCATTCCTGCTTCAGGCCTGTTTGCATGGGCGTTTCTACTGCTGCCCATCAGCTATTACTTCGTCACGCCAGGTGCAAGATTCCGGCATCCCCTGGAACCATTGATCACGGTCTTCTGCGTGTTTCTGTTTCAGACTGCGGAGAAAAGCTGGCGTGTACGCTGGTTTTCGCGCTGATCGTTTACGCAAGTATGAACTGCTGTTCTAACAAGCCTCAACTCCATCCGTAGTCACAAGCGAAACGGAGTAAAGTGCGATGGAACATAGTCTCGAAGAAACGATGGCGCTGCTTGCGCGCACACCGCGTGCTCTCAATGCCCTTCTGCGTGACTTGCCGGAAGCCTGGACACTGAGAAATGAAGGCGACGGCACCTGGAGTGTGTTCGATGTCATTGGCCACCTCATTGACGGCGAACGCGTGAACTGGATGTTGCGGGCAAAGTGGATTTTGCAATTCGGTGAGAGCCCGGCATTCGAGCCGTTCGATCGCGAAGGGCACAAGCGGGAAGGCGCCGGGAAGTCTCTGGGAGAATTGCTGGATGAATTTGCACGGGTTCGAGTGGGGAACATCGAGGAGCTGTCCCGATGCGATTTATCGCCCGAAAGACTATCTGCGCGTGGAAAGCATCCTGCCTTCGGAGTAGTGACGCTGTCGCAATTGCTGGCAACGTGGGCTACCCATGATTTGACGCATCTGCACCAGATCTCCCGCGTGATGGCCTATCAAAACCGCGATGCTGTTGGTCCATGGAAGCAATATCTCGGCGTATTGCGATGCACGGGTCACAGCGGGGACTAGCTGGAAAGCGTGGCCGACACGGGCTCCAATATCTCAACGCCGTCAACGCGTCCGATAACAACCTTGTCGGCCATGCCGAGGAAGAGGCCGTGCTCAACGACGCCTACGGTCTGGTTGAATGCTTCGGCGGCCTGCTCTGGTGTAAGGCCGGACTTGGGCAGGCTGCAGTGCAGAATGTAGTGCTGACCGTCAGTGATGTAAGGTTTGTCATCGTCATTCACCCGCAGTTCGGGATCGAAGCCTAAATCGCGTAGACGAGCGGCGGTGGTTTCCCATCCGAAAGGAACGATTTCTACCGGCACGGTAAAGGTTGAGCCAAGAGCTGTTACAAGCTTTCGCGGATCGACAGCGATGAGCAATTTGCTGCTGGCCATGGCGACAATTTTCTCTCGCAACAACGCGCCTCCATGGCCCTTAATGAGGTGCAGAGTGCCCTGCTGTACTTCGTCGGCTCCGTCGATGGTGAGATCGAGGTGCGGCTGATGAGCGAAGTCGGTCATGGGGATGCCGAGTGAGATAGCCTGGCGATGTGACTGCTCGGAGGTCGCGATGGCGATGACGCGCAGACCTTCAGCAACCCGACGGCCCACTTCTTCAATGACCAGCGCCGAAGTAGTACCGGAGCCGAGACCGACGGCCATGCCATCTTCTACCTGGGATGCGGCCCACTCGGCCGCTCTGCGCTTGGCTACTTCTGCCGGATCCTGCTGGAGAGTCATCATGCTTTCGGTGATATCACGGTGCGGAGTGGAATGCCAATCGTTGTGTTTATTCTTGTTGAGTTCCGCTCTCAGAACCCAAATCCACTCCAGAACTTTGCCCAGACTATTTCCGCGCGGTAGGTCCATGAAGGTGTGGGGCGGGTTTTTACTTCAGAGACGCGAGCGTAATCCTTGGGCGCATCGAAGAGCGCGGGGTCGAGCGGATCGGTGCTGAGCGTAGTGATTTTTTCTTTTGTGGTGCTGGTGTACTCGTTTACGCTGCCATCGGGCTGCTTTAACCATTCGCGCGTAGTGGTAAAGGTGTCGGCGGGATACGCGGCTTGCATTTTTGCGCCGGTGATTTTCGGCACGACGCGATAGTTGATTGGCCTGGAATTAGAAGAGCTGACAACGAAAGCCGCATGCCGTGCGCCCGATTCTGAAAATGGGTCGCAGCTACGCAGCTGCTGATATTCCGGGATATCGATGAACCAGCCGTCGGTGAATTCCTCGCGAGCTTCCGCATTGGCTCCAGCGCTGGGCTCGCGTTTGGAATGAATTTTGTAATGGTACGCGGTGCGGCCAAAGAGAAGCTTTGTCTCGCCTGTATCTTCAACGTTGGTTGTAATGGTGAGCGTTTCTGAAGGCTTTGGCTGCGACTGGGCCTTTACTTTCGCGGCTTCGTATTCTGCGCGGGTTAATCCCTTAGGGAGTGGGTGAACGGAGTATATCTGGTTGTCGAGATCGATGGTGATGGACTGCTTGAGATCGCATTGCCGGACGAATGCGATGCGCGGGCCGTTGGCTTTTCCTTCATCCGCTGCAGGTATGCGGCTGCGCTGGTTATGGATCATGATGGTGTAGTTGGTCCGCATGACGCGACCTGTTTGTCCAGCGAATTCGGAAGTATGCATCAGCGTCAGATCAGACGCATGCATGGACACGGAGGTAAGGGCGACCAGCGCCAATGGAAGAGCACGCCGCATGGTATCTCGTTTGCGAGGATAGTAACATCGACGTCTGCCACTCGCAGCAAAAACGCGCTGAGCACGATAGTCTGAATCAGATGAATATGCGCAAGGGCTTTTTTTCAGCAGCTATCGCTGTACTTACCGCCGTCTCCGTTTCGACGGGAAGCGCCGTTACCCATCATCCTGGTCCTTACGTGCCTTTGTGCTCGCATATCAATTTGACGGCTAGTTATCTGGCGGAGGCTGAGCCGGGCAAAGGCCCCGGATTTGTATTTGTAATCAAGAACGATACAAATAAGGACATTCGTCTTGCCAGACCGGTGCCGTCGAGCGCGCACTGGTATGCGCATGTAGGCAGCAAGTGGCTGTGGAGGGCATCGAGTGGCTCTGGCGGCAGTTTTGTAGATGCATACAACGAAAAGGGCGAGGTCTTTGCTTATCAGCCGAAGGAGTTGCCTCCGCATCCGGAATATATGACCGTAGCTGCGCATGCTTCGCAGGAGTGGACGGAGACGGTGCATGACCATCCCTCACTCACCTACAGGCCCAGCTGCGCCATCTGTAATAACCCCGGAGAACGCGAATATAGAGCGGTTTTCGCATATGCGTATGTCCCGCATCCTCAAGAACATGCGGACGATTTGCTCCCCTGTGGACTGCGTTCGGAGCCGGTGGTGATGCCTCCGCTCGCGGCTACGAAATAGAGCCTGCCAAACGGTTCACAGATAAAAGTTATGTGAGAGGTGGTCTTCCGCAGTTATTCCAGCGTCTATCTGCTTCGAAAGCGTTTGGTACGCAACCCGGCGTACCGGATGGTGTTTAGAAGAAGTGTTGGAGGAAATAACACGATATGCGGAAATTGCTCTGTAGTATCGCACTCACTGGCTTGCTCGGATTTGGAATGACAGGCTTCGCGCAGGACCAATCTACGGCTCCCGCCCCACCGATGCACGGACCGAGGGGCCAGGGATTCAGCCCCGACAAACAACTTGAGCATTTGACGAAGACGCTCAATCTAACTTCGGATCAGCAAATGCAGATCAAGCCGATCCTCGAAAATCAGCAGCAGCAGATGATGCAGCTGCATCAGGATACATCACTCTCGCGCGATGACAAGATGGCCAAGGCGAAGAGTCTGCACGCGGACACGACCGGCAAGATCGAAGCGGTGCTGAACGATCAACAGAAGCAGAAATACGAAGCCATGCAGCAGAAGATGCAGGAACGCATGCAGGAAAAGCACGGCGGAGCCTCGGGCGATGCTGCGGCGCCTCCGGCACAGCCGCAACAGTAATTTGTGCCTGATATAGTTACAAAAAGAGCCGCCCTAAAGGGTGGCTCTTTTTATGGATAGATGTTGATATCTTTCTTCGCCAGATGCTCAGTGCCGACGCGCTCTAGTGCGTGGCTGGAGGCATGACAGCGGCTCCGGGCTGTTCTGCGGCATCGGCGTGGAATTTTTTGTAATCGTTGTCGGTGACGGCGACGTCTCCGCGCCAGCCGATGACGCCAATTGCATGGGCAATGACATGAGCCTGTGCGTCCGTGGGAAGCCAGAGCTCATTGTTAACGAGCTTCTGATCGAAGACGAAGGTGCTTCCTTTTCCAACGGAAAAGAGGCCGAAGCCGATGTGAAAGTTGTCGTTGAAGTGGGCGACCATGCGGCGCACCTCGCGGTCGTTCTCATCGATCCAGATGGTACCACCAAGTTTCTTCGAGGCATCTTCCGCCATGCCGTGTGTTTTTGCGTGGGGGTCGCCGGTAAAGTCAAAGGCGATGACGATGCGGTCGTCCATCTGCTCGCGGCGGGGGTTTGAAACTTTCAATATCTGGAGGAGGCGGGTGACGGTGACGTCGTCCTTATCTGGTGATTGACCGGGCGGCGTCTTGGAAGCTTTCTCAACGTCTTTCTGAACCCGCTCCTGTTCCTTTTTCTGATCGCTGGCGCTCAGCTCTTTGCCATCTTTCTTCACCCTTGAGTGAATTTCATGGCTGTTCACGAAGAAGACGTTGTCTTCCTGGCTCTCGATTTTCTTGACGTTGCCCTGCTTGTCGAGCTCATGGGTGATGACGGTTTCGTGATAGGTATAGTTCTCGCGCACCTGGTCCATTTTGTGCTGGTGCTCTTCCACCTGCTTCATGAGGGTGGGCACGTCGGGCAGGGGCGCTTGTGCGGTCTGCGCACAGGCGCACGCGATCGCGAGAACGATGATGCCGTTGGCGAAAAGGAGTCTGTGCTTCTTCAACATCTCAGGATACGCTGGTAGAGTCGAAATGGTTCCTCATACGAAAGGGAGAACGACGATATGCTGAGCCTGCTGGTGAGATGGATTCTAGATGCGATTGCATTGCTGATTGTGGCGTGGCTGGTGCCAGGCTTCAAGGTGGCCAACCTGCCGTCCGCGTTGATTGCCGTGGTCGTCATCGGGTTGCTGAACGTGACGCTGGGCTTCCTGCTGAAGCTGATTACATTGCCGCTTGGGATCCTGACGCTGGGATTGTTTTTCCTGGTGATCAATGCGGTGATTCTGAAGCTGGCGAGCGGGATTGTGCCAGGGTTTTATGTGACGACTTTCGGCGCAGCGTTTATCGGGGCGGCTGTGCTGGCAATTCTGCACATGCTGTTTGAAGGGTTTTCGAGCTGATTCGCTTTCCCAGCTTTTTGCCAAAAGCGCAAAAGATGGGAACCCTTGTTGTCACTTACGGTTTTTCCGGAGCTGTGGATTCGGGCACGGCTACACCCTTTGGCTTATGTGCGTCCCTGGAGACGGTGGCGCGTCCGTCTTCAACTTTATGTTCCGAGCGGGGACGGGAGTGTTCCGGAACGGCGATGGGCGCTGGCGCGATGTGGGTGCTGGATGCGGTGCCTAGTCCATTGCCAGAAGGCAGATGGATGGCGGGAGCGGAAAATGCGCGCTGATGCGAGTGCTGCACGCTGCCGACGACGATCATGAAGCAGACCAATCCTGCTGCGGCGGAGGCGAAGATGATCCGCTGGCCGAAGAAGAAGTCCATGAGCTTGCCGCCGCTAGTCTTACGCTCGGCAGATTTATAACGAAGGCGGGCTTGTACACGCTGTTCGAGATCGGGTGGAGGCACCGCACTGGCGAGGCGCCGGAGCGCGGCATTGATCTGTTCGTCCGGATTGTTGCGGTAAAAAGTCATCGGTTGCTTCCCTGTTTTTCCAGCATGACGGCCAGATCGCGACGGGCGCGAAAGATACGCGAGCGGATCGATGATTCGGTCGTCGAGCAGATGCCGGCGATTTCTGCGGTCGAGAGCTCATCCATAGCAGAGAGCAGTAACGCCTGCCGCTCTTTTACGGGAAGGTTGTCGATCAGCGCGAGCACGCGGGCCTGTTCTTGTGTGGAGATCACCTCGTCATCGGCACGACGCTCGGCTGAGGGCAGAGTGCGGACGAGGTCGGCGATATCTTCTGTTTCCGGACGCGTCTTGCCACGGCGCTTGCGGTCGAGCGCAAGATTCCAGGCGATGCGCACGAGCCAGACACGAGCGTCACGGATTTCGCCCAGCTTGTTCTGATGTTTCAGGACGCGAAGAAATGTTTCCTGCACGATATCTTCGGCTTCGGCGGAATTCCGCGTGACCGAATAAGCGACGCGGTAAAGCGTCGTCGAGTATTCAGCGACGAGCGCAGTGATGATTTCGCTCACATCTTCGCGGGATTTCAAGACAGGTTGAGTGTAAAACCACCCGGCGGCTTGTGCTTCAAAAGAACTCATCGCTTCTACCAAGAACTGACGGGCCGGCTGGCCATTGCGCTCATGAAAAAAGCCCGCACGAGGCGGGCTTCTTTGGATTCAACAGATAGATTACGGTTGCAGCGGTTGCGGCTGCGGCTGAGCGGTGGCGCCCTGCAACTTCTGCGTGGCGATCTGGCCGGCGGCCGTGGTCTTATCCTGGTCTTTGATTTCGGCGTAGAGCTTTTTCGCCTCGTCGGGACGGGTGTTTTCGTAAAGAGCGGCAAGCTGCAACTTCGCCATGCTGGCCGGGACGGTCAGGGTCGGCTTGGCGATGAGCTGCTTATAGAGATCGATGGCCTGCGGGTCGCGGTTCGTCTGGTGGTATAGACCGGCGAGAGCGAGCTTGGCGAGTGCGGCGACTCCGCTGTCGTGTCCGTCAGCTGCCTGCTTGAGGTCGTTTTCGCCCGCGGAGCTCTGGCCCATATCGAGGGCGGTCATACCTGCGAGGTAGCGCGCATTGGCACCGGCCTTGAACCAGCTGTACTTCTCGGCTGCTTCCTCAAATAACGGATGCGCAGCTTTGGCGCGGTCGGCTGAGGAGGCATAAGTCTTGAGGCCCGGTTCGGCGGGCTGTCCCGCCTGGGCGAGCGGCGTGTTGTAAATGTCCATGGCTTGGCCAAAGAGGACTTCAGCGCGTTCGGAGCGATTGTTGTAGAAGATGACGCCAGCGAGAACGACGGCGATGAGGGCAACGGCTGCAACAGACACCTTTATAACGGTCGAGCGATGCGCCTCGACCCAGCCGATGCTGGAGGTGGTTGCCTGAACGAAGCTGTCCTGCTTTAGGGCGTGACGTGTTTGTGTATCCACGAGTTTCCTTCGAAATCCTTTTGCGGAAGGGGGAACTGGCAGGCAGAGAAAATGCTGTCTGCTGAGATACTTAAAGTCTAGCAGCGTGGTATGAGCGGGTCAAACCGGCGATGGCTGCGATTTATCAAAAAAGGGATTGCTTCGACAGATGCAAGATTTCCATATTGATGCGATGACGCCTGAAGATTGGCCCGCTGTACGCACTATTTATCTGGAAGGGATTGCGACGGGCAATGCCACGTTTGAAAAGTCCGCTCCGGAATGGGCCGCATGGGATGCGGCGCATCTGTCGCACAGCCGGCTGGTAGGACGCGCAGGTGACGAGATTGCCGGTTGGGCCGCGCTGGCCGCGGTATCAGGACGGTGTGTCTATGGCGGCGTGGCCGAGGTAAGTGTCTATGTGGCGGGGCGCGTGCGAGGACGGAAAATCGGCCAACGGTTGCTGAGGGCTCTTGTGGAGGAGTCGGAGAGGCAGGGACTCTGGACGCTGCAGGCGGGAATTTTCCCTGAAAACACCGCCAGCGTCGAGACGCATAAACGATGTGGTTTTCGGGTCGTTGGTGTGAGGGAAAAGCTGGGACGCATGGATGGCGTCTGGCGCGACGTGATGTTGATGGAACGGCGAAGCACGGTGCTTTGATTATTTGGCTATCCCCCTTTGCTGCGCTCAGAATGACGTTTTTCCTCGCGGTTGACTGAATCGAAAAATGATCTAATCCATGCGCAATGCTTTCATGGGGTCGATGCGTGCGGCGCGTCGGCCGGGAATGCAGCAGGCAATGAGGGCCACTACGGCGAGAAGACATCCGATTGCCGCAAATGTCGAAGGATCGGTGACTTTGACGGCGAAGAGCATTCCGGCCAATGCTCGGGTGCAGAAAAACGCAGAGACAACTCCGACGCCGAGTCCGATGAGGACGGGCGCCATGCCACGATAGAGAATATGACGCAGGATGGCTTCGCGTGTGGCTCCAAGCGCCATGCGAATGCCGATATCTTTCGTGCTGCGGGAAACAAAGAGAGCGAGCGTGCCGCTCACGCCCACGATGGTGATAAACAGCGCGACCAGGGCAAAGCCTCCCAATAACATGGCGGTTACGCGCGGCGTGCCAAGGAGTGCTTCACGCATCTGCGCCAGCGTTTTGATGTCAGTGACGGGCTGTAGAGGATCAATATCGTGAATCACGCGTACGATCTGGTTTGCCAATTGAGTCGGATTGCCTTGAGTGCGCACAAGCACGTGGGAACTCATGAGCGAGTTTTGTTCCAGCGGGAAGTAGGCCTCGTAGACTGAGCCCTTATCCAATCCGTATTGACGGACATTGCTGACGACGCCGACGACGGTGGTCCATGTCTTTCCTTCATCGGTGGAGATGTGGTGGCCGATCGGCGATTCGTTTGGCCAGTAGTGACGTGCCATTAGATCGTTGACGATGGCGACGGTGGGAGAGTGATTCGTATCGCTGTCCAGAAAAGCCCGCCCGCTAAGAACAGGTACGCCGAGCGTGCGGAAATAACCGGCGCTGACGACGCGAAAATCCGCCTGCGGTACAGGCTCGCCGGGGTGGACAGGCTGACCCTGAATCTGGACACCGCTCTGCATGGAGCCCATATCGCCATTGAGGGGAACGGTCATGCTCACCGCTGCATCGGTAACGGAAGGCATGCTCTGTACGCGCTCCATCGCCTGGCGGTAGAACTCGTTTCTCGATTCCTGTTCCTTGTACTTGGTCCAGTTGAGATTGACGGCCATGGACAAAACGTTCTGCGTTTTGAAGCCGGGGTCAACAATCAGCAGGTTGTAGAGGCTTCGCACCATGAGTCCTGCACCGATGAGCAGAAGGACGGACAGCGATACCTGGAACGCGACCAGGACATTCCGCGTGCGCATGTTGCCTTCGCTGCCGGTGGTGCGGGTTGAATCATGCAAGGAGTCGATGCGGATGCGACTGGCGATGAGGCAGGGCAAGACTCCGAAGATGACTCCAGCCAGCAGCGAAGTTGCGACAGCGAAAAGAAGCACAGCGCCGTCGAGGTGCACTTCGCCTGCGAGAGGCGTCATACGAGAGGCATATTCGACCAGAAGGCGAGAACCGGCGAGGGCAATGAGAATACCCAGGACTCCGCCTGCCGACGCAAGCAACAAGCTCTCCGTGAGCAACTGGCGGAAGATCTGTGCGCGGCTTGCTCCCGTAGCCAGACGAACAGCGGTTTCTCGCGAGCGTCCCAGGTGACGCGACAGGGCGAAATTTGCCAGGTTCGCGCAGGCAAGCAGAAGAACGAGCCCCGAGGCTGCAAGTAGTGTGAGGAAGGTTGGGCATGCAGCATGGGTCAGCTCGCGTTCTACGGGAACGGACTCTGCGGTGAAGCCGGAGTATTGCGGATAATCGCGGGGATAGGCCATCTGAAGGCGGCTGGCGATAGTCTGAAGATTTTCTGCCACTTGCTGCGAAGTGACGCCGGGCTTCATGCGAGCGTAGACCTCCATCATGCGGTCGCCGCGGTTGGCAATCATGTCCTTGCCGGAACGGAAGGGGCATGAGGTTGTCGGCATGTAGAGATCATCTGTACCGGGATAGGCGGGCAGCGGCGGCAAAATGCCGACGACGGTATGCATCCGATCATTCAGTTCGAAGGAACGGCCGATCACCTTCTTATCGCCGCCAAATTCTTTCATCCAGTATTCGTAGCTCAGGACCATGACGGGAGGCGCGGTCATGGTTTCATCCGCCGCAGTGAGCAGACGGCCTGCCAGCGGTTTAACGCCGAGTACCTCGAAGAAATTCGCGGAGATTACGCCCGTGCCCACGCGTTCAGGCACAGTGGTTCCAAGCATGGTGAAGGTCATGGAATGGTATTCGGCCAGGCTGGAAAATACTGTCCCCTGCTCGCGATAATCGCGAATCTCCTGTACTGAAAAACCGAAGGGATCGGAGCTTACCTTAAGAGCTTTTTGTTGCAGGTGCACGATGCGACCCGCCTCGGCAAAGGGGAGCGGGCGCAGCAGCACGCCATTGACTACGCTGAAGATGGCCGTGTTCGCGCCGATGCCAAGACCGAGCGTGAGTATAGCGACCAGAGCGTAGCCGGGGTTTCTGCTTAAGGTGCGAAAGGCATAGCGCAGATCGCGCAGAAAGTGTTCGAGCGGCAGGAAGCTGTTGTTGCGCCAAATCTGCTCACGTACGCGAACCGGGTTGCCAACCTTAAGATAAGCGGCGCGGCGTGCCTCATTCGCATCCATGCCTCGCGCGAGATTCTCGTCTATCTCATGGGCAATGTGTACTTCCAGTTCCTGCGCGCATTCGCTATCCCAGTGGGGGCGCTGAAAAAATCTTCTCCAGCTCACTACGATCTCCCGTCTTCCCTCGAAGTTCTATGTGAAAGTGAATATACTCCACTCGCATTTCTATGGGAAGCAGGATTTTGGGGGGCAGCAGGACCCGCGATGCGTGTCCTGCCGGTTAGGGGAGTTTAAGCCGCGCGAACGGAGTCCTCGATCTCTCCGTTCTCAATTTTTTCCTGGCAGTCGATACAGTAGGGAGTCCAGGGCAATGCTTCGAGGCGTTTCGCCCCGATGGTCGTGCTGCAATGCAAACACTCGCCATAATTGCCTTCCTTGATACGCTCAAGAGCGAGTCGAATAAGGCCGATCTGGCTGTGTCCGTTGGTTCCCTGTGTAAAGAGCAATTCCTTCTGATAGGAAGAGACTGCCTGGTCGGCGGCATCCTGGATATCGTCCGTATTGGTCTGGCGGCCTTGTTGCACGGCCGTCACCATGGAATGTTCCAAGATAGCCTGTTGCTGGCGCAGCTTGTCCTCCAGCAACCGCAAATTTTGAGAAGACTGTGTCACTTTAACTGAACTCCTTCGCTTCTTTGGGTCTCTCTTGCTTGCGAGACAACTATTGGACGCAGGATGTGGCGAAAGATTTGTTCGGGAATGTACGAATATACATTTTCGCGTCAGGCTTGATACTAGAGCAACAGCCGTATACGCTAAAAGCAGCCATGTACGAAGATTTTCACGTTACTGATCGCTGGACCGGCGAGGATCTCCATTGCCGCTGGAAGGCAAATATCGTAGCCATTGCTACCCGCCATGCGGATGCAGTCGATGTGCGCTTTGAGGTGAACAAGCGTCCTTTATGGATTGCTATGCCTTGCACGGCATGGGTGGAACAGAAAAAGCGGACCGGGCATGTCATCACCGACCAGCTGGCGGCTCAGATTGCCGGCCATTATTTGAAGCAAGCGGTGGAATCCGGCTACGATAATGGCCGTGAAATGTACACGATGAGCGTGGATGAGGTGCTGGAGCACCTGGATGTGGTGTTGCGGGAGGCGGGGCATACGAGCAAGCTGCCGACTCTTCCGGCAACAAACGAGCTCCAGAATGACGCTCAGCCTGTTCCATAAGAGATAAAGCTGTAAAAAAAGAGCCGCTTTAAGCGGCTCTTTTTTTGTTTGCTTACAAACTTCTCAGTAGCGTCGTCCGCCGCGTGGCCTTCTGTCATTACCGCCGCCGGATTGCGCCTGGTAGCAGCTCTTGCAGAAGACGGGACGGTCGCCGCGGGGCTCAAACGGAACCGTGGTTTGCTGGCCGCAGCCGGCGCAGATGACGGAAGTGCCCTGTGTCTGCGCGCGGTAACCGCCGCCGCCTCCACCGCCGTACCCACCACCGCCGCCTCCACCTTGCTCGTTTTTCTTCGCCTGTCGGCAAGGCTTGCACCGTTTAGGCGCAGAATAGCCGCGTTCACGGAAAAATTCCTGATCGGCAGCAGTGAAGGTGAATTCCTGTCCACAATCACTGCAGGTGAGTAGCAGATCTCCAGTCATATCTAAGCTCCTTGAATCTTCTCGTACCCGTCTGGAGAATTCCTGCGCGCGGTCTGAATGGTTCACCTTTGCGGAAATCGGCAGAAAGTTTGAGCGGCAGTCTGACAGCCGACTTCATTATTGCACTTTCGGGAAGAATCCGAATACCTAAATGGAGGCAAGAACCTGCCGAATGCCCTCTTTATAGGGCGTTTTTGGCAGCTCACCGAGCAGCTGTTTAAGGCGACTATCGTCCATGATGACAGGCGAGGTTTGAAGGTAATGCATCTCGACAAGCTCGCTCACCATGGGATTAAAAAGGCCGAAGATACGAAGCATCGTCTTGCCTGCAACCATGTATTTTGGATTGCGCCCCGCCTGCGCGAATATCTCATCGACCATGGCACGCGTGGAAGTGACACCCGCTCCGGCAAGGTTCCAGGTATTTCCCCAGGCCTTCGGTTCGTCGATGAGGCGGGCGACGGTGGCTGCAGCATCGGGCAGGAAGACGAACTCATGCGGCGTATCGATCGGGCCTATGAGCTGAGCGCGCTTGCCTGACCTCGCCGACTGAAAGGCGCTCCAGAGGAAACTTTTGTCGACACCGGGGCCGTAGAAGTCCGGCAGCCGCAAAATGGCAGTCTGTATCAACCCGGTGGTGTGAGCCGCCAGCACCAGATCTTCCTGTTCCTTGCGCATTCGGCCCTTGAAAGTGTGAGGCTGGCGGGAATGGTCTTCATTGACACGCTCACTTTGCGGCAGCCCGAAGGGATAGACGGTGGCGATGAGAAGAAGCTTTTTTACCCCAGCGGCGACGGCTGCATCCAGTGTCTTTTTCATGATCTGCGGATGGAGTTGAAACTGCCAGTAGTTAACGCCTACAAGATAGATGGCTGTATCGACACCGGAGAGTGCCGTTTTGATGGAAGCTGGAGAATCGGGATCCCATGTGGCGATGGTAGCGAGTGGGTCGTCCCCAAAGGTGGCACGGAGCGAGGTTTCTGATCTTCCGATGACCCGATAGGGCTGACCTTTCGCCTTGAGTTCGGCAGCAATGAACTTGCCGAGACCTCCGGACGCGCCGATGAGTGCTACAGTTTCCATAAAAAGCCTTTCTTGTAAACAACATTTTATGAATGAACAATGTTCATATTCCAAATGATGTTCGATAATCCGAAAAGGAGTCAAAGAAAATTATGGGTGTTTCCGAGAGGCGTCAGCGCGAGAAAGAAAATCTGCGTCGACGCATTCTTGATGCGGCACGTGAAATTGTTGTGGCAGAAGGGATGGAGGCGCTCACGATTCGTCGCGTTGCGGATGCGGTTGAATATGCTCCGGGAACGCTTTATTTGTATTTCGAGAACCGGGATGCCATTGCCCGCGACCTGTGCCTGGAGGTTTTCCAGGCGATGCACGATGCCATTGCGCCAGTGGCCAAGATTAAAGACCCTCAAAAGCGATTTCGCCTTTTTATATGTAAATATGCCGACTTTGCCATGAGCGATCCGGGTATGTACCGGCTGGCGTTGATGTCGAATAAGAAATTCAGCGACGCTCTTTTACGCGAGGGTTCCATCGAAGGCGAGGATGGAGCCGGTCGCAGGCTCTTTGCACTTCTGGTGAAAACGATTGCAGAGATACGGCAAAGTGATGCCGGCGCTTTTGTCCTGGCAGAAATGGCATGGGTTGCCGTGCATGGGCTGGTCAGCATGAAGATTGCCTGCCAGGCGTATCCGGTGACCCCCGTGAATACGCTTGCGGATAAGCTGGCGAAGACATTGCTTTCAGGCATCTTAGAGGGTAAAGAGAAATGATGCTTTGCCATACCAGTGGGTTGGATGGCAGAATAAACGGTTTGCTCAAGAAGCGAACGAGGAGCAAATCAATGGGAGCTGCCACTTTGGCGACCAGCTTCAAAATTCTTACCGAGGGGCCGCATGTTCACCGGAATCTGTCGACCCCGCAGCTGATTGAGGCTGCGATTGCGCGGGGCGAGGGCAGTCTTGCGGACAATGGCGCGCTGGTAGCGCTGACGGGCGCACGCACGGGACGCTCTCCAAAAGACAAATTTACGGTTGAAGACGAGCAAACGCGCGATCGCGTGGACTGGGGCAAGGTGAACCAGCGCTTCGATCCGGCAAAGTTTGAGGCGCTGCTCGATCGCGTGATGAAGCATATGGTGGAGCGCGATCTGTATGTGATGGATCTGTATGCCGGAGCAGATCCGCAGTATCGATTGCCGATTACCGTTATCGCCGAGTATGCATGGCATGCACTTTTCGTGAAGCAGCTGTTTGTGCGTCCGGAGCTCTCGGAGCTTAGCAACCATGTTGCCGAGTTCACTGTGATTGCGGCGCCTGAATTCGAAACGGTGCCGGAGCGCGATGGAACCAAGTCGAGCACATTCATCCTGGCTGACTTTACGCGGAAGATCATTCTTATCGGCGGCACGAAATATGCGGGCGAGATGAAGAAGTCAATCTTCGGCGTGATGAATTACCTGCTGCCCGATCGTGATGTTTTCCCGATGCACTGCTCAGCCAACATTGGTGAAAAGGGCGAGACTGCGCTTTTCTTCGGGCTTTCAGGCACCGGCAAGACAACGCTTTCGGCGGATCCGCTGCGGCGATTGATTGGCGATGATGAGCATGGCTGGAGTCCCGCAGGCGTCTTCAACTTTGAGGGCGGTTGTTATGCCAAGTGCGTTGATCTTTCGGAAGAAAAAGAGCCGCAGATCTACCATGCGATTCGCTTTGGATCGGTGTTGGAGAATGTGGTGATCGATCCGCGAACCGGGGTGCCGGACTACACCGATATCCGCTACACGGAGAATACCCGGGCTGCGTATCCGGTCGAGTTCATCGAGAATGCGGTGATTCCCGGCGTTGGGGGGCACCCGGAGAATGTGCTCTTTCTCGCGGCGGATGCCTTTGGGGTACTGCCGCCGATCGCGAAGCTCACGCCGGAGCAGGCGATGTACCACTTCCTGTCGGGGTATACGGCGAAGCTGGCGGGGACCGAAGCGGGATTGGGCAGCGAGCCCGTGCCGGAGTTCTCCGCGTGCTTTGGATCGCCGTTTCTACCGCTGGCTCCGCGCGTCTACGCTGAGATGCTGGGACGGCGTTTGCAGGAACATGGCGCGCAGTGCTGGCTCGTGAATACCGGCTGGACCGGTGGTGGGTTTGGAGTGGGCAAGCGCATGAGCCTTAAACACACACGGGCAATTGTGCATGCCGCGCTCGATGGACGGCTGGCGAAGGCCGAGTATGTCACGGAAGATGCATTTGGGCTGTCGATTCCCACTTCTTGTCCGGATGTGCCCGGAGAGCTGCTCCATCCGCGCAACGCGTGGGCGGACAAGCAGGCATATGACGAGCAGGCGAGGATGCTGGCGGGGAAGTTCGAGGAGAACTTTGCCCAGTTCGACGCGCCGGAAGAAGTACGCGCTGCGGGTCCGAAGGCGCGAAGGTAGATTGGCATGTTTGCGCGTAAGTTGCAGGTCGAAAGTGTCACGAAGGACGGGGAAACGCGGCCCTGTCCGATTGCGTGGATCGATAACTTCGCCATGCGTAACTTCACGAACGATGCGGTCTTTGACGACACGCTGCCGATTGCCGATGGCTTGCTCGAGGTTGGATATCGCGTACCACTCGACCGGCTTCAAGCAGCGATGGAAGACTGGTTCCGGCGCAAAGCCTATCTGAAGGCCGACGATACGTTGCGAGTGCGCGAAGCGTAGCCGTTAAGGCTGCGGATAATACTCCAGGTAGATCATCGTGTCATAGGGCACAGGCGCGCCATTCTGCATCTGTGGCTGCATGACGAGACTGCGCGCGAACTTACGAGCGATGCCTTCGAGATGCTTGTCGTCGGAATCGACGATCTCTGCCTTCGTCACTTTTCCCTGCTCATCCACGAAGATGTGAATCTGGATGTTGCCATAGCGCATTTGAGAGATATCCATCGGCTTATAGCTCGCTATCTTGTGCGCCTTTGCCGGATCGGGCTGCGATGGCGTCTCGGGTATCTGCATGAAGTGCGGCGGAAACTTGTCCACCGCCTCGACAGTTCCCGTGGCTTCGACAAGCAGCTTCTTATCCTCGAAGATCCGGATGCTGCCGGGAACGCTGTGCGTGCCGATGGGCAGCCACTGATCGTACATGATGGTACGGTTGAACATCTGCGCGTAGGCGAAGAGATGGATGAACGGGTTGAAGCAGATGGCGGTTCCATCGTTGTCGTTGGCGCAGAGTAGCGGTGCGCCTTCGAGCTCCTCGGGCTGCATAATGTCGCTCATGCCTTCATTCGCGAAGCGTTTGATGGCTGCCTGGGGAAGATCGATTACCTGTTCGAAGTCGGTGATCTTGAGCGGCTTGAATCCGGAGGTCTGCAGCCAGCTTGTATGGTCGTGCAGGTAGTCGACTTGCGTGAGATTGTAGTCAGCCGCTTTGATCTCTACGCGCTGATAGAGCAGCGGATCGCGGTAGATATCGTATGTTCCCGTGCTTTCATGGCCTTCTTGGTCGTAGAGCTTCAGATCGTAATGGACATGGTGTGAAATGTCCTCGGCTGTGGTTCCGGCGACCAGTGAATTGGCGTGCCGCAGCTCTTCGTCGTAGTTCATGGTCTGCATGACCTGCGCATGAAGGGGTGAAAGAGCGAGCGCGCCGAAGATGAGCGAGACGGAGAAAACAGAGCAACGCATTGGCGGTAATCTTAGTTTTCCTGAGCGAGTCAGGCAACTCGCCAGCGTATGGAATAAGAGTTTCGTCCATTCACTCTTGATGAGACACCGATTGCATCTCACTTAGTGTTGGTCAATCGTTTCTGTAACCGAGGTATGTCATGAAATTAACAACTATGAAGGAGCTTCTGCTGGAAGAACTGCAGGACATCTATTCTGCTGAGACGCAGATTACGAAAGCATTGCCGAAGATGGCGAAGGCATCGACCAGTCCGGAATTGAAGAAGGCTTTCGAGACCCATTTGCAGGAAACTGAAGGTCAGATCCAACGCCTGGATACGATATTCAAACAGATTAAGGAAAGCTCCAAAGGCAAGCCCTGCGAAGGCATGAAAGGCCTGTTGAAGGAAGGCGAAGAGCGCATTAAGGACGGCGGCGAAGCGGACGTTGTCGATGCTGGCCTGATTTCGGCTGCACAGCGAGTGGAGCACTACGAGATGGCTGCTTATGGCTCGGCGCGCACTTACGCTGAACTGTTGGGTGAAACTGAAGTCGCAAAGCTGCTTGAAGAGACTCTGGAAGAGGAGAAAGCCGCTGACCAGAAACTCACCAAGGTCGCAAAGAAAGTAAACCTAAAGGCAGAAGCTGCCTAAGTTGGAGAGCGCGTGGAGGATTTCGCTGTGCACTTCCACGCGATCCAACCATTCCTGCAGAAAGAATCATCGAAGGCCATTGGAAAGAGGAGAAATAAACATATGTTCCTGATTATTGCGTTGGTGTTGGTATTGGCGTGGGTCGGTGGTTTCGTGGTCTTTCACACTGCGGGATTTTTTATTCACTTGTTGCTCATTTTGGCGGTCATTTCAGTGATCATGCACTTTGTGCGAGGGCGAGCTTAACTATTTTTCTGTAGCGGAGCATCGCAGTTACGACAAAAAAATGCGCGGAGATTATCCGCGCATTTTTTTGTCTTATCGATGCAAATACAGCTATTCGTTATAGTGCAGAAGGCTGAATACGTCGTACTCCTTGAACTTTTCGCGGCCTTTCAGGAAGTCGAGTTCCACGGCGAAGCCCAGTCCGGCGATATGGCCGCCCAACTGTTGCACCAGCTTTACCGTTGCTTCCATCGTCCCGCCTGTCGCAAGCAGATCGTCGACGATGACGACTTTCTGTCCGGGTTCAATGGCGTCGAGATGGATTTCCAGCGAATCGCTGCCGTATTCAAGGTCATATGTCACGCGGGCCACTTCAGCGGGCAGCTTGCGCGGCTTGCGGATGGGGACGAATCCAGCATTGAGGCGGTAGGCGAGAGCAGGGCCGAAGATGAAGCCGCGCGCTTCGATACCGAGCACGAGGTCAATGTCTTTGCCGATGTAATGGACGGCAAGCGCGTCGATCATCTGCGCGAAGCCGAGCTTGTCCTTGAGCAGCGTGGTGATGTCGTAGAAGAGGATGCCCGGCTTGGGGAAATCGGGAACGGTGCGGACGAGCGCCTTCAACGGCTCGCAGTCAAATGAGTGGTTCATATCTGGTTTCACCAGGCTCCTTCAATCTGAAAAGTTCCAAGGTCTTTGTCTTCCGAGTCGTCGAGCAAATGCTCGAGGACGATGTCGACGCGGCTGCCGCGCGATCCGCGATCGAGCGCACTGCGTAGTGCGGCAAGGTCTTCCGGCTCACCGGCGGCAACGACTTCCACATGGCCGTCCTCGGTATTACGTACCCAGCCCCGGAGCTTCAGCGCTGCGGCTTCCCGATGGACGAACCAGCGGAAGCCCACGCCCTGCACGCGGCCTTTGACGAGGTAATGACGAATCATATAGAGAACCGATGCCAGTTTTGCAGATCGCCAGCTTAACACGCAAGGCGGGAGGGTACCCCTCCCCAGTACGAGATCAGGTTTGTTTATTTTCAATCACTTAGCGGGGGATCATCCCCTGCTATGCCCATGAATCTAAACGGGTTCACTGCGTTCTAGTGTTTTCAATTACTTAGCTGGGGGTCGTCGCTTTTATGCCTCTACAGCATAGAAGCAGTTTTTCTCCCTATATCCATGATAGCAATTTTGCAGGGAATACTCTGCCAACGGCGATCGCCTATATTTCCTTTCGTTTGTGTGATTTAGAATTTTTTTTGCTTTGCGGGGGCTTGACAAGCTTTTGCAGGTCCAAGGCTAAAGCCCTCGAGGTTTGTGGCTTCATCACCGGCCTGAAGGCCGGTGCTTCTACCCTAAAACCTTGATTTATTCGGTGCCGTGCCGATTCTGTTCGGCGGACGGATCTGAAGCCCTGAGGCTTGTTTTCTTCATCACCGGCCTGAAGGGCGGTCCTTCTACCTTAAAACCTCGATTTGTTTTGTCTCGACGGCGATGACTACGACAACTTTGTTATATGGAATGTGTTACTTAGTGAGGCGCGCTGATAGCGATACCGTCCAAAGAAACTTGATCAGTGCTTCATGACTCTGGGCAGATTCCAATGCTGGTGGACGGCGACCATGCGCAGGGTGAAGCAGACGACGATGCCAAGGGTAGTAGCGATGGCTGGTCGGAGCTTGAGCTTCAGAGCGAGGACCATAGTGATTGCTCCGGCCAGGCCGGCGGCGGCGTAGACATCTGAGCGAAGGACGGAAGGAATGCGGGCAAGAAGGACGTCGCGGATGGTGCCTCCGCCGACCCCTGTGATTCCGCCCATAAGGACTGCCAGAAACGGGTGGATGTTGTAATCGAGAGCCTTGGCGGCTCCGGCAACTGCAAAAAGAGCCAGTCCGGCGGCATCGAGGGTGGTAATGAGCGGCGCAGGAACACGGTTGACGAAGCTGCTTTGAAGAAAGACAACGGCGGCACCGCTAAATGCGGCAGCAGGATAGCGCCAGTCCCGGATAGAATTTGGCGGGATGGCGCCAATGAGGACATCACGGATGATGCCTCCGCCCAGGGCAGTGGCAAAACCGAGTACCATGAGGCCCAGGATATCGAGATTGGCCTGAACGGCGGCAGAAGCTCCTTCGACGGCGAAGACGAAGGTACCGATAAGGTCGATGGTGAGCAGCAGCGTGGCGGAGTGGAACTGGATGGGGACGCGTTTGGCCGAAATCACTTTCTCTCCGATTGAAAGATAAGGGTAATGGCATCTATTCGCAGGAACAAATATTCTTAAGAGATAGACCGTCGTTGCCGTTGGCCAGAATCACCGGACTAATGGTTCACAGGAGACATGGATGAATGTAAAGCGTTCCGCGCTGTCGCGCTGGTTCACTGTAGTTTTTTTGGCTCTGACGAGCTTTTGTCACACGAGTGCGGTTCGGGCACAGTCGCGCGTGAGCGATCGGGATGTGGAAGCTCTGATGCGGAATCTGAAGGAAGACTCCAAGTCGTTTCGGGAAAACTTTGATGCAGCTCTTAAGAAGAGCGCGATTCGCCGCACCAGCCAGGAGAAAGATGCGAAGAGCCTGGTTGCCAGTTTTGAAAAGCAGACGGACTCGATGCTGAACGAATTCAAGAAGACCCGCAAGGGCGACGTGGCCGTAGAGACGACGATCAGCAATGCCCAGGAGATCGAGCGACTGCTGCACAGCATGCAGCTGGACCCGAAGACCCTTTCGGAATGGGATAAGATCCAATCGGAGTTAAGCCACGTGTCGGCTGCCTTTGGCATTCATCTCTCGCATGGGCGCACTTAATCTTTTGGTTCAGCAGCGTTCCGCGACCGCGGGATGACGCGGTTTCCCCCAACCAAGTAAAATACGGGTTTTGAGTCGTAATTAAAGGAAGAATGAATCATGGCAGTTTCAGCGATGGCCGGAATTCCGGCGCTCAAGGATATACATCAGCAGCTGAAGTCCCGCATGGATAAGGCTGTGCAGGATTTTCAGGCGAACCTGGCCTCGACGCGCACTGGCCGCGCTGCGGTGACGATGCTCGACCAGGTAAGGGTGGATTACTACGGCACGCCGACGCCGCTGAACCAGATAGCCCAGCTGACGACGCCGGATGCGAACATGATCGTTATTCAGCCGTGGGATGCGAGCATCATCAGCGAAATTGAAAAGACGCTGCGCACTTCCGATCTTGGCTTCAATCCGCAGAATGACGGCAAGGTTGTGCGTGTTCCGGTTCCTCCGATGACGGAGGAGCGCCGCCGCGAGGTGGTGAAGCACCTGAACAAGGTTCTGGAAGAACATAAGACCGGCGTGCGCAATATCCGGCGCGATGGGAACGATCTGATCAAGAAGGCTTCCAAGGATAAGAAGATCTCAGAGGATGAAGAGAAGCGCTCGCTCGAGGAGATTCAGAAGCTGACGGATGAAGAGATCAAGCGCATGGATGAAATGAGCAAGAAAAAAGAAGCTGAGATCATGCAGGTCTGAAGGACTTGCCGCTTAAGCGAAAGGCCGCTGCATTTTTGTAGCGGCCTTTTTGTTTAGTAGGAAAATGCGTTTAAAGCGATACTGGATATTCATGTATCCCACCCTTTCGCCAAAAGCGCGAAAGAATGGGGCACCAGCGCTCAGAATGGGGCACCCGATGAGATGGCTCTCTCTTTACATCAAGAACTTCGGCTTGTTTTGGCCTGAAAGTGAGCCCGGCAGTTTTCGTTCGAGCTCGGTGCGCACCTGGTTGAGGCCGTACATGCAGCTCTCGAACTTTTCTGAGAGCCGCCCGAATAACGGAGCTTCGACGGCGTACTCGAAGACATCAAATTTCGAGACGATGTAATAGCTTTCCTTGCCGGCGCGGATCATGTCGTAAAGGTTGGCGTTTTCGTTCTCTCGCCACTTATGGACAGATTCCGGATACATGCCGGTGCAGAAGAGCGTGTAGTCGCCGATGTGTTTGCGGATTTCGCGCTCGGCGTCAAAGGAAGGGGCGGTGCCGAGAACGGGGTCGGAGGCGAGCAGCATGTCGCCTACTTCCTTTACCGGGCGGCCCTCATGGTCGTGAATGGGATACAGCCGATCGGAGATGCTGAAGTCAGTCAGCAGATCGGCGATGTAGGTCGTTACTTCGCGGTCGTTGATTCCAACATGCTCGCTATAGCAAGCGGCAACGACATCATGAAAGAACTGGCGCAGTGCATGATCCTGAGGAATCACGTAAACCCTCCCTCTCGTTCACCGGAAGCGCACGTTTCCTTCGATGCTGCCCTGGTGAGGAGCCGCATACTACGTATGGATTACAAATGAATGAATTCGTTTCATAACGCAAGAGACTTATTTGATTCCACCCATAATGGTTAGCACTCGAAGGGCGACATTGCGAGTGCAACATGTTTTATCTTTGAAACGTTTCCATTAATGATTCCCACTATTGAACGGGCGTATTCTGAGTTGCGTGTCTATCCCGGAAGGACATAGCTCATGGCAAAGCAGACTTCCTCAAAGCATCCATCCAAGCCAACCCGCTCGCACAAACCCGCTCGTCACACCCCCAAACCAGCTCCTACGCCCAGCAGTACCGATCAGCCGGTGTTCGCGCAACCGCAGCCTACCCCTGACCCGACATCGTTCAAGACGCCGCATCCTTCCGACACCGGCCTCTACAACAAGGTCAACAACAAGCTGCTACAGGCGATTCCTACGGCGCGTGGCGGAGCTGCGGAACCTGTTCTCACGCTGGCGGAGGTGTATGGCGATCAGGGCGCGGCGAAAACCAAAGCCATTCAACAGGCGGGACAAATTGTCTTTCACTCGGTCGGCGATACCGGCAGCGTGAAAGGGCCTTCCACGCAGAACGAGGTCTCCGACAAGATGGTAGCGGACTTTACGGAATCGAATGCTGCCGATGTGCCGTCGTTCTTCTTTCACCTGGGGGACGTGGTTTACAGCTTTGGTGAAGCGAAGTATTACTACGACCAGTTTTACGAGCCGTACCGCGAATATCCGGGGCCGATCATTGCCATTCCCGGCAACCACGATGGACTGGTGTATTCGGGCGATACGGCATCCTCGCTCGATGCCTTTCTGCGCAACTTCTGCGCGGAGGCTCCGGTGAATTCTCCGGACGCGGGGGCACTGCTGCGTACGGCGGTGACTGCTCCGGGAGTGTATTTCACATTTGACGCGCCTTTCGTGCGGATACTCGGCGTGTACTCGAATGTGCTCGAAGATCCGGGAGTGATTTCGAGCGAAGGCGGGACGAGGGCGGGTGTCACTGATGTACAGCTTACTTTTCTGAAAGCCGCGTTAGCGCGATGCAAGACGGAGAAGTATGCAGGGGCGGTGATTGTGGCCGTGCATCATCCACCCTATACGGGCGGGACGAATCACATGCCGAGCCCGAATCTGTCTGCTGATATCGATGCATGCGCGCAGGCCGCGGGATTCTGGCCGCACGCTGTCTTCTCCGGACACTCGCATAATTACCAGCGATATACGCGTACGGAAAATGGCATGTCGATTCCGTATCTCGTTGCCGGCAATGGCGGGCACTCGCCGCTGTCGAAGCTGCAGACGGATGCGAATGGCAACCCGGTGCGCACGCCGTATCCGATTGACGACACGCTGACGCTGAACAGCTATGACGATACGCATTATGGCTATCTGCGAGTCGTGGTCAATGCGCAGACGATGCGGATTGAGTACCATCCTGAGTCGGACGGCACGACAACGAAGACCCCGGACGACCGGGTGACGGTGAATCTGGCTACGCGGACGGTCGTGGCCTAGCAGTGTCCGGAATCGGGCGCATTTGATCGATTCCGGACGCTTTGAGAGTAGACCGGGGACAAAATAGATCGCGTAAATCATAGGAAATACGCTGGTTAGCAATCGGCGAGGAAGTGGTCTGCCGATTGCTACGAATGTGTTCGTAGATGCCTTTCGTGTTTTGAGAAGTCAACTATTCTCGAGCACATCCCCAAGGCGGTCGTCATTGGTAGTAACTCCGCGGTAGATCAGGAGGGTTATGTCGAACCTGCTTCAGAATCTTCGCTTCAGTGTGCGCATGCTGCTCAAAAATCCTGGGCTGACGATTACCGTTTTGCTGACATTAGCTCTCGGAATTGGCGCAAATACCGCCATTTTTACGGTGGATTACGCCACTTTGCTGGCTCCGCTTCCCTATCCACAGCCGCAGCAGCTGGTGATGGTGTGGTCTAAGATTCAGGGCTTTCATAATGGCGTGTCGGCGGGCGATTATCTCGACTGGAAGCAGCAGAGCACGGCATTTCAGGATTTGAATGCGTGGACGGGCGGTTCGTTCAATATTGCGACCAAAGATCAGCCGGAGTTTATTCCGGGCAATCGGGTGACACCCGGGTTCTACGGGATGATGGGGCTCCCGTTTTTTCTGGGGCGCAATTTTCTGCCGGAAGAAGGGCAGGATGGCAGGGACCATGTTGTGATCCTGGCGCATAAGCTTTGGATGAAGCTGGGCGGGAATCCCAAGATTGTCGGCACGACGATGCAACTTGACGGCGCGCCTTACACCGTCGTTGGCGTGCTTCCGGCAGGATTGTTTGACCGTGAGAATGCGCAGGTGATTGTGCCGCTGGTCTTCAAGCCGGAGCAGATCAACCATGATTTTCACTGGCTACTGGTGATGGGGCGGCTGAAGCCGGGCATCACGATGAAGCAGGCGCAGGCGGATATGGATCGCGTGACGAAGAATATTGCCGCGGCCTATCCGAAGAGCAACAAGGGCTGGGGCTCGTTCGTCGATGCGTTGAAAAATGATTTCCTGCCGAGCGAGCGTATTCTTACGCTGTGGCTGCTGCTGGGAGCGGTTGCTTTTGTGCTGCTGATCGCCTGCGTGAATGTGGCGAACCTGCTGCTGGCCAGAAGCATGACGCGGCAGAAGGAGCTTGCCGTGCGCAGCGCGTTGGGAGCTACGCCGAAGACGATCTTTACGCAGCTTTTGACCGAAAGCCTGCTGCTGGCGTTCTTCGGTGGTCTGCTGGGCATCGGCACCGGCTATGCCATGCTGCGCGGGCTGATGGTCGTGATGCCGGAAGGCACGCTGCCGAGTGAAGCGAATCTCACGCTGAATTTTCCCATCCTGATTTTTACCCTGGCGGCAACGACGCTGGCCGGCCTTCTGTTCGGCTGCATTCCGGCATGGTATGCCTCAAGGATCGATCCGGCGGAGACGTTGAAGGAAGGTGGACGTTCGGGCACGGGGATGGGGCGGCATCGCCTGCGGCGGATTCTGGTGGTGGGCGAGTTTACGCTGGCGCTGGCGCTGCTGGCGGGCGCGGGGCTGACGATTCACAGCTTCCTGAATCTGCAGCGGGTGGATCTTGGGGTGAAGACGGATCATGTTCTGACTTTCTATCTCTCGGTGCCGGATTCGCGCCCGAAAGATCCTGACCGCATTGTGGCGTATTACCGGCAGATTGTTTCCGCGATCGAAGGCGTTCCGGGCGTGATGCATGCCTCCGCGCAAACAGGGCTGCCGCTCGAAGGCTCGGGCTTCGGCATGCCGTTTGCGCTGGCGGATAAGCCGACCTATGCCGATCCTTCGCAGCGTCCGAATACCTCGTTCGGCATGGTGACGCCGGATTATTTTCAGACCTTCGGCATACGGCTGGTGAAGGGGCGTTTTCTGAACGACCAGGACACGGCGTCGAGCGTGAAGGTGGCCGTGGTGAATGAAGAGTTCGTCAACAAGTATCTGAAGGGCGTCGATCCGCTGCAGAAGCGGGTGCTGGTAGAGCAGTTGATTCCGGGCGTGACGAAGCTTGGGCCTCCGATTGAGTGGCAGATTGTTGGCGTCTTCCACAATGTGCGGTCACGTGGCTTCCGCGAAGATTACCCGGAGATGGAAATACCGTTCTGGCAGATTCCGTGGCCGAGCGCGGGGATTGCTGTGCGTACGCAGGAAGATCCTTTGTCGATGCTGCGGAGTGTTTCTGCGGCTGTGCATTCGGTTGATCCGCAGATTGCCGTCGCAGACCCGAAGACATTGGATACCGTGCGGGATGAGGTGCTGGCCAATGACCGGTTCACGCTGATTCTGTTTGCGAGCTTTGCCGCTGTGGCGTTGCTGCTGGCGGCGCTGGGCATCTATGGCGTGATGGCCTTCTCGGTGGCGCAGCGATCGCATGAGATTGCCTTGCGCATGGCGCTGGGGGCTACGAGAAATCGGGTAGTGACGCTGATTTTGAAAGAGGGCGTGATTCTGGCCTGCGTTGGCATGGGGCTTGGTTTGGTGGGCGCTTATTTTGTGGGAAGAGCGATGCGGTCGATGTTGTTCGGCGTGTCGGCGATGGATTTTTCCGCGTTTGGGATTGTGGGGTTTGTGTTGTTGATTGCGGCGTTGCTGGCTTGTTATCTGCCGGCGCGTCGGGCGGCTTCTGTGGAGCCGATGCAGTTATTGCGGCTGGAGTGATGTTGGTATCCCACCCTTTCGCAAAAGCGCGAAAGGATGGGGCACCCGGCGAAAGGATGGGGCACCCGGGCGTTGTTGCGGCTGTCAGGTTAGAGGGCCGAGCTTTGCTCGGCTTCGCACGAACTTTGTTCGTGCCGGTCCTTCGACTCCGCGCTTCGCGCTGCGCTCAGGATGACGGCTCTTTTGATGACTGCTCTGCGGATGACGGCTTTTTCTGATGCTCTGTGTCACGGCGGCTTAATCGATTCGTGGATGAAACAAAAACAAGGCAGCCCGAGGGCTGCCTTGTTTATAGGTGATGAAGCTCAGGTTCAGTCAGCGCTGACGAGTTTGGAGTCGCGGGATTCCAGCTCGGCGAGGCGCTTGGCGAGAAGCTGTTCGAGGTTCTCGAGTGCTTTGCTGAAGCCCTCGATACCTTCTTTCAGCTTGTCATGGGCCATGCGATCGGCTTCGTGCATCTTGTCGAAGGTCGCCTTATCGATGTTGAGCTTTTCAATCTCCAGGCTCTTCGCCTTCTCAGGATCGAGCTTGCGCGGCAGGTCGCCCTGGGTCGAATCGAGCTCTTCGAGCAAGTTCGGAGAGATGGTCAGCAGGTCACTTCCGGCCAGCTCGATGATCTCACCGGTATTGCGGAAGCTCGCGCCCATGACCAGCGTCTTGTAGCCGAATTTCTTGAAGTAGTTGTAAATCTTGGTGACGGACTGAACGCCGGGATCGTCAGCACCCTTGTAGTCCTTGCCGGTGTCTTTCTTGTACCAGTCGAGGATGCGGCCAACGAAGGGCGAGACCAGCGTGACCTTCGCTTCGGCGCAGGCAACGGCCTGATGGATGCCGAAGAGCAGAGTCAGATTGCAGTGGATGCCTTCCTGCTCAAGCTTTTCCGCAGCGCGGATACCTTCCCATGTAGAAGCGATCTTGATCAGGACGCGCTCGCGTGAAATACCGGCTCCTTCGTAGAGTCCGATGATGTCGTGCGCCATCTTGATGGTGCCTTCGGTGTCATACGAAAGGCGCGCGTCTACTTCTGTAGAGACACGGCCGGGGATGATAGCCAGAATCTTTTTGCCGAAGGCAATGGCCAGATGCTTGAAAGCGAGGTTGGCTACGTCTTTATCGTTGGCATTGTCGCCCAGCTCTTTGCGTGCATCGAGCAGAACGCCATCGACGATGGACTGGTATTGCGGCATTTGAGCGGCAGTGGTGATAAGCGACGGGTTGGTAGTCGCGTCCTGCGGCTTGACTTTCTCGATCGCCTCAATATCGCCGGTGTCGGCGACAACGACAGTCATTTCGCGAAGCTGCTGAAGCAGAGACTTTGACATATTTCCTCCTGATTTCGGGGCCTGACACGCAGGGCATCACTCTATTAGATGCGGCGGCGCAGGCAGCGATGCCGATTCGATTATCCCACGATTACCGGGTTTGAGAGCGTTCCGATGCCTTCTACCGTGACTTCCACCGTATCGCCGGGCTGCATGGGAGCGACACCCGCTGGGGTTCCGGTAGGAATTAAGTCTCCGGGAAACAGCGTCATAGCAGCCGTGATATGACGCAGCAGAAATGGGATTGTGAAAATCAGGTCGCGGGTGTTGCCGTCCTGCTTCAGCTGGCCGTTCAGGCGGGTCTGGACCTGGATTCCTGAGTCCGGGTCGATTTCATCTGTGACTATCGGGCCGGTGGGGCAGAATGTGTCGAACCCTTTGGCGCGTGACCACTGGCCGTCGGTCTTTTGCAGGTCGCGAGCGGTGACATCATTCACGACGGTATAGCCGCGAATGTATTGGCGAACGTCTTCGTCGGGGCCAATTTTTGAGCAGCGCTTGCAGATGACGATGGCGAGCTCGCCTTCAAAATCGACGCGCTGCGAGATGGGAGGAATGTGTATCGGCTGGTTGTGGGCGATGAGCGAGGACGGCGCCTTGAGAAAGAGCAGCGGCTCTTTTGGAACTTCATTGCCGAGCTCGGCGGCGTGCTCGCGATAATTGCGGCCGATGCAGACGATCTTGGAGGGGATGACGGGCGGCAGCAGAGTGGCGGTTTCGAGCGGGATTGGGTCGATCTCGGTTTCGCCGGGATATTTTGTCCACGAATCTTCTTCCGGAGGCGGAAGCAGGCGCTCGATCCAGAGGGTTCCGTTGCGGTCGGCGACCCCTCCGTACTGCGGGCCAAAGTCAGACTGGAAGCGGCAGTATTTCATTCAACTCCTCACTGTGGCAGGGATTCTTCAGTTTCCGATGAGCGCAAGCTCTCGTTCTTGTCCTGATCGACGGCGCTGACGAAATAGGTATATTTCACTCCGGGCTTTGCCGTCGTGTCGCGGAAGGCAGCGCCGGCGATGGGCTCCGGCGGCGAGATGCGGGTTGCGCTCGAGGATGATCCGGCTTCGCGGCGGTAAACGATGTATCCGGCGAGGTCATTTTCGGTGTTGGGCGACCAGGAGAGGTCGATGACGTGCTCGTCGGGACTGGCTACGGCTACAAGACCTGTAGGTGCCGCTGGCGGAAAGACGTCGCGGGCGTCGAGCGTAACGGACGGGCTTGGCGCGCTGGCCACTTCGATGCTGTGGCCCTGGAGACTGAGGACGGCTATACGCTGCGCGGTGAAGCGGTAGGTCTTGTCGAAGGCGGCTGACTTGTCATAGGCGCGGCCAGGGTCTTGCTCGGCGGTATAGCTGACTTCGAGTGTCTGCTGCGCTGGCGCTTCCGCGCCTTGTCGTAATTTATCGGATCCGGGTTTGACCGGGGCCTGCGCGAGCACGCGCTGTATCCGGATCAGGTTGCCATTGCCGGAAGCTGGCTGCCAGTGCAGCACGATACCGTCGGCGTGTGTATCGACGGCGAAGGCTGCAGGTTCTTCGGGCGCGGCTCCGGCGACTGAGTACGCGGGATTCGAGGGGCCAGCGGTGCGTTCGTGACGGTTGCGGAGCTCTACGGTGTAGGTAATGAGGCGCGGCGATCCGGAGGCCAGAGCGGGAGGCAGGTGATCGATGAAGTCGGCCTGGAGGATGGGCGCGAACTTCGCATCTCCGGCTGAATCACAGGGGCTTCCGGTTATGCTGCGGCAGATGTGAGCGTCCTGATCGCCTTTCAGCAGCGCGCGGTCGGTGGCTCGCTTGGGCATGGTCCAGTGAAGATGCACGTCGTTCCCGGTGCGAGTGGCAGTGAGATCTCCGGGCGGCTGCGGCAGATAAAGGCTCGGCGCCTGCGGCGGAGCCACCAGGCCACAGCCTGAGAAAAGCGGCACGGTGATGGTCAAAGCCATCAAGACAAAGTGAGATACACGCGTGCGCCGGTCCATTCCTTACCAGCGTAGCACCCCGGTCAGGCGGATTTTTTGAGCAATACGGCGAAGGCGGCTGCGAGGTCAGGATGTTCGAAGCGGAATCCGGATTGGATCAGCTTCTCCGGCAGGACGCGTTGGCTGGCGAGGAGGGCTTCGTCGGCCATTTCTCCGAGAGCCAGGCGGAGAGCAAAGGCGGGCGCGGGAACGATTGCGGGCCGATGCAGGGCTGCTGCCAGAGTGTGTGTGAATTCTGCGTTGGTGACAGGCGTGGGCGCGACGAAGTTGATGGGGCCATTGATTTCCGCCCGAAGGAGATGAAAAATTGCGCTGATCAGATCGGGCAGGGAGATCCAGCTCATCCACTGTTTTCCGGAGCCGAGCCTGCCGCCTGCGCCGATGCGAAAGAGCGGCAGCATTTTTGCCAGGGCGCCTCCGTCGGGTGAGAGCACTACGCCGAAGCGCACAGGCGCGACACGGATTCCGGTCGCAGGCAGGGTGGCCGCTTCCCAGGCTACGCAGGTTTCGGCCAGAAAGCCGGTGCCTGCAGGTGAGGATTCGGTCAGTAGTTCCTCTCCGCGGTTGCCATAGATGCCGGTGGCTGAAGCGCAGAGAAATGCCCGCGGAGGGTGCTTGAGCTGCGACAGCAGGCGAGCAAGTGCCTGCGTGGTGCGAACGCGGCTCTCGACGATTTCTTTTTTGTAGGCTGCAGTCCAGCGGTGCGCGGCCACGTTGGCTCCGGAGAGATGGATGACCGCGTCGAAGCCTTCGAGCAGGGATCGATCTGGTAACGCCGGAGATTGATAAGGCGCCCACACGATTTGAGGTGTGGTGGCGGCGGTAGATTGACGAACAAGTTGAGTTACTGAAAATCCACGAGCGCGGCAGGCACGTACAAGAGATGTGCCGATGAATCCGGAAGCGCCGCTGATGAGAATTCGGGTGGGTTTTTCCATTCGCTCACCGCATTGTTCTTGATTTCGGGAGCCGAAAGGCGAAGACTTTTATCGTGGCGGCAAAATAAAGGCGAAAACTTTCACCACACAAAGTTACATTTTAATGACGGCAACATGACTTCAGATTCATGGCATCGAAGTAAAAAGAGGGTTAGTGGGGAGAAACCAACTATGCCTGGAAAAAGCGAATCAGAGAAGCAGATCGATCCGGCAACAGCTGAATCTTTTATTGCGGAAAAACACATTGGTGAGCGAATCAAACGGCTGCGCCTGAAGAAGTCGATGGGGTTGGTGGAATTAGGCCGCCATACGGGACTTTCGGCGAGTTTCCTTTCTCAATTGGAGACGGGAAGAGTGGTGCCTACGCTGCGTAACCTGGCGCGCATCGCCATGGTTTTCAGCAAAGATCTCTCGTATTTCTTCGAATCCGAGCCACATACCGTTTTCCGCATCCACAAGAAGAGCGATCGCGTCAGGCTGCCGCAAACCGGCGTCGACGATCCTACGTATTACTTCGAGTCTTTGGGATACATGGTTCCGGACCGGCATCTTGATCCCTACTATGCCGAATTTGTGCCGTTGAAAAAGACGGTCGAAGTGCGACCCCATGTTCATCCGGGGCACGAATTTCTTTATCTGCTGGATGGCGAGCTGGATATCCGGCATGGCGATAAGACTCACCTGTTGCAGCCAGGCGATAGTGTTTATTTCGATGCCAGCACCCCTCACTCGTATCGTTGCGCAGGCAGCGTGCCGGCGAATGCGTTGATCGTAACGATGCATCTGCAGCACGTGCAGCAGGCGGCAACACGTACGATCGCCACTTCAGGTGTACGGCAGGCGCAGCCGGCGTCTGGACAGGCGGCTGTTGGAGCTGGATTTGCGCGGCGCGCAGAGCCGTTGAATGCTGTGGTTGCGTCGGCAAATCCGAGGAGCTAAAGGAAAAGGCATTCCACTTCGAGCCAGTCGTCCACACGGCGAACATTCCTAACCTGCATATTGTGAGGCGCGGTGAAGAGAATGCCGGTGCCGGGAAAACGGCGGAAGTGGAGCGGCTGGTCATCGATAAGGTAGTCGGCGTGAATGATGCTCTTATCTCCGCAGAAGACAAAGTGGCTGGGCGGCAGAAACGGGAAGTGGCGGCGCAGCCAGCGGAATTTTGAGCCGAAAGAATTCGGGAATTCCATGGCCCCGGTTGCGATGAAGATTTCGTATTTCTGTGTCAGGGCCTTTACGACGCGCTGGCTTTCGGGCATTACCGGCAGATCTTCAAAGAAATCTTCAGAGCGAAGATAGCCCTCGAGGCGCTCATGCCGGTCGGCAGAAACAATCTCCCATAGCCACTTGCCTTCAAGATCCCCTTTGGTGATGGCTTCGTTGTGATCGCGGTTGTAGCGGATGAGATGTTCTCCGAGAGCGTCCGCAAGCACCTCATCCATATCGATGGCAATGCGCTTCAAATCTCTTCTTCTCCGGGTGCGGCTTGTTTTTTGCGCGAGGAGGCTGGAATCGCGTGCTCGGGGAGCGGGTCGAAGGCGGGATCATAGTAAAGAATGCGTCCGCAGCTCTCGCAGTGGATGCGGTCGTTTTCGCGTACCTGATTCCACATCTGCGGACGGAGAAACATCTGGCAGGCCATGCAGCGCTGGTCTTTGACGCGGGCGAGGCCGGTTCCGCGAGATGAAGCGATACGGTCGTAGTCGGCGAGCAGGTCGGCTTCGACCTTGCTGCGCAGCTCGACGCGGGTTGCGTTGAGCGCATCGAGCCTTGCCTGTTGCTCGGCAGTCTGCTTACGGGCTATTTCTTTTTCCTGATCGACAAATTCCTTGTGCGTGCCGAGTTCTTCGCGCGCTTTGGTGCGGTCGCGCTCCAGCTGCTCGCTGCGCTCCATGCTCTCCAGTTCCTGGTCTTCAATGCGGCGAACCTCATTTTCGGCAAAGGAGATTTCGTGCTGCAGGGCGTGGAATTGTTCGTTGGTCTTTACGCTGCTGGATTGGTCGCGGAACTTTGTAGCTTTCTGCTGCTGGTCTTTGATGTCGCTTTCGAGGCGCCGCCGCTTCGTTTCCTCGACTTGAATGGCCTTGTCAGCCTGCTCGACAGCTTGCGTTTGCACGCGCAGTTTTTCTTCTATGACGGCGAGATGGCGTGGCAGAGCAGCAATGGATTGCTGGAGCTGTTTCGTTTCGACATCGGCCTGTTGCAGGCGAATAAGGTGTTCCAGAGAAGCGTCCATCGTATGAAAGTGCAGTCTAGCACGCGCAGGGCTACACCCCACCCTTCATTGCGCTCAGAATGGGGCACCCGGATGTTCTGAGTTTATTTCAGGGTGCCCCCATTCTGTGAGGCTTGCGTTTCTGCGGGTATCGCGATAAGCAGGAAGGATGCAATCAGGAAAAATTTCGCGCAGGGAATTTCTTGCTTACTCGTCGCTCGCCGCTCTCACATGGTCCGGCCGGGGTCTGTTCGCGGCGGCGACTCCGGCGGTTTTGCAAGCGCCTTGCGGAACACTGCGTGGCGAGAGTAGCGATGGAGTCCGCATCTTTCGTGGGGTGCCGTTTGCCGAACCGCCGGTGGAGGTGCTTCGTTTTAAGCCAACGATGAAGGCGCGTCCATGGCAGGGCGAGCGCGATGCGACCAGGTTTGCCGCGGCAGCCATGCAGCCGGAGCGTCCACGGCTCCAACAGAGCGAAGACTGCCTGTATCTGAATGTATGGGCGCCGGAGGGCAAGGGGCCATTTCCTGTGTATGTTTGGATTCACGGCGGCGGATTTACCGCAGGAACGTCGTTCGATGCCGTGCAGGATGGTGCGAAGTTTGCGCGTGAAGGCATTGTCTGCGTCACCGTTGCCTACAGGCTGGGTGTGTTTGGATTTCTGGATATGGAACCGCTGCTGGGTGCGGAATACGCGGGGAGCGGGAACAATGCCGTACGTGACCTCATCGCGGCGCTCTCATGGATAAAGGACAACATCGAGGCCTTCGGTGGCGATCCGGCTCGCGTAACGGTTGGAGGCGAATCTGCCGGGGCGAAGCTGACTGACATTCTGATGGGGGTGCCGTTGGCGCAGCCGTTGTTTCACCAGATGATTTCTGAAAGTGGTGGCGCAGAGCGCATCTGGCCGCAGCCGGATGCGGCAACAGTTGCAAAGGGGTTCGGCGAGTTGTGGCAAACCCAAACGGGAAATAACGCTGCCGGCATGCTGGCCGCGCCTGCTGCCGAACTGATTGCAACGCAGAAGAAATTCATGAAGGAGTGGCCACGGCATTTTCCTCTGCGCACGGAAATGGATTCGACGCTGATACCGCAGCTGCCGGTCAAGACGATCGGGGAAGGCTCGACGCGCGGAAAGCGCCTGCTGATTGGGACGAACCGTGATGAGAGTGCATTCTTTCTTGGGCCGCATCCGGTAAAGGAAGTGGCGCCTGCGAATCTTGGGAATCTGCCGCTTGCACGATTTAACGAAGTTTTTGAGCAATACAAGAAAATCTATCCGCAGATGCCGGTTGAACAATTGCGCATTCGCGCGGTGACGGCGGAGGAGTATTGGATTCCTTCGATGCGCGTGGTGGATGCGCATGTGCATGGCGGCGGGAAGGCCTGGATGTACAGGATGGATTTTTCCGAGACGAACGGGCGTTTTAAGGGCGAGTCTTATCACTCACTCGATGTCTGGCTGGCATGGGATAAGCCGCATCCTGAAGCTGCCAACCCTGCGGCTGAGGCCACGATGGCGACGCAGATGTTTACGGCGTGGTGCGCTTTCATTCGCGGAGAGACGCCTGCGGCGGGTGGTTTGCCTGCGTGGCCGGAATATCGCAGCGACACTCGCCCGACGATGATTCTGGACACGCAGAGCCGTGTGGAGCAACAGCCGCAGGAGGCAGAACTGCGGCTGTGGGATGGCGTTTTGTAGATTGTTTTGGATCTCTACTCGGCCGGATTTGTTGGAGATCCTTCTTCCCGTTGGTCGTCAGGATGACGATCGAGTCATGCAACTTACCGGAGTAAGTTGGGCTTGTTGGCGGCGAGCGTAGCGATCCATTCGCCGAAGAGCGTGTTCGCCCAGGCGAACCATTCGCGGGTAAATTTCTTCGGATCGTCTTTGAAGTAGCTTTCGTGGATGAACCCGCTGCCAGCAGAGGACGTTTTCACCATGGCCAGAGCATTGCGGATTTCTGAATCGGACTGGCTGGTGAGCGCACAGATGATCTGCGACATGGGCCAGATCATGTCCTTGCCTTCGTGCGGACCTCCGATGCCTTCACCAGCTGTGCCGCGAAAGAACCAAGGGTTCTTTTCGCTCCAGATGAATTTTCTGGTACGCGCGTAGAGAGCTGCATCGGGGGAGCTGGCCAGATACGGAAGCCCGAGAAGACTGGGCACGTTGGCATCGTCCATCAAGAGCTGGCTGCCGAAGCCATCGACTTCATAGGCCCAGATCGTTCCTTCTGACGTTTGCGCAACGGCATGCTGGCGCAATGCCGTCTCGACTTCCGCAGCCAAGGCGCTTGCCTTGTTGGCGAGAGCTGCATCGTGGAGGATGGCGTTCGCCATCTCTGCGAGGTGCCGCAGCGATGTGACTGCGAATAGATTCGAGGGCACGAGAAAAGGAAAGATGCAGGCGTCGTCCGAGGGTCTGAAGCCGGATGCGATGAGACCAACGGGATTGACGGGATTGCCGTAGCCATCGGCAGGCAGCGTTTCCGTTGAGATAAAAGAATTACGCTGAAAGTGATACGGGCCTGCGCCATGTTTGCGCTGCTGCACGATCATGGTATCGACGGCGAGTGTCATGGCCTGCTGCCAGCGCGCGTCAAAGGGGCGCGTGTCGCCGGTGTGCTTCCAGTATCCGTAAGCAAGACGGATAGGATAGCAGAGCGAATCCAGCTCCCACTTGCGTTCGCCCACACCTTGTTTCAGGTCGGTCTTGTCTTCGCGGCTCCACTTAAGCGCGGGCGCATTGAGATCGGCCATGAAGGCGTTCGCGTAGGGATCGATGAGGATGCAGCGAGCCTGACGGCGGATGACGCCTTCGAGCAGAGCGCGCAACGATTCGTCCTTTGCAGCGAGCGGAAGATAGGGCCAGATCTGCGCGGAGGAATCGCGCAGCCACATGGCGGCGATGTCGCCGGTGATGACTGCGGTATCGGGCTTGCCTTCAAACTGTCCCGGCTCGACGGTAGTATCGAGCGTGTTGGGAAAGCAGTTGGCGAACATGGAGGCGATTTCTGCATCGCCGATGCGCTTCTGCGTCTGTTCGATGAAGGCTTCTACGGCGGCGCTGCGGAAACGGCGATCGGATGGGCTGGGGCGTTTCGATGTGCCTGTATCCGCTCGAAGGCTTGAGGGCATGGCTGCTGCGATGGCAGCAGCGCCTGCTGATTTGGCCGCTGATTGAAGCAATGCGCGGCGCGTCCATTCCTGCATGTAAACTCCCGGTTCGTTTTTCTTTGTTCTGTTCCATGGTAAAACGTCGAGCGGACACGGATACGCGATGCACTAGAATGAAGTTTCGCCGCGCTGTGAAATCTTCCCGAGCGGCGTTAGCTTACATTTTCGGGGGTTTGACGTGCGTCGTTTGCTTGCTTGTATCTCAACGTGTGTATTGGCTTCCACGCTTCATGGCTACGCGCAAAGACAATGGACCGTGGCGGACATTTACGGCAAGGGCGGATTGACCGGCCATTCGCCGGGCGAGATGACGTGGGCTCCAAACGGCAGCAGAGCGATCTATATCGGCGACGATGGCGACCTGATGGAGATCAGCAGCGCGACGACGAAGTCAAAGAAGGTGCTGAGCCACGAGAAGCTTGCGCCGATTATGAATGCGCAGCTCAATGAAAAGGACCGCGATCACCGCGCGCGTTATGGCGAGCCGGATTACACCTGGGCTCCGGATTCGCAGCACCTGCTCTTCGACACCAACGGCACGCTTTGGATCTATGACCTGAAGAACAGCACGGGCACTGAAGTAGGCCATACCGGACAAGGCAGCGGCGATGATCCAAAGTTCTCACCGAATGGGCAGTACATTTCCTACCTGCACGATCACAATCTTTACGTCGGGCGCCCATCAGCTGCAGCAACTGCCGTTACCAACACGCATGAGCCTACGCTGCTGAATGGCGAGGTGGACTGGGTTTACCTGGAAGAGCTGGACGTGCGCAGCAACTACTTCTGGTCGCCTGATTCGAAGCAGCTCGCCTATCTGCAGATGAATGAAGCAGCGGTGTCGCTGTATCCGATTGTGGATTGGATTCCGACGCATGCGGGTGTGGATGAGCAGCGCTATCCACAACCGGGCGATGCCAACCCCGGCGTGCGCGTCGGCGTGGTGAGTGCGAACGGCACTAAGACAACATGGCTGAAGGTTCCAATGGAGGCGGGGCAGGATTATATTCCGCGCTTCGGTTGGCTCGGTCCGGGGATGGTGTGGGTCGAAGTGCTGACGCGCGATCACAAGCACCTGAACCTGTACTTTGCCGACGCGCGCACTGGCGACGTGAAACTTGCGCTGGCGCAGAATGACGATAAATTTTTCGACGAGGCTTATGATGTGAACTTTTTCGCGCCGGGTGAATTTCTCATCACCAGCTGGCGCGATGGCCACACGCATATCTACCACTACAAATACAACACGGCGAATCCTCTGGATGGACCGGCACAGCCGGTCGACCAGCTTGAGAATGGCGACTACGAGGTTGGCTCCATCAAGTCCATCGATGTGCCGGGGCACACGGTTTATTACCTGTCGAACGAGAGCGATCCGCGACAACAGCTGCTGTGGGCCGTGAACCTGGACGGCACCAGCAAGCGGCGCATCTCGAAGACAGATGGGATGCACGATCCGGATTTCGCTGAGGGCACGTCTACTTATTTCGATCACTACTCCAATCAAGCAACGCCACCTGCGATGGATATCTGTCACGCGGGAACTGTCTGCCAACAGATATGGCGTGGGCATCTGCCGGAGGGCTACGAGATGGTGAAGCCGGAGATGCTGGAGCTGAAGGCCGCCGATGGTAAGACGACGATCTATGCGTCGCTGCTTCTGCCTCCGGGAGCGACGTCACCGGCAAGCGTGCCGCTGATCAATAATCCTTATGGCGGACCGCATGCGCAGACGGTGCGCGATAGCTGGGGCGGCGCCGGCTACTACTTTGACATGCTATTGACGCAGCATGGCTTTGCGGTGCTGCATGTGGACAATCGCGGCATGGGCGGACGCGGGCGCGACTTTGAGCAGGCTGCATATCGAAACTTCGGTCCGGTACAACTGAGTGATCAGATGGCGGCGATTGATCAGGTTCTCGAAAAGTATCCGCAGCTTGATAAGAATCGCCTGGGTTGGTGGGGCTGGAGCTGGGGGGGCACGTTCACGCTCAATGCGCTTTCCCATTCTGATCGTTTTCGCGCCGGCGTTTCTGTGGCTCCGGTGACTGATTTCCGTAATTACGATTCGATCTATACGGAGCGCTATCTCGGCCTGCCTGCGGAAAATGCGGACGCCTACAAAGATGCTTCGGTGCAGGAATCGGCGAAGAATTTGAAAGGCCGCTTACTGCTGGTGCATGGAACAGGCGATGACAATGTGCACTTCGCCAATTCGATCCAGTACATTCAGAAGCTGATCGACGCGAAAGTCGCGTATGACTTCCAGCCCTATCCACGCAAGACACATTCGATTGCCGGGCCGGTAGCGCATACACATCTCTTCGAGCGCATTCTCTGGCAGTTTGAGACTTACCTGAAGCCGACTGGAGCCGCGCAGTGAGTCATCCGGCAGAGCGCGCCGATTCTCATGATCTGATTCGCGGACGCACCACGGTAGGGGATTTCGAACTGACTGTTTTAAGCGACGGCTTTTACTTCCTCGATGGCGGCGCGATGTTTGGCGTTGTGCCGAAACCATTGTGGGAGAAGCGCGCTCCTGCCGATGAACAGAACCGCATTCTGCTTGGGCTGAATACGGTCGTTGTTCGAACCGGGAAGCACACGGTTGCGATCGAGACTGGAATTGGTAACAAACTCAGTGACAAATTAAAGTCTATTTACGGAGCGCAGGAAAAATTGCCTCTGGCCTTTGCCACAGGGGGGATCAACCCAGAAGGAAGTCTCCGACGTCGTCGCTTCTTCGATCGACTCCGAGATCTTCCGCAAGGAATACGCGACCGTCTCCGACGGCGACAGCAACTGGCAGGGACTTAAGTTTCCCACCGGTGATGTCTATCAATGGGAAGGCGATTCGACCTACATCCGCAAGGCCCCGTACTTCGACGGCATGCCCGCAAAGCCTGCGCCGGTCGAGGATATTAAGAGCGCCCGCGTTCTCGCTGTACTCGGCGACAGCGTGACCACCGACCACATCTCGCCCGCTGGTTCCATCAAGCAGAACGGCCCGGCTGGAAAATACCTGACGGAAAACGGCGTCAAGCCTGCCGACTTCAACTCCTACGGCTCACGCCGCGGCAACCATGAAGTCATGGTTCGCGGAACCTTCGCCAACGTGCGCCTGCGCAACAAGCTCGCCCCCGGAACCGAAGGCGGTGTTACTCGCCTGCTGCCCGAGGGCGAGCAGATGAGCATCTTCGATGCCAGCGTGAAGTATGCTGAGCGCAAAACGCCGCTCGTCATCCTCGCCGGAAAAGAATACGGCTCTGGCTCCTCGCGTGACTGGGCGGCAAAAGGCCCGCGTCTGCTGGGAGTTCGCGCCGTCATTGCGGAAAGCTACGAGCGCATCCACCGTTCTAACCTGGTTGGAATGGGCATTCTGCCGCTGCAGTTTGCAGAAGGGCAGAACGTCGAAAGCCTCGGCCTGACCGGCGAAGAAGTATTCGACTTTCCCGGCCTCAAGTCGCTGCTCGACGCAAAATTCGCCAACGGAAAGACTCTGAAGGTGAAGACCACTACTCCCGACGGCAAGACTAAGGAGTTCGAGACCAAGGTCCGCATCGACACACCCCAGGAAATCCTCTACTACGAAAACGGAGGCATCCTGCAATACGTCCTGCGCCAATTGGCCGCGAAGAACTAAGTCGCGGTTGTCAAATTGCCGTCATTCTGAGCGAAGCGAAGAATCTCCAAAGCGGGCTGGAAAAAGAAAAGCCCCGGTTCAATCCGGGGCTTTTCTTTTAATCAAATTGTCATCTCGACAATGAACGAATGAAGCGGAGAGATCCTGCTTTTCACTTCGTCCGGCTCAATTTCTTATGAGGAACTAAATCCCCATCCCATACTCAGCCGACTGCATCTCGTCCCCGGCATGCGAGTACAAATCATAAGGGGTGCGACGGTTAAACTTGTACCGCAGCCGCAGTTCTCGGCCCACATATACCCCCAGCGCGACAACGCCCAGCGCCACCGAGCTCCAGCCGATCGCCTTCAGCGCAACGGCGGCCTCTTCCTTCTTCCTTAGACATGGCAGAACAATCACGACAGCCTTCTTTCCCGACTGAAAAATCTTGCGCTTTAAGAGCGGCTTCATGCCGACATGATAGCGCAAATCGGCCGCGTTTTGCCCGCTATGGTCCACATCGGGTGACCATGCGCATATCTTTAGACGCACTTTTCAATCTGATGCAGCCAATAGACTTTTTGTTCCGGTGAAAGAAAACTTGCCTCAACGGAATTAGCAGCCAGCTCCCGCAGGTGTTCCTCGGTGAATTCGAAAGCTTTCTGCACCAGGCGGTACTCGCCTTCAATGTCGCTGCCGAACATCGCCGGATCGTCGGAATTGATCGTCACCATGAATCCTGCGTCAAAATATCGCCGTACCGGGTGCTCCTCCAGCTTTACGCAACAGCCCGTCTTCAGGTTGGAAGTCACACAAATTTCCAGCGGAACCTGCCGCTCCGCCAGCACATGCATCAGCTCTTCGTCGTGAATCGCCGTCAGCGCATGGCCCAGGCGCTCTGCACCGATATTCAACGCGCCCCAGATGCTTTCCGGCCCCATCGCTTCACCCGCGTGTGCCGTCAGCCGTAAACCCGCATCCCGCGCTTCGACATACAGGTCGCGAAACATCTCCGCCGGCCCCTTCCGCTCGTCGCCGCCGATCCCAATGCCGATGATGCTCGGGTGCTCCCTCCGC
>Ga0206951_1029_pt1 | contig 40612 bp, 31 predicted proteins | sample Alteio_BWOrgHeat_38_FD_152974 | JGI IMG/M metagenome (GOLD analysis project Ga0206951, IMG submission 152974) | Enriched cells from forest soil in Barre Woods Harvard Forest LTER site, Petersham, Massachusetts, United States -... | ecosystem: Environmental > Terrestrial > Soil > Temperate forest >... | reverse complement strand
CGCGGCTTGCTCACCAGGATGCTGCTCTGGGTTACATCTTTTCCAGCTTGCCTGCCCAGGGGCTTACCGCTCAATAATATTTTCACCGGGATCGGCTTTTGGTCCCCGCTTCCCATCACAATAAAGACCTTCCTGGCGGAGAAATGCAGTTCCAGGGTAGCCTGGTTCTCGGCCGAAATGACGCGGCTCGGATAAACAATCCAGGCGCCTTGCAGCGCCCAGGTATCCGTCGGCAAGGTTTGCGGGAAATGGTACTGTCCTTTCAGGTCGCGTGTCATCGCTTCCGGGCCGGCAAAGCGTTCGGCGCGGGCATAACCAAAATACGTTTCCGGTGTGAGCGGCACCGCGGTTGGTTCTTCTCCGGCGGAGACCGGCGCGGCCTGGCCTTTGAGGCCCAAAAGATAGCGGATGTTATTCTCCGTCACCGCATAGTCGCCTTCGCCAAAATGAGTGTAAACCACCTGTCCGTTTTTATCGATGAGGTAATGCGCCGGCCAATAGCTATTATTAAAATTCTGCCAGGTGACAAACTGGCTGTCGAGCGCGACCGGGTAGAGGATACCGTCCTGGGCAACCGCGTTTTTCACATTGGACAAGTCTTTTTCAAAATCAAATTCCGGCGTATGCACGCCGATGATGATCAGGCCCTGGTCATGGTATTTGCTGTACCAAGCTTTTATATAAGGCAGGGTGCGAATGCAATTGATGCAGGAGTAGGTCCAGAAATCGATTAAAACCACCTTGCCCTTCAAGCCGCTGAGTTGCAAGGGCGGGGAATTAATCCAGGCGCTAATGCCCTCAATGGCGGGAGCGGGGTAGGGCTGGGCCAGGCCCTGCTCCAGTTCAATGGCGGCGCTGGTGAGCGGCGCGGCTTTTGCGTTGATGCCGCCGAGATGGCCTTCAAAATAAATCATATAGCCGACGGTCGCGATGATAATCAGGCCGAGCAACTTGCGAAAAACAACAGTACGCGTTTTAAAAAAGCCAAATTTTGGCATGATGCTTCTCCCAAAGAGTGCGATGATGAGCATGGGCCCGGCGGCACCGGCCGCAAAAGCCAGCAGGGTTAAAAAGCTCAGGAAGTTGGTTTGTTGAATGACCGTTTGCACGATGACTGCAGCCAGGATCGGGCCGGCGCAAGGTGTCCAGATCAGGGCGACCAGGCCGCCAAAAACAAGACCACCGATAAAATCGTCCTGCGGTCTGTTCACCGAAGGAAGACGGGAGCCGACGTTGGCCAGCCGTTGCGTGAGTTGCGTGAATTTTTCCGTCAGGTAGCTCGAAATCATGATGAGACCGAGCAAAAGAAGTAGGCTATAGGAAAGATGACGGATGAGGTTGAGGTCGACGCCGGAATATTGTACGAGCTTGCGGGAGAAAAAAGTAAAGAAGGCGAAAATCAGCACAAAGCCTAGGATGATGCCGAGTGGCCTCCGTTTGCTGCCGGTCAGGGAGCCAGCGAGAATAATGGGGAGAATAGGGAGGATGCAGGGCGAAATAATCAGTGCGAAGCCTTCGAGGAAACCCAGGCCAACATTCAAAAGATCGACAGACATAACTTACGTCCTTGTGGTTATCTCCTTAAGATAGCACAAATTATCTTGAAAACACTCGGGATCGATGACGCTGACAGGGGCACCAAGGGCCTCTATCCGCTAAAAGTCGCCGCCCAATTCGTGTAAAATAGGTCTCAACAGAGGTGAGGGAGGGCTGAAGGTGCCGAAAATCATTGTTCGCTCGTGGGGGAGTCGTATTCTCGGGGCCTTGACCGGCTGTCTGCTAGGCTTGGCCTTGATCGTCGGCTCTTTTGTCCTGGTCTTTTGGAATGAGGGTCATGGCTTGCATACCGTTCAAGCGCTGCAGGAAACGGAGCAAGTCCTCGTGAGCGTGCCGATCGCTCCGATTGATCCCCAAAATAACCTGCGTCCGGTATATTTCAGCGGCCTGGCGACGACGAGCGAAGTTCTGAGAGACGCTTTGCTGGGGGTGTCACAGCAGGCGCTTATTCTGGTGCGCACCGTTGAAATGTATCAATGGGAGCAGCACACGGAAGCCGAGACGCAGCCACAATCGGGTGGCTCGGGGCGTGAAGTGAAAACCTATACCTATCGCCCCCTCTGGTCGGAACGCTTGATCCGCAGCGCTGACTTCAAGGAACCCCAGGGCCATCAAAATCCCGAAGTTCTGCCCTTTCAATCCAGAACGCTGCAAGCCAAGAGCGTGAAAGTGGGTGATTATAATTTACCGCCGGAGTTTGTGAGGAAAATGAAAGGCGCGACCATGCTGGATCTTTCTCGTCAGAATCTGACTGCGCTGCAGCAAAAAACCAGCAAGCCGGTGCGACACCTCGACTATCGTCTGTATGTCGGCGAAAATCCACAAGAGCCGGAGATCGGTGATCTCAAGATCACGGTTTCCGAAATCTTGCCGCAAACGGTCAGCGTGCTTGCTCAGCAAACCGGTAAAACGGTGCAGCCTTACCTCGCGCCCTCGGGCCAGCCTGTGGGGCTACTGGCGATGGGAGCGCAAGCGCCGGGACAAATGATTCAACAAGCCGAAAGCAAAAATAGAATGCTGACCTGGGTTTTTCGCCTGCTATCCTTCTTCATGATGTTCATCGGCTTTGCCCTGATTTTAAGGCCGATCGTCGTTTTCGCCGACCGAGCGCCCTTTTTTGGCAGACTGATTGACTTTGGCGGCGGCCTGCTGGCCTTTACCGGCGGTCTCTTCTTGTGGGCGCTGGCCACCGCCCTTGCCTGGTTCGCCGTCCGGCCAGTCTGGTCGCTGAGTTTGATCCTGATTATTCTGCTCTTCTGCTACATTATGTTCACCCATCATGAAAAACAGGGTGATTGACAAGATGTTTCTTATTGAGACTGAATACGCCATCGCGAGCCGGGGACGGGGCGCTAGTTGCCTCAAAATTCAATGTTACTGAAGAACATAAAATAAACAAGTCACCGGCTTAGGTTGGAGTTCTTAATTTTCCCTTAAGCCTAGCTGTGTTATAAAGTAAATCTTCGATATTCCCTCCCACCACGTTGTTGGTGGCGAGAGAGTGAACCGAATATTTACGTGATAACAGAGGTTTCGCAATTACTTCAGGTCTAGGTGGGTTATGTTGCCAGGGTCAAGGATAAGTATAGAAGAAAGCCGTGGAGTGTTAGCGCTTGATCCTGAGGAGGAGAAAGCGAGGAACGAAGCGGCTGCAAGAAAGTATACCCGAGAGCAAGAGCGCATAGCAGCTGTTAGGAAAATGATAGCATTCGTAGAAACGAAGGATGACTTTCTCGGCCGGCAGGAAGCAAAAGGGCAAGAGGCGAAGTTGCCTGAAGAAAAAGGAGGGCTGAAAGCTCAACTGGTTCAACAATTAAGCGCTTTATTACCTGAAGCAAAAGCAGGTTTACCGGAAGCAAAAGCAAGTCTACCGGAAGATCAGGCGGCGGCTGAAGCCGCAGTCAGAGCCGAAGCGAAAAAAGTCGAGGTTCTACGCAGTCTTATACGGACTCAAATTCTTTCAAATGACACGCCGGAGGCGAAGCGCCTTGGTGATAAGGCCTTCGCGGTTGAACTGATGTTGGCTGAGCAATGGCCTAATAATTTGGACTCCGACACTTATGAGCTCACCTGTCCGCTATCCTATGACACCATTCCGGTTGGCATGCGTGTGCCGTTGGGTAACTATGTTTATGATCGACGCGAACTTAATAAATATTTTAAATCCCCTTTTGCCTATCAGCTCAACGCGCTTTCCTCGGCTGTTGTTGCAGTGCGTGACCAGAACCGTCGTCCTCTCACCCCAAGAGAACTCGCGTATCTTGCGAAGTGCAAGGTCAGAATTGATAGAGAGGAGCACATTTCACCATTGGGCAGCTTAGCAAGCCGCTCCTTCACGGCTATCTCACTCCTAATCGACCCCATATACACCCTTTTCCCCCGGTTTCGCTTTTTTCCCATCGCTATCCATATAGGCGCAATCTGCGGTGGCGCTATAGGTTTACTACTCAGCATCTTTCTGGTTGCGGGGATTATCGGTGCTTCTCTGACGCCAATCAGTTTGCCTGCTGTTTTAGGGATGGCTGTGCTCTGCGGCATCGTTAAATACAAAAGACAAGAGGGCGTCCGCTCTCGGCAAGACTTTTTGTTGGGTTTCTTGTCGGGTTTTCTTGGTGGAGCGATGGCTTTTCTTTTAGCCTATCTTGGGCCGGTGCTGATTGCTGGCCTGGGAGCGGCTTCTCTCCTTTCCTCCACCTCGGTTGCGGCAGGCACGGCCATTTGGGCCGCCATTATTCAACCGGTGATCCCTGCTGTTTTGGGTGCCGTGGCCGCTGTGCGGGAATATTTTACACCCGGCGCTATGCAAAAGACCTTTGATAGTTTTTATTATTATAGCTGCTTTCTTCCTCACCTTGCCTCGATTGCCGCCGGTGCGGTGGCCGGCGCTGTACTCGCCGCGGCGGTTGTCACAGTGGTCGCCGGTTGTGTGGGGATTATTGCGGTTGGCTCTTCTATTGCTTCCTGTTTCCGTCGACAACAGCCGGCAGACGCTCTGCGTGTGGCTGCAGCGCATGAGCAGGGCCCGCAGGTGTGGCCGCCGCGGCTAGTTCAATTTTCCACGCTAGGTGTGCAGGTGGCTTTTGGCAGTCAGGCAAATGGGCCTGTGCGGGGAAGTTCTGGAGCACGCGCATCTGGCATAGCAGAGGAAAGTCCTGGAATACGCGCATCTCGCATCGCGGAGGGGGGGGTGCCTCAACAAGGCGGCCGCCGAACAGGACTTTGGGAACAAAACAGCCTGCCGCAGGGTGGCTCAGGACCGGGGTTGCCACAACAACAGCAACCAAGGCTGTCTCAGTAGGCTGTCTTGTAACTCGCCTCTAAATATTCTTCTTGTACTTCCTACCCCGACTTTTAAACCAGTCATCCCCATAAGACACAAAAATCTCCTCTCCCTTCTGAATCGTCCGGTCTGCCCGGATAGTCGCAACCCGCTTCTTCATGCTAATCACATAATCGGCGTTCGCGTCGTCAGAATGGTTGTAAATGCTCCCGTACCCCAAAAACAAGGCATTTTTCCCCTTGGCGTCAAAATAAAAATTTTCAAAAGCCTTGGTGCTGCCTCTTGAGAGAATAAAGTAGCACTCTTCAATCAATTCGCCTTTGCGCAATTTTTTTCCGGCAAAGACGCCATAGCCCTGTTTGGGTGATTTTTTAACGTAGATTTTATTGAGAAATAATTTGGTTTTCATAAGTGGGGCAATTTATATCAATTCCCATGGATTTTGACAAGAAGCTATTCTTCAAGGCAAGGTGAAAGCAGTATATATTAAGTGTAATAGGCATATTATTGGCCGAGGCTCATGCAGAAGAAGGGAGATGCTGCGCTGTTGCGGCAGTTGCCGCAGGGCTAAAATCCTGAGATGATCTCAGCTATGAAAACAGTGGAAATTGTTCCTTACAATGCGTGCTGGCCTGACTTGTTTCGAGCCGAAGCAGCGCGCATTCAAAAAGCCCTGGGCCCGGAGCTCAGGGAAATTTATCACATCGGCAGCACGTCTATCCCCAATATGCCGGCGAAGCCCGTGGTGGATCTCATGCTTAGCTGTGAAAATCTGGATGCCATTGGGGTGATTGCCGAAAAATTAGCTAATTTGAACTATTACGGCCTTCGCCGCAGCGTCATTCCGCATCGCAGTTTTTTTGCACGTCGCGAGAGTGCGGAAGTCAGTTTTAATCTGCATATTCGCGAACGGGGCGATCCGCAAATCAATCGCCATGTGAATTTTAGAGACTATATTAGCCAGCATCCCGAGGAAGCGCGCGCTTATGCGAGCCTGAAAAAACACCTGGCTGAAAAATATCCCGATGATCTCACGGCTTACGTGAAGGGGAAGGAAAAGTGGGTTCAGGAAATAGATGCCAAGGCCAAGCAATGGCCGGAAAGAAAGCGAAATTATCTTCTTCCCCCGACCGGACCCGCGGCCCAAGATTGGGCGCGGGAAAAGCTGGTCAAGGCGATGGAAGCCAACATGAACGTGCACATGACGCATTTTGCCCAATATTTAGATCCGGTTGAGCTAGTCCGTATCCCGGGTTTTACCATCGTCAATTCCGGACTGCCAGATGACACCTTTAATTATGTGCTGGAAGCGGATTTCACCGCGGCGGACGCTGAACAAAAGATCGAGGAGGTCACGCATTTTTTCCAGCAAAGGAAGGTCCCCTTTTCTTGGTGGGTGAGTCCCTATGATCGACCTCAGGGCTTACCCAGTTTTTTGGAAAAACAAGGCTATGTGAACGCCGAGAATAGCGTTGCTATGTACTTTGATTTAGATGCCTGGGACGGAAAAGAGAACCCCCACCCACGGCTAGAGATTGTTCAGGCCCGGGACGCGAAAACCTTGCTGGATTTCGCGCGGGTGCTGGCCCCAGAGGAGGACTGCTCCAAAAAATATTTTTCTTGGGTTGCCGCTGTTTTAACCGATGAGGATCCCATTGAATATTATGTCGGCTATGTTGATGGCAAGCCGGTAGTGCGTGGTCTCTCCTGTTATTTCGCTCAGGTGGCCGGTTTGCATTGGCTCTCGACGCACCCTTCCGAGCGTCAGCAAGGCTATGGCCGGGCTATGCAGGAGTTTCGCTTAAAGCGGGCCAAGGAGTTGGGCTATCATATCGCAGTTTTGCAGGCTTCGAGTGAGGGCTATCCGCTTTATAAAAAGCTGGGCTATAAAGAGTGCGGCGTTTTTAGAGAGTTTAAATTAGTGTTGGCTTGAAGAGGTCTTATTTTGATCAATGTATTGATAAGTTCTTCAACTTGTTTTAAGCTAATCGAGCAGAAATGTAGAAATAATGACAACACACAAACAGGATTAATATGCCAATTCTATCAGCCGAGACCCGGGAGAAAATTCTACAAAAGGGCCGACTTGTTTACACAGCCTATGCCGCCTTGAATTTGGCCACTGATTCTCGAGTGGCGGTTAAATTCCAGAATATGAATTTCAATGAATACCTGAACGACCTGATTGCCAGCGGGCAAACGGGAGCGGATCTTGTAGTAGACGGCGTTGTTTATAAAATTCACCTGATTGACGCCGACGCTGAGTATTACAAAGTGGTCATTACCGATGAAGACGGCAACCCGCCCCCGGCGGTTACTCCAAAGGCGCTGGATGATTACACGCCGGCGGATGCCCTGGCTTTGTGGGCCAATCATAGCGTGTTGGTCAACAAGATCAATCCTTTAAAGCTTGCCCTGGAGTTCAGCAGTGATGCTACAACACAGCGGATCGGCGGCGATAAAATCGATCTTTACGCCATTCACATTCGCAATTTATATCGCCTGTTACAGAATTTAAACGATCCGCAACGTCCACCGCATGCTTTGATTGAAATGGCGACGGGCTCAGGTAAATCATTCACCCAGGCCTTATGGTGGATGGTCCTTCACTTGGCCCAGGTTCCCGCGGTTTTCGCCGTGCCGACCCCGCCGCTGGCGGGCGCGCTCAGAAGCGAATTTCGACGCTTGCTTCCGGATTCGATCGCCGACGCGGCTGACATCACGTCGCACGCTGATCTGCTTAGCTCCCGTTGGCAGGCCTTAAGAGATCAGCCCGGTGAATTATTTGTAGTGATCGACGAGCAACATGAAGCGATGCGCAAAGAACTCTTCTCACGACGTTTACGCGAGCTTCGCACCAGGCAGCCGCTCCTGTTTCTGACCGCGACCCCATCCCTGAGCGCTTATGAAATCGTTTCCGACCCAGAGGCAGTGCTTGAACTTTCACGTGCTAAAAAAGAAAGCCTGGGACTGGCCCAGCGGGCCAAGAATATTTCATCGAAGGCGAGGCGCCTTCTGGATCGTGTGACCACCACCTGGAAACAAAAGCTGCTGCTGGCTATCGTGGAAACGCTGGAACCGGAGAGAACCAGCGCCGCGCATAACTATGTGGAAGAAGTGGAAAGGACCTTTAGCTTACGGGACGGAGCGGACTTTCACGTTAAAAAAGCCGAGATCAAGTTAACCGACGAGGACGGCCTGCGGCATTATGTGAGATGGAACCTAGAAAGCCCGATCGGCGAAAGGGCTCTCGTCCATGCAACCTCTCACGACGCTGTGGTAAACATGACGATTTTGGCCGGGAAGAAAGACCGAGAAGAAATCGAAGGCGCTCGCGGCCGCAGATCAACTTTGATGAGAGAAGACGCCTACCGCAAAGGGAATCGCGTTCCCCGTAAAGACGTCTATTTAACGCTGCAAATGAGCGAAAATCCGGATGAAATCCACCGTGAAGAATATGCGAAAAGGCACCAGGATCAACGCCAGAAGACCGTCACCGACTTGCTTCGCGCGGACCTGGGTCTGGCGGAGGGAAGTCGCGAGCTGAACGCCATGCAGGAGGCGATTCAACAAAACGTGGATTTTTCCTGTCATCATGACTATTTGGACTATCGCATCCAGCATGGCTTGCTTGAGAACGCGCTGGAATACTTGACCGGTTACGACAGCGTCAAGCTGGATCGCATGCGGCGCGATAATTTAACCGGCTTGGTCGCTGGCGTCCGCGACAACCTGGCGATGTGGCATCTAACGACGGTCGAGGATGTTGCTACCAGGCTGGTTCCGGAGCTCATGAGGTGGTTGTCAGACCAAGGATTGAATAGGCATCCTCCCTTAACCAATCAAGTGGCAACCCTGATCGCAACGATGATCTTTCTCATGGCCAAAGAAACAGACCCGCGCATGCTTGCGCGCATGGTTGATAATTGGCAATTAGACAAGATCCTCCATGACGGCGTTTTTGCCAAATTACCGATAAAGCTTGCTGAAGCAGGCGCTGCAGGAGAACCAGCAAGAGTCCTCTGCGATCAGTTAGCAGACTATCTGGAAAAGCACCGAATGGTGTATGTCATGGGGAATCTGGAGCACGCGGAGACCCCCATTCAAGCCGGCAAGCCTTTTTACGAGCTCAAAGCGGCGACTACCCCCTTAAAACCGGCAGCCACGAAGCGCAAACTGGGCATTTTTGAACAGATGGACCCTTATTTGCATCAGTTTAGTTATCAACCGCTGAGTCTGATACGTGAGCAAAAGCAGGAGATAAAAGGCGCTGCACCAGGTCTGATACGGGAACAAAAGCAGGAGATAAAAGATGCCCCAGCCGAACCCGGCCAATACGATGAGGTAGAAACAGTCGATTGTCTGTTTAGGCTGGGCTTGGTGGGCTGCTATGTCACCAGCGAAAAAACAGTCGGCTTTAATGACCCCCATTTGCAGCATGTGGGTATTCTGGTCGACTCCAACGATGATTTTCTGAATCAACCCGATGTCATGATCCAGGCCGCCGGACGTAATCGTGGCTTGAATCCGGCTCGCCGCCCCTATTGCATCACCTCGACGGATTATGGCGTGACGCTGACCTTTGAGCCCAGGGATTTAGAGCAGGCCGGGGCTCGCCGCGCTTATTGGAAAGCAAAAAAAGCATATCATCAGCAATTAATCGATAGCCTTAAAATCAGGCTGTCAGAGGAGATCCAGCTTTTCATCGAACAGAACATTGACGCCGAAGGCGAGCTGGATGAGGGCTTGCTGCAAGAAAAATGTATCCCGATTTTACTGAAGGGCTTTGATCGCTTGTACGTTGACAATGAACATGATTTCGCCCAGACGCGCACGGAATTTATTGCTTTGCTGAAGGGGATGCAAGCGCAGATTATCCAAAAGACGCAAGCGATCCGCAAGACCTATCAAACACCGATCTTCGTTAAAATTATTGGAACCTTGTCCGATCTCCTTGCCAAGATTCAGCTGTACTTCAAGACCAAGTCGAGCCGCGCGGAGTTAGTCGCGGCGCTTAAGGCGCCAGGTTCCAATCCGTCTTCCGCGGATAAAACCTATGCGCATATTATTGCTTCCTATAGTTATAAACGAGTCGCACTAACGCAGAGCGTGGGCCTTAAGTTAGCCAAGATGATGGGTGATAAAGCAAAGGCCCTGGTGTTTAAAGCGGCTGCAGCGTCAGCGCGCTATTTAAAGGCGGGCGTGGAAAACCCTTTTGACGATAATTTTCGATTCAAAATCGCGCCAATCCTGCTGCAGCATGTGATCAAGCCCGAGCATCGCGCCGCTTTGCAAGCGATGATCAATCGCAAGCCCTGGTTGGGCGCAGCGGCTAAATTCTGGCTGGAAAACAAAGAGCGACTGGAACAGTTGAGGAACAGCCAGGACCCGACGGTGTTCTTTAACGTAGTGTTCAAACCGCTGCTGTTACAAGACGCCGAAATTGCCGCCTATGTGGAAGAAAACCAGGTGGTCTTCGATGAAAATCTCCTGAAAGACAAGGCAGAACATCTCCAGCAAACGGTTGAGGAAGTGAATCGGGAGGCGAAGCAGTTAGCAGCGGGCATGGACCAGATTAGGACAGAGTTCAGCTCGTTTCATGTGAGACAGAGAGAAGAGACGGAGTCCAGGTTGGAGGCAATCGCGAAACAGGGGAAAGAAGAATTCCAGCGAGTGGCTGAGCACTATGTTGCTGAGGCAGAGGCCATGCCGGCTAAAGTGATGGGGGTTCTGGAAGAATTTTCTAGGCGATTTGATTCATCACGGCAGAAGGGTTTTGCTAGTAAAGCAATAGCAGTGCTAAATGGAGCCGTTTTAGCTGTGTCGAGTAGGAACGCAGCGTTGAATGATGTTTTTAAGCAGAGAATCTTACATGACTGCCTTTGCCCCCTCCTGGATCGTGAATCGAATGAGGTGATGCAGAGAGTGCTAGCTGACCCTGGTTATGACTGGTCTATAAACTTGCTTAAGCATTGGAAGGACGCGCGGTTCAAAGCGAAAAGCGCTATGGAAAAGCTAGAGATTTTAGTCGAAGCAACGCTAACTAAGAAAAAAGATAGAACGGATGTTTTAGGAATTTTAAATAAGCTCAAGCCTCAGGAAAGCAAGGAAGCTGGCGCGGAGCCGCCTGGAGCGAGAGAAAGTAAGGGCAGTAGCGCAGAGCTACAGAGGGAGAGGGAAAGCAAGGAAGCTAGCGCGGAGCTGCCTGGGGCGAGAGGAAGTAAGGGCAGTGGCGCGGAGCTACAGAGGGAGAGGGAAAGCAAGGAAGCTGGCGCGGAGCTGTCTGAGGCGAGAGAAAGCAAGGGCGGTGGCGCTGAGCCGCTCGTGGCGAAGGCTGCTATTTTCGAAAGAATGGAAATGCACCTGCGTACCGTGCTTTTGCCGCAAGTCCTGGATGCGTTATTTGACGATGAGGATAAGGCTCTCCTGTTAGGGGTGGTGCGCCCCGACTATTTCCTGACGAATCCTGCCAATCGTGATTTGGTGGAGAAGGCCCGCAAGCAGTGGAAAGATTCACTGAGCCCACAAGAAAAATTGAATTTCGGCCGCAAATTTTTAACAGCTTTCTTCTTAAATCTTATTTCTGACCAAGAGGATGCATTAAGAACGCGAGTGACAGCGATCATTTCAAAGGTGCCTTTCTCAAAGCTTTACCCTGTCGTCAATCAGAAGCTGAAAGAAACGATATTTGTATATTTTGCCAGCATCATGAACACCGCTGCGGATCGCGCTAGTTTTAACCGAATTACGTCCCGCTACGACACGTGGGGAAGGCATTGCATTGATTATTTGCATGAAAATTCGACTGCTCTGGCGGATCCTGAAAAATTCATTAATACTTTAATTGAAAAAGTCGTTTCCAACCCCGCGGAGCAGGCAGAATTGCTGGCCTTGATGGCGGCGATTAACCCGCAGCGGAAAAAGAAGGAATTCATCATTCAAGGAATTACGCTTGTTAAAGAGGATATTTTAGCTTCTTTGCCAGACCATTCCCCAGTCAAACAGGCCTACACAGCTCAGGCGCCTGCGGTGGATGCCTTGCGCGCTGGACTGGCGAGAGTTTTTGAGTCAACCGGCAATGTGGCTGAAGTTTTAGAGTCAAAAACTTCAGAGCTGAGTAAACTTGATTTTATCGCCGAACTGCTGGGACGCGCGCTTCACTACCTGCCTGGTAGTGAAGCGAAACAGCCTGCCGATGGAGCGCGCCCGGTGGTTGAAGCGAAACAGCCTGCCGATGGAGCGCGCCCGGTGGTTGAAGCGAAACAGCCTGCCGATGGAGCGCGCCCGGTGGTTGAAGCGAAACAGCCTGCCGATGGAGCGCACCCGCTGGTTGAAGCGAAACAGCCTGCCGATGAAGTCCACCCACTGGCTGAAGCGAAACAGCCCGCTGGTCGAACGCACCCGCTGCATGAGGCGAAGCACCCTGCTGAAGAAGCTCACCTACCAGGTGAAGCGAAACAACTTGCTGCAGCTCAGCCGGCTACGCCGTTTCAGGACCTGGAGCGTGCTATCCGTGAAAATAGGGCCTTTGCTGAAAGTCTGCCATCCAAGCTTGATAAGGGAAAACTCAAGGCCTTGCTAATCAAGCGATTTCAGCCGATCTTCGGCGATGCCGTTTATAAAAAGACGATCAACGATATTTTAGGACCGCTGGATAAAGACCATATTGAGACGATTTTAAATGCGCTTTATCCAGGACAAAACAATCGCCAAAACGCCACCTTGCTTGTGGCTTATAAAGATGATCTCTTGCGTATGCCGCCGGATCGCCTGTTGGATACCTATCTCAACCTGGATGACCAGGATGGGGACCTGATGGCGCAGCTTCAAGATTCGCATCTTTTTCGGATTAGCGCGCTTACGATAGCCATTTTAGAGGAAGTGCAGGACTGCCTGAGCTATTTCCATAACGCTGACAGTGCGCGGGTGCCTCGGCTACAAGGCGTCGGGACCACCGCCGCTGTCTGGAGCGCACGAACGCCAAGCTCGCAAATCGTGAGAAACTGTTTACAAATCCGACAAATGAAGGCTTTTGTCGAAACGTATACCGGTATGAATGCAATAGAGGTGCTGCAAACACGCGATGAGACCCGTCATTCCTTGCAAGCGGCTGCAGCTCTAGGTCGTCTCAGTCAGGATCTTTCCCAGCGCGGCGCTGTTGCCAGCCAGGGGCACTTCGCTCTCTTTGCGCAGGCGATGAGGCAAGCCGAGGGGCTCACTTCAGCTGAGGTGCTGGATGCGAAGACGGAACAGATGAGCGCCGTCGATAAACTGAAACAAGCAGTAAGGCCATCGCGCTCAAGCTGATTCTAATTTTATCATAGCAAACCTGCTTTTTCGAACGCACAAGCGAAGCAGGCCTGCTTCGTCAGGCCTGTAAACGACGCAGTATTTTGCCCATGGCAGACCAAATCAAGGCCGTGATGATGATGGCGACATAGCAGTCCACGGCATAATGCCATCCCAGATGAATCGAGCTGATGAAAATCAGTATGAGAATGACAAACGTAAAAATACCGAGCCATTTGCTCTCTTTGGCGGAAATCAGAAAACACAAGGTTGCCATGGAAAGATGCATACTGGGCATGGCGGAAACGCCTCCGCCAAAAATCAAGGTTCCGCTCATTAGGTTTGCCAAGAGGGATTTTTGCAGTTCGATGATCCATGCAGGACCGTTCGCACTCAAGTAGGACATCAGGGGCGCATAGGGATTTTGCATGTCATTTGAAAATAGACTATAGAAGCAAGGTCCGGCGGATGAAAAAGAGTAAGCCATGATTGTGCCCAGAATAATCCAGGACAAAAAGAAGGTTGAAAAAAACTGCAATCGATAAAAACGTTCTTTAGTCAGGGCTTGCCAAATAATGACGCCAGCCAGCATGGTAAACCAAAACCCATAGATTTCAGCCAGGAACGCGGTAATCCAACGGTAACCGACAAGGGGTTGCAACCATTCCCAGGGTTGATGATGAAAATGCAGAACGTAATCCCAGTGCATGAGGGTTTGGTCCCAGGAAAACGGGTTCATAATGGGTATCAATTGTTTGTAGAGGCCAACAAAGGCGAAGAACAGCGGGATTACCAGGAGCATATACAGGGCGCCGTAAACTTGTGGCCGTGTTAAAAATTGACTCCGGAAGGCGCGGGCAAAATGTCGCCAAAAAGGCCGGAGCGCATAGTTTTTTAGCGAGTAGGCAATAAAATAAAGGAAGATAAACGGCAGCAGGCAGATACAGGCGGTGAGATAAAAAAGCCGGAGGTAGAGATAGATGGTGGCTAAAGGATATAAGTCAAGGTCGGGGTTGGTTTGGCTGATGTGAAAGAGTAAAAGGTCCCAGCCAATCGCGTAAAATATGCAAATGAGCAGTAAGGATAAATAATTCTTTAATGAAGCAGGTGAAACTTTTGTTTCCACAGGGAGGACGACCGGAGGAGACTGCGTTAGCTCGCCCAAATCAGGGTCTCTATTTTCATCCTGCATTTCTATCTCCCTTTCGATTAAATCGCCATCGGCCAAGACAGTGTACCAGAACCGCAAGAAGGTATAAAACTTTACCAACGCGACTCGGCCAAACCCCTCTCTTCCGCGTTCTGTGGGCGTTCGGTGTGGAAGAGGTTAGGGAAAGAAGGTAAATAAATAGCTTTGATTTATACCTCCTTGGAGTAAAGAAGTAGCAAGGCTTACAAAAGTTTAATATATTTTCAACAATTGCGCTTTATGGTGAATTTCGTCGGCTTTATTCTTTGATTTACCTTGCAGACTAAAGAAAAGACCTCCAGTTGCGGCATACAAGATTATGGCTGGCAGTATGCCAGTAAAAAGTGCTACGACCACATTCAGGAGACCGCGTAAAAACGTCTCCGTTCCTTTGTACTTCACAAGACGTTGGTCATAGCGAAGTGTCCTTAAGCTGGTTTCGAGAGCGGTTTTATAAGCTTGTTTATCCTTACGCTGCTTATAGGTGTCAGTAGCGCGACGTGCGGCTTCAAGCGCTGTCTGAAGCGCGTCTATTCTGTTTTGGTAACCTTCATGTTCAGGTTGGGGTGCGTGACTCATTTTACCGCGAAGGCGTAGCTGTTCATCGCTTAAGGGTTGAATGATTTGCTGTTCCACTTGAGCCGGTAGTTCATCAATTTGAAGGTGGCTAATTTCCTCTATTATAGCGCGCTTAAAGGCCTCTACTTCTGTTCTTTTCTCTGGCGCAGGAAGTAACTCGTGCTCAGTCAGAGGAGTTCCATCCAAAGGGTTGGAGTGGTTAGGTCTTACACCATGCATACCTCGGAGATGTTGTAGAATCATGGCTCTCTCAAAATAATGAAAATCATCACTAGAGTCTGTTGAACCGGGTTTTTTCTTGATTTTCACAGGATCTACAAATAGTTGTCCGCTGAGTGGACAGAGAAATTTCTCGGGGATTACAATATCGCCCTTCTGCTCTGAGGCTTGTATACGGAGGGTTCTTGCTCCCGAAGGAGGAGTCTGATCAAAAGCAGAAGGGGGTGGCATAGGGGCAGCTGCTGGAGCAGGCCTCGCTGCAGCAGCTGCGCGCGCGCCACCTCTTGGAGCGGAATGGATAACGGATAGCGCTGCCATTACTATTCTTTGTTGTGGTTCAATCGGCTTTGCCTCACGCTCTGCGAGAGGTATAAGGCGGCGTCGCACGATGTTTAAACGGTATATGTCTCCGAGGCGATCAGATTCAATTTGTTGCCGCTTCGCAGGGGATGCATTCTGCATAACAGCATTTAAAAATTTTTCTGCTAATTGCCAATTGGAAAAAAGATGAGCCTTAAAGGGTGGGTGGCTTTGGCTTAATAGCAGGATCGCATCACAGAGAGTGTCTCCCGTATACTGTTGCATAACCCAGGGTAAGAGTGTACGCAGAGTCTCAACGAATTCGCGCCCCTCGCGCATACTTTCAGCGGCAGAAAAAAAGGCCTGTAGTTCAGGCGCGACATTTCGATTATCACGAACAATTATACCCCTGCCACCTGCCTGCATTTTCCAGCGACTCCTCGATGTATTTGCGTTTGTTTAATCATACAACAGCATACGCATAAAATATTAACAAAACATTAAGATTCGAATAGTTACACTGGGCACAAACCGGGGTAGTACAGGTACAGGGATATGAGGCTGTTGCATGAATCATGAATAAAATGATCTACTTACGCATGGTGTGCGCAATGAGGATGTGCTTTCTCACGCTTTTATGATGGAATCATGGGCTTCACTATAACGTCCGCGGCAATCGACGATTAATTGAGCTGATTTTTTAATCAGTTGATAATCAAACAGGTCATGGTCCGTCGCTAAAACCACGCAATCATATTGTTTGAGCGCTTCTGCATTTAAGGAGGTACTGGATAAATCGAAAATGGTGTCGTGTATTTTAGGAAACACGGGAATATGAGGGTCACTATAGGACAATTGCGCGCCGAGCTGGTGGAGTTTTTCCATGATCACAATGGAGGGCGATTCACGCGAGTCGTCAATATTTTTTTTATAGGCTATTCCCAGAATTAAGATACGGCTCTGTTTGACCGCTTTATGTTTTGAATTGAGCGCGAAAATGATTTTTGAGACGACATAATTGGGCATGGCGGCATTGATTTCGCCGGCTAATTCGATGAAGCGAGTATGTACGCCGTATTCTCGCGCTTTCCAGGTCAGGTAGAATGGATCAATGGGGATGCAGTGACCGCCCAGGCCCGGCCCAGGCTGATAGGGTATAAACCCAAAGGGTTTGGTCGCGGCGGCGGCAATGGCTTCATGAATGTCGATGCCCATTTTATCGGCGACAATTTTCATTTCGTTGACCAGGCCAATATTCACAGCCCGATGGATATTTTCCAGGATCTTCGTCAGCTCTGCGACGCGTGTGGAGCTGACCGGGACGACTTTATCAATAATATGGGAGTAGAATTTCACGCCGACTTCGAGGCAGTTGGGGGTAAATCCGCCGCAGACCTTGGGAATGTTGTGCGCGGAGAACTGAAGATTGCCGGGATCGATCCGTTCCGGAGAAAATAATAAAAATACCTCCTGACCAATAATGAGTCCGCGGGATTGAATTCGGGGCGCAAGTTCCTCATCGGTTGTTCCCGGATAAGTCGTGCTTTCCAGGCAAACCATTTGCCCGGCCCTCAGATAAGGTAAGACGCTTTCCATGGTCTTCACAATGAAGCTTAAGTCAGGTTCGCGGTATTTATTAAGCGGCGTCGGCACACAGAGGATAAGCACATCGGCTTCCGCGGCGCGAGAAAAATCGAAAGTTGCCTCAAATTTGCTGAGATTGGCTTGAATCACTTCAGAGGGGATATACTCAATATAGCTTTTTCCCTGACACAGTTTCTTAATTTTATTTTGATCCAGGTCAAAACCAATAACAGGGTAACCCATTTCACAACAGCGCAGCATCAGGGGTAGACCCACATAGCCTAAACCAATAATGCCAACCCGGGCTTTCTTCTGCTCAATGCGTAGAATTAAATTACTCTTATGAGATCCTGCCACTTTACATCATCCTTATTGAAGAAACAGGTAACTGCATAATAACAATAAATCGTTATTTTTCAATCAAATGAATGCGATAGAATTTTAGAAAATGTAAATATTTAAGCCTTCAAATTGGTTTAGGTTAAATTAAGGTCAATTCTTTTTTAATTCGGCCAGGAGCTACCCTCGTTGCTCTGTGAAATTGGCGTTGTTGCATAATTTGTTTTTTTCACAAAGCTGTGCTGCGAGCGTGTTTTGTGCGACGCGGCAATCCAGAATGTGGCCATTATTTCTGAAATCAGTTACATTTTGGATCGTCCTGTTCGCTTCGCGAGCTTGCGATGACGAATTATGCAACAATGCCTGTGAAATTTAATATCGTTCTGATTTTAAAAATAATTTCATCTCTTTCGGTTTTTAAGCTATTCTTTTCGGGTTAAGCATCGAGCGCCGAGAGTTGCCCATGTTCAGGTTTAGGTTTTTTATTGCAATATTTTTTTTATTTTTTGTTTTAAATGAAACGCAAGCAGAAAGTCTTATTGCCCGAAAATTCACCGTCTATGCTTACCTTCCTTGGACAAATGACGCAGCGGCTCTTTCCGATATACTGTTAACATACGGAATTCAGCCCATCAAAGTTATTTATGAGAAAGATTATTTCACCCAAGGACAAGTCAGCCAGGAAAAAATAAAGAAAATAGCAGAAGGGACCTTCCAGGAGCCCGGCATTCCAGTCTCTTTTGATTTTGAGTTTGGCAATCGCTTCAAGCCCGAAACCATTATACCGAGAATGAAGGCAATTTTAGCGGCTTATCATCGCTTTCAGGCAAGAGCACCCGTTGGAATCTATGCTATCCTGCCACAAAACACCTATGGCTGGAAACTAACCCTTCAGTCCTATGACGCACTTAATGCAAAATACCAAACGCTCATCAACGAGGTCGATTTCTTAAGTCCTTCGCTTTATAACTACAATGGCCGCAATTTTCAGGCTTGGTCAGCGAGTGCGCGCTACAATATTCAGGCGGCAAAAAAATATCTCCCGCGGAAGCCAATTATTCCTTATATTAGCCCGATCTATAAACGGGGTTCTTCGGACAAAGCAAAAAATGGAACTTTAGTGGAAGAATTGGACGAAGCTGCCATGCGTGAGCGTTTGCAGCTCCTCGCTGATTTAGGGGCTTCTGGGTGCATTATTTGGGCAAGCAGTCAAGATCGAACGGCAGATGGTCAAAGGCCAACCTTCTCTCCCACGGCGGCCTGGGGCAAAGCGGTTGTCGAGTTCGTCAAAACGCATTCTTCGCAGAAAGAGAGTGACTATGTTGATCGATAGTTTAATGATTATCTATATCTCCATCATCACTACCTATTATATTTTGGTAAATGCCACAGGGCTGGCGATTAATCTGTACTGTAAACGTTTCGACGTGAAGCGAACGGAGGACTATCAGCCCATGGTGAGTGTTGTGATGTCGTGCTTTAATGAGGGCGAAACCGTCTACAACACCATCAAAAGCATGCGCCACTCCGACTATCCGGTCGACAAACTGGAGATCCTGGCTTTTGATGATTGTTCTCAAGACGACAGTTTTGACTGGATGTTAAAGGCGCAGCAGGATTTTCCGCATGTGATCGCCAGAAAAAATAAGATCAACCAGGGCAAGGCGCATAATGTGTTAGCCGCGGTTTCCATTTCCCAAGGGGAGGTTATCGTGAGCATTGATTCTGATTGTATTTTCGACCCGAAGGCGATAAAAGAATTAGTTTCTTGCTTTACGGAACCTAAAATTGCAGCGGTCGGCGGGCGCGTTGGCGTGCGGAACGCCAATGTCAATTGGTTGACGCGTTTTCAAACGATTGCCTATGCCTTATCCTTTCTCGTGATCAAGTCACCTGAAAAAATCTTCCGTAAAATTCAGTGTCTCAGTGGGCCGCTGGTTGCTATTCGCCGTGATTGTTTTAATGAAATTAAAGAGGAGATCGCCAACCGCAATTTTCTTGGAATCAAAATCACCAATGGCGAAGACAGAGCCTTAACCCAGATGCTGTTACTGAAAGGCTATGACACCTATTTAAATATCGATGCCTTGTGTTACACTACCGTACCGGTGAGTTTAGCACAATATACTAAACAGCAACTTCGCTGGCGTCGTTCAGCGATAGGCCAGTATTTCCAAGCGGCTATTTCCTTACCGAAGATGATTGTGAATAGCGGCATTTTATCCACGCTTTTCAGTATCATGCCAATTTTTGTTCTGCTCGCTTGGAATATGCTTGTTATCACCTCTTGGCTCGCGGGGAAGGTTATTTTTACTATGATGGCCATCGTACTTTGTCATTTTGCTTTCGGGCCTTGTATCGTGCTGGCCTTTTATTATTATACCCGTCAATCAAAACAGTGGGACCTCAAAAATATTTCCTTATTTGACTTGCTCTTTTGCCGTCTTTTGGCGGCCTTTTGGTATCCCGTGAGCACAATCGTGATCACCTTATTTGCTATCTTCACGCTGGACGATGGTGGCTGGGTCACGCGAGAGAGCGCTGAGCTGCCGTTGAATGCGGAAACCTAAAATGAAACGACTGCAAAATTTTTACTTATTGAGTTACCGATTAATTGGCTTTATTTTTCTTGTTAGCTTAATTACCTCCATTTTTTGGTATGGGTTCTCGGTGCTTTTCTTTCTCGCCAACACCCACTGGTCCACCCCATTTATATTGTCGCCTAATCAAGAAAATGTTTTAGTGCATCAAGAGCATTTACTAAACGTGCAGCAGGAACTATTAAAAAACACCGCTGAGCTGGCGGCTGCAAAAAACGATCTGAGTAATAAAGAAATCGTGGTAAAAAATGCTGAGGAACTTCTTTTGCGCGTCGAGAAAAGCATGGAGCAACAAATCCATCAAGACACGCAAAACAGCGGCATTTATCATGCGCTCACTCAAGAAAAGCAGGCGAATGTAGCCGAATTAACGCAGCTTGCCGCCGAAATTCAAATGAAAGAGTCGATCATCAACCAAGAGTTGAAAGTTGCCTTAATTACCAAAGAAGAGGCCCTTTCTCAGCATTTAATGTTAAGCAATCTGCGCTCGGCGTTAATTGAGGCGAAAGCGAGAATGCATGAGTTTGAACAGCGCGCCGCCGATTTTGGCGCCGCGGCGCTTACCTTAAAAGGCTCGGCCACCAGCCTGGCGGCCATGGACAAAATCGTAAAAAAGATTGAGTTGACGCGTCAAATAGCACAACTTAAAAGCGATATCTATGCCTTGAAAGTCACGATCGAGCATCTGCTGAACGTGATAAAAAAGCGCTCGGAGGTGCTTGCTTTGATGAAAAAAAGCCCCTATATTTTAGCCACTAAAGAACCGACGCATGTTGCTTTTGTCCCTTACAAAAACTTGCCGCAAGTTAAAATCGGCGCGCCCGTCTACTCGTGCTATTTCGACATGATCCTATGTTACCAGTCTGGCTCGATTACCGCTGCCTACAAGGCTGAAGAATACGCGAAACATCCTATATTTAATTCGGATATGAAAGGCCAGTTTGTCGGCATTGCCTTTAAGGACGAGACGGATGCGCAAAAAAAATTGCTGTTTCTCGGGTCAAAGCCCTTACTTATCTAAGAAATAAACTGAAATATGAGATTACTCTATAGTGTTATTTTAGGATTCGGCATTTTAGGCGCGAATGCAGCTTATTCCCAAGCGCTAAGCGATGAGGGCTTCGCCGACGCAGAGGCTTTTTGCAAATACTTCACGGAAAAAAGCCAGGCCAAAAGCGTCAGTTTAATGTTCCCCGATGTAATTGCGCGCCTTGACAACAACCACTATGACAGTAACGCACAAAAAAAATGTGGTCGTCGGCGTAGCGAAAGACTTAGCGGATCTAAACAAGGCGAGATATGTAGAGCGCTTAATTCACGAAGAATGCGCGTATTATCGGCTCGACCAAGAGGCGCAATTACAGGTTCGGTATTCGATCGCTTCCGTGAAGTTTGAGGCTTTAAAGTTTAAGCTCGCGCAAATTCAAATTGCAAAACAGCAGTTGAAGAAAATATTATTAGCAATAAAAAAACGCATCGACAGCCACAATGACACCCTGCGCACCTATTATGAGATCGAGTCCTCGCTCATGAAGCTGGACGACGCTGAACGTGAGATTGAGGTGGATTTGGCGGGGCAGCAAGCCCCTAAAATGAGGCCACGAAAGCTGGGCAACTTATTAAAAGAGCTGTCTCTGGCGCGGGAAAGACGGCAGAAAACCATGAATCAACTGGAAAAACAAAATAATTGGTCGATGCGCTTCGAAGCGGGAGCGCAGCAAGATTTTTCCAATCATTATAACAAGAGTGCGCAGCCCTATATTGCTGTATTGCTTCGCTATAATTTAGGCTCGGCTTTCAGCGATAAGCTGATGAATCAGGCGCTTGGCGAGCAGACGCTGTGGCAGGAAAACCAACTTACGGGAACGCAAAATCAACTATCAAAATTAATGCTTTCCCTGGCCTCGCTCAAAGCTGCCACCGAAGATCGTTTATCCGGCCTCCGCCAAAATTACCAAAATTATGCTCGGCTAAGCCGTAAGCTAACGATTAGCAAAAGTACGAAGGCGATTCACTTTCGACAGGAAGTTGAAGTGAATAAGATGATGCTGGCAATTGAAATAAACCATGCAAAGCGTATGATCGAACTTTTACAAGCCACTCTTAAATAATGTCTTGGTCTATGACAACATACTAGTAAAGTGTCAACTTGATTTTGTCCCGTTTCGCTTGCTGTCATCCTGAGCGCAGCGAAGGATCTCCTTGCTGCAGCGGGAGTGAGATCCTTCGCTGCGCTCAGGATGACAGAGACTTTGCACAGGACGACAAAATCAAGTTGACGCTCTACTAGCCGTTCAGTCGGCGATTCTGTTTTTTATAGCGGACCTTTACAATCAAGGCGCCATAAAAAACAATCAGCCAAAAAATATAGAGCCAGATTAAGAAGGCCGGCAGCACCGCGAGAGGCCCGTATAGGGTCTCGTAGTTCGAAAATAGCAGAATATAAAAAGTAAAGCCAAACTTGGCGATTTCGAGTAGCACGGCGGCGATAAAACCGCCGACCAAAGCGTCACTCCATTTCACGCGGATACTGGACGTCACGATATACAATAAAACCAGTATTAAAGCGTTCAGAACCAAGGGAGCGACAAAGCCGATGACTTTAACCACGGACAAGAATTTAAACACGAAAATAATCAGATAATTGATGATCGCACCCAGTTCGATAAATAAGGGCATGAGTAAAATAATGAGAGCATAACCGACATACGAAAGCAGACTTTTGGTCTTGACACCGTTTTGCCAGAGGTTATGCATCGATTGATCGATGGCGGTAGCCATAACCAGAGAGGTCAAAAAGAGAAAGAGAATACTAAAGGCGGGGAGTTGTGTGGCATGCTGAGAAAAGTCGTTCAGGTATTTCATAATCTCCGTGCTGGATGCGGGTAAAAAGACGGAGACCAGGTAGCTGCGTGTGAGGCTGTGAATGTGAGGAAAAATAGGAAACTTCGCAATGATATAGAGAGAGATGGACACCATGGGCACCAAGGAAAGCAAGGTGGTAAAAGCCAAAGCCGCAGCTCGATAGGAGTATTGGCCTTGATAACTTAACTTGCCCGCCAGAGCGAAATCCTTTAGCGCTTCTTTGACCCGATAAACCATGAAGCCCCGCAGCAAAAAATAAACCAAGTTTTCCTTAGTTAGGGTAAGGTCGCAATTATATTATATATATAATAATGTGATGGTCAACTATTGCTCTTGCAAGGCCGATTCGGCGAAGCTCTTTCCATATTATTCAGCGAGTTTCACTGGCTGCAGTATATATTCGTTTCACCCCTCTATATCCCCCTTCCTCCACGCTGTTGGTGGAGGAAGGGGTTCGGGGAAGGAGGTATAAAATTAATCATAATCAGCGGGTTATAATTAATAATACCTCCTTTCCCTAGCCCTCTCCTCCACCAAAAGCGTGGAGGAGAGGGAATTTAAAATGAGAACCGAATATTTATGGCTGCAGCCGATCAAGATAAAACCTGATAAAATAGAACTAATATTCTGATACGCTAGAACTCGCGAAATGCGCTTCCCATTCAGAATGATTCATTGGGTTGTTGAAACGCGTGTGTTCGAGAACGCCCTGTTCGGCGTAAGGTCTGATCGGTAGCGAAGCTAAATGCATGTCGCCTCATGAATAGTCAAAGGAGTACATTATGAAACCCTCTAATTCGCTTAAAACCCTATTACTAGTGTGTTTAATGCTAATGGCTGTTCCCCTTTCAGCGAAAACAGAAGCAACCCCTGCAAACACAGGCGGCAGTATAACGCAAAGCGCGACTAAGCTTGCGACAAAAACCCTAGATTTAATTGGAGACGCGGCGATCACGGCGTCTATTTATGCGCAACTTGCGCTCGATAAAAATCTTTCGAATTTAAATGTCAATGTCAGCACTGACAAAGGTCAAGTCATTCTTCAGGGAGTCGTCAATTCTGAAGCTGAAGCAAATGCGGTCATAAAATTAGCCTCCTCGGCTTCGGGGGTAAAAACAGTGGATGCGACTCAGCTGAGGGTCCAAAAAAGCAACCAGCCTTTTACAGACCTTGTCATTACAGCGAAAGTGAAAGGGACCCTTGCTTATCAGCATTTATTAGACACGCGCAGCATACCCGCGGACATTCATGTTGAAACCAATAATGGCGCTGTTTATTTGAGTGGTACAGCAAGCAGCCCGCTGCAAATTCAAAACGCTATTAAGCTGGCTAAATCAATTTCGGGGGTTAGCCGAGTGAAATCATTTGTCGAAGTGGAAACAAACCAATAGAACGCCTCCCGCTGAATGATGAGTCTTAATGCGACTAGCTGTGAACCTCTCATTATTGAGTGAAAGAACAGTGTGTTATCTGAGGGAGCGATTAATATGCAAAGTGCCGAATTCAAAACGCTTGCGCAAACCAATAAACTCTATCAAAGCCTGGATCCGCAGGAGCTTGAATTCTTGCTTGCGCATGCCAAACAAGTTTTATTTTCTTCAGGCGAAACCATTATTCAACAAGGAAAAAAGAGCGCCGGCATCTATGTGATTTTAGCAGGCACGGTGATCATCGCCGGCCAGGTATTTGGCGAAGGAAGGGTGAGCCTGGCCTCGTTAAAAAAAGGGAGTATTTTTGGCGGTTCGAGTGTCATCGTCAACGGGCCTAATGCCACCTCGGTAATCGCAGAAACAGAGGTGCAATGCCTGCTCATCTCGACGGCGCTTTTTGAGATGTTTTCCCTATTCTATCCCAGCATGAAATATAAAATTATGAAAGAGATCGCGGAGAATTCCTGTAATCGCTTAATAACGGTGGCGGATAAAATCAGGATGGTGGTGTCCGGTATGGACATGAAAGCCAGGCCTATTTTTGGTCAATTTGTCGAATCACTGACAAAACCTGCTGAAGTGAGTTATGAAGACGTTTCGCTCGATCGCAAGCAACTCGAGGCTATGCCTCCCATTTCAATATTTAATAATGATGGAAATGCACTGTTGAAGAGTGCCATCATTCTGCTAGCCACAAACCAGTGCACCTTGATCGAGGAAGCTCAAAAAGATTGCTCAAGCTATTTTGTTGTGAAAGGAGCGGTTCAGTCCAGCATCGTAGAAAAAAAGCGTGTTGCTAAAATTTCAATCCTAGGACCCGGGTCTTTATTTTTCCCCATACCGCTGATTAACGATCAATTTCCATCCCGGATTCATTATACGACCTGTGAACGCTCCATCTTGCTTAAGGTTGATCAAAAATTTTTTAATGAGTTGCAACATAATAACATTAAGCTTTGGTACAAACTTTTTGACCTTCTTTGCGAATCGCTGATTGTGCTAGTTAGATTTACCGAAAAATTGGATATTCGAGTCACTAGCGAAATCTATAATAGGTGAAACAATTATGTGCAGAATTCTGTCGTATTTAGGTGAACCGATCATCGCGGAAGATTTGCTTTATAAGCCAGACAACTCTTTTATTAAGCAAAGTTATCATCCTATATTTATGTCACATCTTTTAAACTTGGCTGGTTTTGGGATGGTGGCCTGGGATATTGCCTCGCATCAAGCCAAGCTGCCTTATATATACAAAACGACGCAGCTGCCGTTTTACGATGAAAATTTAGGAAATCTCGCAACTAAAATTACGCCCTATTGCCTTTTAGCGCATATTCGCGGCGTTTCCTATACGGATACGCAAGTGGTGTCTGATCAAAACGTGCATCCCTTTATTTTTAGGGGGACGAATCTTGCTTTAGCGCACAACGGGGTGTTGTTTGAATTTAGCCAAATGAAATTTGACCTGTTGGAATATATTAAAGAGGAATACAAAGCCTGTATTCGGGGCACAACGGATAGCGAATGGATTTACGCTATTTTGTTATCGCAATTGTCTCAGACATCAGGGGAGCCTTCCGTCGAAGACCTCAGTAAGGCCATTCTCGAAACCTTAAAAATTATCCAGATGGTTCGGCGTAAGCGTAATATCGTGCTTAATTCGCCCGTCAATCTCTTTATTACCAATGGTAAGTTCATCGCAGCAACCCGCTTTGTTTTTGACTATGGGTGGTATCCTTCGGACGCGCATGGCTTGGCCCATTTAACCTATCATTCCTTGTGGTATACCTTTGGAGAACGCTATGGCTACTATGACAAGGAATATAAAATGAAAGGGGGAGGGAAAAGCAGCATTATCATTGCTTCTGAGCCCTTAACCCACGATTCGACGACCTGGATTGAAGTGCCAGAGTATTCCTTATTAATAGCGCACCTTGAGGATAAAAACGTTAAAATTTTTTCGCATGATATTAACCTATAAGGTCGATATGACCGCGTGCGGCATGGAGTGACCTCCGTTTTTAATGAGGGCGCTATTAAATGCTCTTAGATTTTAGCACTTAAAAGCGACTGTCTGCTATCGTTGCCCCTTTTCGTTTCCCGTTCGCTAGCAAGCCATGCGGATGTTCGATTTTCGATTGGGTTCGACCGCTTGCATTGAACTTCCTTAGGGGCTTGGTGGTCTAACCGTTAAAGCTTGGGTAATTGCTTTATAGTAACCGGATGTGCTGGGCTTGGTTGGAACGTTATGTAACGTAGTTCGATAATTCCAACGAGCATCGTTCCAGCGGGATACCGGTTCCATTGCGGTGCTTTTCTGTAGCATTACGCGTTTTTGTCGTGTAAGGATAGCTCGTATTTCATTGACATCGGAGCATTTTTGAATTTCTGCCTTAACCACTCTTGCCCGTTTATCATGATGATGTCCAAACCAGCTAAACTTCCACCAGCTAATATATCGATCGAAGTGCTCGCGAATAGTATCTTTATAATGCTGTAAGGGAGAAGCGGGCACTTTTGACCCCGTCCACCAATTAGAAATTTGATTCACTAATTTCCGTAAGAAGGACAAGCTCTTCTGATCCACTGTGTACTTGTTGTTTCCTTTTAGTTGCTCAACGGCTGCTTTGATAAAATCTTTATCCGGTAGTAATGAAAGTAGCTCATATCGGCCCTTATCAATACGGGCATGCACAATTTTATCAATAAAAGCGTCAGTGATTTTGCTTAAACCACCGATTTGAGGGAGGTAGTCCGTAATTACTTTTTCCACGTTATCCAGTGTCAGCTCTAGATTGGTGTAATAATAATAAGCAATCATGTTTGCAATTTGAAGGGGTAAATCGCCGTCTGGGTCACTGCTTTCTGCAGGCGTTGAGCTAGGATGTGAGCTTCGACGGGGCAGCTGAGAACCAGTAAAAACATTGCGCCAATTATCGTCGACACCGTCACGTTCTTCAGGCGGCATGCCGCCTGAAGCTGCACTGGCATATACTTGCCTAAAGTGCTGGCGCAGCTCAGTTCGATGTTCATCGGAGCGATCATGCCATCCTCGCGCAATTTGTTGGGCATAACCCACCAGCGTATGATTTTGTCTAAGGGCGTTTAATTGTTCATCAGAAAAAGGAGATTGATATTGTATGGAAGGATTAATGAATGACAGTAGAAATAAGTGTAAAAGATTTCCAGTTGATAAGGTCATGATCCCGAGAAGGTTAACCTGTTGCGCCTTTGCGTTATGTGGCAGTGACCACGCCCACGGTATCCCTTGCCCGGCGGACGAAGTTTTCACTTCACCATCCGTTCCAGTTCTGTTTCTCGCTAAGCCGCGCGCAATCTCACCGGTAGAGTGTGAAGTATTGGGTTGATGACTCTGCGCTTCCCGATCATGTGTTTTTCTTTCCAGGTGTGCCATCATAGCGGCGTTTCCCCTCTGTTTTGGTTTTTAAATGATGAGCAAAATAATATCATACTATCCTAATTATGGATATAAGTAAAATGAGGTGCAAGGGACAAAAATTTGTTGAAAACGGTTGCCACTTTAATAGTACCTAAAAAACTTTTTAACGTCCTTTATGGGGAGAATTGAAGAAGGGCTTCGTGAGCAGGGGGCTCACCGCCGCTGCTTTCATCGCTATGTGTTATTGGGGGGCGATTTCGTCCACGTTCAGACGCAGGTGTTGGCTCTGCTTCTTCAGCCATCGTGCCGTTTATAACGGGTGTTACTGCTGCTTTCCGAGGAGACGTTCCTATGGGTGCTGGTTCGTCCGCTATCACGTTACCGACTCGTCGATGTGTTGAAGTGGGGCTAGCCGCAGGCGCTGATTTATCGGTATTCGGAAAATCCAATCGATAGCCATTATTAACTTGTTTTTTATGGTTGACGTAGAGATAGGCGCAGGCAGCAAAAATGCCTACGGCGAGGAGGATGCCTAGGCCAACAGGAGGGAAGATGGAGATAGCTGCACTAAAAATCACAGCTGGTAATAGCGAGGGAATCGCGCTTAAAGTGATAAAGGAAGCTAAGCCAACAACTGCAAAAATGGGCATAGCAATAAAGCCAGCCATATTTCGGTCACTATTGCTTAGCCAAGAATTGATATCTTTCGACGTTTTAAGCCAGCATCGGAGTCGCTCTGCTTGATAGGAATCTATGTAAGGAATATCATAATATCCAAGCGGGCCGCCTTTTTCGCGTTGCCTTGCTTTTTTTTGCGAATATAAATGTGCTCCCAATAAGATGATTGGAATAATTGCCGCAATGAACGGTAATGCAAAGGCCGCGAAAGGCAAGCCAATAAAACCGGTAATCAAGGTTGCAACGGAAAATAAGATGCCAGCGGGTATAGCGAGGCCGGCTGTTGCAAAAATACCCCAGGCAATGCCAACCGCATTAGGGTCGTTAGATTGGATGATACTTTTTTGTCCCGGTCGGTGCCCCAAGGAAAAATAAGGTAAATTTTTTCGGCAACCAATAAGGTCATTTATAATGCCATAACTCAGACCGGCTAAATAGATTACGCTACCAGCGAACCAGGCATTAATGAGTACTGTTAAAATAAAGGGAGCGCCAATAAAGCTTATAATAGAGAAAGCGGCGATACCGAGAAGAGCAATAAGCGCCGCAATAATGCCAACGCGTAACCCGCTTTGCATCCAGGGACTGATTTCGCCCTTGCGAAGCTCTGGGGATAAACCGCCATAGCCAGCTTCTGAAGCATCACCTCTGCAAACCCTATCTCGCATTTTAACCTCGTTTTGCTGTTGTTTATTAGTTGTCGGCATATCTTAGCATAAATATTGAACAGGTCAATACTGAGGGGGCCGTTTTTGATGAATGTCAGGTCGGATGATGAAAATTAGAATCGATTATATCAAGTAAGTCGGAAAAACAACCGTGTTGAAGCTCTAAAGGTTATCCCTTATATCGAAACAGTTAAAATAATGGTATCTATCTTGATCGGAAGCTGCTACGGGGGTTGCAATTTCTCAATGCTGCCGGTATAGAAGAGAGGAGGTCTTGCGGGTGTTAAGCCTGTAAGTTTAACACCCAAGTCACGCGGATCAATATTTATAACGAGAAAATGAGGATTTTTATGTCGCTACGCCAAACAATGTTGAGATATGCAGCACCAGTGATGGGCTATGCAGTGTCACCTCCTCCCTTTGAATACTCACGCGAGATCTTAATGCTAGGGGATAAATTACAGAAATTTCTTCCCGAGATAGGCGATGAAATAAAAGAAGCAGTGTTACTTTCTATCTCAGGAAAATCAGGACCGGAACGGATAGAATTATTACAGACAATGCGTGCAATGGCTACAGAAAAACTCGAAAAGTTTATTTACAATCAAATTCTAATTTATATGAACGATGAGAACGGACATCAGTTTGAAAGTGACAGGCCTAAAGACTATGTGACTTACTTCACATGGGAAGAGCTCGGCACGCCTCGCCTATGCAGTATGGTTAAGGACTTGGTTACGACTGCTATCAAGGATATGTGGAGAACCAAGGGCGCGGAGTTGCGTAGGGAAATCATTAAAATGCTCAGGTTAAGCATTGAAAATGATTGCCGCGATCGCGCGGGAGAGCACATCACTCAAGTGACAACGAACTTTGTGGTGGAGGAATACGAGACTCGTTTCAACGCTTGGCTCGGCGCGCTTCTAAGAAATAGGGATCATCTGGATAGAATTTTTCTAAGGGCCGGGTATAAATATAACTCCAAGGCCAAGGACCTGTTCCTGTTTCTTTCCACCACGAGTGATAAAAGAGCAGCAATTGCGACACTAGATGACGAGCTTCTCCCTGAAAGCATCAAAAGACGCAGAGATAAGCGCTTCGATCGATTCTCTGCAGCTTCTGCTCGTATTGATAGATTCTCAGTAGGAGATGCTTATGAGCATTTTGAATGGCTCCTTAATACGCGCCCCCTGGGTAGCCCGCCCCCACCCCCTACTTTCATTTCGATTTATGGTGTGCCCGCATTGAGGGGGGACTATTTTTTTACGGTTCCTGTTGTTGAATTTAAGTCTGCTATTCGATCTGTGTCTGATATTGAATATGAGCTTGCTGTTGCTGCTATTGTTGTGAGGGAATATCAAGAAGCAAGAAGGCAAGCAAGAAGGCAAGCAAGAAGGCTTCTCACTGCTGCTGATTATGCTGCTGAGCTGGTGGGGGAGGAAGATAAAGCAAGTGGTCGTCCATCTGCTGCTCAAGTTAGGCTTGCTACTGATTATGATGCTGACTTGGAGGAGGAAGATAAAGCAAGTGGTCGTCCATCTGCTGCTCAAGTTAGGCTTGCTACTGATTATGATGCTGAGCTGGAGGAGGATGATAAAGAAAGCGATCATTCATTTGCTGCTCAAGCTGGGCCTGGGCCTGGGTCTGGGATTGTGAGGGAATATAGAGGCGAAAGTCGTCTATCTGCTGCTCCACTTCATGCGAGTCGAGCACGTTCATACTTTAGTGCTGCTGCTGTTGGTGCTTCTGCTCTCGCGTGGTTATCAACCATGTTTTATCAGCATGGTAGTCTCGAAGATACATTTGTTGAAGAGGTGCTGTTTCGTGGGATCATAGTAATGAATAACAAAATAGAAACAGAGACCTCATTTGCAGAGCTTTTGGATGAGCAGCTGCAGATGGAAGCCGATAGAGGTTTTTACTCGATAAGGCGTATAAAAACGGACTTATGTGCGAAATTAAAAACCCCTGCTTATAGAGATAAACTTGCAAGCCACCTTTGCGTATTGATCAACCATTACGCTACAGTTGACTTCAGTGGCCGAGCCGATCTTGCTTTAAATGCAGATTACGATGCTTTTCTTGATTATAGAGAAGAAATGGATCCTAATCTAAAGCTATTCTATAGGGCTCTGCATGATGCAGTTATGCGTGTTGCACAGGCACAGAAGTATAAGGATGCACCGGGTAGATTGAGTAAAATGAGACCAGAAGTGTTCGGCCCATGTGCTCAGAAAAAACTGAGAGAACGTTTAGATGAGCTAGTAAGAGACTTTACCGCAGAGTTGGCAAAAGATGCTCCTAGGGCTGCAGCACCGGGGCCCGGAGGGGGGAGGAGGTGGTGATTTTACCTGGCTGAGCCTCAGCGCCTTAAGTATTTGCGTGGGTTCCTTCCACAATTTTCTCAATAATGGGCGTAAGCCAAACGGCGCTGCTTATCCCATGCCCAAGATCAGGAATAATTGCTAAACGAGAATGTTGGATTGCTTGTTGCGTTGCATAAGCATGGTCAATAGGAAAAACAGGGTCAGAGTCACCATGAATGATGAAAGTGGGAGCTGTTATTTTGCTCGCCGTCTTGCTGAGTAAATCATGCGAGGCTTGAGCGGCCTGAAAATGATTGCTTACACCGTGTGGATTTTGCATTCTAAGGAAAACTTGTAAGCCTATTTGTCGACAAAGCGGCTCATCGATGGGTACTTTGCCGCCGCTGTTGATTCGCGCGTTATCAATAAAAGAATTTACTTTTTCTGTTAAAGTGTCGGGCGGTGTTACAATATTCTTTAGTGCGGCAAGAATAGTCTCTTCAGGCATAGAAAGAGTGCTAGTGGATAGCTTGCCAAGGAAAGCATCAAATGCAGGTCGCATATCGACTGTCGTCATTAGCAGGATTAAATTAGCGATACGTTCAGGGTAATGTGCGGCGAGTAACATAGCAATTGCGCCGCCCATAGAGGCTCCAACGATATGGGCCTTATCGAGAGAGTAAGCGTCAATAATGTTTATTACATCGTTTGCCATATCCAGTAAGGTATAGGGGGAGTTTTGATAGTTAATCGATGAGGAAAGGCCCGTATCACGATGATCATAACGGATAACAAAAAATCCTTTACTTGCAAGCTGCTCACAAAATTGTTGAGGCCACAAAATTCCCTGCCCCCCGCTCCCCATAATTAAGACTAATGCTGGATTTTTCTTGTCCCCAAAACTTTCTGTCCAGAACACAAGGTCATCCGTCTGTATAACTTTTGGTTCATACGCCATAGCGGGGAAAGTCGGGTTTAATGCGAGTGACATAATGAGAGCTCCGATCAATAGGTTTTAATTCTTCTACGCATGAACAAGTCATAAAATGTACATCATTGATGATGGGATTTCAATAGTGCCAATCACACCGGACTCTGTGTGTGCCAGGATGCTTTTCAATTTACTGTAATGATTCGAATTTTAATGTTATGATTTTTTTTACCTCCTATCAGGCTATTGCAACTGCCATTAAAGGATTTCATAGCGCTTAATTATGGCGATAACAATTGTTTTTGCCAGTCATTAGCTACAAGTTTAAATCGGATGTATTCAGAAAAGGAGTCGCCCCCCAGCGTATAAAAATAAAAGGTATGAATTTCCAGGCGATATCCGCAATAAAGATTGTTCATGAGAACATGCCCCGTTGGGTATCTGGCAGTCAAGAGGGCTTGCTTTTGGTTTAAAACTTCTAGTGACTCAATAGGCTGATCAGATGTTGGTGCATAAGAGGCAAACCTTAATTGTCGCTCACGCGGTAATTGCTTCCAATAGGACTCATTTTCTTCATCAGGTAGGGTGTGAATTATGCCATCCATGATAACCTCACGTTGCTGTAAAGGTAGCCAAAGAGTAGCTGAGGCAACAGGATTCTCTTTCATTTCAAGTGCCTTACGGGTACTTGGTTGAGTAAAGAATAAAATTGAGGAGTCAGTTATTTCTTTAATGGCAACAATACGGCTGTGTGGGATAGCATCGCGGCCAGCGGTAGCTAAAACAATGCAATCAGGATTACTAGAGCCTTTACTTTTTTCAATGTCTAGCCATTCTTTTATCCTCTGGAAAGGCATGCTTGATTTCGCCATGAGTAAAATTAGAATGAATTATATCGGACAAGTTTAAAAAGTACAGTGAATGATAAAGAAGCTATGCCTTGAACACAGAACTAAAGAATCTCTTGCTAATACTGTTCACCGGCCTCTGCCGCGAAGAAGCCGCAAGCTTAGCTTGGAGCCAAGTTGACCTGGAAGCCAAGACCTTGAGAATTTTAGACCCTAAAAATCATCAAATACCTATTCTACCGCTGCCTGATTTTTTGTATAATCTCTTGTGTGTTTGCGTCAGATGGGGCGGCTTTTTTTATTATCATATTGAAGCGGCCTCTTGTTTTTTAAGCTCTTCATAGAATTCCTGTTCTTTTTGAGCAATATGCTTTTTATATCCTGTAAGGTCAAGAAAGGGATTATTCGCATTGGTATTCAACAAAGAGTATTTCTTTTGAAGGTCAAAGTAGATAGCATGTGCGCCCAAAAAAATATCGCAAGGCAGTGATTTTAGCTTTTTTATAGCATGTTCATAATCTAGGGCAATATGTGGATAGGCTTTATTGTGAGTCAATTTATACCCTGGGTTGACGTTAAGGCTGCCTACGATTACCACCTGATAGGTCTTGCTATGATCTGTCACTTGCATTGTCCATGTTGTGCATCCCTTGGTGTGGCCTGCTGTCAAATGGGCGGTTAGCACGGTTCCGCCTAATTTTACTTGATCGCCATCATGAAGAACTCTATCTACTGTGCTTGGAGGAAAGTACATGTCAGGATCGTTGGCATAATGAAAGTCAGATTTACCACCAGACTGAACAAGAGGGGCGTCAGCATCCATCACCATATATTTTGCCTGTGTTTCCTGTTGAATTAGCTTACTGCCAGCGGCGTGATCTAAATGCGCATGGCTGATGAGAAGGATTTTAGTGTCGCTATATTTAAATCCCAATTTTTCTATACTGGCCTTAATCATGGGAACATTTGCCTCAAGATCACTGTTGATCAGGATGTTTCCTTGTGGCGTTACGATTAAGTAACTGGCAAGATCGTCAGTGCCGATATAATATAAATTTCCAGCAATCCGAAACGGAGGAAAAGGTTTCGGCATGGGATAGGCAAAACATAAACGGGCAGATAAAAAAGTTATTGCAATTAAATATGCTATTTTCTTCATACGGATAGGCTCTTATTGGTTAGAGCGGTCATAATAATCTCTATGTTTAGTGATTAATCCAATAGCGTAGTGATTTTGCTAATCGCCCTTGTCTGCGTAACTGTTGGAACGCAGCATGGTCGACGCTATTCATGAGACGGAATTCTCCTAGAACTGAGTGAATGGGCCAGCATTGTTGCATAATTTCCAGGATTTCGAATAAATGTTCTTCTGTGTCTAGTGCAAGCCAAGGTTTAAAGCATGCAAGCCGTAGTTGTTGGTACTGCGCATTTGATAATGAAAAGTTCTCTTTTGCCCTATGGAGGCAATTGTGAAATGAAAAGAATGGATGAGTAATGACAACTTCACCTAAATCGATCAATGTGATCTGGCTCGTTTTGGTATTAATCAAAATATTTTTGTCATGAAAATCGGCATGACCGAAGGTTTCTTTGATTAGATAGCTTGATAATTGATCACAGATTGAAAGCAATTTTGACTCTAAGTTTTTCAATCGCATTAACTCATTCTTATTTAAGCCATCATCAAGCAAAAGAGTCTCATGAGAAATGAGGTCTTGATATAGTTTTGGCAATTTTTCTAAGCGCCAATCAGGCACACCCATGTCAAGGAATAGCCCAACTCTGCTAGGGGTCATTATCTGAAGGGTTGAATAATTGTGCATAGCCTGAATTAAAATATCAGCTTGGAAGTTTTCTTTGAAATACTCATGTAGTTGTATTCCGGCATCTTGCATCAAAAAACAATGCTGCTCGAGGTTGGCCGCGATAACGGCGGGAACATTTGCCTGAAGTTCTTTGTGCAAAAAACCAATTATTTTTGGTTCGATAGCTAAGCCTGGCGGCGTCTTTTTTAAAAAGACGAAGCCTTGATTGGTTTTGAATCGGTAAATTTCTGACCATGGAGTGTTCTGAATCAGTTCGGGAATAGGAGTGTGGATATGATATTTGTGGTCATTTAACGCATTGATAGCCCACAGTATATGAGCATTATTCATACTGCTGCTTTCTTGCTTGAGTCAAAGACAAGAACAATCATAGGGTGAAGGTGGGGGTGCTCATCTGTTTTTAGCTCCTCTTTCGTTTTAAAAAACTCGAAAAAATGGCCATCGGTATAGGATGCTTTAGCAGAGATGATGGTTGGTTTTAGATGTTTATAAGTCATACAGAATTTTCTCATAAAATAAAGCCTACGTATACTCCCAAAGATGTGACATCAGGTTTTTACTGGGATTGAAATCACTATGAAAAAGAGACACCTTTAAAAGCTTTATTTAAAGGCTTTGAGCGATTTTGTGCCGAGATTGGTATGAATTATAAAGACATTTTGGGAACAATCCCTATTGAAGATTCATGCTGGGATATTGATTACCTTCTAAGAACTGAGGGTGAAATCGAAGAGCAGCAAGTCAAAAATGTTCAGGAGTTGTTTTTACCGTGCTGAAATTTTTAAACCTGTCAATGATTTTGCAAATTCACATGAATGTTCTTCTTCACGGATTAGTTTCTTTGGCTTGTCTATATCTGGCATTATAGCTTTAAGGATTAAGACTGAGGAGGCTAATATAATGGCCGTTCCAGCTAAAATCATTGTTGTGCTTCCACCTAAAGTAATTGGGTCAAGTAAAATTCCACCGACCAATAGGCCCAGTCCAAGGAGAAAGCTTAATGTTCCAACAAAACCCGTCAATAAACGATTTTCTTTTCTGATAAGTGAAAAACCCTCAATGTGTCTTCGGGTTTTTTCAACAGAGTTTGCCAAATTATTTGCGTGAGTTGCTACTGTTATTGCCTTTGGCTTCGTGCTTTTCATAGCCGAGGTGGGTGCTAAGCTCGCTCTGCAAGGGCCTTTACAAGCTGTTTAAAAACACCATCTTCGCCAAAAACATCCTTTTGAGTCTTGCAATCTTTGAGTAATTCATCGATTATCTCTACTTTCACAACCATAGTTATTGTTCCTTAAAAGTTGACGCTATCTTACATTATGGTCGTTTACACACGGAAATTTACAGACTCTCGCCAACTGGGCAAATGCCTCTGTTTCCATGTTCATAAGGCCATTCTATATCGTACTTCAGGTAGAGTAATACCATCCATATCTTCATATTTTATTGCTGGCGTTAAAACAAACCCCAAATTCTCATAAAATTTCCTTGCTCGGTAATTTTCTTCAAGACACCATAAGGTTAGCTCTTTAAATTGAGCTTGTTTGGCCTCCGCTAATATTTTTTCATATAATAAACGGCCAAACCCTTTTCTCCAGTGGTCTGGGTGAATATGTATGGCGGCAATTTCAGCGGTAAAGTGAGGGTCTGCGTCCGCATCTCGGCTGGGGCAATAACTAACAAAACCTAGCACTTCTCCCATTTCTTCAAATAAAAAACAATTCCAGCCTTGTTCCAGTCCTTCTCTCCACATTGTTTCACGAATGTGAAATGATATGTTGTCTAAGATATTATCCGGTATTATTCCTCGATAAGCTCCTTGCCAAGAAGCGATATGAATTTTTGTAATTGTGTTCGCATCAGAGGGGGGTGCTTTTTTTATTGTCATAATAATCTCTATGCCTCAATTCTAATCTGGCTTTATATTCTGTTATTTTCTAAATAACGAGCTTATTGAGGCGCCGCCATCAATAGTGATTAGACTTCCAGTGATGTAAGCAGAAGCCTTATTTGAAGCAAGCAATAAGAGTGTGGCTTTTAGGTCTTCTGGTAAAGCAATAAAACCAAGTGGTATAACATCTTCAAAATCAAAGTTCTTTGAATTGATCATGTCTTGGGCCATGGGTGTATTAATAAGGCCAGGAAGAATGGCATTCACCCGGATTTTTTTGGAGGCAAGTTCTAAAGCCATGCTTCTTGTCATTTGTATAAGGGCGGCTTTTGTTGCTGAGTAAATAGCATTAAATTTACCAGGGCTACGGTCTCCGCAAGCACTGGCGATATTAATGATGGAACCTGCTATTTTATGCTGCATCATTTGCTGTGCGACCATATGTGAGAGCAACCACGGAGCGCGAAAATTAATTTCGCTGTATTCTTGGTAATGCTGCAATGCTTGATGAAAGGTCGTCGATTCTATGGGATTTGCCCCACCAACCGCAGCATTGTTAACCAGTATGTCAATAGGTGCGTGCTCTTGGCGAACTTTTTCCATGGTCTCTTGAATGTCTTGTGAATGTATTAGATCAAGACAAAGTATTTCAACTGTATGTCCGAAGGATCGGGCTTTATCTGCTACAGTTTCAAGGGCTTTTTGTTGTCGATCAAGCAAAATTAAATTGGCGCCAACTTCGGCGAGTGTTAAAGCAAATTGCCGTCCCAGCCCTTCTGCTGCTCCCGTTATAAGCGCCGTTTTATTTTCAAGAGAAAATAAATCCTTAAGTATTTGCATGGGTTCCTTCCACGATTTTATCAATAATAGGCGCAAGCCAAACAGCGCTGCTTATTCCGTGCCCAAGATCAGGAATAATTGCTAAACGAGAATGTTGAATTGCTTGCTGCGTTGCATAAGCGTGGTCAACAGGAAAAACAGGGTCGGAATCACCGTGTATAATAAAAGTGGGAGCTGTTATTTTGTTTGAAGTTTTACTGACTAGATCATGCGAGGCTTGAGCAGCCTGAAAATGGTTGTTTACACCTTCTGGATTTTGCATTCTAAGAAAAACTTGTAATCCTATTTGTCGACAAAGCGGCTCATCGATAGGTACTTTGCCGCCACTGTTGATTCGTGCGCTATCAATAAAAGAGCTTACTTTTTCTGCCAAAGTATTGGGCGGCGTTACAATGTTTTTTACTGCGGCAAGAATAGTTTCTTCAGGCATAGAAAGAGTGCTATTAGATGGTTTTCCGGTGAAAGCATCAAACGCGGGCCTCATATCAATGGTAGTCATTAGTAGAATTAAATTGGCGATACGTTCGGGATAATATGCGGCGAGTAGCATAGCAATTGTACCGCCCATGGAGGCTCCAACGATATGTGCCTTATCGAGAGAATAAGCATCCATAATACTGATTACATCGTTGGCCATATCAAGTAAGGTGTAGGGCGAACTTTGGTAGTTAATCGATGAAGAAAGGCCTGTATCTCGATGATCATAACGGATGATAAAAAAACCTTTGCTTGCAAGTTGCTCACAAAATTGTTGAGGCCACAAGATTCCTTGTCCTCCGCTCCCCATAATTAAAATTAAGGCGGGATTTTTCTTGTCCCCAAAGCTTTCTGTCCAGAACACAAGGTCATCGGCTTGTATCACTTTTGGTTCAAACGCTATGGTGGGAAAAGATGGGTTTAATGCAGGTGACATAATGAGGGCTCCAATAAATAGGCTGTAATCCTTCTACATAGCTTCTACATGAATTTTACGCAGATTCAGTATCTTAAAAAATTCCTTTATTAATCAACTGGGCCCACTAGGACTTGAACCTAGGACCAAGGGATTATGAGTCCTAGCGAGTAGGTGTTTATTGGTGTTGATTGATGTTGTTAATATACATGAAAAATTATAAAAAACAATAGATTGCAAAAGTTGCGCATTTATCAGTGTTGATTTATATTCCACAAGATATTCTAAATCGGGTTACAAATCGGTTACAAATTTTTGTGGGGTCTAAATCATGGCAAAGGTGAAATTAACCGCCGGACGGATTGAAAAGCATCAATGTGAGCCAGGGAAGAGTCAGGCTTTTCTGTGGTGCAATGAAGCACCAGGGTTGGGGGTGAGGGCAACGGCTAGTTCCAAAGACAAACGCTATATCTTTCAGGCAAAGGTTAAAGGCCGGTCAATGCGCGTGACGATTGGCAAAGTAAGCGCATGGAGTATTCCTGAAGCCCAAACAGAAGCCCGTAGGCTGCAAATCTTAGTTGACCAAGGGTTTGACCCTCGAAAAGTAAAAGCCGATAAAGAAGCTGCCAGAGAAGCTGAGGCTGTAGCGGTGGCAGTTAAGGAAGCCCGTGAGTCAGTAACCCTGGGCACTGCCTGGGCAGCGTATATTTCCGAAAGAAAGCCCTATTGGTCAGAGCTACACTACCACGACCACGTTCGCGCTATGCAGATTGGAGGCGTTAAGCGCACAAGAAGCAATAAAGAATTTACCGAGCCAGGAATCCTTGTCCGCCTCTCTTCTAAACGTCTGGTAGAGCTTACTTCAGATGTCATTGAAGATTGGTCAAAGGAAGAGGCAACCAAAAGACCCACAAGAGCGCGTCTGACACTGCGTTTGTTAAAAGCTTTTCTCTTTTGGTGCGCAAGACACACTGAGTATAAAGAAATTGTTAAAGAAAACCCCGCTAAAAGCAAAAAAGCGCGTGAATACCTAGGAAAGCCGAAGCCAAAAAATGATGTGCTTCAACGTGAGCAATTGGAGGCATGGTTTTCTGCGATAAAGCAAGGCAGCAATATAATCATAAGCGCCTATTTGCAAACCCTGCTTTTAATCGGTTCTCGCCGTGAAGAATTGGCTACTTTGCGTTGGCAGGATGTGGATTTCCAATGGAACAGCATAACCATTCGAGACAAAGTGGAAGGTCTGCGCGTTATTCCACTAACTCCTTATGTTTCTCATTTGTTGTCGGCGCTTCCGAGAAGGAACGAATGGGTTTTTTCTAGTTCAACTTCTTCGTCTGGAAGGTTGGCTGACCCACGTATTGCCCACAATAAAGCGTGTGCCATTGCTGGAATAGAGCTAATCAGTCTGCACGGGCTGAGAAGAAGCTTTGCCTCTCTGTGCGAATGGACAGAGACGCCTGCTGGTATCGCTGCTCAAATCCAAGGCCATGCTCCGCAGGGGGTGCGAGAGCAAAATTATATTCGCCGTCCCTTGGACCTGTTGCGTGCATGGCACACCAAATTTGAAATCTGGATATTAAAAGAGGCTAAAATAGAATTTCACCAAGAAAAAAGAGGCTTGAAAGTAGTGGCCTGAGATTAGACTTCTCCGGCTAAGAGTAGAGATACCTGGTGTTTCAAGTCTTCAATAACCATTTTATATGCTGGGAGCTCAGGTAATAGAGGTCCCAGCCATTGTTCCCATGTTTTCTCAACCAAAGACAGCAAGTGATTAGTAAAAAAATTATCTCCATTAGTATATGTCACATTACGCACCTGGCATTTCTTTTGGAGTAATGCGGGAATTTCAGAGAGTTTTAATTGATTTTTATAGGTGTTAAAAATACGCCAGAGGTCATAGTAATCTCGTGCTCGTGACCTTACCCAGCCCTTTCTTTCAAGCAACTGTAGATTTTGCAAAATGGCTCGAAGTTTTTCTGCGATGATTTCTTCTAGAGAATAAACTTGTAGTTTAGCATCGAGTGATTCTTCATATTCATGAATGACTGGACGCTCCACGGCAGGGGTGACAAGTTGTTCGTCGATGGTGATTTCCACCATA
>Ga0206951_1028_pt1 | contig 41039 bp, 27 predicted proteins | sample Alteio_BWOrgHeat_38_FD_152974 | JGI IMG/M metagenome (GOLD analysis project Ga0206951, IMG submission 152974) | Enriched cells from forest soil in Barre Woods Harvard Forest LTER site, Petersham, Massachusetts, United States -... | ecosystem: Environmental > Terrestrial > Soil > Temperate forest >... | reverse complement strand
AAAAGTGCCATCACCTCTACCGAAGAACGTCTGAATGGTGAGAGTGGTTACCAGATCGCCCGAGTCAGTTACGGTTAGGCTGTCGAGCAAGGCAACAACATCTGGTTTGCCATCTCCATTGATATCGGTTACGCCGATTGCATCGAGCTCTGCGTCGTCAGAAGTATTTACAGGAATGGTTTCTGGCGCAGCGAAGGTGCCGTTTCCCTGATTGAGATAGACGATTAAGTTGGTATTAGAAGCGTCGGAAGCAAGTATGTCGGGATACCCGTCGTCATTGAGATCAGTCGCTGCGGCATAGGTGACCCCGGCATTTGGAGGCGGATTATATGCTATTGGATCCTTTAAGCCTCCTGCGCCATCATTCAACATGATATTGACCGTGCCATCATATTGAACGACTGCCAGGTCTATCTTTCCGTCTCCGTCAAAGTCTTTACTTAGAGCAACTAATACTCCGCAATTGTCTGGCGCATCGGCACACTTTGTCTCAAGGCCATCCGAGTAAGTTTTTCCATCGAGAAAGCCGCCGAAACCGGGCACGTTTGTCGGTGGGGTGCTTTCACCAGCACTTACTTGCTGATTTGCATTCAGCTTTGCCGCAGACTGTGGCTGAGTGAGATGCTTTTGGACCCACGGAATGAGCTTCGACTCGGTCGGGTTGTAGCCTTTGAAGGACGACGGCTGACTTCGCTTCAACGGTTGAAGAAGCTTCTTCGAACCTCTCGATTTGTGACTGGCAATCGCGGATAGCTGAAGAAAGCTAACAAGACAGAGAACTATGACTATGAAAGGGCGACGAAGCATAAGCCTCCGCAAATTTGACTGCAAACGCATCCCGGTACTTACGAGGAAATCCTCTCGAAAGCGCTAGGCAGAAGATCGTGACAGCAAGGTGTTACTGGTGTGCAACGACAGGTCAGGCGAAAACAGAGATGGCTGCGGAGGGTGGTGTCGTTTAGTCCATCGGGCGATGAATAAGGATGTAGCCTCTCGCGTCAAGCGTAGTAAAGAAGCGAGAGAGTCCTCCTGTTGCAGCCAACATATTCGCGTCTCAAAGTATGAAATGGGGACTAAATTTAGATGAAAATATCTCATCTAGTAATCATTGTGTCAATATCAAAAATATAAATTCCTTAGTGCCTTCAGGATTCAGGTAAGCGGAATTGACAGTTAAATACGCTCGTGCGTATATTGCAGTCATGGGCAGGCCATCTCTTCGTGAAGACATTCTCGACGCTGGACTTAGGGTCATGTTTCAAGCGGGATACCAAGGGGCTACGGTACGCGATATCTGTGTGGCGGCCGGTGCTCCGCATGGCTCTTTTATCAATCACTTCGGCTCCAAAGAGGCGTTTGCGGCGGAGGTGCTTGACCGTTATTTTGAAAATCTTAAGGGAGTCGTGCGAGAGGCTTTGGAGAACACATCTCTTACTCCACGACTGCGCCTGAAGCGATATCTGGACATCATTAGCGGCATACTGGAGGACGTTGCGTGGAATCGCGGTTGCCTGATCGGCGATTTCAGCCTGCAGACTACTTCCGAGAGCGAACTCCTTCGACTGAGGCTCGAGGCGATCTTCCAGGAATGGCGCGCTCCGTTTGCCTCTTGCATCGCCGAGGCTCAAACCATTGGCGAGATTGATCGCATGTTCGATCCGATGGATCTCGCAGAGTTCCTCCTCGCCTCTTGGGAGGGCGCAATTCTCCGGATGAAGGTTGAACGTGCGCCAGCCGCGCTTGATCGCTTCAAAAACATTGTCTTTCAGACCATATTCAAGGAGCAGAAATGACCGTACTCACCGATGTAGCGTTGCCCCAGCTCGATGTTCTGGATTCCAGGATGGCCTTTCGGGAAGCAGGAGATAGCGAAGCACCAGTCGCGCTGTTCCTCCACGGCAACCCGACCTCGTCGTACATCTGGCGAAATATCCTTCCGCTGGTTGCACCCGTGGCGCATTGCATCGCACCCGATCTCATCGGATTCGGCCAATCGGGAAAGCCAGCGATCGAGTATCGCTTTGCCGATCATGTCGAGTATCTTGATGCGTTCCTCGATCGCGCAGGCATCTCGTCGGCCTTCGTCATCGCGCAGGACTGGGGAAGCGGACTGGCATTTCATCTCGCGGCCCGCAGACCGGAGTTTATCCGTGGTCTTGCTTTTATGGAATTCATTCGCCCGATGCCTACCTGGGATTTGTTTCACACGGATGCCATCGAAACTTTCCAGAAGTTCAGAACGCCCGGAGAGGGCGAAGAGATGATTCTCGAAGGGAATGCATTCGTTGAGGGGGTTCTTCCCATGGGAACGGTCCGAAGACTGACCGATGAGGAGATGGCTGTTTACCGGGCGCCTTTTCCTACGCCCGAGTCGCGGCGACCCACCTGGCGTTTTCCGAATGAGATCCCGATCGCTGGAGAACCGGCGGACGTGTATTCAATAATGGAGAAGGCACATGCTTCTCTGGCGCAATCGTCCTACCCGAAGCTTCTCTTTGCAGGAGACCCTGGCGCGCTGATATCACCAGCCTTCGCTGCGAGCTTCGCGAAAAGCCTGAAAAACTGCAGGTTTGTACAGCTCACCTCGGGTGCGCACTACTTACAGGAGGATCACCCTGATGTCATTGGCGCTCACGTCAAGGAGTGGCTCATCGAACTGGGAATTGCTTCCAGCCCAAAGCAGAAAGTGGCACTCTAGGCGATGGCTGAATGCGTCGACTCTTGTCTGCATCTTTCGCCGCTCGAGCAGACTAACGGTATTCCGGCTGGGAAGTGTTCATTCCTGAACTGCTCAGGTGACAGTTGTTGCGACTTCGAGAGCACCTCGATCCCAACGGCCGCAGTTTGCTGCTGCCTCATAGGTACTCTGCAGAAACTGAAGCAGGGTGGAGTCAGGATCAGCCGACAGGCGCATCGCTTCATAGGGCAGCACAAATTCGCCCATCTTCGGGTCGAATGCAGCTTGTGCGGGAGCGATGGAGCTTTCCCGATAGCCGGGCGGCTCGGGATATGCGTAGCTGTAAAAAAGCGGTTCAATGCCGGTTGCTCCCGGCCAGAAACCGCAACTGCTGACCTCGTGCGAATAAGCATCACGCGTTACCCGATCAGCCAACCCGGCAACGCCTGGATGTTCAGGCGCGGTACGGCCAGAGAAACGAGTGCAGGCGAGATCGAGCGCTCCCCAGAAGAGATGAATCGGGCTCACCTTTCCGATGAAGCGGGCACGAAAGACGGTGATAACCCGCGTCGTTTGCAGCAGGATATTCCAGAAACGCTGCGCATATTTCGGGTCATACGCCTGATGCGTGTGATCCTGATCAAACGGAATATGCTCAGCCATCTCAACCGGTACAGGCCATATGTGCACTGGGGTAGCGAGATCATCGAGCGCCGCCATCACCTTTTCGTAAAATAACGAGACGGTCATCGGCTGGAGAGGAATGGTCTTGCTGAGGCCTTCGCTGGTTTCCAACTGCAGCAGGTGATTGAGAAAATCGAAGTCTATCTGTAATGTGCGGGTGCCGTACGGCATGATAGAAGTGGTAAAACCGCGGACGCTGGAATAGAGTGTCACGCTCCAGGTATGATTGATCGCTGGCATGAGCGCCAGCCGGATCTTACCAACGATCTGCATCCAGAGCTGCAACGTAGTACGCGTCTCGCTCCATGCACTCTCTGGCAGTGCCGGCCAATTGTGGCTAGGAGCAACATTTATTCCATGCCCACTCACCGATATAGTTCCTCGCAGGAACGATGATATTCCGCTTAGTATCGTTCAGCTACCGAAGATTACTCACGAAATTCCGAAAAGTTAAGATGACAGCATGCTATCGGCGCGCCATGGGTGAAAAGCCTGTCTGAATCGCAAATTTCCCGGACTCTCGACTTGTGCTCGAACGTCGATCATCGCAATGTAAATGTCACTCGCCCACCACGAGGCGTACAGGGGGGATGAGGCCTGAGGGATAAAAGGGTGTATCGGAGGTCCAGGCCTTTGCGGTCGCATTGTTCGCCAGCGTCTTCATGTAATTACCCAGGGTCGTAACTACCTTAATCGATACGTTGTTGATGCCGGGGGTGATGGTGCCGGAAAGATTGTAAAGATGTTCCCCATACCAGCGAACTCCCAAGTAATGACCGTTGACTTCAAGCTCAGAAATCGCATGAACATGCCCAAGATTCAGCCACAGATGGTCACCTGTTTTATCGATGCTGATCTGCTTGCTGTAGGTAATTGTGCCAGCGAATGATTTCAGGTCTTCGCGTTCATTGAAGTCAACAAGATCCTCTAGAACAACGGCTCTCCTTGTACCGTCCACGTGTTCGAGTTTTACATTCCATGGACCGCGAATAACTTTGTCTTGTGAAGACGCATTCGGAGCTTTTCTATAAGGAAGTGTCTGGACAGCATTATCACCGTCACTTGTGAGTCTCGTTGGAGGCTCAAAGACGATCAGTTGCGATTCAGATGGACCTAGTGAGATCGTGAGCACATTCCTTTTTCCATCGATCTGGTAAGGCGCACGCGTGCCGAATTCTGCGTTCCATAGCCATGGCATCTTATCGCCGGTGTTGAACGTCGCCTCAAACGTATGCCGTTCCTGAGGTCCGTAGTGAGTGAAGAAGAAAATATCTCGCGAGCCACTGCGGTAATGGATCTGGCTGATGAAATCTGTCGGCGCGCTGATCACGACGTCCGGCGTCAGTTCGAAGCGATCCTGCAGTTCGCGATACCATCGCACCATCTCACTTTCATTGACTGACACCAATGGCGTGCGGAGTGGATGACGCTTGCGCATTGCAGAGATGTGATCGAGAACCGTCTTGCTGTTTGTGACTTGATCAGCCAAGCCGGCTGCAAGATGCGGAGTTGTATCAATGAAAATAACCGTTCCGCCAGATTCAACGAACGCCTGCAGCCGCTCCGCTGTAACAGGTTGTATCGACTCGACGGCGGGCATGATGATGGCTTTGTAAGCCCTGTCGCGAAAAACGAGCCTGCCTTTTTCGATGGTAGATTTAGCGATTATTTCTTCCGAGAGATAGTCGCATCCGCTCCCATTCTGGTGAACCACTTCCCAGACTTTATAGAGATACGCAGGGTAAGCGAGGCGCGGAAACGGATCCCGCTGAAATCCATATTTTGAAGCAAGGTCAGCCTCCGGAGGAAGGATCGCGATATCAGCCTGCATTTCAGCGTGTTGAAAGAGCGCGGAGAGGCGCGCCTTATAAGTCACCCAAAGGTTGAAGTAAGCCCACCATGTATTGTGTTCGCTGAAATACGTACCGTATCGAACCCATCCGGGAAAGGGCGCAGCGGGAGGGCTGTAGTTAAACCCGTGCAGCACGGACTGAGTTACGCCGGTTAACATGTTCTGATCGCCTGCGACCTTTATCCGTTCCATCGAGGCGTGAAACGGATCATCTGTATTTGTCATTTCCTCACAGCTGATGAGCTGCTTACTGGCAAAGTGCGCTGCAGAAGAAACGAACTTATTAATCATGGTATAGCTGCGACCGTGAGCGTAATCACCACTGCCGAACTCTTCAATTTGTTCGGATCGGATCCATGTTTCACATTCCGGGATGTCGATCATCATACCGGCCGCAATTGGATCACATTCCATGCCATAGGCCTGCATGCGAGATTTCACACCCACTCGATTGCACCAATTCACGAAGGTGGAAACAAATCTCTCCTGGAATAGCTCGTGCTTTGTCATTTCAAAGTCATAACGGACAAGCTGTGTTTGCCCTATGAAATCCGGAGTAAAACTGGCCCCATAGGCTGTGGTGACGGCATTTCCCATCTCGCCGACTTTGAATAACACAAATGGCAGATATGGAGCTAGATAATATCCCCGTCTACGCTTAAATTCGAAGAGCATGTCGTCGCACCAATTCGCTCCCTCTAACTCAATGCTGTCCGTAAAGAACGCCCTAAAGTGACTACCCAGCGGCCCGATTGTGGTGGATAATCTCTCGGAGATACGATCGAGATAACGAGCGACGGCCTGAGCGCTGTAGTGGTTCAAGACAGGACCGCTTGCCCCTGGTGCACCATTGATGACGGCCATGAAGCCCGTCAGCTTGACCAGAAAGTAGAGGACATGTCTTCCCGCGGGCACATCGAATTCTATGACGTTAGCTTCCCGGTTTGCCTTCACCGGCATCGCAGCGTTTACGCTTTGCAATTCATAGGGCACGAGCGTAAGCGCAAAGAGTTGCTTCAGTGGGTCCTTATAAGGGGAAACAAATCGTGGACTCACATCGGCTAATAATTCTTCGGAGGTAAGACGGACATGTTGTGGCCCGGAAAACTCACGAGTGCCAAGCGCCATCATCTGGGTTTGTTCTTCCCTGGTAAGGAATTCGCCCCCATACGGCCAGCCGGAGCCGACGATCATGTCGCACGTCATGCCTCTTTCTTTGCAGCCTTGCAGTGCGACTTTTAGGACAGCAATCCATTCATCGCTCATCCATGTGAGCGCCTTGATGTTAAGTGGGTCGGCCTCTGCTGGGAATTTTATGGGATTGATCTCTACGCCACCGATTCCGGCTCGCTGCAGGACATCAAGTTCTCGACTGACTTCCTCCGCGGAGACTCTGTCGCCATTCCACCACCATCGCACCATGGGCCGATACCGGTTCGGTGGATCCCGGAAGAGCTTGAGCAGTTCCGTGTCCGGGAATGAATTCCCATCCTCAGAGTTTGAGACATTAGTGCCATGCTGTTCTGCGGCGATCAATCTCGCGGAGCGTGAAAAAGGGACGACGCCTGCCGCAAGCGAGGCTAGACGAATGAACTCTCTCCTAAACAAGTATCAACTCCAAATTCAAATTAATTTCCAGAGCGGCTATGGGATATCTTTCTCATAAATTCTCTTTCGGCTTCCTTCGACGAACACGCTCCGCGACGCAGCATCTATAGTGAACGCTGCAGAGTTCAAGGCCGCTCCGGCCATGAGTGTTTGGGATAGCGACGCATCAGCTCGCGGCGGACCTGAGGATAGAGTCTCTCCCAAAATCCAGCGAGATCCGTCGTAGTCTGCACAGGCCGCTGATTTGGCGCAAGCAAATGAATGACGACAGGCGTCCGGGCTATACCGATTCGAGGAGTTTCACGCATGCCAAAGAAGTCCTGCAATCGGGATGCAATCCAAGGCGGCTTACCGAGCTCATAATGAATCTTCGTCTGCCGGCCACCTTGTAATCGAAGCGATTCGGGCGCTACCTGCTTCAGCTGCTGGTAACCGACTTTTTGCTCCAGAAGCGAAACGAAATTCCGCGCTGCAGCTTTCAATTCCGCGAAGCTCAGAATCCCGAAACACAACTCTCGAAGAGTCTGCTGAATATCAGGAGGTTCAAAGCCAGCGAACGCGATGCGCGACAGGAACTGATCGAGTTTATATCGCTCGACAAAGCGCTCGATTCCGGCCTCAATCGCCTTCTTCGCAAGCAGCTCGGCCGCTGCCCCGGCCTCGGGCACAGCACCGCGTGATTCCTGAATGATGAGTTCGTCATACAAGAGCACGCTCACTGCGTCCACACGTTCCGTTGAACGATTCCACAGAACAGAGCATTGCTCCCGCACGCGATCCGGAAACAAATCGATGAGCCATTCTGGCTCAATCCGTACTGTCATGCGAATCCAGGGCAGCGGCTTATCTTTGCGGTCTTCCGCATCGAGGGCGACCATGAACTCATACTGTGGAGGCGCGCCCATAACCTCAGCCGAGGCGCCAGTCGAGAGCTGCACCTGATTGCCTGAACGAAGCCTCGCAATCCGATCGGGGAAACCAGCCAATACCGACTTAAGCAGTGCATCCTCATCGTGATGGTTCTTCCGAGAAGATCGCGCAATTCTACGCAGCTGCTCAAGCGGCTGTGAAAGGCGAGGATCGTGACGCTGATCCATCCCGGTGAGCAGATCATTAGTCCCAAAGTCCATACCCGATGCAAGCAGCGCAGCTGCCACGCAACCGTCGTCGCTGATCCCTCGCTCTATCGCCTCGACCAGAAGGCGTGACAGGCGCGGAGCAAGAGGAAAGCGTATCAGTTGCTGCGCCATTTTCCCGCTGGCCCCAAGTCGATCCAGTAGTAGCTGTGCACTCTTCACCGCCGTTTCTGGTGGTGCATCGAGCCACTCGATATCTTTACCGATGTCGACCTGCATTGCCCTCAGCCCGAGCAAAAGCTGTGAGAGATCGCTACGCAAAATCTCTGGGATATCGTGCTCGGGTCGTAATTGATAATCCTCGCTCGTGTAGAGACGCAAAACACGACCGGGACCGGTGCGACCTGCTCGTCCCGCTCTCTGCTTTGCGGAAGCCTTGCTGATCCGGCTGACCTCAAGTGTTTGCAATCCGGTCCATTGCGACCAGGTCGCGAGTCGAGCCAAGCCACTATCAATCACTGCGGTTACGCCGTCAACTGTGATGGAGCTTTCCGCGACGTTGGTCGCGAGGATAAGTTTCGGTTTTGCCGCAGGTGCAACTGCGCGATCCTGTGCCTCGGGCGACAAGCTGCCATGCAGCGGCAAAATCAGCAGATCCGCTCGCCGCGCAGCATCCTGACATTCGCGCATGGCTCGGTGAATCTCAGAAGCGCCAGGCAGAAACACCAGGATATCTCCCGATTGTTCCTCGGCAATCAACCGCTCCACCGCCTGTCGGACCCGTATTTCGAGTGACTGTGGTGAGTACGGTAGATGTTCTATCGAAAGCTCAAATAGTTTTCCCGGGCATCGTATGATCGGACACTCATTGAGATAGTGAGCGACGGAAGCGGCATCGAGCGTGGCAGACATGATTACGATTCGCAGGTCTGGCCGGCTGTCCTGAAGGCGCTTCAACAAGGCCAACGCAAGATCGCCCTCTAGATGGCGTTCGTGAAATTCATCTAACACGACGGCGTCCACGCCCTTTAAGAATGGGTCGGAAATCAAGCGTCGCGTCAACACGCCCTCAGTCACGAATCGAAGACGTGTGCGCGGGCCGGCGACTTCGTCAAACCGAACATGGTAGCCAACCGTTTCGCCGATTTTTTCGCCCATTTCCGAGGCGACTCTTCGCGCAGCCATTCGTGCGGCGATACGCCGCGGTTCGAGCACGAGCACCTCGCCGCTCACGAGGCGAAGAAGCTCGGGCGGCACACGAGTCGTCTTGCCTGCGCCCGGCGATGCCTCGATCACGAGGTTAGGGGAGCGCTTCAGAGATGTAATGATTTCCGGAAGAATCTGATCGACCGGAAGGACAGTTTTGCGGTTCACCAGTTTTCATCGAACCACGCCGTCCTCGCGGAGTCAATTCAAAGGGCCATTCGATGCTCACAATCAGCGCATCATTCGGAATCCTTCACGCAGCGGAAGCCAAGCGCTCCAGACCTGTCGTAGCCGGGGGCCATCAGCAAAAGCTTTCCATGTTGATCGTTCCGGTAAGCCTGCGGGAAGTACCAAACAGAGCCCTGAGGCTGGTAGTAGCTGCCGCCACGCAGGATTCCGCCGCGCGTATGATCGTCAACGTACTCATCGGTCCACTGCCATACGTTGCCGACCATATCCATCACTTCAAATGGACTGGCGCCAGCCGGATGAGCATCCACGTTATCGGGGCCTCGCATCGTTCGGCTGCGATCCGGAACCGGCACCTTGCTTTTATCCCACTCGCTGCCCCAGGGATAAAAGCGACCATCCGTTCCCTGCGCCGCATATTGCCACTCCCATTCGTGCGGAAGGCGCTTGCCCGCCCACTTCGCATAAGCCCGCGCGTCTTCCTGCGATACCCACGTTACAGGCCTGTTGCCCCATCCGTCTGGATAATTGCCGCCTTTCCAGTCCTTCAGAAAATCCAGATCGTCCTTAGGACGGTAGTGAGTGGCATCGAGAAATTTTTTGAATTCCGCATTGGTAACGGGATATTTGTCGATATAGAAAGATGCGACGTGCATCTTCTGTTCGTGATAGCGATGCGGGATATCCTCCCAGGGATATTGCACGTCCACGCCTGCGTCGTTGAAGCCCTCGATCTCTATTCCTTCTACCTTAAATAGATAGTCGGCGGCAGGAATCTTCACCATACCCTCAGGCGCAGCGCTCGCCGGTTCGGTCTTTGCAATTTCTACCAGCTGTTGCGGCAAGGGCTTCCATTCATGTGAATAGCTGGAAAGCTGCGTGACGGTCATCTGTTTCATGCTGACCATCAATTGCGTGATTTTTGTATCCGGCTCGCCCGCGGTTGCCAGCACCGCACCGTAGCCATGATCTTCCATAGCAAACGACAATACCGCCTGGTCCCCATCGTGTTCCGGCGTTAGTTCTACGCCATGATAGAGATCGAAGTAGCGCATTCCAGACTTGTAAGGAATGGAGATCTGCCTTCCGGAAACGTCATACTCATTGCGATTCACGATCGTCCATACTGTTTGCTCGCCGAGTGGCCATTTACTGGCGAAGACCCCGTAGCGGTGCGTCGGATAAAACGGCTGCCATCCCTCGCTGGCGAAAAAGGGGGCCACGGCTCGTTCGATAGTGGCTACGCGCCGGGTCGCTTCACCATCCCGAGGCGTGATTCCATTCCAGATACCCCAGATGTTCTCCCAGCTCTCCCAGCCTTCGCCGTTGAAGAATGCATATTGAAGATCGTCTGTTTTATCGCGGTTCCAACGATGAGAGATGTTGACTTGATGCAGCGGCTCAAGCCACCGGAAACGATCAACCGTGGGTACAAAGTCGAACTTATACTGTCCCCATGTAAGAACATTCCACGCTAGCGCTTCATCGCTCGGGCTACCCTCTGGCTCAAAGACGAGCGGATGCCTAATTTTGTCCGCAGCCAGCGAGAAGGCCAGTGGCACTCCATCCTGAGTGTCGCCGTTGATGCCGTCCGCGCCAATCTCTTTCATGGTTTCCGCAATCGCCTGTGGCCACGACGCTACAGGATCGTGTGTTCCCTGATCCCACATCATCATAGGAAACAGGACATGCACGCCGCGCCGATGGAAGTCGGCAATCATCTGACGCACGCCTGCCACTCCACCAGGCATCGAGCGAATCATGTCGTGCTGATTACGATTGTCGATACCCATATTCGGATAAGTTGGCCAGATGAGAACTGCATCGATCCCTCCATAACGCTTCTCCAGGTCATCAAGATAACGATCAACCGTATACTTTCCGGCTATAGGATCGTAAAAGTAGCGATCCTGCACCATCATCTGCGGCTGCATGAAGGCCGATTGCGCCCACTTGAAGGCAGGCTGCTGGTAGCGATCGTTATTGTAGCCAATGCGAATCTTACGTTCTGTTCTCCAGTGAGTAATGTCTTTCAGCCAATCGTCAAAATCCTGTGATGTACACGGCTGCGATCCCCCCTGCCATGCTCCTTTCTGTGTAAAACAACCCGGCGAAGGAAACTGCTGGCCGACGGGAGCATGGTGCGTATCCTGTGCCAGAGCAGAAATGGTAAGAAGCGCGAGAGCCATAGACGTCCCAAGAAGCGTTAACCGCATGTAGTTGTGTACTTCCTTTCCAAAATAAATTTCGATCCCACCGTAACTCACTGATGCGCGCCTAATAGTTCGTCCACCTCGGCGCGAGAGGGCATGGAAGGCTGCGCGCCGGCTCGCGTGACAGAAACGGCCGCTGCGGCCACGGCAAAGCGCGCAGCTTCCACGTTCTCCATACCCAACATGAGAGCCGTGGCAAACGCGCCGTTGAATGCGTCGCCTGCGGCCGTGGTATCCACGGCCTTTACCGGAAGTGCGGGAATGATCTGTGACGAACTACCAGAGGAAGCAAGATACACACCGCGAGCGCCCATCTTCAGCATCACACCATGCACACCTGTGCCGATAAGAATGTCCGCGACGCGATCAGGCTCCAATTCACCCGCACCTTTGAAAAATTGCGCGGCGAAAAATGCTGCTTCTGTCTCATTCGGCGTAAACCAATGCAGATGGCGAAATAAATCATCCGGCAATGCATGTGCTGGCGCAGGATCGAGCATCAGTGCAATGCCTTCCTGCTCGCATAAGCCGGCAAGGTATAGCACTGTCTCGATCGGGATCTCCAACTGCGCCAGCACAATTCCCGCTCCGCGAATCGTTTCCCGATGAGCATCCAGATAATCCGGAGTAACAAATGCGTTAGCGCCTGGCGTGACGACGATGCTGTTCTCTCCGCGCGAAGATACTGCAATCATTGCTACGCCCGAAGAACCTTCATGCTTTTCTACGGCAGCGACATCTACGCCTGCTTCCAGAAGGTAAGAAAGCAGCTGTTCGCCGAACGCGTCCGTACCCACTTTGCCCACGAGTTGCACTGGATAACCGAGACGAGCCACCGCCACAGCCTGGTTGGCACCCTTCCCGCCGGGGTGAACTTGAAAATCACTACCGCGGACAGTCTCCCCTGCCATCGGGATTTTTTCCGCGTTTGCGACGAGATCGATATTGATACTCCCCACAACTACAACCGGCTTTTGACTGGACGGCATACGCGATCCTTATTTCGATGATTCAGTACTCAGAACAAAGGTGCTAAAGCAATTGCTACCAAGCCAACGATAAAAAATACAAACATCCATGTGAGGAGAGCCTTAGCGCGAGCTGGAGCTGCGGCGAATTCTTTCCAGATAAAGACGCCCCAACAAGCTGAGATCATCGTCGCCCCCTGCCCGATGGAGTACGACACCGCAGGTCCAACAATATGCGCACGCGACGCAACGAAATTCAGAACCGCACCAGTGCACCAGATCCCGCCGCCCAATACGCCCCACATATGCCATCGAGCAGGTGCCAATGCATAGGCAGACATGACCACAGGCGTGTTGCCGTCGAGTGGATGCCTCATCAGTAGAGTATTCGCAATCAGGGAACATCCGGCTACACCCAGGGCAAACCAGAATGAAGTGGCATAAGGCCCTGGAGCATCCTGCCCACTCATCGCTCTGGAAACGAATGGGTAGAAACAACCCATCAGTAAACCCGCTAAGAGACTCAAGGTGACGCCGCGTGTGCTCATCTTCTGCCGCGTCGATTCCCGCATGCGGTAAGCTGCCGCATCCAGCACGATTGCCACGACGACAAGTGCAATTCCACAAAACAACATGACTGGATTGCCTGCAGGCGAGATGAGATAACTGCTCACCGCACCCACAATAAGAGCAAGACCTATCCCGATCGGAAACGCTACGGCCAGTCCGGCGATATCAATAGCCGCCACCAGCAGTAGATTTGCAATGTTGAAGACGATTCCGCCCACAACGGCAAACCATATGTGATTGGCACCGCTGTGCACCAGATCCGGCAAAAATGAACGCCCGGTCGCCCCGACGCTGCCCAGTGTCAAGCCCCAGAGCAGCGAACCGAGAACGAGGCCGACGATATAGTCCCAGTAGAAGAGCTGAAACCGATAGCCGGGACATAACTTAACTGTGTTGGCCCAGGACCCCCAGCACAACATGCTGACAACCATGAACGAGAGCGCTACGGCGTATGTCTCTGGCTGATACAAATGATTCTCCCCGTATTTTGATACCTGCCTTCATCGCACAGCCTTCAGAAGAGGAACTTCAACGCCAACTGCATGTGACGGCCCGGACGAGCACCGGTGACATATCCAAACTGGCTGGCTGGATTCACCTCGCGGTCATCATTCGTATTCATACTCGACCATTGTGTGTGATTGAAGGTGTTGAACGATTCAGCTCTGAATTGTAGTCTTTGCCCCTCTCCGAAAACGGGGAATTCCTTGTTCACTGACATATCCCAATTGCTGATACCGGGTTGTACCAGGTTGTTGCGCCGCTCGTCTCCGCGATGAAGCGCAATGCCGGTCGCAGGATCGGGCGGCGGCTCCGTGTAGCAGTCGGTATTGAATTGATGCGTAAATGAACGTACCCCTCGTGAGAGATTCCCATTGCACGACTGGTCAGCAACGTCTCCCATGTAGTCGAATGAACTTGTGTAGTTGTTCCACACTGTGGTCGGGCTGCCCGATTCAAAGGTCGCGATTGCATTGAGCTGCCATCCGCCAGCGAATTCTCGGACGAGCCGATTGGAAATGTTGTTGCCTGGCAACTGATACATCAGAGCTGCGACAAAACGTTGGGTGTGATTCGCATCGGATGGTCCATAAGACCACTTGGGATGCCACTGGCCACCGATGGACTGCACACCACTCTCACCGCTTTCGCCGAAGAATGTATCCAGCTGTTTCGACCAGGTATATCCAATAATGCTGGTCAGGTTATGCCAGCTTTGCGTTTTCAACTGGGCGGTCAATGCATGGTAGTTATTGCTGCGGTTGTGATGAACAGCCCAGATGGAGTCCCACCGCTCTGGAGCGACCGAGGTAAGCGGTCGTGCCGCATAGTACTCATCACTGTTCAGGTAAACGCCCTGAGGAGGCAGATTCAGGTCGTATTGTGTGGTCAGCTTCGTGCCTTCCGAGCCAACATAACCCAGCATGACAACTGCGGACCGGCCTAATTCCTGCTGAATATCGAGACTCCAGCGTTGCAGATAGGGAGTAGTCGCACTATCGCTGTCAATGGTCTGCGGCGATTGGCGAGGAAAAAGTTCACCGCCTCCATCGCCTATCGGAATCGGCCAGGTTCCTTTCGGAATTGAAATAGCGGCCGGGAAAACATCGTTCAACGTGAAGTAGGTTTGATTTGGGTCCGGCGCATACGTCGTTGAGTCGTAGGTCACACCTCCATATCCAGGCGAACTCCAGAACATCTGATCGAGAAACTTAAATCGTCCAGTTTCATAAAAGATGCCATAGCCGCCGCGCACTACTGTTTGGTTGCTCACGCGGTAAGCGAAGCCGACACGCGGAGAAACATTGTTTTTGTCGGCAGGGTAGGGAGGATTGTGCGTTCCCGGAGTAAGGCCTGGCATTACCATCCTGTATCCGGGATAATTCAGATCCAGCACGCCCCAATAATTGTCGACACTGTAAGCAGGAACGGCAATGTCGTAGCGGATACCGAGCGTGAGCGTCAGTCTTGGACTTGCATTCCATGAATCATTCAAATAGGCGGAGTATTCCGGCATGCGGAACCACAGGCTGCCATCGCCACCGGTCAGCGGGGTACGCTGATTCATATTTGCAACTGCCCCGGACACAAATTCCGCCATCGAATTCCATCCGGATCCGTCATTGCTGAAAGGGCCACGGCCGGTGTAGTTAGTAGTCTCTCCGCATCCGGAACAGCTGCCTCCGATATTTACTGAGCGGATCACATCGTTATCTCGCTCATCCCGGCGCTGCCAATAGAACCCAGCTTTAAAGGTATGGCGTCCGATGATCTTGGAGGCGTTATCGGAAAGTTGGTAGATCGGAACCGCCTGATACCAGTACTCTGTTGTGCCAAGGCTTAGAGGCGCAAACAACGCGTTCGCAAAATTTACTGAAAAAGTTCCATCATTCGTGATGCCCAGCTGGGAGAGATCATAGGGGGTGAAGCCTGCCCCTCCAGTGGATGTGTTTTGAAAGAGACTGGGGAGCCATGACGACTGCATGAAGCGATTGATCTGTGCCGCCTGATTGCTGGCATTTTTGGCGTGTGTGATGCTGAAGTTTGCTTCGTTGTTAAACGTGTTCCCAAAAGTATGTACCCAATGGACCTGGTAACTGTCAGTCGTATGTACAGGACCATCGCCCAAAGCCAACTCTGGAATCAGGCCGCCTTCGTTCAGCAGCGTTCCATAATCGTGCGAGAAACGAAAGTAAAAGTTGTCGCGGGGAGATAACGTATAGTCTCCGCGTGCTGAATAGTTATTGTTATTGATACCGCCTTGAGTGGAGCCGGCCCAATTATTAAAGTCGCCGTTGACCGGAGAAGTGTAGTTCGGCCCGGGAAAATGCGAGAGATAGTCCAGCGCACGCGGATCAGGGCTGGTAACAACATTGTTAAAGTAGGGCTGTCGAGTCTGTGTGCCTGGATCATAGGTGTAAGGGTTATAGATTACGTAGCGACAATTCGCAGGCGCGTTCGCTGTGCCGTCGCAGAGCGTCGGGTTTACCGGGAACCGTCCAAGCCAGCCGCTGAAATCGCCCGTCTTCTCCGCGTCGGTGGGCACATAGGCATGAAGCGTGTTCTCGCTTCTGTTGCGCAGCTGCTCGAATGAGACGAAGAAAAATAGCTTATTCCGTCCGTTAAATACTTTCGGAATCAGCACAGGGCCGCCAACGGTGAATCCGTACTGATTTTGATGGAATCCGCTGCGTGGAGAGCCATACGCCTTCGAGTATGGATCATTCGCATTCAGCCCTGCATTTTGGAAGAAGTCGTATGCCGAACCGTGCAGGGAATTTGTTCCTGACTTCGTCGTCAGACTGATCTGACCCACGTCACGTCCGTATTCCGCCGAATAATCTACGACTTCAGCTTTCACTTCCTGTACGCCGTCCATGTTCACGTTGGTAACTGGGCCTTCGACCCAGTTGTCATTGTTATTCAACCCGTCAATGTAATAGCCAACGCCGTATTCAGTTCCACCTACATTGAGTTGCTTGGCCCCCGTGCTGGTAGCCGACGCAAGTCCATAAGCGACGCGCGTAGTATCACCGGTTCCGCTATTGAACATGGGCACGATTTCGGCATAATTCAGAAAGCTGCGCCCTTCCACGGGAAGATTCCTAACGAAATCATTCTCGATCACCTCAGAAACATTTGCGTCTTCCGTCTTGACCAGAGACGCAGCGCTTGAAACCGCGACGAGCTGTGTTACCTGGCTGAGTTTGAGAGTCACATTGACGCGTTGCGTCTTACCATTTTCTAAAGGAATCGATGTAGAAACCGCATGGCCAAAACCTGCGGCATCTACCTCGACTTGGTAGTGTCCCGCCTGTAAATTTGAAAACTGATAATCACCGGAGCTATTCGTCACAGTTCTGGCTTCTACGCCAGTGTCAAGATTCCTCAATACCACCTGGGCTGCCGGGATCACCGCCGTCTGTGGATCCGTTACGCTCCCTACCACCGTACTTGTGATCACAACTTGCGCCCAAGTTGCGGCGGCAAATACAAATACGCATAAAACGAGCCAGGCCCGCCTGCATCCCATACGACACTCCCTTGCCCCATGCTTGTCAGCAATGACAAGAAACGGCCTCTTCAAAGTTTGTATTTTGAAAGCTTTCAAAATACGCGGGCAATCCTAGCCAAATGCAAATATCTTTGTCAAATAAATTTAATTATTCCGTCTATGCCAAAGCTCTTCGATAGGAGAATTAGGGGCTTTCTCGCCTTGTCCAAAAGACCTTTGCGTTTCTTTATTCTTGTCCTTGGAACTGAGAGTTACTTTGAATGCTTTCATAATTGGTATACTTCAACTTTCGGATAGCCTCTTAATAATGCCGAACATGAAGCAGATCGCCCGGATGGCCGGCGTTTCACTCGGCACCGTCTCCCATGTCCTTAATGGCTCCGCTCGCGTTCGTGAGCCGCTCAAACAACGAGTACTGGAAGCCGTGGAGTCACTCGGATATCAGCCGAGTCAACTCGCCCGCGGATTGCGCCGCGATAAGACAAATATGATCGGCATGATCATCCCGGACGTAACGAACCCGTTCTTCCCGGCGGTCGTGAGAGGCGCAGAGGATCTGGCCTTCGCGAACGGATACAGGCTGGTACTTTGTAATACGGACAACGATCACTCCAAAGAACTCGTACACCTGAATGAGCTCCGCACCTATCTTCCTGCTGGATTGATCGTCATTCCCTCCAGCTTCAGCGATTTAACTGCGCAGGCTCAGCATTACCGCAACGCAGGAGCAGCGGTGGTGTGTGTCGATCGCTTGCCAAAGCACTGGAATGGAGACACCGTCACCGCCGATAACGAAGACGGGGCGTATCGCGCTGTTCGCCATCTGATCCAAACTGGCCATCGCCAGCTTGCGACAATTACGGGCCCTCTTCACATCACGAACGCTCAGCAGCGGCTGGCCGGATTTCGGCGCGCCCTACATGCGGCAAAGATATCTATAGCACCGGAGTATATCCAGGAGGCGACGTTTGATCAGCGGAGCGGATATACCAAGACTACGCTGCTCATGCGCATGCTGCCGCGACCGACGGCTATCTTCGCCGGCAATGACATGATCGCTTTTGGTGTATTGCTTGCTCTTCGCGATGCAGGTCTTCGATGCCCTGAGGACGTCTCACTCATGGGCTTTGACAACCTTGATCTGGCCGAGATGACAAACCCGCCACTTTCTTCGGTGTCTCAACCTGGGTATCAGTTGGGCACAACAGCCGCCCAAATCCTTCTAGACAGGGTTGGCGGCGACACCGGTCCTCCCAAGCATTGCGTGCTTGAAACCGCATTGAAATTGCGGGAGTCAGTAGCTCCCCCTTCAAAAGGTATGTTGGCATCGGGAAAGAAGAAAAGACGATGAGTGGTTAACCAGAACTCCTACGCCTTTGGAGCGGAGCTGAATATTTCAACCAGCCGATCGGCGATCAGCTGCTCCTCGCCCTCCTTGAGCTGCCAGACGGCGAAGCCGAAGCTGTTCGGGTCGCCGTCGTGTGGATGATGACCGCCGTGATTGCTGCTGCCAACTGCTGGCGCGTTCGGATCGCGTCCGCGCATGCCGCCAACTCCGGCGCCGGTGCTGCCGATTCCGACTGGCCGGGTTTCGGCGAGCTTCTGTATAACTTCTTCGCCGGTAATGTTCACTTTGGCCGGATCGATCTGCCAGCTGTAGTAAGGCGTCACGTTGCCAAGAGCGTTCGGGTCGAACTTTCGTGGACGCGCCGTGACGCCGAACCTCGCGATCGCATCGGTAATGACTTTTGCACGCTCGTCGTACATCTTGACCGTCTCATCATAGTTTTGATTAACGAATATCTCGAGCGCCTTCAGCAGTCCGAAGATCGTCTCTTTGCCGACCTTGCAGCAACGCCCGATGTGGTCTTCCTGCGGACTCATATTTAAGAGTGACCAGCGTATGAGTTCCTCTTTGCCGATGAGGATCCCGGAGGCTTGCGGTCCGCATATATCTTTGCCACCGCTGAAGGTAGTGAGATCGAAGCCAATTCTCGGGTATGTCCAGAGACGTTCTACCGGTGGCACGTCCGCAGATGCGTCGTTGAAAGTGTAGAGATTGTGCGCGCGAGCAATTTCAACGGTCTCAGGGCCGCTGACCTGGCCTTTGTCAGAAAGGATATTGGTAAAGTGGATGGCCACCGTCTTTGGGTTGATCGCGTTGAGCATCTGTTCGCGCGTCTCCACTTCCACCAGCTTCGCTCCGGTCTGGCGTATCTGGTGATCGAAAGGGTAGCGATGGCTTTTCTGGATGATGACCTCGGTTCGCGGAAAATCGCTCACGTCGGGAATCGCGCGAAGACGCGGTTCGAGGTCTTCGGTCATCATGGCAGAGTAGCCAACGACCAGCGCGGCAGCCGCACCTCCTGTGACAAGCCCCGTATAGCCTGCCGGTGACTTGCAAAGCTTCGCGATAAACTTGCCTGCTGCGATCTCCAATTCGTCGATCATGACGAAATGCTGGTTGCCCAGGCGGATTAACTCCATCACCTCCGGCTTCATCACCGATCCGCCCATGACAGTAATGGTGCCGTTGATATTGACCAAAGGCGTGACGCCAAGCTCGGCATAGATGTCGCCCGTCGAACCGAGTCCGCTCGTGATGGGCACGATGGGATTGCCGTCAATGGCAGGCGTGACGGGCTTGGACTTTTTGGAAAAAAGTCCTTCCGCACTCAGCTTCACGGGCGAGAACAGGCTGCCGGTAGCAGCGCCAAGCGCAGACAGAAAGGAACGGCGATTCCAACCAGACTTCATATTTTTGGTCCAGCTCCCCTTAATATTTTGCGATCAGGTATTGATAGCTATGATCGACAAGCTATTTATCGAAATCGTACAACTTCTAAAGATATGGCGCAGCCCCGCACATCTTGCATTTCAATTCTTTAAACCATCGATCCGCTGTGTCATCAGCCTTTAGTCCCGGAAGGATGTAGGTCAAATGGGTGCCCTTCTTCCATGCTCCGTAAAGTCAGTAAGCATATTCATAGTTTTTTCAGATCCTGGTGGCTCGGGAATAGGTTCTGTGTGAACGTTGATGCCGATTATCCAAGGACGAAATAGAAAAGAGATGAGAAAATCGCTTGGTCCACACAAGGACAGGAGAGCAGATGATGAAGACGAGAGACTCACGGACGGTAAAGCGCGGCCTCTGGCTAGCCGGATTATTAGCACTGTACGCTTCGGGCAGTGCCTTTGCCCAACACAAGGCCATAGGCTTTACGAAGGATATGCCCTTCAGCGATGGCTACGTTTCCGGCAATACACTTTATGTCGCCGGCCAGCAAGGGCCCGATGAGCACGGCAAGGTTACCGGCACCGATATCACACTGCAGACGACGAACGCCATTGCTGCCGTTGAAAAAGTGGTGAAAGAAGCAGGATTTCAGATGAGCGACATCGTTTCGGTGACGGTTTATGTCACCGATTTGAATGATGTCGAAGCCATGAACAAGGTATACATAAAGCTCATGCCGGTTCCAAAGCCTGCGCGCGCTACGGTGCAGGTAGCAGGCCTAATCGGGGGCGCGAAAATCGAAATCTCTGCTATTGCGGTGAAACACTAGCCCTCGTTCTGATATCGATGACATGGAGTTGGTGATGAAGTTCCGGATCATTTTTTGAGATTTGGAACTTCGTCGCTCCGGAGGAAAGTTGTGAAAAGATTTCTATCCATTTTCTTGCTCGTCTGTAGCGTGTTGGCTGCAGCGCCTGCCTTTTCTCAGGTGAAAATGACGAAGGCGCAAATTCTGTTCTACACATCTGACTGGAAGGGCGATCGATTTCCAGATGGCCGCCCGAAGCTACCGGATGACTTGCTTAAGCGCGCGCTCGATATCTCAATCGAGGATGTATGGGACTATCTTCAGGGGAAGGGCTACCGCTGCCAGTTTGAAGGCGGGTGGCAAGCGTTGCATATCGACAAGCCGTTTGCGGGGCGTGCGCTGACTGCGCAATATATGCCATCGCGGCCAGACATGACTAAAGCCATCGCCGCCGAAGGCAAAGCCGAAGGACGCGTGAGCTGGACCAACAGCTGGCCCATCAACGAGCTGCAGGAAGGCGATGTGTATGTCGCCGATGGGTTTGGCAAAATCGTGGAAGGCACTCTGATCGGCTCGAACCTGGGAAGCGGTATTGCTGCTCACACTCATGCCGGATTCGTTTTTGACGCCGGGATCAGGGATCAGGCAGAGAATCGAGAGGTTCCAAACCTGAACGGATTCTATCGAGGCTATGACCCTTCGGCGTGGGCCGATATGACACTGACAGCGATCAACGCTCCGGTGCGGATCGGGCGGGCGGTTGTGCTCCCTGGAGACCTGGTTCTGGCGAAAACCGATGGGGCGATCTTCATTCCTGCAATCCTTGCCGAGGACGCGATCAGCTCAGCCGAATTTACGAACCTGGAAGATGCTTTCAACTTCGAATTGAACAGCGAGGGCAAGAACGGCGGCGAATTCGAAGGAGGCTGGACGCCGCAAAAGTATGACGCTCTCGCGAAATGGATCGATGCTCATCCCGAAAAGTTGAAGATGCCCCGCGCCGAATTCAATGCATTGCTCGAAAATAAGAAGCAGCACTGAAAATCGGGCCTCGAGATGCGGGCGAAAGCTCATTCTGCCTGCTGATATTGAATTTTCTTCAAAGGGAAGCTATAGGACATTTGTCCTGTACAAAAACCGTATACCTGCCTCATGACAGGTGGCGTTCGCCGTTGTCCAATCCCTTCAAGTTCAAAGTTATAAAAAGCCAGCTGCGTGTCGCCTCATTGAGTATCTGCTGTGCACTACCGGCCTGACTGCGATAGTGCAACGGAACATCGGTTTCCCGGGGCCCCGACTGGTTTCATTCAAAACTTGAAGGGAAAAGCGAGCATGAAACGCCTGTTTTTACTCTGTATTCGGCCAGTAGCAGTAGTAGGAATCTTCCTGGTTGGCTCGATGTTGAGCGCCCAGGTTGCCAATAACACTGCTCTCGTGGGAACGGTGCTGGATCCATCCGGCGCTCCTGTTTCTGGCGCGAACGTAACCGCTGTGAACGAGGCTACGAAAGTTGTCTATCCAGGCACAACGAACGCAGATGGTTTTTACTCCATCACGTTTATCGCTCCTGGGACGTACGACATAACGGTAGAGCAATCGGGTTTTTCGAAGCTTACAAAAACCGGACGCATCGTGATTATTGACCAGGCGCAGCGAACAGACTTTAAGCTCGCAGTCGGGTCGGCATCGACATCGGTGACTGTTTCGGCGTCTTCACCACCAATTGCAACTGACGATGCTACCGTCGGCGAAACTTTTAATACTAAAGCGGTTGAAGATCTTCCGCTCATTGGCCACAACGCGCTTGAAGTGGCTGCAACGGCATCGAACGTTATTATTGGACCGACGAGCAGCTATTCGGGCGTTCCTCCGGGCGAGGACTTTATCGGAGCTGGACAACGCGAGATTCAGAACAGCCTCAATCTCGACGGTGTTTCCATCATGAACAACCTGATCAGCCTCGCACCCGCGCGCCCCAGTTCGGACATGATTTCTGAAGTACAAATGCAGAGCGGTAACTACTCCGCTCAGTATGGCTCGTATCTTGGGCTGCACATCAACCTGGTAAGCAAATCGGGCACCAACGATCTGCATGGCGCGGTTTACGACTATATCCAGAACACGTCTCTGAATGCGGCTCCCTTTCTCAATCCAGCAGGTACGCCGAAGCCCATTCAGCACTATAACCAGTATGGCTTCGACCTTGGCGGGCCTGTCTTCATACCTAAGATCTACAATGGACGAAACAAAACTTTCTTCTTTGCTTCGTATGAAAAGATTAACCAGGTACAGCAGTCGAACCAGGGGCCTGTTTCCACGTTGACGTCAGCGATGGAAGGAGGAGACTTTTCGTTCCTGAATGGCAGCCAGCAACTCTTCGATCCGTATACGGGCCTTGCCTACCCCAACAATCAGATTCCAGCTTCCGAACTAAACACGCCTGCCGCACAGATTGCCAAAAACATCGAACAATATATTGCCCCGCCGAACCTTTCAGGCAGCACAAACAACTTGAATGTGAATTACCCGAGCAATCTTTTTATTCATCAGACACTTGATCGCGTGGATGAAAATATCGGTGATCACGTTCGTCTCTTCGTTCGCTACCACTGGCAGAACCTGAGTATCGTCGGCGGCGATCCCTTCCCCACTGACGCATCGTACGGACCGACCAACACCAGAAACATCGCGATTGGCTACACGCACATCATCACGCAGAACCTGATCAACGATTTCCGTATCGGCCTCAATACCGTCACCTCAAACAACCTGAACTATTTTGCTGAAAACGGTCTGACGGATGCCGGAACGAAGCTTGGCATTCCGGGATTCAATGCGGATTCGATCTATAACAACCCCGGCATTCCTTCCATCAATTTCGATACCTACCATGAAGCAGGAAACGATGCCTCTAACTGGTATCAGGATGATCGCACTATCGACGGCTACGACCAGCTGAGCTGGACTCACGGCAAACATACCATCATGGCTGGTGCCGAGTTACGCAAGCTTACTATCGGCCGGCAGGCAACGAACGATCCTCGCGGCTCGTTTAATTTTTCCGGCGCTGCCCCTACGGATGCGGGTTATACGAGTACAGGTTTCGGAGCAGCCGACTTCGTATTGGGGCTCGCTCAAAATTCAATGACCCCGGTCCTTCCCGTCAAGGGATCGATTGGCGAATGGCGCGACGGCTTCTTTGTCCTCGACAACTGGCAGCCATTCCAAAAACTGACTTTGAATTATGGCGTGCGCTACGAACTGCCAACCGTGCCTTATAGCTTGAACGGCTATGCGCGCATCCTGAATCCCGATGAGACCGCGCTGATTCCATCCTCGAGCGCTAATGTCGCCGCGGACTTCACTCCCACACCTGGCTTCAAATTCAACGGTCCAAATCATAATGACTGGGCCCCGCGTATCGGCTTTGCCTATCGCGCCACGGACATGACAACTCTCCGTGGAGGCTTCGGCATTTACTACAACGCGAACCAGCTCAATACCTACACACTTACCACACAGAATTATCCGCTATCCGCTTCTGTCAATTACTTCACTACCGCAGCCAACTTGCTCTCACTATCAAACCCCGCACCTGGGTCTGGATCGGGTTCGCCGCAGGCAGGCATTCCCGGCACCTACGTGAGCGCAGTAACCATGGGTCCATATCTGCCCACGCAGACGCTGTATCAATGGAATCTCTCCTGGGGACAGGAACTATGGAAGGGAGCAGGCGCGGAATTGCAGTATCTGGGCTCGCATGCCATTCATCTGGACCGCGACTTCTATGACAACCAGCCACAGCCATCGACCGATAAAGACATTAACAGCCGCCGACCGAATCAGCTTTTTGGAACCATCCGGCGCATCCAGAACGACGAATACTCGCACTACAACGGCTTCACGGCGATTCTCCGCCAACGTGCGAGCCACGGCCTGTCCGGCATGCTCAGCTATACCTGGAGCCATGATCTGGATATCACCGATAACTCGAATGGCGCCACCACAACCATGGACCAGTACAACATCGGGCTCGATTACGGGAATTCCAACTGGGATATTCGCAATCGCTTCGTAGGCACAGCCACATATGAACTGCCTAATATTCCGCACGCTAACGCCATCGTGCGGGGAGCGCTGGGAGGATGGCAGACAAATGCGATCGTAACGCTGCAGTCTGGCGAGCCGTTTAACATCAACCTCGGCTTCGATAACGCGAATGTTGGTTTGCCAAGAGGCAATGTCCAACGCCCCAATGTGCTTCACAACCCCATGGCGCACTGCAGTCTTAACGATTACATCAAAAATAATGGGTACAACAATGGTGGCGCATCGTGCATCGATGCGACAGCGTTTGCGATTCCTGCTCCAGGTACATATGGAGACTCAAGACGCAATTCTATCCACGGCCCAGGATTCAGCAATGTCAACTTCTCTCTCTTCAAAAACTTCAATATCTGGGAGAATCTGAAGTTCCAGTTCCGCGCTGAAGCCGGGAACCTCTTCAACCATCCGAGCGCCGGCAATCCTAACTCCGAGATTGAGCAGGGATTTGATCCAACCAATCCAGTCGCTACCAGTAATTTTGGTTCAGTTACAAGCACGAGCAGTTTCTATAGTCCACGCTCAATTCAACTTGCCGGGAAGCTGGTTTTCTGATGCTTTCCCTTTCGATGTTTGCCTCCATAGCGCCGCTGCACACGCAGCGGCCTCTCTTTGGCCCGAAAGGACCAGGAGCAGGGTATGGTAAGTAGTCGATTGACATATTTTGGCGAGACCACGACCGATGACCATCAAGTTTCGTGGCCTCTGAGTTTCAAATTCCATTCCTTCGTATGATCATGAGTGGAGCTTCCTGGAGGGAGCAGATGTTGTCCAGAAAATATTATTTATTTGCAGTCATGCTGGTCGGTGCTCTATCGCTGTGTGCCGGATCTGCTCGCGCCCAGGAATACGACATGATCCTGCAGGGCGGCCACGTCCTTGATGCGAAGAACCATATCGACACAATTGAAGATGTTGCCGTCAAGGATGGGCTCATCGCGGAAGTCTCGCCGCATATAGATCCGGCGAAGGCAGTGAAGACGATAGACGTGAAAGGATTCTATGTCACGCCCGGTCTCGTCGACCTGCACGTCCACGTGTACACGGGCACCGGGGAGCGCGACTCATATGCAGGTGACAATAGTGTCTATCCTGACGGTTTCACTTTTCGTGTCGGTGTTACCACAGTGGTCGATGCAGGCAGTTCGGGCTGGCGCAACTTTGACGATTTCAAGCAGCACATTATCGATCGATCGCAAACTCGCGTGCTAGCCGATCTGAATATCGTCGGTGCTGGCATGCGCGGCGCGAAGTACGAAGACAATCTCGATGACATGGATGGAGAAGCGACCGCCAAGATGGCCCTGAAGTACCCCGGAGTCATTGTCGGCATCAAGAGCGCGCACTTCACCGGTCCTGAATGGAAGCCCTACGAACAGGCTGTCATCGCGGGCAACATCGCGCATATTCCAGTCATGATCGACTATGGCGCGCGTCGCATCGAACGGCCTCTCTATGATCTGCTTTCCACTAAACTCCGCCCTGGAGATATTTACACGCATTGCTATTCAGGTCTGCGCGGCGAACAGGATCCGGTAACCGGCAAGGCCAGCAAGGCGATGCTGGTAGGACGTCAGCGCGGTATTTACTTCGATGTGGGACATGGTGGTGGTTCGTTTGCATGGACGGTGGCTATTCCCATGATGCAATCCGGATTTCTGCCCGATTCCATCTCCACTGATCTCCATATCAGCAGCATGAACGCTGGCATGAAAGACATGCTGAATGTGGCGGACAAGTTTCTTGCCATGGGGCAGACTGTTCCTCAGGTCGTCACGGAAATGACCTGGAATCCTGCCCATGAAATCAAACAGGATCAGCTCGGCAATCTCTCCGTCGGGGCACCTGCAGATATCGCTGTGCTCAGCGTCGAGCATGGAAAGTATGGTTTCGTCGACATGTACAACACTAAGCTGACCGGGACGCAGAAGCTTATCTGCCAATTGACTGTGCGCGGCGGAAAAGTCGTCTATGACCTCAACGGTATTTCCGCTGACATGTGGGACGCAAAGCCGACCAGTGATCCTAAACTCGCCAAGCGATGGACAACCTTCACGGAACGACCCTTTGGTGGCGCCGCCCATAAAAAGTTTCCAGAAGCGACGCCAGCGAAATAAGACGATGTCCCCCAATTGTGAAGCTAACGATGCGATTTCTTCCAGCGAAAAATTCGATTCGTACTCTGGCGTGGGTGGGCATCTTTTTCGCTGCGCAGTCTCTTCATGCCGCAGCGCCTGCCCCGCAGCCGGTTGGTTGGAGCACGTTGAAGTTGCTGACATCATCAACTCCTGCAACCTCACCTGTGAGACAGCTTGACGGCAAGCTTGTTTCAATACCTGGCTTCATGGTCCCACTGGAAGACGATGCGCAAGAGGTCACCGAGTTTCTTCTTGTTCCTTATGCCGGTGCATGCATTCACGTTCCACCGCCTCCCCCAAACCAGATGGTCTATGTCAAACTCGTGCACGGCGGCAAGGCCAAAATGTCGTTTACGGAACCCATCGTCGTGACAGGGACATTGAAGATATCGAATGTCAAAAGTCCTTACGGTGATGTCTCTTATAACCTCGACGGAGAAACCGTCAAACCTTACGTGGAGCAATAATTGCCAGCAGTCTATCTGCAGGATGTCATTTTTTCTTACGAGCGCAATGCTCCACTGCTCCAGATCGATGAGCTGCTGATCGACGAAGGAGAGCGCGTCTTCCTTTATGGACCCAGCGGCAGCGGCAAGACAACGCTGCTTGGACTCGTTGCGGGTGTTCTGCGTGCGAATAAAGGTGAGGTGCGAGTTCTTGGGAAGGACCTGACTCGTTTGTCATCCTCCGCCAGAGACCGTCACCGCGGCGCAGAGATGGGCTATATTTTTCAGAGCTTCAACCTTATTCCCTATCTTTCGGTTCGCGAAAATATCGCGCTTCCCTGTCACGTGCATGCAAAACGAATGAAGCGCATTACTGCCTCTACGCTTGATGGAGAAATTTTGCGTATCGCCAGCCGGCTCGATCTGGATGGCTTTTTAAACAAGCCAGTGACAAAATTGAGCACCGGCCAGCAACAACGCGTCGCCATCGCCCGCGCTGTGATCGGTGCGCCTCGCCTCGTCATCGCAGATGAGCCGACATCATCACTTGATCGGGACCGACAGGAGAGCTTTCTTCGCCTGCTTATCGAAGTCTGTAACGAAGCTCGTTCGACACTTATCTTCGTCAGCCACGACAGCTCGTTGATGTCTCGCTTCGAGCGTCATATATCGGTATCCGAGGTCAATCAGGTGGTCTCATGCTAGTTCTGCTGCGGCTTGCTTTCTCTTCTTTAAAAAGCCGGAAGGTAACAACCAGCCTCACGGTCTTTTCCATTGCGCTAAGCGTCCTGCTGCTGGTCGGCGTCGATCGTATTCGCCAGGGGGCTCAGGAGGGCTTCTCAGGCACGCTCAGCCAGACAGATCTCGTTGTTGGCGCACGCGGAGGTTCACTACCGCTTCTTTTGTATGCTGTGTTTCACATCGGCACACCTTCAAATGATCTCTCTTATGCCTCATATGAGCATTTTCGAGATCACCCGGCTGTCCAGTGGACCATTCCCTTCTCCATGGGCGACAGCCATCACGGCTATCGTGTAATTGCCACCGACGATAATTTCTACGAGCACTATCGTTTCCATCGTGACCACGCTATTCAGTTTGCTGACGGAGCGCGACCCGAAGGCATATTCGATGCCACAATCGGCAGCGAAGTGGCGCAACGCCTCGGCTATCACGTCGGCTCGAAGATCGTCTTGAGTCACGGATTGGAAACAGTGAGCCTCTTGAAACATGCCGACAAACCTTTTACTGTGGTCGGCGTTCTGGGCCGCACGGCGACACCTGTCGACAGTGCCATTTACATTACGCTCTACGGTGAGGAAGCGCTCCACATCGACTGGGCCGACGGCACACCGCCCGCCCTGGGAGAAGAAATTCCTGCTGCGAAAATCCGCAAGGAAGATCTGCATATCAAGCAGGTCAGCGCGTTCCTTGTTCGCACACGGTCGCGAGTTGATACCCTGCTGCTGCAGCGCGAGATCAATACCTATAAAGACGAACCGCTAACCGCTATCATCCCAGCTCTCACTCTGCAGGAACTGTGGGGTCTCCTCGGCTATGCCGACGTTGCGCTATCTCTCGTGAGTGGCGCGGTGCTCGTCGTAGGGCTTCTGGCCATGCTCATTGCGCTATATACCGCTTTAAATGAGCGCAGAAGAGAAGTTGCCGTTCTGCGCGCCATCGGATTCCACGCCCGGCAGATTTTTGCTCTTTTCGTGCTGGAGTCGACACTTATCAGTGCCGTGGGCGTGGCCCTTGGCCTTGCTGCAGCCTACGGCTTGCTCTGGATTGTTCGCGCGCCGGTAGAGGCGCACTTTGGAATACCTTTGATGATGGTTGGTCTCTCGTCACGCGTGTCGCTTTATGCTTGTGTAGTCTTGCTGGCCGGGGCACTTCTGGGTTGCGTACCTGCGATGCGGGCTTACCGTAATGGTTTAATTGATGGTCTCAATGCACAATGAAAGGATCGAGGGTATTCGTGCAAAGCTGGAAACGCATAAAGGCGCACTTGCCGAAAGTCGGATCGATCAGAATATGCAATCTCATAATGATTTTAGTGAGCACTGGCGACGGTGCTTCCAGCGGAGTATAGATGTCTCCTGAGCGTCAGACGCGGGTGCGGTATTACCTATCGTTTCTTCTTTTTGTTCTAAGCGGTGTTGCCTTCCTGGACCGCACTAATATTTCTATCGCAGGACTGCAGATCAGCTCGGAGTATGGCCTGGGAAATCAGCATCTTGGCTGGATATTCTCAGCTTTTCTTGTTGGTTATGCAGGGTTTCAGATCCCGGCCGGATGGCTCGCCGCCCGGTTTGGGCCGCGGCGTGTTCTGGCGTTTGGCGTGTTGTGGTGGGGTGTAGTAACTGAGCTCACGGCTCTGCTGCCAACAAACATGCCGCATGCGGTTCTCGTTCTCATCGCGATCCGCTTCGCACTCGGCGCCGGTGAATCCGTTGTGTATCCGGCGGCCAATCAGTTTGTAGCGCGATGGATTCCGCAGCAGGAGCGTGGCTTTGTCAACGGTCTCATTTTTGCAGGTGTAGGTGCCGGCAGCGGCCTCACTCCGCCCCTGCTGACTTGGCTCATTGGAAACCACGGATGGCGCGCCGCTTTCTGGTTCAGTGCATTGATCGGAGTGTTTGCCGGAATTCTTTGGTGGTATACAGCCAGAGACACGCCGGAAGAACATCCCGCTGTTTCGCCTTCAGAATTGCAGATCATTCAATCGGGACTTGAGGCTTACCAGGCCCATCCAACATCTGCCGGGGTTGCAACTCAGAAGTCAGGTACCGCCGGTATTTCGTGGAGAGCAATTTTTCATCGGCGCGACCTTGCTGCACTCATGGTTGGATATTTTAGCTTTGGCTACATCGCCTGGATTTTCTTCAGCTGGTTTTTTCTTTACATGGCACAGGTGCGCGGCTTCAATTTGAAGGCAAGCGCACGCTATGCCATGCTGCCATTCTTATCGATGACCGTTTTCTGTCTCGTTGGCGGAGCGTTGAGCGACCGCTTGACCCGCAAATATGGCCTTCGCACAGGAAGATGCGCCCTCGCAGCCGCAGCGCTTTTTTTAACTGCCGCCTTTCTTGTCGTTGGCTCACAGGTCCATAGCCCAAGCCTCGCTGGAATTATCCTGGCGGGTGGCGCCGGAACGCTTTATCTCTCGCAGAGTTCGTTCTTCTCGGTTTCAGTCGATATCGCGGGCCGAAGCTCCGGCGTCTTCTCGAGCATTGTGAATATGGGCGGCCAGATCGGCGGTGCGGTAACAGCCTCTCTTACGCCCTGGATTGCACAGCACTTCGGCTGGACCAGCTCTTTTGGTTCAGCTGCAGTACTTGCTCTCATCGGCGGACTTTGCTGGTTAGTAGTTCACCCTGAACGGCCTCTTGAAAACCCGTGAGAGATGTTAACGAAATCGACAAATCTAATGCGCGGGATAACTACTTTTTTAGTTTCCTTTACAATTCCTATCCATTTGTGATGCCGTATGAATATCACTCACGGCATGAGTCGCTCTGTTCGATGTCCGCTCAAGCTCGCCCGCTGGCGTCCTGGGACTGTCACAGTACAGTTGTGGATTTTTGTCGTGTTCTCGTTCGCGAGTGTCAGTATCGCATATCCGGCAATCGCATCACAAATCAGTCTCCGGCTTTCTGAATATCAGAAGCAGTATTGGCAGGTAGAAGACGGCCTGCCGGAGAACAACGTCCGCATGATCACGCAGCGGCCAGATGGACTCCTTTTGCTTGCCATGTCATCCGGTCTGGCTACCTTCGATGGGCTTCATTTCCAGAGCCTTTCTATTCCCGGCGATGTGGATGGCGAGGCTGTCAATGCAGCCGTGTTTGGACGAAATGGTGATCTATGGATCGGCACGGATGGACGCGGCGTGCTGCAATACAGCGGCTCCGGAACTCCAAACAATATCAGTGAGCTAGCCGGCCGCATGAATGAGCGCATTCGCATGCTCTATGAGGACGCCGCCGGCTCTCTCTGGATCGCCACACAGAACGGCATCGAAAGATATCGTGACGGCCAGTTGGAGGTTTTCGGCGAAGCCGGGATGATCTCCGGCGATATCACCTCACCCTTTGCGGAAGACGATCGCGGAGGTATCTTCTTTGTTACTTCCAATGGGCTCTTCTACCTGAAGAACGGCAAACCAAAGCCATACACGCTGCGAAACACGGCGCTTGGGAAGCCGGTTGCGGTGTATCGCGACCCACAACACAAGCTTTGGGTTGGAACCATGAACGGTGTCATTCGGCTGGTCCCGCGCGATAAAAGCACAGAGTATGACGAAGTCGTGGCGGCCCGCAGCAAGAGCCCGGTGACGGTACTTCTGGGAGATGCTCAGGGCAATCTCTGGTTTGGTACACGACACAATGGTCTCTGGCGAATTGGTGATGACGGTTTGACCTCATGGCGATCACACAATGGATTGCCGGATGACACGATCAGCTCCTTGTTTCTTGATAGCGAGCAGAACTTATGGATAGGCATGGAGACGGGTGGCCTGAGCCGCTGGCGTAAAGCGCCCTTCGCCGCCTACGGTGAGCCAGAGGGTCTACCCGCAACGTATGCCGCAAATGTTTTTGCAGACAGCCACGGCGATCTCTGGCTCGGCACATGGGGCAACGGTCTCTATCGCATTCATGATGGAAAGCTGATCAATACCACTCCATCCGGCTTGTCACTTGCTACACCGATTCGCGCTCTTGCCGAAAATCAGCATGGGCAACTGTGGGTTGGGACATGGTTCGATGGAGTGTATCGCTATGATGGAAAATCCTTTCACCACTACCTGCTGGGCAATGAGTCGCCAGGGAATGCGGTCAGCTCGATTCTGGTAGATCACAAAGGTGGTCTGTGGATTGGCACATATACAGGCCTTCTCTATTTCGCAAATGGGGAACCGGACGCGAAGCTGCGATCTCTATTTCTTGATTCAAAGCTGATCACCTGCCTGCTCGAAGACACGGATGGTTCCATCGTCGTCGGCGCAAGCACTGGTCTCTTTCGCGTGCGCGACGGACACTCTTCTCTCATCACTGATTTGCCGCATCCTCATGTGATATCGCTCATGCGAGACAGTCTCGGCTACACGTGGATCGGCACGAAGGGCGGTGGGCTGTCTCTTCTCAGAAATGATCGAGCGGAAGCATTGAATGCCAGGAGTGGACTACCGATGCTTCCGGTGCGCACAGCCATTGAGGACGGCGATGGTCATCTCTGGCTGGGGACATCGCACGGTGTGGTGCGGGTGAAAGTCTCCGCCCTGCACGCCCTCGCCGACGGTCAGGAATCGTATCTTGCTCCCGTTCTTTTTGGACGGTCCGACGGCATGCGGTCGAGCGAGTGCAGCAGCCCTTCCACGCCGGCATCTACTCGCGCTGCCGATGGCACGCTCTGGTTCGCGACCACTACAGGCTTCGCGCACACGACGGATATTGCAGAAGCATCGATAGCCTCGCATCCAATCGTCCCGGTTTTGGGCTGGACACTTACCGATGATCTGAATCCTGAACATTCGCTTACAGGCGATCACGTCGATATCCAGGCCGGCCAATCGGATGTGACGTTTCTCTTCAATGCCGTCCATCTATCGAACCCTTCACAGATTGAGTTCCGTTATCGCCTTGCCAGCTACGATTCCGAGTGGACGACAAGCCATGCACGCTTAGCTCGTTATCGTCGTCTTCCTCCAGGTAAATACCGCTTTGAAGTGCAGGCGCGTCACAGTGGGCAGGCATGGGACTCTGCGGTGACTGCCATATCCGTCACACAAAAAGGCTATTTCTATCAGACCTGGTATTTCTATCTGGCGATGCTCGTCCTCGCCACCGCTTTGGCCGTACAGTTTTTCAAGCAGCGTGTGCAGTTGGTTAAAGGGCGCATCGGCGTCGTCATTGAAGAGCGGAACCGGATTGCCCGCGAGTGCCACGATACCCTGATGGCTGGGTTTGCTGCCATTTCCTGGCAGCTTGAGGCGACAGCGAAAATCTTCCGCGACGGCGCGCTGATGGATACTCCGGCGGCGAAATCCTGCGATCTCGCTCGGAGCATGGTTGCCCACTGTCAGGCTGAGGCGCGGCGCATCATCTGGGACCTACGAGATACAGGTTACATGACCAATATCCTTTCGCATGCGCTCTCGCATACTTTGAATTCCCAGGAATCGGGCGACTCTCCAACAATCACGTTTCGTGTGGAAGGCGATGAGATTCCACTGGCCCCTGCTTATGTTCATCATTTGGTATGCATCGGGCAGGAGGCTGTCTCCAATGCAATGCGGCATGCCTCGCCCTCACACATCGCAGTGCACCTGCGGTATGAGACGAACGCTCTCAGTCTCACCATTCGTGATGACGGCAGTGGATTCCGCGGGGACTCGTTCAAGGTAGGACACTTCGGCATACCTGTCATGGAGGAGCGGGCGAGAAAAGTAGGTGGAGTACTCCGCCTTCAGAGCTCGTATGATGAAGGCACGGAAGTGTCGGTGAACGTCTCCTTCAATGCTCTGCAGGACGTCACCCGACAGCAGCAGCAACAGTATATTGTTCCCTGGATTGGCATATGAAAGAGATTCGCGTTCTTCTGATCGAAGACCATTTTCTGGCACGCATGGCACTTCACTCCGTCCTCTCAGGGCATTCTCAAATCCGTATCGTTGGCGAAGCGTCTGACGGCGAAGAAGGGATCACGATGTACCGATCCTTGCAGCCCGATGTGGTGGTACTCGACCTGCGGCTTCCCGGTATGAGCGGCTTTGAGGTAATCACGCGGGTGCGACAGGAATTCTCCAGGGCACGCATTGTAATTCTCTCGAACTATCAGGGGAGCGAGGACATCTACCGTGCCGTGCGCTTCGGCGCAATGGCTTATCTTACGAAAGATGCCAGCGGTGAGGAGCTGGTCAGCGCAATTCAAAGCGTAGACCGTGGCCTTCGCTATCTTCCGCGCCTTGCGCTTGATCGACTGGCAGAGCGCATTCCCTCGGTCGATCTCACCCCACGGGAATCTGAAGTGCTGGCATGCATCACCCAGGGGCGATCGAATCGGGAGATCGCCGACGAATTGCACATCGCGGAAAAAACAGTGCGTATTCATGTGTCTTCTGTTTTAGATAAGATGGGAGCCCGTGACCGAACGCAGGCTACAATCTACGCACTTCAGCGTGGACTGATCCATCTGGACTAAAAGCCGCACTTCGTATAGCAGGAGGGTTGTTTCGTTGAATATATTCAGGATTTCTTCGCGTCGTGGCGTCATCATGATCACTCTTGCAACCATTGCCGTGACCGTTCTCGCCCATGTTGTCCATGCCGACGCTCCGAAAACAGCGGCCGATTATGCCGCCGACCCCGCCTCGATGATCGATGCGTACCGCCATGTGGAAGCAGCATCCGTCTCGGACGCAATCGAGCAGCTTCTCCATGAAAAGCAATATATGTCGCATCACATGCAGGCCATCTTTCCTACGAAATTTGCCGGTACAGCCCTCACTGTCAAACTGGTGAAGGAAGAGAATCACGATGCTAATGCCCTGTCTGGAATGTTGAAGGCGATTGACTCAGGCGGACAGGGATCGGTGTATGTCATGACGGTTGAAGATGGAGCCGACATCGCAGGCATGGGCGGACTGATGGGAACCGCAATGTTCTCGCGAGGATTTGCAGGCGCCATTATCGACGGCGGGGTTCGCGATCTCCCACAGCTCAAGAAAATAGGCTTTCCTGTGTATTCCACCGGACCGGTACCCTCTACATCGGTCAGCCATTATCGCTTTGGCGGCATGAATGTACCGGTTGTCTGTAACGGGGTGAAAGTTGCGCCGCAGGACATCATTGTTGCTGATCAGGACGGCGTCGTTGTGGTGCCGCGTGACAAAGCACCGGAGGTTCTTGTCCTGGCACAGCATCTGGATGACAGCGAGCACTCGATGTATCCTTTCATCGAAAAGTTCCACTCCATCGAAGAGGCTGTGAAGCAGTTTGGTCGTATCTAGCGTTTATCGATAGGACATTTGCCCTACTTCGTAAAAGGGCGTGTGGCCGATGACAGCCAGCACCTGCTCGCTTGGAATGGTTGTACTAAAACGCTGAAGTTTTGCTGCGGGTGATTTCGGTGAGGCTTACCTCGCCACATTACTTTGTAAGGAAGATAGCAATGTCTGATAAGAGCGCGAAGTGCCGGGTTTCGCGGCGAAAGTTTCTCAGCTTGTCTTCTGCCGCGGCTGCAACGCTCGGTATAAGCCCGCTCTCCAGCAACGCATCCGACGCTTTCGCCGAAGCCACAACCTCATCCGATGATTACTACGCAAAGCTTGGCGTCGAAAAGATTATCAACGCAGCCGGAACGTATACCTACCTCACGGCTGCATGCATGCCGCCGCAGGTACAGCGAGCCGTGGCGCAGGCAGCCCTGCATCCAGTCCGATTGAAAGATCTGCAGCTTGCCGCTGGTGAATATCTTGCGAAGAAGTTGCGTTGCGAGGCAGCGGTCGTCACTTCTGGCGCATCGGCGGCGCTCACGCTCGCCACTGCCGCCTGCATCGCTTCTGCGAATGGCGTCAGCCCGCAGGAGATTCCAGAAAATGTCGGCAAGATGAAGAACGAAGTAGTGGTGCAAAAAGCGCATCGCTATGAATATGACCATGCGATGTTGCTGTGCGGCGTGCATATTAAGGAAGTAGTGACGTTAGAGGACTACAAACGTGCGCTCAGCCCCAATACAGTAATGACGAACTTTTTCAACGCTGCAGAGCCAGGACCAAATGCCGCGCAGATCGACCGCGAGACATGGCTGAATGTCGCGCACGAGCATGGCGTTCCTTGTCACAATGACGCCGCCGCCGATATGCCGCCGATTGAAAATCTCTGGAAATATACCGGTATGGGTTTCGACCTGGTGTGCTTTTCCGGCGGCAAAGGAATTCGCGGTCCGCAAAACGCCGGACTCCTGCTTGGCAAAAAGCACCTTATCGACCTTGCCACAGCAAATAACAATCCAAACTCGGATGCCGTGGGCCGTGGGATGAAGGTTGCCAAGGAACAGATTGTCGGTATGGTGGCAGCCGTAGACTGGCTGCTCGAGCAATCTGACGAAAAGAACCAGGCCGAGTACATGCGCCTTACCGACATCATTGCAAATTCCGTAAAGGATGTGCAGACCATGAAGACGCGCGTCTTCATGCCATCCATCGCCAATCATGTTCCGCATCTGTTGCTCTCGTATGATCCATCAGTTGTCGGCATTACGCCGCAGCAGGTACAGGAAAAGCTGCGCACGCAGAGCCCTTTGATTGAGCTGAACCCAGCCACCGGCACAAGCTCAAGAGTCGGTATTCCATCGGATGAGAATACGATTGTCATTGCAACCTGGATGTTGCAGCCGGGCGAAGCTGAAATTGTTGCTCGCAGTTTAAAAACTGTACTTACAAGAAATCACGCATAGAGTTATTACATCCATAAATTACAGGAGAGAAAAAAGCATGGAACAGCAGTCGAGGAGAGGACTTCTTAAAAACGCTGCAATAGCAGCTGCGGCCGTCGGTAGCGCGGCAGTTGTGAGCGAAACAGCTTCAGCCAAAACTCCTAAGCTGGAAAAGAAAAGCTATCCGCCACCGAAGCCCGGAGAAACACCTCTCTTCAGTGGTGCCGTTTCCTATGGCAACCTGCTGTTTCTCGCAGGTGTAGGAGCCCACTTTGAGGGCACGATTGAAGAGCACACCAAACACGTGCTCGATGAGCTGGAGCAGAAACTTGTATCCGCAGGGTCGTCGATGGACAAGGTTCTGAAAGTGAATGTCTATCTCAACGACATCAAGGATTGGGAGCGGATGAACACTGCGTATAAAGGCCGCTGGGGAAACGTTCCTCCGGTGCGCACGACGGTTGCTCCGGCTGGCGGAATCCCCGGAAATTCCCTCGTGGAAATTGATTTGATCGCCTACATCTGAACTGCCGATTTCCAGCCGTCAAAAATATAAACACTAAAGGCGCGTCCATGTCTCTCTTTCGCAGCACCCGTCCTTCCCGACGAGATGTATTGAAGCAGTCGGGGATGCTCACGGCCATCTCTGCCGCCACTGCTGTTTCTCCTCTGTCTGCAAACGCGAGAGTTTCTGTAGATCCGCAAAGTGCGCTGCATGCTGCGATGGAGAGCGTGGACCACGACAATCTTTTTACTCGCCTCGGAGTCCGACCTCTAATCAACGCGCGCGGCACCTATACCATCATCACTGGTTCCCGATCGCTTCCGCAGGTGAAGCAGGCCATGCTTGAGGCGTCCAATTATTTCGTACACCTCGACGAATTGATGCCTGCAGTTGGCAGCGAAATTGCCAAACTCATGGGAGCAGATTCGGCGATTGTGACCACAGGCTGCGAAGCGGCAATTGCGCTTGCCACGGTTGCATGCGTGGCCGGTACTGACCCAGAGCGAACGCAATCACTACCCTACATAAAGCGCAAAAGCCAGGTCATCATCCCAAAGCATTCGCGCAATCCGTACGACTTTGGTGTACGCATGAGCGGCGTCGAAATCGTCGAGGTCGATTCGGAAGAAGAGTTGCGCTCTAAGCTTTCTGAGCACACAGCCATGATCTACATCCTCTCCAGCCCGGCGGCAGAGAAAGGACCTTTGTCGATTCCCAATATTTGTTCCATTGCCAAAGAAAAACAGATCCCCGTCTTTGTTGATGCTGCTGCTGAAGAGCCGCTGGTGCCGAATATTCATATCGCCCACGGCGCAACGCTTGTGGGATATTCCGGCGGCAAATGCATGCGCGGACCACAGGCCGCAGGCATCCTGCTCGGGCAAAAGGACATTGTGCAGGCTGCGTGGTTCAACGCAGCGCCGCATCACAACTGGGGTCGCGCGCTTAAAGTTGGCAAAGAAGAAATCATGGGCATGCTTGCTGCGGCACGCGAATGGTACAAGCGCGATCATGAAGCCGAGCAACGTGAATGGCTCTCCTGGTTGCAACACATCGAAAGCCGCGTGAAAAGCCTGCCTTCGGTAACAACCGAATACCTGCAACCTGAAGATCTTTCGAATCGCTCGCCTCAACTTCGTATTCGTTGGAACGCGAACCAGCTGAAAATCACCGGGACGGAGATTGTCGAGCGTCTCGACAAAGGTACTCCTCGCATCCTGGTCGACGAGGGCACCGGCAGGCGTCCAGACAAGATGCAGAGTTCCATCGTGATCATGCCATACATGATGGCGCCCGGCGAAGACAAGATCGTAGCTGACGCCATCTACGAAGCGCTGACGCATCCCGGACACTATGAAAATCCTCTGATTCCTCAAGGAGCTCCAGCGCAGATTGCCGGGAGTTGGGCCGTCGAAATCAAGTACACTCGCGGCACTGGAGAACAACTTTTTGCCTTGCAGCAAGATGGAGATCAGCTCACTGGCACGCAGGCAGGAGAGCTATATAAGGCCAAGCTCAAGGGCGTTGTCCACGCCGATCATATCGAGCTCACTAGTGATATGGAGGTTTCTGGTAATTCCATTCCCTGGACGTTCCGAGGAGTCGTAGCCGGCAGCAACATCAGCGGCTCTGTGCATATGGGCGAGTACGGGGATGCGACCTGGACCGCAGTAAAGAACTAATCTGTTTGAACTCGAGCGATGATCCGAAAGTGATATGGCAATTACCGTTACCCAGCAGGACCCGCGTTATCAGACCCTGAAAAGGAGCAGAAATCTGCGCCTGCCGTCGGAAGCAGATTTCGCCAGCCGTATCGAATTGTGCGAAAGCGCATCGGACGCAGCAGAAGCCCTGCAGAGAATCGTCAGTGCCGGGTTGCGTCCAACCGTGCGCAGTGGCGGCCATTGTTACGAAGACTTTGTCGTCAACAATCCGGGCGGTGCCATTCTCGATTTAAGCCTCATGCAGGATCCGCAATCCCATGATGACGGATCGCAATACCGTATCAGTGCCGGCAAACAATTAGGCGATATCTATCTCGATCTCTTTAAGCGCTACGGAGTGACGATTCCGGCAGGCACGTGCTACGCCGTAGGTGCAGGTGGCCACATCAGCGGTGGCGGATATGGCCTGCTCTCTCGTCTGCACGGGCTCACTGTCGATTGGGTATCAGCCGTCGATATCCTTACCGTCGACGCAAATGGCAAGGTGGTTCCTCGCCGGGTCGATAAGCAACATGATCCCGACCTCTTCCGTGCTTGCCGCGGCGCGGGAGGCGGTAATTTTGGCATCATCACCGCATTTCTATTCGATAAACTTCCTCCGGCACCGCACGAGGTCGTGCACGCAGGCTTGTCCTTTGATTGGGACACAATGACCGAAGATCGCTTCGTCACCATCGTGACGACCTATGGCCACTACTGGGAGACGCGCGGTAAAGATCCGGATACACATGGCCTCTTTTCCATTTTGGATATTTCCCATGCCTCGACCAAGCGTTTCGGCCTTTCGCTGCAGTTCTGTAACCCGGACGGTACCTGCAGCGATGTGAGTGTCGTAAACGAGTTTCTCAACCTTTTCTCACCCTGCAACCCATCTCCAGGAGCGCCTGCTCCCGGCGGAGAGAGGGCCATCCCTCATGCTTCGACCAAAGGCGAAACTTGTGCGGGAGAATATCCCATGAGCCGCAGACTGTGGCTTGATGCCACCATCGGGGATGGTGGCGGCGAAGGCAGCGGTCGCGCGAAATATAAATCCTCCTACATGAAGAGCAACTTTACGACTGAAGAAGCGCGCCGCATTTATAAGCACATGACTAGCGACGCCAACGGCGTTGATCTGAGAGGATTCGTCCTGGCGATCGACTCCTACGGAGGCGCGATCAATCGCAGCCAACTTGCGGAGGAGACATCCATCTGGCAGCGCTCATCGATCATGAAGCTGCAGTTTCAATCGTACTGGCAGAACGCTGGAGATGATGCTGGCCGTCTGAAGTGGCTGAAAGATTTCTACAGTGATCTGTACTCCGGATCGGAAGTCGATCCACAGTATGCTTCCACGCCATATCCCGGAAAACACTACGAAGGGTGTTATATCAACTATCCCGACAGCGATATGCTAGCCTATCCATTTTGGCCGCAGTTATATTACGGCGACGAAGGTTTGTATCCTTTTTTGCAGGGTGTGAAACGGCGCTACGATCCGAATAATATTTTCCATCATGCTATGTCTGTCCGCCTATAAAGCTGTTTAACTGAGGTTATTCTCTCTATGCGATGGAATACGCGATGGAGCCGAAGAGCATTTTTACAGGGCATCGGATATTCGTCTGCTCTCGGCGCGGTAAGCAACATACTTCCAGACAGCAAGGCATTGCTGCATGCTCAGACCAATGCAGTTTCGCTGGCCGGATTCGCTTACGCCGCGTCAGCAGGGATCGACGTCTTCGAGGTGAGCGGTGATCACTGGACTTGGAAACAGAACGTCCCTAGCCACTCGCCTGTATCTCTCACACTCCATCCCAGTCAGCAATTTTTGTATGCAGCGAATGAAGTCGATGAACATGAAAGTCTGCCGCGCGGCACTGTCGAGGCTTACAGGATCAACCCTAAAAGCGGCTTCCTCACTCTCATCAATCGACAGCCTCTCTCGCTGTCTGGCATCAGGCCAAGACATATCGCAGTATCGCCCGATGGCAAGCATCTCGTTGTAGCGATTCACGGCGGAGGTGCATACAACATACTGCCGATTGAACAGGACGGCACACTAGCTCGAGTCACGCAGATTTTGAAAGAAGTAGGTGCAG
>Ga0206951_1027_pt1 | contig 41960 bp, 37 predicted proteins | sample Alteio_BWOrgHeat_38_FD_152974 | JGI IMG/M metagenome (GOLD analysis project Ga0206951, IMG submission 152974) | Enriched cells from forest soil in Barre Woods Harvard Forest LTER site, Petersham, Massachusetts, United States -... | ecosystem: Environmental > Terrestrial > Soil > Temperate forest >... | reverse complement strand
AACCGGCACGTCGCACGCCCAGCTCAGCATTGCCTTCTCCGATCTGAAACGCCGCCAGATCCTCGAATGCGGGCGTGTGTTCGCGGAAGAGCTTGTATGCCTCCCAGGAGAAGAAATTCCAGTCTCCCTGCGTGTAGCGGGCCGAGTAGCAGCAATCATCGGAGTCACCGATGCGCCAGAGCTGCTCGGGCTGCGTCACCGGCAGCGACCGCAGCATCAGCTGCTGAATCAAGGTGAAGATCGCCGTGGTCGCCCCGATGCCAATGGCAAGGGTGACTACTGCTGTTGCTGTGAAAACGGGCGATCGTCTCAGCTGCCGAACGGAGAGACGCAGATCCCTCCAGATGCCGTCCAGCGCGAGTGTCATGTCTGCTCCAGACGTCCGCTCCCGCATCGCCACCGGATTGCCAAAGCGCAGGCGCACCGTCCGCCGCGCTTCTTCCGGACTCATGCCTGCGTGGATCGCGTCCTCTGTTGCCATCTCCATGTGCGCCTGCAGCTCCGCCTCAATGTCAGCGTCCACCTGCTCACGGTGCAACATGTTCTTCAACCGCAACCACATGCCCATTGCTTACCTCACGCGAACCGCAATATTGCCCGCACACCCTTCACCAGCTGCTCGAAACTGTCTTCCGTTTGCTTAAGCTGCTTCCGTCCAACCGCTGTCAGCTGATAGTACTTCGCCTTGCGGTTCGTCTCCGTGAGAGCCCACTCTGAGCGGATCCAGCCGTTTTGTTCCATGCGGTGCAGCGCGGGATAGAGCGATCCTTCTTCGACATGCAAAAGCTCGTCGCTGGCGCGCTGAATGTGCAGCACGATGCCGTAACCATGCAGCTTGCCGCGCTGCGAAAGCGTCTTCAGCACAAGCAGATCCAGGCTCCCTTGAAGGTCATATCTCGCCATCGAGTACCCCTTTACCTCTTGGTATTCGGGAAAATGTTAGACCTAGACGTATAGGTGTGTCAAAGGCGGTTTGCTGCTGCTGCTGGTATGCGCTATCTGTGTCCTGCTGGTGGCATGCGCCAACATCGCCAACTTGCTGCTGGCGCGTGGGCTGAAGGACCGGCCGCAGACGGCGATCCGCGCCGCTCTCGGCGCATCGCGCGCGCGGCTGCTGCGTAAGGCGCTGGCTGAAAGCCTCACTCTGAGCCTGCTTGGCGCTATCGCCGGCATCGCCGTCGCGTATGCGGGCGCAAGACTTATTCTCCACCTTGCTTTCGGACCGGCCACAGGTCTTCCCTTGAATGCTGCGCCCTCAACACCGGTGCTGCTCTTCGCGCTGGGAATTTCGATGATTACTGGCATCGTTTTCGGCATGGCACCAGCATGGATGACGTCACGTGCTAAGCCGATCGAGGCGCTGCGCGGAGCAAATCGCTCGGTAGGAGATCATCGCCAGTGGGTGCAGAAGACCATGGTGATCGTACAGGTGGCTGTTTCACTCGTGCTGCTGAGCGCCGCGGCAATGCTTGGCCGGAGCTTCAGCAACCGGCAGCACCAGGACGTCGGCTTCGATCCCAACGGGCGGTATCTGGTCTCAATCGATCCCAAGCTTTCGAACTATACGCAGGAACAACTCGTCCCGCTCTTTCGCAACATTGAAGACCGTTTGCGCGCCATCCCGGGCGTCCGCATGGCTGGCTCCGCGCTCCATGCTCCCCTGACCGGCATCTGGACGCAGGACATCCTGACCGAAGGCCAACCCGAGCCCGGCCCGAACGACGATCTCAATTCGGGCTGGAACCGAGTAACACCGGGATTTTTCGAGACCCTCGAGGACAGGATCGTGAGGGGACGACCCATCACCGACGACGACAACGCAAATACACGGCCTGTGGCCGTAGTCAGCGAGACGTTTGCCCGAAAATTCTTTGGCAACCAGAACCCCATTGGAAAGCGCTTCGGCCCCGCTCCCAGGAAAAATGCGGGCACATACGAAATTGTGGGCGTGGTTGCGGACATGCGATTTTTGGATTCGTCGTTGCCCGTGTATTTCCTCCCTGAGGCGCAGACCACGCACTTCGATCAGGCAAACCTTGAAAGCCGCGAAGCCTGGTCACATTCTCTGTACACCATCGTGATCCATGCACCGGGAAACCATCCGGATATGCAGGCGCAGATAAAAAAGGCCATCACGGATGTCGATCCGAGCCTGCTGATGTATGACGTGCAGAGCTATTCCGACGTAATTTACAGCGGTTTTTCCCAGGAGAAGATGATTGCCGACCTGACCTGGCTCTTTGGAGCCGTCGGCCTGGTGCTCGCCGCTGTCGGCCTCTATGGAGTAACGGCCTATGGCGTGGAGCAAAGAACAAGTGAGATCGGCGTGCGCATGGCGCTGGGTGCGGACCGCGGCAATGTGGTGCAGATGGTGCTGCGAACTGCATTCTGGCAGGTAGGCATCGGGGTGGCGGTGGGAATTCCCGCCGCGATTGGTGCAGGATATCTGTTCGCCAGCCAGCTTTTCGGAGTAAGGCCGTGGAGTCCGGCAATGCTGGGTTTTGCTACCCTGGTGCTCGTTTTCACAGCACTCGTGGCAGCAGCCATTCCGGCTCGACGCGCGGCAGCCGTCGATCCAATGCGAGCTTTACGAATGGAATAATGTTCCAACTCAATGAGGTCGAAGCGCGCTAAAGCAATTTCCTGAAAAGTTGCTGCCTGCTTGCGGCGTTATGAGGTAGCGATTCTATCTGACCAGGAAAGACATCAGCGTGCGCGCTATTCTCGATTTGACTTTCGCCTTGAAAGAAAAGAACGAGAAGCTTGAATTCCTGTGCGAATCGATTCCTGATGTGAGTTTGAGAATACGCTCCGCATTTTTATAGGCCAACTTCTCTCTATCCTCAGTCGATAGATTGGCTTTTTTCAGAAAGTCTACGCCCTCGAAATTGTCTCCAAATGGATCATCGACGGAGAACAGAATATTGTCGATACCCAATTCCGCAATCGCGCAGTTCAGAGCTGCCTGATCGAAAGCACCGCTTGTTGTGATGAAGACGTTCGCGCGCATGTAGTAAAAGACGCTCTTCTGCATACATGCGATTCTGGCTGACTCAGTACCCTTCGCCTGGCTGGCAAGAAGCCAATTACCCATAGTGAGAGCAGTGTTGATGCGCTTGAGGCCAAAGGGAATCAATTCGCCCATATGTCCGACGATTATTTTGAGATTCGGAAAGCGATCAAACACGCCGCTTGAGATGAGTCTGAGAAGATGCGTTCCGGTTTCGACCGGCCATCCCCAGCCTTGCATCATCGCTGGGCAGTCCTTGTAATAGCTATCGATGATCGCCTGCGGGGGATCGGTTGGATGTATATAGATGGGCACATCCAACGCTTGGGCCCGCTCGAGGATTGGCGAGAACACATCCTCGTCCAAATAGTGTCCGTTCGTATGACCATTGATGAGCGCGCCTTTGAATCCAAGCTGAACTATCGTCCGCTCCAACTCATCGGCAGCATCCAGGGGCGACTGGGTCGGCAGCATCGCAAAACCGGCGAAACGGGTGGGATAGTCCTGAATGATTCCACCCAGCCAGTCATTCACTTCTTTGGACAAGCGGACGGCTGTATTGCGTTCGAGGGTCTGAACGCCAGGCTGGACATGCGACAGCACTTGCAAGTCGATGCCTGCCGCGTCCATGCGGCGGATTCTCTCGGGACCAACATCCGTAAGACGTCCTTTGAGCATGTCGAGCAATTTGACGTACGACGCAGGGTATAGTTCCCGAAGCTTGGGATGCAGGAAGGCTTCTTCGAGAGCGATGATGCGGGCCACCGGCTTCGCACCATTCTTCTTCATCATTCTGTGCCTGCGAGCATAACTGCTTTTAAGTGCCAAAGGAAAAAACGATTACCGGCTTGCTTCATGCCACTCATTCCCGCTTGGATTGATTGCTCAGTTTGTGGTTTGACCGGCTTGTGGCGAGCCGCTTTCCGTAGCCTGGGTGTCCATCTGGAGTCAGATCGCGGTGAGCAGCAAGTTTCGCGCATAACTCGATCAGTGTCTCTCGCTCTGCCTCCGTCAAAGACGAGCCTAGGTCCTCATCATGTGCTGTAGCAATTCGCTCGACCTTTTCCAGAAGCTGGGTTCCTTTTCGTGTCAATTGCAGATGCTGGCTTCGACGATCCTTTAAGCTGCGCGCTCGCGCAATCAAACCTTTGGCCTGGAGTTCGTCGAGCAGTACAACCAGCCGGCTGGGCACTATCCCGAGGTGAGAGGCGAGTTCACGTTGATTCTTCCCTCCGTTGGCGTAAATCCAGCGCAACATACCAAAATGTGGCGGGGAAATGCCGAATCCTGCGATCTTGCGGCCAAAGGAGAGCGCTGCATGTGTCCCAAGCTGTGACAACAGCAGGCCGAGCGCTCGCCGTGTAGATATCGGATTCTCCTGGGGCTTTTGCTTCTCGGCTGGCATATATCTCCTGTCCTAATATAATCATTTTTCTTAATAATTCATTTTATGAATCGTTCTATATGTGAACAAAATCTTAAACAAAAGCAATTCCCCCCAAGGAGCGTCTATGTATCGAGCTGCGAAACTGCTATCCCTGATGTCTACCGGGTTTTTGGCCGGAGTTTTTACCTACGCGCTCTTTGCGATTATCCCGGCATGGAATGAGGTTCCGCGCGAGGTGCACTTTACCTACCGTGTCGCGCTCATGCGGCACAATGCAATCGTCATGCAGAGCATCATGCTCGTTGGCATCCTGGCTCCGCTGTGGTGGGCCTCGACTATCCGCGCCATGCCAGCCGCACGCGCCTGCGCCGTGGCCGCCAGCATCATGAATGTGACCACAGTGCTGGTCACGCGCTTCGGAAATGTGCCCATCAACCAGCTAGTCAGGAAATGGCTTACCGAACCTCCGCCCGCGAACTATCTGGAGGCATTGCATCGCTGGACCGTGTTCAACAACATCCGAAGCACGGCGGCGGTGCTTGGTTTTCTTTTGATTTTGATCGCTGATGCTCTCATGGACTAGGAGCGCCGCCGACCACTCGTCAGCGGAATCTGGCCGTCGGGCAAGGTATGTCTATATGCGCCCCTGAACCAAAACGAGGACCGGCTACTTCGTAAGCAGAGCCTTCATTGGCGATAGGGAACGATTCTTTGATTGACCGAAACCTGTAGTCTGGGAGGAGTGTTGTCGGCTGGATAAAGACAGATTGGCTGCGCTTGGGACAAGCATCACGTTGCGCGGAAGCTAGTCATGCTTTGTCCCACGAATAACAAAACACCCAAAATTCAGATGCGCATGGGCATGATGATATAGCGGTACTTATAGTCGTCGCTGACGTCTTCTGGGCGCATCTGGCCCGCCGACTGTGCGTCTTTGAACTCCAGCCGCACTTCGCCGGAATTGCCCGTCGCCTTCAGAAAATCGAGCAGATATGCTGAGTTGAAACCAACCATGATGGCATCGAAGTTGTATGGAGTTTCGATCACATCTTCCGATTCTCCGGAGTCCGTCGAAGACGACGAAATCTTGAGCTCATTCTGTTCGACGCGAATCTTGATCGCGCCCGATCGCTCATCGGCAAACTGCGCCACGCGCTGAATCGAAGCATTCAGGTCTTCGCTGCGCACCACAACGAATTTATTATTGTCGCGCGGCATCACCGCTTCATAGTTAGGGAACTGCCCGGTCAGCTTGCGGCTTGTCAGCGTGCGGTGTCCGATGCGGAAGAAGAGTGTCTGATCGTCATCCGCAAAATCCAGATATTCCTCATCGGTCGCTGAAAGCAGGGACTGCAGCTCTGCCAGCGCCTTGCGCGGGATCAGCGTCTTCTTCTCGCCGCTAATGTTCCCCAGGCTCTCGCTGCCTTTCTCAATATGCGCCAGCCGATGCCCGTCCGTTGCCACCATCGTCAGGCTCTCCGCCTTCAGCACCAGCAGCGCGCCGTTCAGGGTGTAGCGTGACTCTTCATTCGAGATAGCAAAGATGGTCTTCGAAATAAGGTTCTTGAGCGACGAAGTCGGAATTTTCGTTACGCTGCTCTCCGGGAACTCAGGCACCTGGGGAAAGTTTGCCCTCGCCATGCCTACCATCTTGGTGTTCGAGCGTCCCGCCCGGATCTGCACCCAGTGGTTTTCGAGCAGCTTGATCGAAATCTCGCCATCGCCAAGCAGCTTGATGTAGTCGTACAGCTTTCGCGCCGGAATCGTGCACGAGCCAGGCTTCTTCACCTTTGCCGGGCATGAGGTCTTCATGCTCTGGTCAAGATCCGTGCCGGTAATCGTGAGCTTGTCGTCCGCTGCCTCTATCAGGAAATTCGAGAGGATGGGAATCGTTGTCTTGCGCTCGACCACGCTCTGCGTTGCGGTCAGTTCCCGCAGCAATTCCTGGCGGCTGACGTTGATTTCCATTGTCCCTTGCGCTGTCTGCTTTTCCTGCTCCACACCTGTCCCCGGCATACTCAGCCCCCTTTAGGGAATTGGCCACACTTTACACTACCCCGCGCGCAACAAAGAAGCGCGAAACCCTGATGGAATTCATTCTAGTGAGAAAACCCAAAGTTGTGCCTGCGGAAATCGAGCCGAAATAGTGGGAAATTCCGAAATGTGGATGGCCCGGCGCGAAAGTCCCGGATGACGCCGGCGTCCCCTACTGCTTTTACTAAAAGAAATAAGTATCTATAAATAGCAGCCGTAGTAGATCGCTTCGGAAAAGTGGAAACATGGTCCAAAGCCTTTGCCAGCACCTTCCGGCGAATGTACCCGTTTTAGAAAACTGGTGCAAGTAAAACTGGAAACCTTGGAAGACGCGGTGGAAACTTCTTCTAACACGCCTAGTTCTCCGCATTCTTCACAGCCCAGTCGGAAAACAGATGTGGAAACTTGTTTCGGTAAGTGGAAAGTGCGTCCAGGCCCAGTAAGGAAGCACGTTCCACGCAGCGAAGCTTTCCACTGCGAATCGGTTATCCGAAATTTCCACAGGTAGAACGCGGCCCCAACAAAACAATAGCGGGCATCGGCAATTTGCCGTGCCTGCTATGCAAGATTTCGGTCGGACTGACCAGATTTTACGAATTAACGCTGCGCGGTATCGCTGTGCGGATGCTGTGCCAGCTCCCAGAATTCCTCATGCCGATCGTCGCGGTAGATCAGACCCCGCACTTTTCCGTCAGCATCCTTCTGGAAAATAATCCGCGTAGGGCTGCCTGAGACGTAAAAGAAGGTCGTCGCATTCTCCGGCAGCAGCTCGTTACTCTCGCCTGCGCGGCCTCTCGAATAAAGCGAATCGCCATCGCGATAGATCGTCGTCTGCACCACGCCCTGATCCTGATATTGTCCCAAGTATGCGTCGTAGATAGCTGGATTGAGCTTGGCGGGCGCCGGGTGTACGGGCACCATGATCTGTTCCGCCATCGGCGGGAGGTTGGCAATCTGATTCAAGGAATGTGAGAGCAGCCACTTCGGCAGGTCAGCATCGGCATAGGCTTTATCCCACGCATTGTGGTGCACGCTGGCGTACTCCCAGAGCCTCACATTGCCATGATTGGCCTTGATTGCCTCGTACATGACCTCGGCCTCTTTGGGAATCACCACATGGTCAGCCGCCCCGTGGAACATCCAGACCGGCGTGCGTCCAATCGCGCGCGCGTACTGCTCCGGGAGACCCGCCTGGTGCCAGCGCTCCGGCGCGTACGACCAGAAGATGCCGCCGCAGACGGGAACGACGGCTGCGAACTTATGCGGCCAGTCCTTCGCGATCTCCCAGGTACCGTAGCCGCCGAGTGACAGTCCCGTAAGGTAAAGCCGCTGCGGATCCCCGTGAAACTCCTTCACGCTGACGTCGAGAGAGGCAACAGCCATCTGCATCATGTCCGGATCGGTCCAGTGATGATGCTGAAAAGGAACCTGCGGCATGACCACCACAAAAGGCCAGCGCTCCGGATGAGAGCGGATGGACGCCGGAAGCCCGATCTGCGTCTGGTCCATGCCGTCGTTGCCGCGTTCGCCGGACCCATGTAGGAAGAGAATGACGGGCCATTTCTGATGCTCGTTCCATCCCTCCGGCACATAGACCTGATACCTGTACGAAATACCCTGCAACTTCACGCTGCGGTTCAGAAAGCCCGTATCCTGATGACGCGCAAAGGCGGGCAGAACGGCGAGAAAAATTGCAGCGAGAGTAAAAAGACGGCGAAGGCCCATTACCGGAGAGGATAGCAAGTGCATGCCGCATAGATGCAGCAAAAATGCGATTTTGCTGCTCCGTCTCCCCTAAAAGGCAAAGATTTTTGGCAATTTTGCACGTTTTCCTGGCAAGGAGGACACCAACTACAAAGGATAGTGTCCTGAAATCGGGCCCGACACATGACCCTGTCAGGCATGCCCGATGGCACATCCGCAGATACGCAAAATAACGAAATCCTACAAGCCGGGACGCATCGAGTCAGTCTCAATGCGTCCCGGCCCGTCGTTTGTCAGTCTTTCTTGCCGGTAATAAGTCGTAGAAGGAAGGTCAGAATGACGGCCCCGACGACGGCGATGATGATGGTATAGATCATTCCGCCCTGGCCGGTAAAACCCAGCGCGCGCATGATGAAGCCGCCAATGATGGCGCCGACGATGCCGACGATAATGTCCATAATCGTCCCATAGCCGCTGCCCTTCATCAGTTTGCCGGTAATCCAACCGGCAATGAGGCCGACGATAATCCACCAGATAATGGCGAACATGCAAAACTCCCTTCATTTTCTGAGGCGCAGGCATGCGATGCAGACAACTTACCTGCGTTTTGTGTGGCGCCGGAACATTAACGCAAAACAAAGAGAGTTTCAAGAAAACAATCAGGAGTCTGAGCGCAAGAGGGTTTCGCGGAAAGATCTCCTGATACGACCTAGCTGTTCAGGGTCTCCTGCAACTTGTTGATCATGCGATTCAGATCCTTGTCTGCCCGGCGCTGCTCGTCGATCTTGCCGATCGAGTGCATCACCGTCGTGTGGTGCTTGCCGCCGAACTGGCGGCCGATCTCCGGCAGCGAAGCTTCGGTCATTGTCTTAGCCAGGTACATGGCAATCTGGCGCGGAACAACCACCGCCCGCGAATTGTTCTTCTGCTTCAGTTCAGCCACGCGCATGCCAAACTGCTCGGCCACGGCGCGCTGAATCGCTTCGATGGTGATCTTGCGCACCTGCGTGTCAATGAATTGCTTGAGGCACTGCTGTGCCGCCGGCAGTGTGATTTCAAAACCGCTCATGCTGCACCAGGCAAAGAGCCGCGTCAGCGCGCCTTCCAGTTCACGCACGTTCGTCCGTACATTCGATGCCACAAAAAGGGCCACATCGACCGGCAGGGTTACGTGGTCGTTCTCCGCCTTCTTCTGAAGGATTGCCACCTTCGTCTCAAGATCGGGCGGCTGAATGTCAGCAATCAATCCCCACTCGAAGCGCGAGCGTAGGCGGTCCTCAATCTCAGCCAGTTCCTTCGGCGGACGGTCCGAGGCGATGACGATCTGCTTCATATTCTCGTGCAGCGCATTGAAGGTATGGAAGAACTCCTCCTGCGTGCGCTCCTTCTGCGCCAGAAACTGGATATCGTCGATCAGCAGCAGGTCCACGGTGCGGAACTTGTCGCGGAAACTCGTCATCTTGTCGTAGCGCAGCGAGTTGATCATCTCGTTAGTGAACTTCTCGCTCGATACGTAGCAGATCGAAGTCTGCGGTTCGCGTCGCTTTACTTCATGGCCGATCGCATGCATCAGGTGGGTCTTGCCCATTCCCACGCCGCCATAGAGAAAGAGCGGATTGTAGGCTTTCGATGGTTTTTCGGCGACCGCTTCAGCCGCGGCACGTGCGAACTGGTTGCCCGCGCCGATGACAAAAGCGTCAAAGGTATAGCGCGGATTGAGCTGCGCAGCAGAGGACCAGTCGAAGCGGCCCTGCTGCGGATTGCCGGGACGGGCGACTCCGCGGGATGCTCCATCGCGCGATCCATTCTGCGGAGCTGTGGACGCATGTGTCGGGACAGGCGCAAATCCGCCGTCTTCGCGAACACGTACGAGCGTCGGGTCTTCTTCCGCCGTGATGAAGTTGACTTCATCGAACTCCAGTTGCAGGTTGTCGATGGCCTCCTGGATCAGGTCGCCGTAGCGGTCGCCTACGTTCTGGAAGTTCGGCGTGGGAATCCGGACAAAGAGCTTCTTGCCGTTGATATGGCTGAACCGGGTGGGCTTCAACCAGTTGTCGAATGCCTGCCGGCTGATCTTCTTTTCGAGTGCTCCAAGAATGCGCACCCAGGGATTGAGGGTTGTGGGGGCCGTGGGAACAAAAGACATCGTATTTCCTTCGCGCGGCGTCTGCTGCCAGTGATCCAGTAACTCCACCCGGGCCAGAACGAAAAACAGAATCCCTTCCCAGGTCTACAAGCCCGGGACGTTAGGGCGCTCTGGTGTGCCAGGAGCTTCTTTGATGAGAGCAGCGTTCGCTCTCACGATGCGATCATTTTAAGCAGCAAGACGTGCAGAAAAATCTCTGTGAACGCTGCCGATACTAGCACATTTAAACAGGCTTGAAACCTTACTTTCGGCACAAATCGCACATCTATTTTTTTTTGCACCAAGGGTTGTGAAAAAGCGGGTCCGGACCGCGTGTTTTGCGGTTCTGCCGGGGATGAGGTATACTCAGAAATTGCTGCACTGAGTCTTTTTCCGCTCGGTTGACGGCACCCTATTTCATTGAAGATTTTCAGGAGCGCAGTTCCATGCCGAAGCGCACATTTCAACCGAATCGCCGTCGCCGCGCGAAGACCCACGGGTTTCGCAGCCGCATGAAGACCAAGAGCGGAGCAGCTGTTCTTTCGCGCCGCCGCGCCAAGGGCCGCAAGCGCGTCTCTGTCAGCGCAGGCTATCGCGACTAGTCTCCAGCCTTTCTTTCGCTTGGCCTTTCCGCCAGGGCGAAATCAGAAAACAACGATGCAGGAACAAGCTTCTCTCCGAACGCCACGCACATTGCGTGGCGCGCGCCTGAGCAAACATGCCGACTATCAACGCGTGTACCAGGCGAGCCGGAAGTGTTTTTCTGCATCAATGACATATTTTTTCATGCCGCGTGTCGAAGAGCCATCTTCACCTTCAGGACCGCGGATAGGCCTCACCGCTGGCCGTGTACTGGGCAAGGCGGTCGAGCGCAACCGCATCAAGCGTCGGATGCGCGAAGCGGTTCGCAAAAATCTTGCGCATCTTCAGTCCGATGTCGATGTCATCCTTCATCCTCGCAAGAGCGTGATCGCTATGGAATTTTCCCGCCTTGAGGTGGAGGTGGGGCGCGTATTTCAGTCGGTCGAAATCGCTCTCAAGAAGACAGCGTCGGAGCCGCGCGCATGAACCGCGCCACAGCTTCCCGCGTATCTCTTACAGCAGTCGTGCATTCTTTCTACAAATTGGTTCTCTCGCCAGTGCTGCATGCGGGTGCCGGAATGACCGGAGGCGCATGCCGCTTCCAGCCCACCTGCTCCGAATACGCCGCCATCGCGCTCCATGAGCACGGCTGGATGCGCGGAGGATGGATGGCGCTCCGTCGCATCGCACGCTGCCATCCAGGAAGCCGCGGCGGCTTCGATCCAGTTCCGGCAAAACGCTCTTTCAAGCACAGTTCCCACGCGCCGGTTACCATGAAAGAAGCGCACACTTCACACGATTCGAGATTATAGGAAGCACTCTTGGCAGAAATAAAAAATCCCAATCAGCAGGGCGGCGGCGGTGATTCGAAGACCATGCTGGTCTTCACCGCAATTTTTCTCGTGTTGTTTCTCGGACTGCAGTATTTTAAGCCGAAGAAGCCAGCGACGGCGCCCGCTCCCCAAGCACAGCAACAAGCGGCAATACCGGCTCCATCGTCACTCCCGCCAGCTACCCCGTCTCCTGCTTCGGCAGACAATGCGGCAAGCGCTACCCAGGCCGTTGCGGAATCGACGACCGTCGTCGAAAACGAACTCTACCGCATTACTTTTTCCAACCGTGGAGCACAGGTCAAGTCGTGGATCCTGAAGAAGTACAAGGATGATGACGGCAAGCCTCTCGATCTGGTCAACCAGGCCGCGGCAGCGAAGTTCGGCTATCCACTGTCCCTCTATACCTATGACGAAGGCATGCGAAGCCGCCTGCAGCAGGCGATGTTCGTTCCTTCATCAACAGGGGATATCGCGGCTCCGGGAACGCTCAGCTTCGATTATTCTTCCGGCGGACTCGCTGTCCACAAGACCTTCAAGTTCGATTCAAGCTATGTGATTCACGCCGAGGTCTCGGTTACGCAGAATGGCGCACCCGTAGCGGCTCTGCTCTCATGGCCTTCGGGCTTTGGCGATCAGACGACTCTGCCGCAGTTCGCTACCGGCACTACGCTCGATACGGCTCAGTACGGCAAGTCCGATCAAATTGCCCTGAAGAAGGTAGTCGGCGGCGAGACACTCCACGGCCCCTTCAACTGGGCGGGTGTCAGCGACCTCTACTTTACGGCGGTTTTCCTTCCTGACTCGCCCAAGAATCTCGACCTGGTAAGTCTGCACAACACGCTGCCTATTCCGCAGAACCGTAAGAAGCCCGACCCAAGCCACGTCGAGCAGGCTCCTGTGCTGGGCGCGGCCATGGGTACTGCACAGCCGTATAGTGTGCAGCTTTTTGTCGGCCCTAAGGCACTCGAAGTCCTCGGAGCAATTCCGACAAACGGCGGCCCGACCCTTGAAAAGGCTGTCAGCTTTGGCATGTGGGGCGTCATTTCCAAGCCGCTCTTCGTGATCCTGAAGTTCTTGCACGACCACGTAACCGGCGAGTGGGGATGGGCAATCCTGATCCTCACGCTCATCCTGAACGTGGCTATGCTGCCGACACGCTTCCAGATGATGAAATCATCACTGAAAATGCAGCGTATTCAGCCGCAGATGGATGCCGTGAAGGCCAAATACGCGAAGTACAAGACCACCGATCCGCGCCGCCAGGAAATGAATAAAGAAGTTTTCGAGCTGCAGAAGCGCGAAGGCGTAAACATGTTCGGCGGCTGCATCCCGATGCTGATCCAGTGGCCGCTGCTCTTCGCCTTTTACCGCATGCTCGGCAACGTGATCGAGCTGCGGCAGGCGCACTGGCTCTGGCTGCCTGATCTCTCAGCTCCGGACCCGCTGCATATTCTGCCGATCTTCTTCATCGTCTCGATGTTCCTGGTGCAATGGCTCACCCCATCGCCCGGCGTCGATCCCGCGCAGCAGCGCATGATGGCCTTCACCATGCCTGCGGTCTTCGGCTTCATGACCTGGAACATCGGCTCCGGACTGGCGCTGTACTGGGCCGGCAGCAACATTCTTGGCATCGTGCAGCAGATGGCCATGAACCGCACCAAGATGGGCCGGGAAGTACGCGAGATCGCAGCTCGCCGCGCCGCCAAGAAGGCAGGCAAGGCACCGGCGCTCCGCAAATAGGGCTGCGAAAATCGCGCGATACATTACGAAGGTGCCTGAGAGATCAGGCACCTTTTTTCGTTAACTCAGGGTGAGGCGTTTGCCACGATCACAGTAACCGGTGAGATACTAGGTCGATGCCAATTGATGACTATTCTGCCGCAGCTCAGAAGATTGCCGCATTCCTCAAAACCCTGACCACTCTCGGCGACCTCCGCTTGAAGTACCGCATCACTGCGGGCGCAGGTGCTGCCGATCCGGATGGGCTGGAAGCACGCGAGATTTATGTCGAACTGGCTGGCCCCGATGCCGGGATGTTGACTCAGCGCGGCGGAGAGCTGCTGCGGTCGCTCGAACACGTAGCCGCGAAGATCATCCGGCTCGATCCCGAAGAGCACGATAAAGTCTCATTCGACGCGCATAATTTCAAAGCTCTGCGGGCCCGCGAGCTCAAGCTTGCCGCAGAGACAGCCGCAGAAAAAGTGCGCCGCACCGGGCAGCCCTACAGTTTTGCGCCCATGAGCTCTCGCGAGCGCCGCATGCTGCATCTCGCATTCCGCGGCTACGAGGATCTCGAAACATCTTCAAGCGGCGAAGGATTGCGGCGATTTGTTGTTGCGTATCCCAAAGGATATGAGCACGCCAGGGAGCGGTCCCGCAGATAGCTCGTGCACTCTGAAGCAAAACCCGCTCTTCAAAATGAAACCATTGTCGCCATCTCCACGCCGCCCGGGCGTGGAGGCATCGGCATCGTGCGCCTCTCCGGTCCTCGCGCGCAGGAAATCGCTCTACCACAACTGAGTTTGCGCGGCAGTCTCGAACACGCGCGAGCGAAGTTTGCCGAGGTCCTCGATCCGGAGACACAACAGAAACTCGACGAAGCCGTCGTCACTTATTTCGCTGCGCCGAATTCCTATACCAGCGAAGACATCGTGGAGATCGCCGCGCACGGCTCGCCCGTCATTCTTGATCTGCTCGTAAGACAGTCGCTCGCTCGCGGCGCGAGACTGGCCCATCCCGGTGAATTTACCGAGCGCGCCTTTCTTTCCGGACGTATCGATCTCACGCAGGCCGAGGCGGTGCGTGACCTCATCGAATCGCAGACGCTCTATCAGGCGCGTGTCGCAGCGCAGCAACTAGGCGGAGCGCTCTCGCGCCGCATCCAGCCGGTCAAACAAACCCTGGTGGAATTGATCGCTGTGCTGGAGGCGGGTATCGATTTCGCTGAGGACGATATCGACGTAACTCCCGACGCGCAGATCATCACCCGAATCATCGCGATAGAAAAGCCGCTGGCAGAACTGGCGCAATCCTTCGAGCAGGGCCGGATCATTCATTCCGGTCTGGCGCTCGCCATCGTAGGCCGCCCGAATGTCGGCAAGTCGTCGCTCTTTAATCGTCTGGTAGAACGCGAACGCGCCATCGTGACGCCTATCGCCGGAACCACACGCGATTTAGTAACTGAAACAGTTGCAATTGGCGGTATCCCCATCAAGTTTGTGGATACCGCCGGCTTGCGCGATTCCGACGATACCGTCGAGTCCATCGGAATCCAGAAATCGCGCGAAGCTCTGGCCGATGCCGATCTGGTGCTCGTAGTCCTCGACGCCTCCGCTCAGGCGAGTGCAGAGGATGCCAGCCTGATCGCCTCCGTGGCGGATCGGCGTGCCATCGTTGTTCGCAATAAATCCGACCTGGCTTCCAACGCGGTTACTCCAGAAAGCACAGCAGCTGCTGTACCGACCTCGGCGCTCACCGGTGATGGTATCGAAAATCTGCGGCATGCCATCCTTCAGCTCATTCGAGGCTCCAGCGCTGGCAGCGAAGACGGCATGCTGACCAACCTGCGTCAGCAGCAGGCGGTGGCCGCGGCGCTCGAAGGCCTCACAGCCGCCCGCAAAGCCGTGGACAATAAAATCCCCCACGAGATGCTGCTGCTGGACCTCTACGCAGCCCTTCGCCAACTCGATGCCCTGACCGGCGAGACCACTCCCGACGACGTCCTGAACCTGATTTTCTCCACCTTCTGCATCGGAAAGTAGACTAGCTCCCGCCCATCTGCGTCTCGCCTGCGGTTTCGCACAGGAAGACTATTTCCTCGCGCCTAGGATCCAGAGATAGTAAGGATTCTTCCCATCCGCAGCCAGCACGCGCTGCATGGCCTGTGTCCACGTCTCTCGATCGCCGTTGTACGCGGCGATGCCGGCGATATAAAAATCCAGCAACTCCCGGCGTTCTCCTGCGATTTCCCCGCGCAGCGCATCATCTCCGTCCGTCAATGGCGGATCCGTTCGCAGCGCCAGCAGACTCGGCAGCGTATGTATTATTTCCTTCGGACGTACCCACGCCGCGTACTCAATACGCGGACGGTCGTCCGTGACCGGGCTTGCATTCGCCGCGTAACGCTCCAGCCCGTCGCGTCCCGTCACCCATGTCGCCAGCAGTGCCGCCGGCGACGAAACTCCAACAGCCTGCAGTGACGTGCTGACTCCACTCTGATTGAACCGGCCGGCGATCTCGCCCGGGTCCAGCTCAATCGGCGCGTAGGAGCCAATCAGCAGCATCTCGTGCAGCTCTGTTGTCCAGAGCGTCGCGTAAGGAAATACATCCAGAAAACTTCGCACCAGTGAACGCGTATCCTCATCGTTCTGCGTGGCAATCGGCAGCCACTGCGCAAAAAGACCATTCGTCTCCAGCCGTGCGCTGGCAAGCCGGTAAAAGTCCGTCGAATAAAGATTGACCACGCCCTCAGCCGAGGGTGGCGGAGGTTCCAGCGTAATAAGGTCATATCGATCTTTGCTGCGTAACAACTCCTGCCGCCCGTCTCCAATGCGAACCTGCATGCGCGGATCGGATCCGGCCTTGTAATTCTCAGGAAAAAGTTCGCCTGCGCGCACCACCGCTGGAATCAATTCAACGCACACCCTCCGCTGCAGGCCCGGATAATGCAGTACGCCGCCAGCCGTAATGCCCGTACCAAACCCGATCACCAGCGCAGACTTCGGTTCGCCGCGATGAATGATAAGCGGCAACATCGCCTGCAAACGCATATAGCGCATCGATGGCATCGCATCGCCCGAGTTCGACACGCCCTGAATATAAAGACGCCGAAACACATTGTCGTTCGTTCGCTGTTGAGCAACAGCCACCGTAGCTCCGCGGCCCTCCTGATAAAAAAGCAGTTCCCCGCCGCCGCGCGTCGTCAGCAGCAGCCGTGCCAGACGGTCTGATGGCGTCAGCACCGCACCCGCTACGGCAACCACCCCAACCACAACGACGGCCCATTGCATCTTCCTGCTCACACTCGCGCCCAGCAGTACAGCCAGCACGCCAACCGTCGCCGCCGCAATCGCCAGCATGCTCAGCGTGCGCACCAGCCCCAACGCAGGCACCAGCAAAAAACCCGTGAGCAACGTGCCTGCAATGCCGCCGAAGGTATTGAGCGCAAGCACAGCGCCAACATCCCGTCCTACGCGCCGCGGCCCCGCCGCCAGTCGAAGCGCCGCCGGAAATGCCGCACCCAGCAGCATCGTCGGCACAAAAACCACGCCCAGCGCAGCGATCAGGAACTGCGCGCACATCCGCATCCATTCGCTGCCGGTAGCGGCAAACGCCAGTTTTCCTGCCTCAAGCTGAATTCGTAACTGCCACAGGCTCAGAAATGTGATCTCGAGCAGCGCCACGGCTCCCGCAGCGGAGATAAGCAAACCAAATACGCCCCACGCGTCGCGTATCTTATGCGAGAACCGCGCGTAGATCGCGCTGCCTACCACCAATCCCGCAAGATAAGTCGCCAGCGTGACTGAAAATGCAAAGACTCTCGTGCTCAAAAACTGCGCCATCGACTGCGACCAAACAACCTCGTAGCCCAGCGCAATGACTCCGGCAAGGGCATAAAGCACAAGCGCCATGTGTCGCGACGTCGTCGCAGCCAGATCTGGCTCCAGTTTCCCTGTTATCTCTATCTCTGCGAAATCCGAAACGTCGCCGCGAGAAAGCAGCAGCGCCAGCCCTGCCGCCGCAAGGTTCAAGAGAGCCGCAGCAAGTGCCGTGCCGCGCACGCCAAGCCACGGCAGCAACGCAAAAGAGCTCAGCAGCGCGCCGGCAACACCGCCCGCAGTATTCGCCGCGTAGACCCAGCCTCCGGCCTTTGCGATCTGCGACCGTTCTCCTGCCTGCCACCGCATAGCCGCCGGAAGCGTTCCACCCATAAGAAAAGCAGGCGCACCCACCAGCAGAAATGGCAGCAGCCACGCAAGAAAGCCGGCATGCATCTCAATCGCGACAAACAGTCCGGCCGTATGCGCCAGCAGAATCGTCACTGCAACTCCAGTGAGCGCAACGCCCGCTTCCAGTAAGCAGTAAAGCCGCAGCGGCTGCTGCACTCCATCTGCCCTGCGTCCGATTACAGCGCCGCCTGCCGCGAGCCCGGCAAAAAAAGCACTCACCGCAATGGTGATCGAATAGACCTCAATTCCGACGACCAGCGAAAGCTGCCTGATCCAGAGAACCTGATAGATGAGCGCCGCTGTCCCGGAAAAGAGGAGCAGAAGGGCGAACAGTGTGGATTCCCGCTTGAAACGGAACTGCCCAGCCTCTTCGATTCCAGTTGTCGATCTATCTCTGCTGCCACGACTGTCTTTCAATTTCTTCGAAAAACCGGAGGCAGATTTTACTGCTGACATACATATCCCTTGAGAAAAAATAAACCGGGTTCATGATGGAATATGAACCCGGTTCTTGCATCGAGTAGGCCATTTATCAGTGCAGAGTGTTCCTGAACCTCAGAATGGGCACGGCTTAACTGCTTTCAAAGGTCAGTGTCCGGCTGTAAGTGCCGCCTTTTGTCGCTCTAGCATCTTCAGAATTTCTTCTGGGTCGATATTGAAGCTCGCCGGTGCCTGACTCGCTGGATATTCCTTGAAGGTCTCCATAAACTGCTCTGCAAGGATCTGTCCCTGGACGTTCAGGTAAACATTGTGCACCACCCAGTCATAGTACTGGTCTGAGGTAATGTCCGCCCGTTCGTAAGGATCCATGCGAAGGTTGTACATTTTGGGGAGTCTTAGACAAGTGAACGGATTCGCCCATATTTCGAGGTTGCCGGGTGCCCGCTGCTCGCAGAATACAAATTTCCAGTTATCGTGCCGCATAGCCACTAACTGGCCATCATCGTCAAAATAAAAGAAATCGTGCCGCGGCGAGTGCGCTTCTTTGCCTTCAAGATAAGGCAGGATGTTATAACCGTCGAGATGTACCTTGTGGACCATACCACCTGGGCCTGTCCCCTTCAGCAGGCGTTCCTTGATCGTTGTATCCCCGGCCGCAGCGAGCAATGTCGGGAACCAGTCTTGCCCTGACACAATCTCGTTGGACCAGGTATCGGCCTTGATATGGCCAGGCCAGCGAATCATTGCCGGTACCCGAAATGCGCCTTCCCAGTTCGAATCTTTCTCGCTGCGGAAGGGCGTCATCGCCGCGTCTGGCCAGCTGAACATATTCGGACCATTGTCGGTGGTGTAAATGACGATAGTGTTGTCCTTGATGCCGAGATCATCCACCTTCTTTAACAGTTTTCCAACATCCTGGTCATGCTCCCACATGCCATCGGCGTAGTCATTGCCCGGCATCCCACTCTTTCCGTGGTATTCAGGCCGGATATGTGTAAAGACGTGCATCCTGGTGAAATTCATCCAGACAAAGAAGGGCTTCCCCCCCTTCACCTGTTTATCCATGAAATCCATGGCTGCGTTGGATGTCTCATCGTCGATCGTCTCCATGCGCTTGATATTTAACGGGCCAGTATCTTCGATCTTGCCATCGGCGAACGAATGAATGACGCCGCGTACGTTATAGACCTTTAGAAAACCCGGATCATCTTTCGGCCAGTAAGGCATTTCCGGTTCCTGCTCCGCGTTCAGGTGGTACAGGTTGCCGAAGAACTCGTCGAAACCGTGGTTGGTTGGCAAATATTCATCACGATCGCCGAGATGATTTTTGCCGAACTGGCCGGTAGCATAGCCCAGCGGCTTGAGCGCCTCGGCGATCGTAATGTCCCGTTTTTGCAGACCGACCGTAGCACCTGGAGCGCCAACCTTTGTAAGTCCCACTCGCATAGGTGACTGCCCGGTAATAAACGACGAACGTCCAGCCGTGCAGCTGTTTTCTGCGTAATAGTCGGTGAAGGTCATGCCTTCTGCGCCTACACGGTCGATATTCGGCGTCATGTAGCCAACTACCCCATGCGTATAGCGGCTGATGTTTGCCTGGCCGATGTCATCGCCGAAGATGACAAGAATGTTCGGCTTATCTGCTGCGTGCGCCGGCCCGGGTGCCAGAAACATCCCCACGATAAAAGCCATGACGCACACCATTGAAATTCGAAGCAGTCCACGCGAACGTTGCTGTGGAATGCCTAGATTGACTGCACCCATGATCGCTCCCTTCATTGCCTTTACGCATGTCGAGGACGTTCGCGAACGTCTTGAAGCATGCCTTGACTACGGTTGCGCTATCTGGTGGAACGGCATAAAAAATCAGATTTTTGGAAGGCGAAACAGTAACAGCATGTAAAGACTTCAGTGGACTACTGCTGCCTGCTATTTCTTATCGAAGGACTTATGCCCGACAAAGAGGCGTCCGGTTGCGAAATGATTTTCCCCTGCACGCAATTGAAAGTCAAGCAGGAGTCGATGTTCGGCGTCGTGTAGCCAACTACCGGCCCATCTCAAAATCCGGGCTTGTCAATGCGAATTCGCAGAGGTTACGCGATCGTGAACGCCGATCTCGGCTCTTTTTAATTGGAAGACAGACGCGGAATCGATAGCCGATACCGGTGAATTTATCGGGTTAAACCGCAATTTTCGATAAACTAGGATGTGTCGTAGAGATCGCTATCCGGAAAATGAGGTAATCCAAAATGGCAACTGCAACATTGGAACGTGCTGCTGACTATAAAGTCGCGGATATGTCCCTGGCTGACTGGGGACGTAAAGAAATTTCGATAGCCGAGCACGAGATGCCCGGCCTGATGTCGATCCGGCGCAAGTACGCTGCGGAAAAGCCTTTGGCTGGAGTTCGCGTTACCGGCTCGCTGCATATGACGATCCAGACGGCCGTGCTCATCGAGACCTTGACCGATCTCGGTGCCGACGTGCGCTGGGCAAGCTGCAACATCTTCTCCACGCAGGATCATGCTGCTGCCGCCATCGCCGCCGCCGGCATTCCTGTCTTCGCCTGGAAAGGCGAGTCACTCGAAGAGTATTGGGACTGCACCTACAAGGCGCTCTCGCACCCCGACGGCACAGGACCGCAGCTTGTCGTCGATGACGGCGGCGACGTCACGCTGCTCATCCATAAAGGGTATGAGCTGGAAGAAGGCGATAACTGGGTCAACACGCCGTCTTCAAACCACGAAGAGCAGGTTATCAAAGACCTCCTGAAGCGCGTTCATGCCGAGAATTCGCAGCACTGGCATAACGTCGTGAAGGAATGGCGCGGCGTCTCTGAAGAGACGACCACGGGCGTGCATCGTCTCTACAAGATGAAGGAACAGGGCAAGCTGCTGATTCCTGCCATCAACGTGAATGATTCGGTAACCAAGTCAAAGTTTGACAACCTCTACGGCTGCCGTGAGTCGCTGGCCGACGGCATCAAGCGCGCCACCGACGTCATGGTTGCGGGCAAGGTCGCTGTGATCTGCGGCTACGGCGATGTAGGCAAAGGCTCAGCGCACTCGCTGCGAGGCATGGGCGCCCGCGTCATCGTCACCGAGATCGATCCGATCAATGCGCTGCAGGCTGCGATGGAAGGTTTTGAAGTCGCTCCCATCGAGGACACTCTCGGACGCGGCGATATCTACGTCACCTGCACCGGCAATCTCGATGTCATTACCCTCGAACACATGAAGGCGATGAAGGATCAGGCGATCGTCTGCAACATCGGCCACTTCGACAATGAGATCCAGATGGACCGCCTCAACGAAGAAGCCGGCGTAAAGAAGATCAACATCAAGCCGCAGGTAGACCAGTACACGTTCCCTAAGGGAAACAGCATCTTTGTGTTGGCAGAAGGCCGCCTGGTAAATCTGGGCTGCGCTACCGGACACCCGAGCTTTGTGATGAGCAACAGCTTTGCCAACCAGACTCTGGCGCAGATCGATCTTTGGAAGAATAAGGACGTCTACAACATCGACGTCTATACGCTACCGAAGAAGCTCGACGAGGAAGTGGCTCGCCTGCATCTGGAAAAGATTGGCGTAAAGCTCACGACACTCACTCCCAAGCAGGCTGAATACCTGGGTGTTTCGCAGGAGGGCCCGTACAAGCCCGATCATTATCGTTATTAAGCGTCGGATTCTGAAGAGAGCGGCCGGAGATGATGTCAATCATTCCGGCCGCATTTTTTGTATACGGCAGTCTCATGCCGGATGACTGGCAGAAGCTCCTTCACGCTACTCACGCCACGACTTTTTCGGCAAAAGTGCATCTAAGCGCATTGGAGAAAGATTTCGATGCGTAAGCTAGATATATGTGGAGCGGCCGTGGTTGCCGCAGTTCTTTTTTCGACGGTTGTCGGATGCAACAAGCAAGCAGATAACGCAACACCCGCGCCGGTTGACCAGAGCCAAAGCCAGGATCCAAATTACGATCCGGCAAGCGCAAATCTGGCCCCAGCCGATCAGTCGGCGACAGCGAATGAAAGTGCCACCGCAGCTCCGCGTGCAACCGCCGCCGCTCCTGCGTCTGCTCCAGCCTCCAGCGCAACCGATAATGTTCCGCCTCCGCCACCAGATCAGGAAGCAACCAGCTATCCCGAGGACAACACCGTTCCCGCCTCGGATGTAAGCTCCGATCAGAGTGCGTACTACGACCAGACCGCAGTACAGCAGCCGGTGTATGCTCCACAGCCGCCGCCGCCGCTTCCGGTCTATGACCAACCGGCTTGCCCCGGATCAAACTACATCTGGACGCCAGGTTATTGGAACTACCAGCCAGCCGGATATTACTGGGTACCCGGTGTGTGGGTCATCGCACCGTATGTCGGTGCATTATGGACGCCAGGCTACTGGGGCTGGGCCAATAACCACTATGGCTGGAATCATGGCTATTGGGGTCCACACATCGGCTATTACGGCGGCATCAACTATGGCCACGGTTATGTTGGCCGCGGCTACTACGGTGGCTATTGGAACCACGACAACTTCTACTACAACCGGTCCATCACGAATGTAAATACCACCGTAGTTAAAAATGTCTATGTCCACAACGTAACGATCAACAATGTGACTATCAATAACTACAACAATTCACGAGTTGCCTATAACGGTGGCCGAGGCGGCCTCAACGTACGCCCTACACCGGAAGAATTGCAGGCATCTCGTGAGCGCCACTTGCCTCCGCTTACCGCCCAGACACAGCACGCCCGTCAGGCAAGTCAAGACCGTGCGCAGTTCTTCAATACGAACCATGGGCGCCCGCAGACCGTTGCTCTGGCCCGGCCTTTAGCAACGCCTTACCATGCGCCTGCGGTACACCCGCCCGTACGTGGCGTGGCTAACCCCGGATTTGCTCGCCAGGCAGAGCCAAATCGCCCGAACAATCAGCCGCATCCGGAAAATCGTCCGGCGCCTGCTCCAGCCAATAATGCGCGGCCTCAGCAATCGCCCGGCTTGATACGTCCGCAGGCGCATCCGGAAAATCATCCTGCTCCGACGCCTCAGCATCCGCAACAGATGCAGACAGCTCGGCCTGAAACCCATGCTCCCCCAGAACATCCGGAAAATCACCCGCAACCGGCGCTGCAGCAACACGCGCAGCCGACGGCTCGGCCGGAAACTCATCCTGCTCCGGCAGCGCCTCGTCCAGAATCGCAGCCACAACCGCAACCGCATGAGCAGCAGGCGCGACCCCAACCGGAGAACCACCCCGCGTCTGCTGCGCGTCCGGAACCGCAACAGCAACGGGCCGAGCCAGCGCCTCGTCCAGAGAGCCGTCCTGCTCCGGAAGCTCGACCGGAAAATCATCCAGCGCCAGCTCAGCACCCGGAGCAGCCGCACGAAGAGCATCCCCACTGAGTCGCAGGTTAGTTAGGTATAGGCGGACAAGGAAAACTTGTCCGCCATATTTTTTGGTTAAGAATCAGCGCCGACCTGAGGCTTCCACTGAATTCGTGGGATCAGCGCCCTGCCAGCTTACATCTGCCGTGGGACCGTATGTGGAAGGCACTTCTTTATCGAGCATTCGCAGATAAACAGTGAGTTGAGTGCGGTGGTGCGCTGTGTGCAAAATGCGGCGCCAGAAAATCCAGATACGCTGGCGTTGTACATCGAAGAAGGGAACGGTTTCCATCCACCATTCAGTTTCCTGTTTCGCGAAGAAGGCAAGCCGCGCAACCGCCAGTTCAACCAACCGGGCCGTCGCGCTTTCAACGTCAAGAGATGGCGGCAGTACAGTTTCTGGCGCAGGCTCAAGCGTAGCGAGAAATTCCCCAAAGAAGCGGCGCTCGGAGAGCAACTGATGTTTGAAGATGTCGCGCACATTGCTGGATTTCGGATGTGGCCTGTAATCGAGATCGGCATCAGAAAAGATGCGCCAGGTAGACACAACTTTGTTGGTTTCGCTCACATACGTGTCGAGTAAATGCTGAAAGAGCGGCTGTACGGCGCGGGGAATCAAGCTCTCCGGAATCGCTGTATACGAGTAACGCATAGTCACCTTGCCAGCCAACAGCACTGTGATCCTGGGCGAAGCGAAGGAGCTGCTCCACTTCGCCCAGGAGAAAATTACCTTGAGCCGCCCTACAACTCGATGGCTTTGTCTTCAATCAGCTTCACGCTAGTGGCAATGAACGTATCGAGCGGGGTAGAACCCTGATCGCCCTTCCCTCGCGTGCGTACGCTCACCGCATTTGCCTCGGCTTCCTTATCTCCCATGATGAGGACGTAAGGAACCTTTTGCATCGTGAAATCCCGAATCTTCGCGTTCATTTTTTCGTTGCGGCTATCCAGCTCTACGCGTAGTCCGGACTTTTGTAATTGTTGCTGTACTTTTTGTGCATATTCCAGATGGCGCTCACTGATAGGCACCAGTCCCACCTGCACCGGGGCCAGCCACAACGGAAACGCACCGGCATAGTGCTCGATCAGAACTCCGAAGAAACGCTCGACGGAACCGAAGAGCGCGCGGTGAACCATCACAGGCTGATGCCGCTCGCCATCTTCGCCGACATATTCAAGCTCGAAACGTGCCGGCAGATTGAAGTCGAATTGCACCGTCGAAAGCTGCCATAACCTGCCCAGCACATCGACGAGCTTAATATCGATCTTCGGCCCGTAAAACGCCGCTTCGCCCGGAATCGTCTTATAAGGGATGCCCTTCCGCTTCAGCACATTTTCGAGCGACGAAATTGCGAGCTCCCACTTCTCATCCGACCCGGCATAGCTCTGGCGATCCTTCGGATCCCAGGTGGAAAGCTCGACCTTGAAATCATTGAATCCGAACGTCTTGAGAACAGCCTGGGCAAAATCGATGCAGGCAGCCACTTCTTCTTCGATCTGTTCCGGAGTGCAGAAGATGTGGGCATCATCCTGCGTAAAACCGCGTACGCGCAGCAGACCGTGCATGGTGCCCGAGCGCTCATAACGGTAGACATTCCCCAGCTCCGCATAACGAACCGGCAGATCGCGATAGCTCTTGGGCGAGTTCTTGTAGATGAGGATGTGGCCGGGACAATTCATCGGTTTCAACCGGTAGTCCGCGTCATCCAACTCCATCTTGGTGAAGAAATTCTGCGCGTAAAACCCTTCGTGTCCGCTGGTTTGCCACAGGTTCACGCGCATCACATGCGGCGTGTAGACCATATCGTAACCGCGACGGATACATTCTTCGCGCATCCAGTCTTCCATGATCTTCCGGATCATCGCACCCTTCGGATGCCAGAAGATCAGGCCCGCGCCGGCAAGCTCTTGAATGGAAAACAGGTCGAGCTGCTTGCCCAGCACGCGATGATCACGCTTGGCCGCTTCTTCCAGACGCGCAAAATGCTCATCCAGCTCTTTTTTTGAGAAAAATGCCGTGCCGTAGATGCGCTGCAGCTGCGGATTTTTCTCATCACCCAGCCAGTAAGCTCCGGCAAGATTCGTCAGCTTCACCGCCTTCACTCGGCCGGTGGACGGCACATGCGGGCCGCGGCAGAAGTCCACAAACGCGCCATTGCGGTATAGCGAAATCTCTTCGCCCGGCTTGGTGAAGCGCTCAATGAAGTGCATCTTCATGAAATCGTTGTCAGCCTTAAAGCGCGCCAGCCCTTCTTCGCGTGGCTCCCACTCGCGAACAAACTTCTGGTCGCGCGCAACCACCTCAGCCATGCGGCCTTCAATCAGCTTCAGGTCTTCGGGCGTAAACGGCGTCGGACGATAAAAGTCATAGAAGAATCCGGAATCGGTAGCCGGGCCGTGACCAAGCTTTGTTTCAGGAAACAGCTCAAGCACCGCCGTTGCCATCACGTGTGCGGCAGAGTGGCGAACAACCTTGAGCGCGTCTGGATCTTTTTCAGTCAAAAGCTGCAGCGACACGTCCTCATTCAGAGGCGTGCTGAGATCCACCAGGCGCTCGGCCTGCGGGTCTCCCGATCCATACATGGCTGCTTCGCTGTGCGTTTCATCGTCGTTCACGGCAGCAGCAGCAGCGTTCAACGGCTTGATGCGCGCCACAACGGCGGCTGCAGCGAGGCGCGGCGAAATGCCGTTGGCCACATCAAATGGGGTCGATCCTGCGGGAAGTTCTTTTACGGAGCCGTCGGGAAGCTGAATTCGAATGGATTTTTCTGATGCACTCATAAGATGAGATAACTGCGAAAACCTCGGTCTTTATCTCATCCATGCTAGCAGGTAGCCGCACAGAAATGCTCTATGCGGGTACGCGGCTGAGCGCCGTCCGCAGACTGAAACCAGCCAGTCCCAGCGCCAGAATCAGATTGATCAGCGCGCGAAAATCCAGCATGTTTTCGATCAGCCTCCCAAATGCCACCGCCATAATTGCCCACCCAAGGCACCCGGCAAAGCTCACCCAGGCCAGGGTGCGGTCAGCAGGACGTCCCACGCGCAGCAGGTTCAGGGCAGCCAGCAGCCATCCGGCAAGTGTCGTGCATTCCGCCCACAGCAAAAGCTCCGGCTTGTGGCCATATGCCTGCAAACTCCCCAGTCCATGACCAAATCCACCGAGCAGCAGCAACCATCCGAAAATGCGGTCTACCGTCTTCATCGAATGTCCTCGCGGTGCTCCGCTACGAAATCCGAGAACCGCTCCACCACCGCAGGCCAGCCGCCATCCACGCCCTCGCGCATCTTAGCCGCGCCTGCCCCATGCCGCTCCAGACAGCGATGCTCCAGCTCCACCCGCGTCGACGCCTCCGATTCCGCGATAAACCGCACCTCAACCTCGCTTGCCTTTGCCGAATCAGGGTCATACTGCCAGTCCGGCTGCAGATGCCACGACATCACCACCTTCGCCGGTGGCTCCCACGCCAGTACCTTGCCCCATTCGCACTCCGTACCGTCCGTTGCGCGTTCATACCAGCGGCCGCCCAGCTTGCCTTCCAGAATCGCCGTCTCATAAGGCTGCTTGCCGATGTGGTGGGTGGAAGGCCACCATCCGCCGAAAAACTCCGTGAAGATTTTGAAGGCCTTCGCCTGTGGCGCGCCAACAACGACAGTTTTCAATACCGGGGCCAAAACGACTTCAGATGACATGCGGTTCCTCCCATCGCTCCGCGGCCGCCTTGAAAGCAGCCAGAGCATCACCCCATAAAAGATCGAGCTCCCGCCGAAGCCGCGCTACTCCCTCCGGATCGGCAGCATAAATGCGACGCGTCCCTTCCTTGCGATCTCGCACCAGCCCAGCCTGCTTCAAGATACGCAGGTGTTGCGAAACCGCCGGGCGGCTCACCGGAAAGTGCCTGGCCAACTCGCCCACCGACTGCGGCCGGTCAATCAAAGCGCGAAAGATGGCAAACCGTGTCCCATCGCCCAGCGCCTCGCATCCGGATTGAAGGTAAGCATCCACTTACCGTAAGTAATAACTAACCAAATAAGGACTTGTCAAGAGTCTCTTGATAAGCCACAAACGCAGTTGAGGAAGGGCCTTCGCGGATCAAGTCACCAGTAACCTTCCGCATCAATCCTCGTCGGATAAAGCAGCAGGACGACCATGTTTGATTCAGATGTAAGCCGCGATGACCGGGCAAAGAAGATGACCCGGCGAGTCTTCCTAGCCGGCGGCGCGACAGTCGCAGCATCTTTCGCCGTCCTTGGGCTGCGAAGATCTCCGGCCGTCGAGGCCGAAACGGCAGCCCACGGTACTCCGGGCGAGGTCACAATCGTCAACTTCGGCAATGATGGAAAAAGCCTCGGCAGGCAGACCGTCGCAAAGATCGTGAAGACAGATGCCGAGTGGCGTCAGCAGTTAGGCAACAACTCTTTCGATATCGCCCGCAGGGCAGATACCGAGATGCCGTACACAGGCGTCACCTGGAACGAACACAGCCACGGCATCTTTCGCTGTGTCTGCTGTGACACCGCCTTGTTCAGCTCACAGACAAAATTCGATTCCGGTACCGGCTGGCCAAGCTTCTGGGCGCCGATTGCGAAGGAAAACATAGTTGAAGTCGCAGACAATTCCCTGTTGGTCGAACGCACCGAAGTCAAATGCGTGCGCTGCGAAGGCCATCTTGGACATGTCTTCAATGATGGGCCGGACCCCACCGGCCTGCGCTACTGCATGAACTCTGCCTCGATGCACTTCATAAAGACATAAACGAGCCTCAGAAATCGATATTCCGCGACCGGTACGAGGCCACCTTGTGGCGGTTGCCGCACACACGCATGCTGCACCATCGCCGCCGATGCGATTTCGTGCGGTCATAAAACCACAGCACGCAGCCATCGCCCTCGCAGGCGCGCACCAGGTCGAAATCTGCCGTTGCCAGAAACTCCGCCGCCGCCTCGGCGAGCGGGGCAAGCCATTGCTCCGGCGACTTGCTCTCATACCGACGCACGACAGCAAGATTCCCGGTTTTTGGCTGCGTCAGCTCGCAGTAACTTCTCCCCTGGCTAAGAAAATCGTTTAGTTCCGTAACATCGAGCCGCTTGCCGTTCTTCCGCTGCACCACCAGCCTTCGCACCATCTCGCGAAGCAGGCGCGCCGCATCCAGCAGTTTGCCCGGCCGCAGGTGTCGTGCCACATCTCCATCCATCCATCCCGCACGCGCCATCCAGCGAACCACATCGGCATCGCTCTGCCAGAAATCCACCAGCTCATCCACCGGCCTGGCAACTGTGTTGAGCATGTCCATCACCGGATCATCACCCACGAACTCCTGGTCCGGAAAAGTGCTGGACGGAAGCTGACCCGCTGATTTCACGCTACCCATAGAAGCTCCTCGAGAAAGGTGTAACTTTTTATGTATCCGAATGAAGGTTACAACAGTCTCATAATCGTGTAACCTATATTTTAGCTTATAAGAGGTTACAAATCCACCAGTCACGAGGAGCCTGCCATGCCAGAAGTTTCATCTCAGCCTTATCCCGTCGCCCGCACTTCCTTCCACACCGTTCATGCCGATGGCGTGGATGTCTTCTACCGCGAAGCCGGTCGCGCGGATGCGCCGGTCGTTCTGCTGCTGCACGGTTTCCCATCCTCTTCGCACATGTATCGCGAGCTCATTCCCCGGCTGGCCTCGCGCTATCGTGTCATCGCGCCCGATCTGCCCGGCTTCGGCTTCACTGTCGTGCCCGAGGCACGCAATTACGCCTACACTTTTGATTCGCTCGCTAAGACCATCGGCGCGTTCGTCGACGCGCTCAAGCTCACGAAATATGCCATCTATGTCTTCGATTACGGCGCACCCGTCGGTTTCCGCCTGGCAGTTGCTCATCCCGAGCGCATCACCGGCATCATCTCGCAAAACGGCAACGCCTATGAGGAAGGCTTGAGCGATGCCTGGAACCCGATCCAGAAATACTGGCAGGCGCCCACGGCAGAAAACCGGGCTGCCCTAGAGCAGTTCCTCACCCTCGACGCAACGCGCTGGCAATACACCCACGGTGTCGCCAATCCGGAACAGGTCGCGCCCGAGTCCTACACGCTCGACGCAGCCCTGCTCGAACGCCCCGGGATCAAGGAAATCCAGCTCGACATCTTCCTCAATTACGCCAGCAACGTTGCTCTCTACCCCACATTCCAGAAATACTTTCGCGACTCGCAGCCCCCTCTGCTTGCTATCTGGGGAAAGAACGATCCCTTCTTCCTGCCGGCAGGCGCAGAAGCTTACCGCCGCGATATCCCCAAAGCTACGGTGACCCTGCTCGATACCGGTCACTTCGCCCTTGAAACCCATGTCGATGAGATCGCAACAGCAATCTTTAACCTGTTGCAGTGACTCGTTACTACGCAATTCAGGAATGAAAACTGGTCCACGAAGGCGGCTGCGAAAGCGCCTCCGTAGACCGGTCACTGAGCCAGAGTCTTGACATATATTCTTATAATGGAATATATAGTTCACGTGGCGAGTGCAGGCTGCCACCATGCTTTGTTTGAGGTGGCAGTCTTTTCGTATGAAGAATCTTTTCGAAGCAGCGACTGTGGAAGAAGTGAAGCAGCGGGTCGGCCAGCTGCAGCCGGATAGTAGACGACAGTGGGGCTCGATGAACCCAGCACAGGCGATGGCTCATTGTTCGGCAGGGCTGGAGATGGCCCTCGGCAACATCCGTCCACCGCGGGTGCTGATCAGCAGGATTCTCGGTCCAATCATCAAGCCGAAGGCATTTCGTGAGGAAGAGCCGATGAGCCGGAATTCGCCTACGGTTAAAGAGCTCGTCGTGAACGACGACCGCGAGCTGGGAGCGGAACGCGAACGCCTGAGCCGGCTGATCGACCGCTTTTCAGCCGCCGGTCCCGCAGGCTGCACCACACATCCGCATGCTTTCTTTGGAAGGCTCACGCCAGACGAATGGTCTATGTGGATGTACAAACATCTCGATCATCATCTGCGACAGTTTGGGATATAGCGCCAATTCCTAAAAGTTCGCTGGCGGAGGCATCCTGGTGCTTGTACTTTGCCCTGATTGGTCGCCATCGCCGACCCCACTAGGCGTAAAATCCGAAATCTTTCGCCGAAGACACCCTTGGGCACGGACACGAAAATCTTGTCAAGCCCCCGCCGCCGTCATCTCAGCTCTATATTGCTGATTCCAAATAGGTTGATCGCGGCCACTAGACTGCCGAAAATTATGAAGAAAATTGCTATTCTGGATATAGAAAGAGAATTTGCCTTCAGCGAAAGTAACCACTCAGGCCGATTACCCCGTAAGTCATTGAAAATACTATAAGCAAGATAAGATTATAAGGATCAATAAGATAGCTGGGGATGATCCCCCGCTATCTTATTGAAAAATAACAAAAGAAGACTTTACCTAAGGGGGAGGGGGGTATCCAGCCGGTCCCGCAGCCGCTGCATCGTGTTCAGATAAAACGCCAGGTTATGCAGTGTGTTCAGCACCGCTGCCAGTGGCTCCTGCGATGCCATTAGGTGCCGCAGATAAGCCCGGCTATAACGCTGGCAGACCATGCAGCCGCACTCTGGATCGAGCGGTCCCTGATCTTCGGCAAATCGCCGGTTCTTGATATTGAGTCGTCCCTCAGAGGTAAAGATAAGGCCATGACGCGCGGCGCGCGTCGGCAGCACGCAATCCATCATGTCGACGCCCATCTCCGCATATTCCACAATTTCATCGGGATAGCCGACACCCATCACATAGCGCGGCTTGTCCTTGGGCAGATAGGGCAATGTTTCAGCGATGACCTCGCGCGTCAGCTCGCGCGGCTCGCCGACGCTCAGGCCGCCAATCGCGTAACCGGGGAAGTCCATCTCGACCAGCCGTTCCGCTGATTCGCGGCGCAGGTCTTTGTACATACCGCCCTGCACAATGCCGAAAAGGTTCGGCGTCTTGCCGGCGAGGGTGTCGTCCCATGGCCGTTCATGCTTGTGCGCATCGAAATGCTGCTTGCTGCGTTCAGCCCAGCGCAGCGTCAGGTCGAGCGACTTGCGTGCCCGCGAGTAATCCGCGGGGTACTCCGTACACTCGTCGAAGGCCATCGCAATATCGGAGCCAAGCGCGATCTGTACATCCATCGAATGCTCAGGAGAAAAGAAGTGCTTTCCGCCATCGAGATGCGAGCGGAACTCGACGCCATCTTCGGTGACTTTGCGCAGTTCATTGAGACTGAAGACCTGAAAACCGCCCGAGTCGGTCAGAATGGCACGATGCCAGCTCATAAAGCGGTGCAGCCCGCCAATGCGGCGGACCAGCTCATGCCCTGGGCGCAGATACAGGTGATACGTGTTGCCGAGAATAATCTGCGCACCAAGCTCTTCGAGCAGATGCTGCGGCACGGCCTTTACGGAAGCCACCGTCCCGACCGGCATGAAGACCGGCGTCTCCACCGCCGCATGTGGCAAGGTCATGGTGGCGCGGCGTGCATTGCCGCTGGTGGAATGTAGCTGAAAATCTAAAGACACAGAATCACTTTCTTGATCTACTTCTGCCTATAGAAGGTTCGCATGAATCCCGAGCTCCTCTGCTACTATCCGCAAGAGCTTGTCTCGCGTCCATAGCTTCGCAGGTGGATGGATAAAGATGGACCCGATCAGATGCGCGTCAGTCAATCCAATACCTCTACGGTATAAGCCTCGCGCCTCTACCATATGCATGATCTCTTCCATCTGGGCGACTTTCAGACAGGGTAATCTCTGCAGGTAGCCCAGAGTCCGGACCCGATCAGGGAGAGAGCCAAGCGCCAGTTCTCCGATCACAAAGGGATGGATGGCGATGTCGTTCTGTAGAAGATGTCTGCGAAGCTCATCATCGCCGGACCGAAAATGATCCACCCAGATCGAAGTATCGGCAAGAATCATCCCTGGGGTGGTCTCCGCCGCGGAATAGGCTTCATCGTCGGAGCCATGCCGCCCAGCTCTGCCAGCCTGCGGGCGCTCTCCCGCTCAATGAGCGCCTTGAGCGCTTCACGAACCAGCGCGGTTTTTTCCGCCACACCCGTATATTCCTGGGCGAGATGCACCAGCTCGTCGTCCAACGCAAGTGTTGTTCTCATTTCTACATCCGGCATCAATATTAGCATCATTTGATGTCATATATTTATGTCTCACGACGCAGATTTATTGACCGCCAAACGTGAACAGGCTAGGCTACATGCAAAGTGATCTCGTTTCTTCCATCCTTTGGCTCACGCTGTCTCTGTTGTCGCTAGTTCTGCGTTCTTTCCCGTTTTTCTAGTCTGTTTTTTCCCTTCCTACTGAGGAATCAGAGATGAAAGTCCATCGTTCCATCGTTTTTTCGTCCGTCGTGTTTCTCGTCACACTGCTCGCCGCAGCCGCAACTGTGGATACACATTGGAAAGACGGCCTTCTGCAATGGCGCGAACAGCGGGCGCAGCATCTTTCCGCGCCAGACGGTTGGCTCACGCTCGTCGGCCTGGAGTGGCTGCAGCCCGGCGCAAATACCTTCGGCTCCGCAGCCGACAATCGTATTCGTCTCAACGCCGCGGTAGCCGATCATCTGGGTGTTCTTGAACTGAAAGGCAACGACGTCTACCTCTCCGCGCCCGCATCGAGCCTGAAGGTCAACGGCGCTCCTGCGCATGCGCTCAAGATCGATACCGACGGCGAAAAGCCAACAGTGCTGCAGGCCGGAACGCTGACATTGCTCATTATCCATCGCGGCGATCGCTACGCCATGCGCATCAAAGACACGCAGGCGCCCACCCGCATCCACTTTCAAGGCTTGCACTGGTATGCACCCAATCCGCATTACCGCATTGAGGCGAAGTGGATTCCATTTACGCCGCCACACGACGTGCCTATCCCGACCATCATCGGGACAACCATCAAGCTGCCCGCACCCGGGCTCGCGGAGTTCACCCTCGATGGTAAAACGATCCAGCTGGAGCCAGTCATCGAAGAGGCGGGAGACAAGCAGCTCTTCTTTATCCTGCGCGACACAACCAGCAAAACCACTACATATGGAGCGGCACGCTTCCTTTACGCTGACTTCCCTGACAACGGACTCGATAAACCGGGTCACATCGTGCTCGACTTCAATCGTTTGCAGAATCCCCCGTGCGCCTATACCCCGTATGCGACGTGCCCGTTGCCTCCGCCGCAGAATAAGCTGACGGTTGCGTTGCCGGTAGGTGAGCAGAGGTACTCACATTAAAGGAATGGTCAGCTGATAGTGACAAAAAGAGCGGGAGCTTCTACTCCCGCTCTTTTCGCTGGTGTCCATCTGGCGAACACCGCTACGCGCGTAGCACGCTCACAGTGCCGTCGTGACAGCCTTCACTTCGGTGTAATTGTTCAGCACTTCGGAGCCCATCTCGCGGCCCCAGCCGGATTGCTTATAGCCACCGAAAGGCAGCGCCGCGTCGAAGACGTTGTGGCAGTTGATCCACACCGTGCCGGACCGAATACGCTTAGCCATCTTGTTTGCCGTCGAAATATCGCGCGTCCAGATGCTCGCGGCAAGGCCGTACGGCGTGTCATTCGCTTCCTTGGCAATACGATCGAGATCGGAATCGTTATAAGGAATGGCGCAGACCACTGGACCGAATATTTCTTCGCGGATGACCTTCATATCCGGATTCGTCTTTGTCAGCACCGTCGGCTGCACGAAGTAGCCCTTGCCCGCAGCTTTTTTGCCGCCGGCTGTCGCCTTGGCGCCTTCACTCAGGCCGGAGTCGATATAGCCGTTGATCTTCTGGAACTGCTCTTCGGAAACCAGCGGCCCCATTTCAGTCTGCGGATCGAGCCCGTTGCCGACGCGAATTTTTGATGCGATATCGGAGACGCCTTCGACGACTTTGTCGAAGATGCTCTCGTGAGCAAGAAGCCGCGAACCGGCGCAGCAGCACTGTCCATGATTGAAGAAGATGGCCGAAGCTGTTCCTGCAATCGCGCGATCAAGGTCAGCATCCGGGAAGATAATCGCCGGTGACTTGCCGCCCAACTCCAGAGTGACCTTCTTCAGATTTCCCGCAGCGGCGTGCACAATCAGCCGGCCCACCTCTGTCGATCCGGTGAAGGCGATCTTGTCCACCAGGTCATGTGCGGCCAGCGGAGCGCCGGCACCCTCACCATATCCGGTTAGCACATTTACGACGCCATCCGGGAAACCCGCTTCGTGGATCAACTCGGCGAGCTTCAATCCGCTGAGCGGCGTCTGCTCAGCCAGCTTCAGCACGACGGTACATCCGGCGGCGAGCGCAGGACCCAGCTTCCACGCAGCCATCAGCAGAGGGAAGTTCCACGGAATGATCTGCCCGACGACGCCGATCGGCTCGCGCAGCGTATAGCTCAGGTAATCGCCAGGAAAGGAAATAGGAAACGTATGGCCCATGATCTTGGTCGACCATCCAGCCATGTAGCGGAAGAGATCGATCGCCAGCGGTACATCGGCGACGCGCGCCACGGCAAGAGGCTTGCCGTTGTCCATCGATTCGATCTCGGCAAACTCTTCCAGATGCTCCTCCATCAGATCGGCCAGCTTCAGCAAGAGCCGGCCACGCTGCGATGGGCTCATCTTGGACCACGGGCCTTCATCGAAGGCGCGGCGCGCGGACTTTACGGCGCGGTCCACATCCTCGGCCTCAGCCTCAGGCACGTGCGCCATAACCTCACCTGTGGCCGGGTTGTAGACGGGGAGGGTTTTGCCTGAAGCGGCCTGGACAAACTTGCCATCGACGAGCATGCGATGCGACTGAGAGATGAAATCTGATGTTTTGCGGTCGAGGCGGGGATCAAGGGCAATCGTTGCCATAGCGAAACTCCTTTGCGGACGGCCACATTTCAAAAGACGTAGAAGGGCCGAATCTGCGCAGCCAACACAATACACCCCGCGCTGAGGCGCTGTAAAAGACACGGCAACAGAGGGTTTTCAACGTATTGAACAGCAGCGCTCTTGCGTAAGCGAAGCAATCCTTCTATGCTCTTGTCAATCATTGAGGGGAGAGCATGACGAAATCAAACGATCTGCTCCAGGGCACGCTTGACCTGTTGATTCTCAAGACACTGAGCCTTGAGCCAATGCATGGCTGGGCTATTGCGCAGCGTATCCACCAGCTCTCGAACGATGTTCTGCGAGTGAATCAGAGCGCTCTCTATCCTGCGCTACACCGCCTCGAGCATCAGGCGTGGATTCAGGCTGAATGGGGCGAATCGGAGAACAACCGCCGCGCCAAGTACTATTCGTTGACCAAAGCCGGGCGGAAACGCCTCGAGGCAGAAGAGCAATCATGGGATCGTCTCTCATCGGCGGTTCAGGGTGTTTTGAAAGCTGTGTGAGGTTTCGATGCGCATTGTCCAAAGTCTGCTTCGCCGCCTGCGTTCCTTTCTGGAAAAAGATTCGAGCAATGTAGATTTAAGCGAAGAGTTGCAGTTTCATCTTGAGCATCAGGTAGAAGCGACCATCTCCCGCGGCATGTCGCCCGAGGAGGCGAAGGCGGCAGCAAGAGCCGAATTCGGCAGCATAGCGGAAGCCACAGAAACCAGTTATGAGGCCCGCGGCGTGGCTTTGCTCGACGATTTTGTGCAGGATATCCGCTACGGTCTGAGGACGCTCATCAAGCATCGCTCTTTCACTCTTGTCACTATCCTCACTCTCGCGCTGGGAATCGGTGCATGTACGGCAATCTTCAGCGTGGTGAATGCCGTGCTCATCCGGTCGCTGCCCTATGGCGAGGCGGGCAAACTGGTCTACCTCTTCACACCGAACCCGCAGCTCAGTCTCCCTGCTGAGGTCTTCGGACCTAGTTATGCGGATTACTACGATTTGAAGAAGCAGAGTCATTCTTTCTCCGAGATGACGCTGTTTGGACAAGGAACCTACAATCTCGCTGCGGGCGATCGGCTGGAAAGAGTGAGCGCGGCGACAGTCGACGCCGATTTCTTTGCCACTCTACAATCCACTCCTGAGCTCGGCCGCGTTATCAGCCCAAGTGACGAGCCGCCGGGGAACAATCGCGTCGTTGTCATCAGTCATACGCTCTGGCAGAACATGCTTGGTGGAAGAAGCGACATTTTGGGATCTACGCTGCGGCTCGATGGAACTTCTTATCAGATCGTTGGCGTCATGCCGCCAGACTTCGGCTATCCGCACAAGAGCGATCTTGCCTATGGCAATGGCCGCATCGACACGACGCAGCTTTGGATGCCTTCCGCTTTAACACCTCAGCAGCGGGCGGATAGAGAAGCCTCCAACGGCTATGCCATTGCACGCCTGAAGCCAAACGTGACGTTGCGAGAAGCGCAGACCGAGATGAGCACGATCATGGCTCGCCTAAATCTGCTTCATACCCCGGAGATGCGTGGGTGGGGCGCATATATCAAACCGTTTCGTGATAGCGCCGTGGGCCCGGTGAGGCCGTTGATGTGGTTGCTGATGGGAGCAGTCGGAGTTGTGCTGCTGATCGCATGCGGCAATGCTGCCAACCTTTTGCTGGCAAGGGCGGCCACCAGAACTCACGAACTGGGCGTGCGAGCAACGTTAGGCGCGCGGCGCGGCCGGCTGTTACGTCAAATGTTGACGGAATCGCTGATGCTGAGCGTGGCAGCCGGTTTTGTGGGTATTGGGTTGGCCTACTGTTTTCTTCATGTACTTCTAAAACTTGATCCCGGAGATATCCCGCGCATGCTCGATGCAACGCTGGATATCCGCGTCATGGTGTTCGTTATTTTTATGACCGTGCTGACCAGCGTTCTCTTCGGCATTCTGCCCTCTCTTGCTGCAACGCGTATCAATCTCGCGGAGTTTCTAAAGAGCGGCGGTATGCGCGGCATCATGGGAGATCGAAGGAGAGTGAGAAACGTCCTCGCGATTGCACAGGTTGCACTCGTAGTTGTGCTGCTTACAGGAGCCGGTCTGCTGCTTCGGAGCTATGTCAAAATTCTTTCTCTTCAAACTGGCTTCGCCGCCTCTACCGTCACCGTGAATGTGCAGCTGAACCCGCAGTATGAAAACGCGCAGAAGAGGCGGGATTTTTTCGAGCAGCTTCTCGATAAGGTCAGATTGGTTCACGGAGTTCAGGCTGCGGGCGTAGTGGACTATCTGCCGCTAAGCAACTCAGAGAGCCTGACCTTCTTTGACGTGCTCGGATATGCAAACCAAAAAAATCAGCTGGTGGAGACGTGGAGGGTTACACCGGATTATCTTTCCGCGATGCAGATTCCTTTGCTCGAGGGCAGAGGCTTTAACGACGAGGATGGGCCTGGACACGCACCGGTAGCACTGGTGAACGAGGCCTTTGCGAAGAAATATCTCGTTGGCAGCAACGCAGTCGGGCATAAGCTTCGTATGTCGTCTCAAGATCCATGGACGACGATCGTCGGTGTCGTAGGAGATGTTCGAAGCAGAAGTCTTGAGGCTGCCGTACCGCCGCAAATGTACACGCCATTCTGGCAGAGGGACTTTGGGGACAACCTCATGGGCATGAGCGCCTTCATTGCAGTACGCTCATCCTTGCCGCAAGATGCTGTCGTCTCTGAAGTTCGTTCAGTCGTGCGGAGTCTCGATCCGAACTTGGCCATTGCAAACGTTCATGCCATGGGTGCGCTGGAAACAGCAGCCGCAGCCAGACGCCGCTTCCAGACAACCTTGTTGACCATATTCTCAGGGATCGCTATGGTGCTCGCTATTGTCGGTGTGTATGGCATGCTGGCGTACTCAGTCAGGCAGAGAACAGGAGAGATCGGCATCCGAATGGCGCTCGGTTCTTCTCGCGCGGGAGCGATGCGCCTGGTTCTGCAGGAGGGGCTCCGTCTGCTCGGAATCGGTTTGTTAGTCGGCCTCGCCGCGGCTTTAGCGTGCACGCGGCTGTTATCCGGTTTTCTATATGACGTGCCTGCTTTAGACCCGCTTACATTTCTTATGGTTCCAGCATTGCTGTTCGCTGCAACGTTCATCGCATGCCTCATCCCGGGATACAGGGCGGCATCCATCGATCCGATAAACGCATTGCGCCATGAGTAGCGCAGGCTGTTTATTCACCGAACCGTAGTCGCAGGCCGAAACGTGCGAGACGTGGTGTACCGAGCGTAGTCAGTGGTGTTTTTCCCACCTCAATCGACCGGTCGAAAAGGTTCTCTCCAGCTGCAAACAGCTCAACATGCCGTCCAAACTCACGCGAGCCATAGGCATCAAGGCGCAAGTAGCTGTGTAGCAGATAGTTGTTCGCGTCATCGTCGAATTGGTGTCCGCTGATACGTGCCTGGAGACTTAATACTCCGATCCGACGATCACTGACGCGCACCTGGGTGGTCGCCATGTTGCGCGCGACCTGCGGAATCCAATTGCCCACAAGCTGAGGCTGCTGTGTGTAACTGGTAACTGTGGCGTTCGCAAATTGATAGCCGCCGGTTAGCGTGGCCCAGCGTACTGGATGCGACTCGTAATCGACTGAGACGCCGCGACTTTCAATCTGTCCGAGGTTTTCACGCTGCAGCAGCGTCGATGTCGGAGTGCTGCTCAGCGTAAGCGCCGTGATCGGACGATTAACACGCGTCCAGAAATAACTCACGCGCAACATCGATTGCCATTGCGGCAGGTTTTCCTGGAAACCCGTTTCCCATCCCGTAGCACGTTCTGAACGTAGGTTCGCATTGGGCAGCGTGACCTGCTGGCCTACCTGACCCGTGCGATACAGTTCATTTTGAGTAGGTGCGCGATAAGCGCGAAATCCGGAGGCATGCAGCGCGAAGTTGCCGGTGATGCGCCGCGAAAGCCCAAGACGCGGATCAAAGACCGTCTCACTGAACGATGGATATGTCTTGAGAGTATTCTGTGTCCACTGCGCTGCATCAAAATTCGAAAAATGATCGACACGCCCCGAGGCGCTCAGTGTCCACTTGCCGGGGGTTGAAAGCGCTTCGCCGTAAACACCCGTCTGCCTCTGGCGGGCTGCGGTGTTCTGAATGCCGCCGGCGCCAGTGAAGAGCACTTCGTCATCCGACGCGCGGACATCGTGCGTATCGGCGCCGGCAAGCACGACTGTTTTTGCGCCAATTGGCTGTCTCCAATGCGTCGCTGCTCCAAGCTCATCTGCCGGGTCTTCTGCGTAGCGAGTCAGAGTTTCCGCAGTGCGAGTGGAGTTGATCGACGAAAATGTCTGGCGGTAATGCTCCGTGCTGCCGTAGAAGCGAAACGTAAGTTGTGACCAGTCTGTGCCAGCCGAGTATCGCCAGAGTCGCGTCGCGTTCTTTTGCAGCGGGGTGCCGTTGTCGCGAGCCTCGTTGAATCCACTCCCGCGTAAAAAGATACGGTTACTGTTACGAATCGTCCGCTCGAGATCGATTAATCCATTCTGCGAATGGACATTGTTCGCCTGATCGATGGGTCCGCGCATGTGGGGAGCTGTAAGGATATATCCGTCAGTGCCGACGATGCCGCCCGCAAACAGTCCACCCCACGGGCCGCGCTTCAAAGAAGCCAGCACGCCATTTTCGGTTGTGCTTTCACCGCCATAGCCGGTGGTCAGTGCAAAAATATCTCGTTCCGGCTTCACCGGCATCACGTTAATGACGCCACCAATCGCGCTTGACCCATAGAGATCGGAGGCTCCGCCGCGTACCACTTCCACCGATTGCACCGCGAGCGCGGGCATCTCTTCCCAATGGATCCAACCACCGTAAGGATCATTCAACGGCACATCGTCGGAGACAACCAGCGTGCGGCTCGCCGCAGTCGAACCCAGTCCGCGCAGCGATATGCCCTGCGACGTAGGGTTTGCCACGAGCGAGCTTGAACGGCGAAAAAGTTCTACTCCTGGCACCTGCCGAAGACGGCCGTCGAGCGCCGGTGTAGCCGCTTCCTGCAACTGCCGCGTTCCCATCACGCGAGTGCTGACCGGACTATCCAGTGTGTCCAAAGGGGAGCGATATGCCGTGACGACCACTTCTTCGTGATGCTGCAGTAAAGTGATGTGTGTGTCGGTTCGAGGCAAAATTGTAACCGTAATTGTGTCATAACCAGGCGCATTCGCCCACACGACAATGCCACCCTGCGATGAATTTGAAAAGTGGAATCTTCCGTCGTCCCCACTTGCGGCGAGCACAGAGCCATCCATACCATCAATCTCAGCATGTGCAACAGGGCTACCGTCATCATTGAGCACAATGCCGGAGAATGGTTGCAGCTGCTGGGCCCGGCAGACAGGCAAAAGAGCGAAGCCATAGAACACGGACGCGAGCATCAGCAGAACGAGGCTGGTTACTTGTCTCTTCATCACATTTCATTCTACGGACGCGTCAAAATATGAACCGCGTTGATGCTATTCGCGCCAGTATCAGGGAGACTGTCGAGCAATTCCCGCATGGTTCGGCGAAGAACCGGATGTATGCGCTCTGGGGCGATTTCCGCCAGAGGTGCAAGAACAAATCTCCTCTCCGTGAGAGCGGGATGCGGCAGCGTAAGCGAAGAAGTACTCACAATCAGATCATCCACCAGGAGCAGGTCGAGATCGAGTGTGCGCGGCCCTTTCGGAGTACTGCGACTGCGGTCGCGTCCAAAGCTACGTTCAATCACAAGAAGCTGTTCCAGCAGCACCTCCGGCGCAGCAGCCGTGCGAAGCGCAGCCACGGCATTCGCGAACGAGGGCTGATCGACTAACCCAACTGGTGCTGTTTCGTAGAGCGAGGAGCGCGCGCCGACTTCGCCAATCTTGCTGAGAGCGCGGAACGCAGCCTCAATCGTCTCCGCAGGCGAGCCAGCTAGAGAGGGAAGGTTCGCTCCCAGGCCAATATAAGCCGTGTGCATATCAGTCAATGTCATCGTGAGGTCTGCGCAGGAACAGTTTACGATCATCGGAAGAGCATTTTGATATGCGCATTGCTTTCTTCGGCGGAACCTTTGATCCGCCTCATCTCGGACACCTGACGATCGCACGTGCGGCGGCTGAGCGCCTGTCTCTCGATCGCGTTCTCTTCGCGCCCGTCGGCAGCCAGCCGCTAAAGCAGGATTCCTCTATCGTCGCCTTCGCCGACCGTATGGCGATGGTAAAACTGGCCGTTGCGGGCGATCCACGTTATGTCGCTTCCGATATCGACGCGCCGCGCGCAGATCGCCAGCCAAACTACACGATCAATACCATTCTTGAATTGAAGGAGACGCTGAACACCGAAGACCGGCTCTTCTGCCTCATTGGGGCCGATTCGTTTCTATCCCTGCGCCACTGGTATCGGGCATCTGAGCTGCTGTTTACCTGCGATTTTATTGTTGCCGGGCGCCCCGGATTCGATCTGACCGATACGGAACAGTATCTGTTGCCGGCAGCGCGCATTGTCGGCGATCCAGTACGTACTTCCCGCCTCGATACCGTAAAGCTTAAAAATGACGCAGGAAAGCAGACCACCCTCTATTTTCTACCGGATTTGCATGAAGATATCTCTGCCACCGAGCTGCGAGAGGCTCTCGCGAAGCCGGGTACAGAGGCAGAGCAGCTGCCGCCA